>Ga0207752_1000885_pt1 | contig 14102 bp, 10 predicted proteins | sample Pon2CUnioCityCA_6_FD_187272 | JGI IMG/M metagenome (GOLD analysis project Ga0207752, IMG submission 187272) | Marine sediment microbial community from Union City, CA, USA - Pond 2C Sediment 2 (SPAdes) | ecosystem: Environmental > Aquatic > Marine > Intertidal zone > Salt pond sediment ...
GTTCTCCCGCCGGCTTAAGGTCCGGGTACGTATAGATATGGACCTTGCGGTCGGAGCTTCCGAACAGGGCATACCGTTTATCGCCGATCTTTTGGATTTGCGTGCCGGTGCTGTTTACTTTGACAGGTCCGGCAATCTTCTCATACGGGCCATCCCACTTTTCTGACTGCCGAATTACTGCTTTGTAGCCGCGATGATTTTCGCAAAGCAGCATGCGCCATTTATCCGCCTGGGAATCGTATATGCATTGAGGGTCTTCGTAGTCACCAATCAGGCCCGTGGGTTTGGCCTTCATGATAGAGAGCCCTTCAAGCGGCTCACGAGAACTATGCACAGCCCAGAGCTGTTTTTTCTCTTTCTTCTCAGGGTCTCCATAGGATGAAAAACCGGTTGTAAAACCCCGCCATCCTTTGTGGTTTCGATCATAGAAAATATTAGAGGCCAAATCATTTCGCAACAATCCATCCCCGCGGTCGTACAGGATAATTCCTTCAAAACGAATATCGAATACGGATGGATTCAAGCTGTAAATCCCCTGCATCGGATGAGGCAGTCCACCTCCCCGCACCGTCATTAATATCCAGAGCCGCCCATCTTTGAATAAAGGTGATCCATCCTCGTATGTCACGACCCGCATGTCCGCTTGCCCGATACCCGGTGATAACGCCGCTGTTGCTTCGTCTATCTCTACCAATGCGTCGCCTCGAAGCGATGTGTGCAAACAGAACTCAAAAAGCCGCATCAAATCCTTGCGTCGAAGGTCAAAGTGCCTGACAAAATCCATCCGTCCAATCAGCGTCGTTCCGCCAGCCCGCTCGACGAAAAGATTGGCACCTACCGCCAGCATTTGTACTCGCAGGCGAATCGGATCATTGCCGCTCAATGCTTCGGGCAGTGCGAAATCCTGACGCTCCGTTTCCTTGCCGTCCTTGGTCATGATACAGCGGATCGATCGGTACGTTCCATCCTCAACCACCAATATCGCCGTGATTCGATTCTCCGCGTCGGTGTCCCGAAACATCAGGCCGATCTGGCCAGATCCGTTAAATTTGTTAACCGCCACGTCATAAACCGCAAAAGGATTGAATCCACCGATCCAGCGTGTCGCGGTTGCTGCTTTCCTGGCGCTGATACGCAAGCGACCGCCCTGAATTTCCAGCCGCGGGTCATTTACCTGCAGGCCTACCGGCGGATGCATCACATCCAACCCGACAATCTTAGCCGGCCACAGCCCGGCAAGCCGAATATCCTGTGACCGATCAAAGATCATCCTTTGCACAGCCTGTCGGCGAAACTCCAATTTGTCCGGAGTCACCTCGGCCGCATAAATGCCTGCCGGGTTGCAAATCAAGACAAACGTCAGAATAGCGGAGATCCGGGTCACTGAAAATATGAACATTGCGGCCGCCCTGCTAAAAATGCGAAACTGACATTTTCCATTTAACTGTATACAAAACATAATTCAATCCTTTCGATGCCAATCATTGTTCCAAATTCAACTTGAACTATCAAGATTTCTCTTTTCCGAGACACTTTTCTTGCAGATTTATCTGGGAAATCCGGGTAATGTTAATCCTATGAAAAATTGTTTTAATTCTCATATATCCAATGTCAAAATCGTGACTATTCAAAGCAAGCTCAAATACATCGTCTTACTATAGAAAGGTTAATGCTCAATCTGAACGCCTGAGAAGAAAAAGGGGCCTACACCAAACTGATTGGTATAGACCCCGAAATCAATCAAGTCCTGCTGTCACTTTCACAAAAGCAGTTTTTTACTCTTCGGCAGCCTCTCTCGGCTGATACAGACGGATGTCGTCGAAATACATCTTGCCTGAGCCGCCGGGGATTGTCATATTGCCCTTGGTCCCCAGTCCAATGGCTATTCTATCAACGTTGGTCAGGTTGATGCCCTGATCGACAAAAGCCTGCAGCGGGATAATCCATTCGGTCCAGATATCGATTGTCGCCGCAGCCGGATCATCATGGATCACTACCGCAGGTGTTCCAGCGCTGTTGGATAACGCCACATACAGCGGCTCAGCGGCGTTACTAAGTATTCCGACGTCCTGGTTCGACCATTGCGGACCGGCCGAGCCGGTAATCGTGACGTTCGAGAACTTGGTCTCGCACGTGGCGGCGGCATCGTGTGAGGTCACCGCCAGACCGACATAGACGTTCGAGCTCATCGAGATGTACTGAGGATTCCACGACATCGGCTGCCAGGATGAGCCGTTGGACGAATAGTAGCCTCTGAAATTGCCCGCGACGTCGCGCTCCAGTTTCACCCAGTACGGTGCGGAGATTGCCGTCTGCTCGCTTGTCACGACAGAAGTGTCGCTCGTGGCGTCGGCATCGGTGTCTGCACGCGCCTGGAATCGGCATCCGTTGCCGGGAGTGATATACACCGCGGCGAATTTCGAGCCCGGCTCCAGCGTCTCGCGGAACATCACGCCGGCCTTGGCCCATGGGTCGGTCTCATCGACGCTGAGCACCCGGGCCTGTATCGACCCAACACCGGTTAGCATCTTGAATCCGAAGTGGAACTCGTCCGCCGCGTTCCAGATATCAGCACCTGCCCCGGTCATCGTATAGGTGCCGGCCGGCGCTTCTACGAAGCTGCCGACGGATGCCGGGTTGCCTCTGAACCAAAGCGACAATTCCGCAACACTTTCTGCCGTCCAGTCGCGTACGGCGTTTAACGTCAGCTCCACCTCCGAATACTTCGAGAAGCCTTGCTTATTGTTGTCGAATACAAGCGGCATGGATTGACCGCCGCCGTGGACGATAGTTTCTTCGTTATAAGAAGGGGTGTTTTCATCGCCGACCGCCGCACCGGTTCCATTGCCGGCAAAATAATCCGCCGTCCCGGGCGTGCCGTAGCCGAGGCCATCATGCCATGAGCACCATATTTGATTATCGCCGGCATCGTAATCCTCGAAATCGTCGATAACAAAGAAATCGCCCGTCGTAAAGCTCCAGACGTTGCCTGCCCACGGACTGTCGGGATTAACACCGTTGACCTCGTCGATACGCCAGTAGTAGGCCGTATTCAATAAGAGTATGCCGGGATCGTAGCTCTCCTCACCGAGCGCTTTGGCCCCCTTATACTCCGGCGAGCTTTTTGTTGCATTCTTTACGGCATCGGCATCCGCTCCGAAGTAAACCTCGTGCGAAGCGGCAACCGCTCCGGCATCCCAGGTGAGAGACTGTGTAGGATTTACATCCACGGCGCCATCGGCCGGATTCGGGCCGGTGACGGCCCCCTCGGTAGTGAAGCTCCAGACTTCACCTTTATACGTGTCGGCGGCATCGAACTCATCTACCCGCCAGTAGTATGTCTTAGCCAATTTGAGCGGGCCGGGATTATAGCCTGCCAATCCTGCGGACACTCCATCGGTAGCTTTATTTACAGTTTCAAAATCTTCGCCGAAGTAAACGGTGTGCAGTTTAGCGCCGAAACCCGCCGTCCAGGTAAGTTCGGCATCGACAGGCACAAACTCGGCGCCATCGGCCGGGACGGGCTCACGGGCCGTCTTCGAGGGAATCGAGAAGCTCCAGATATCGCCTTTCCACGGACTGTTCGGCTCGGTCTCGTTGACTTCGTCGATCCGCCAGTAGTAGGTCGTGCCGGGAACAAGTCCGTCCGGGTAAGGATATCCCGGAAATCCGGCGATGAAGAGGGTTTCGGCCTGGTTGCCTACGAACGTATCGCCGGCACCTTCATTCACATCGTCGAAATTGTCGCCCAAATAAACATCGTGCGAGGCTGCCATATCTCCAGGACGCCAGCCAAAAGTCACCCACATAGCCTCGATAAGGGAACCATCGGCCGGGACCGGGCCAAAGGCATAAGGCCACGGCTCACCTTTCATAGCACCCAGAACCTCACCCTCAGACAGAGCGTGGCTGTAAAGGCGGACTTCGTCGAACGACCCGTGGAATGTTCTCTCGCTAATAGTAGGACGATTACTGTTATATCCGATTTCGACCATGGCATCGACATCAGGACCGATTGAGAATGGTTTTGGGCCCTCTTCATCGACGCCGTTAAGATAAACTGTAAGCATGCTTCCGTCAAAGATCCAGGCCAGGTGAACCCATTCATTTTTCGGCATAATGGAAAAGGGGACCGATCCGGCCCCTTGATACGTAGCACCGACCCGGTCCGTATAGGTCGCCTCCGTATGGGCGCCCCACAACTCGACCTGGAACATCATCGTATCTGCGCCCCATCCGTTCGATTTGGTGAGGAAATGCTGAAAGGTCCCGGTTCCATCCCAGAACGCCCAGAGGGCAAGACTGAATTGTCCCGTCCCATCTGTCGGATCGAAAATTCCACAGTCGATCCCCACGCATCCGTCCGGATCGAAAACAACTGCGCCGCCGGAGCCTTCCGGTCCCCCCCCCCATTCCGGGGTTCCGAGCAGGCTCCCATGGTGATTGTTGCCGGAGCTGTCATTGGCGGTGTCGCCGGAGCCTTCTTCAAACCGCCACCAGCCGATGAGATCCGCTTTAACCGCGCTCGTCGGAATCGAGCCCAGCACCAAAGCAATAGAAATTAGATAAATCAATCTTCGACACATAATAGTCCTCCTTCCAAAACCAATAATAATCGATTTCACATTGAAAATCTAAAATACACTAAAGAAAGCCCGCCTGCCGGCGTATATAAAGCCACAGATGATAATTATTTATACCAGACAGACCGCCATACCGTCAAGAAAAATCCCCGGATCAGATAATAGATATGAAATTATTTGGGAGTTGTTGCAAACTACCGGTCATTTTGGGTGGGTTCGAAGATTCGCACCGTGTTTTTTCCTGCCTGCTTGGCCAAATACAACGCCTGGTCGGACCGGCTTGTAATATCCTCGGGAGTAGTCTCAGCGTCATACTGGCCCAGACCCACACTAATAGACAATGGTATCTGCTCTTTCTGCCATGTTGTCTGAGAACTCGCGACCGCATCAACCATCCGCTGGGCAACAACCATAGCATCGTCGAGCGAGGTATTGAGTAAAATGACCGCAAACTCATCGCCGCCGTATCGTGCCGCCGTGTCGATTTGGCGGATGCACTCCTTTATTTTTTTGCTGATTTTCCGGATGGCCTTATCGCCCGCCCTGTGGCCATAAGCATCATTAATACTCTTGAGGTTGTCAATATCGATCATGATCAACGAAATTAGCCCGCCATACCGGCGTGATCGCCAGAGTTCCTTTTCCAGGACTTCGTAAAATGTCTTATGATTTACAAGACCGGTCAGCCCGTCCGTTGTAGCCTGGCGCTGTATCTTTTCGAACAATTTTATGTTGCCGATTGATGCGCCGACCAGTTGGCTAAACAGCTCGATTAGAGCAACGTCGCCTGAACCGAAGCGGTCACTGTTCATTTTATCCGCCAAATTGAGCACGCCGACTACCCTGTCCTGGCAGATTAGAGGGATAATAGCACAATTTTTGGTCCTATAATTTTCAGCAAAGCCCCGTTGTGATTTTCTGATTATCGGCTTCTTGTGCACGTCTATGTCCGACACCAAAATAAGCTCTTTGCTTCTTATAGCCATAACCATAAGTGGTGTCGGTGTTTGATTCACCGAAACGATTTTATTTATCAGAAACGGATGATTGTGTTTGTGCAGGTGCAGGATATTATTGGTCTCATCGAGTATATACAGCGAAGCAAAGCTTGCATTAACCAATTTAGGAATCTTTTTAACGCAAACATCAGCTATTCGATCGATTTCGAGACAGTTTATCTGCCGAGCCAAGGGAGTAACCTGCTCAAGCAGCCAAATGTTGCTATCATGGTCATTAACAGCCACTGCCGGATTTTTATCGGTGCTGCTCATATTTCACAAGCGGTCCAGTCTTATCGTTTTCTCGCAATGTCAGGTAGTACAATCTGTTTTCTTATCCTTACTATCGGATATTTCTCCAGGTGTATTTGGCAAAAAAGCATTAGTTAAATCCAAGACGAGCGTGAGCCACAGCTTATAAAACGCTAATAAAAAAAGACTTAGAACATTTAAAGCACCCTTAACATCGTTAAATAAAACTTCCCGCAAAATGGACGGCATATATTAAAAGCCCGGCCCAATTAAAGTATATGATTCTTTCATCTTAATATAGCCGGAAAATCCACATTTTGTTTTCTACAGGGCAGGATTGAAACATGCCGGAGATTACATATCCGCTCATAAATCCGGTGTCTGTCTTGAAATATCTTGGAAAACAAAAATATCCAAATTTTTAGAAAAAAATTTAAAAAAAGTTGACACCCTATAAAATGTATTTTACATTTTACAAAATACAAATAAACTTTGGCTTTGCATGAGGGTTTAATTGTCTATGGTGTTACACGAATGAACGAGCTTGGGGCCGTGCTGATAATTCAGACCGGAACCGGCTTTCAAAATCCAGAATCGAATATTTATTGTTCCTGAAGATATCGATGCAATCGGAACTTAATAACGAAAAATTACAAATACCCGCTAAGCTTTATCGAATCGGCGAGCTTGTCACCTACACTCCCTTTTCAAGACAAACTATTCATAACTACACGATAATGGGTCTTATTCGCGAAGCAAAATGGACCGAGGGTGGACATCGACTATATGACGAATCCGTGTTTGAGAGATTGTCGCAAATCATCAAGCTCAGAAAAACCAAAACTCTTTCGGAAATAAGGGAAACTCTAAGCAAAAAAGAAAGACGGGATTCACAATCGAGTAAAACAGATCAAAAAGGAAGGATCCAATATGAATCTGATGTCACTGATAACGGATAATATCGCCGAAATACTTATTAAGATAGTCAAGTTCACCCAGACTCGCCAAAAAATACTTATCCAGAACATAATCAACGTACACGATCCCGGATTTGTGCCGCAAGAGCTGGAAGTGGATGATTTTTCCATCGTGATTAACAATGCGGTCGACGAGCACATTCGAAATCAGCGTCTTGTCCTGCACGATACCGAAAACATCAAATTCGGCCACAGCGGCAGCATAGAAGTTAAACCGGTCGTCGACGAACACGGCAAGAAGCTTCTTGAGGAAAACAAGGATGAATATATCGAGCGGCAAATAAGCAAGCTCTGGGAAAATTCGCTCAACCAAAAGGTTGCCGCCGAATTACTCAGGCAAAAGCAAGGAACTATTCCAATCGACTATTAGGTTCAACACGATTGAAAATAATGGAGCGAAGAAACACTGTATTTATAACTAATGATTGAAGCTGTTGGAATCATAGAACCCGGGCTATCGTAACGACGAGGCCTTTTCATGGAGGAAACCTGTGAAAACCGAGCAAGGACTCAACATCGAAAAAATATGGGAACAATTTCATAAAACCCACAACGAACATTCCCGCAACTTGCTTATGGAACACTACAGGACATTGGTAAAATATTGCGCCGAGCGCCTCCACAGCAAATTACCCGACAAGGTCGAGCTGGACGACTTGATTAGTGCCGGAATCTTCGGATTGATGGATGCCATCGACAAATTCGATCCTTCGATAGGCGTAAAGTTCGAAACATACTGCTCACCCCGTATAAGAGGCTCTATTCTCGATGAGCTTCGCAGTATGGACTGGGTACCGCGATTGGTCCGTGCCCGGGCACATCAGTTGGGAAAAGCGACCCATTCGCTCGAGACACACCTCGGCCGCAAACCAACTGAAAAGGAAATCGCCAAAGAGCTGGATATGGATATGGAGGATTTTAACAGGCTCCAGCGGGATGCGAATGCGGCCAGCCTGGTCTCGCTGAGCACAAAATACAGCGATGGCGAGGGCGAAAAGGATATTCGCGAAATAGACATTATTAAAGATGAACGAAGCAAGAATCCCGTCATCGAGGCTCAAAAGCGGGACCTTAAAGGACTTCTGACCAAAGGATTGACGCGGGCCGAACGGCTGATTGTCGTGCTGTATTACTACGAGGAAATGACAATGAAGGAAATCGGCGCCACGCTCGACCTGTCCGAATCCCGCGTCTCACAGATGCATTCATCTATCATCGCACGCCTCAAGGCCCAGATGAACACCCGCAAAAAGGAATTTTCAATCAGCAGGTCGTAGCCAAAAGCGGGCAGCTCAGTTCCGATATCCGGCCTGCCACGCCATCAATCCTTATTATCTTCTACAGGGCTTGTTCTGAAACTTTGTTTCTGGTATTATCTTAGCAGATCAGGGGCCCCGAACGGTTTCTACGTCAGACCCTTTGGCACAATGAAACGCTATATCAAATGGAAAGAGATTCGAATGATTACAGAGCCAATTTCACGACGGCATTTCCTCAGAACAATTGCGGCCGGAGCCGCCGGCGTCGCAGTGCCCCGGCTGTTATACGGCGGCAATCGGCCCGCTAAAAAATATAACTTTCTGTTCCTGCTGGCCGACGACCAGCGGGCAGACTCGATTCACGCTTATGGCAACAATTACATCCAAACACCGAATCTCGACAAACTTATCGCCCGGGGATTCAGTTTCAGGCAAAACTACTGTCTCGGCTCGAAAGGCGGCGCCGTATGCGTGCCCAGCCGGGCGATGATCAACAGCGGACGCAGCTACTTCAACGTCGATCCCCGAATGACCGGAGTCAAGATCATGCCGGAGCTGCTCAGAGAAAACGGCTATACTACCTTTGCAACCGGCAAATGGCATAATAAGGAGCAGTCGTTCCTGCGAGGCTTCGAGATAGGCGAAGCCCTGTACTTCGGCGGCATGGCCGATCATACAAAGGTCTCAGTCGTCGATCTGGGCCCGGAAGGAGAGTTCGTCAACAAACGTGTGGGCGATAAATTCTCCAGCGAATTATTCACCAACGCCGCGATAGAATTCCTTGAGAACCACAAAGAGGACAAGCCGTTTTATGCTTACGTAGCTTATACCGCCCCGCACGATCCTCGAAATCCGCCCATGAAGTACCGGCAGATGTATTATAAGAATCGTCCCCCCCTTCCGAAGAACTTCAAACCCCAGCATCCGTTCGACAACGGGCACATGGTCGGCCGGGATGAGAACCTTGCCCCGTGGCCTCGTACCGAGGATGTAATCCGCGACCAGTTGGCGGAGTATTACGGCCTGGTAACGCATCTGGATGAGCACGTCGGCCGGGTGCTCGAAGCGCTGCAAAAATCCCGCCATGCCGATAACACCATCGTAATATACGCCGCAGACCACGGCCTGGCGCTCGGCAGTCACGGCCTGCTTGGCAAGCAGAGCATATACGAACACAGCATGGGCTGCCCGCTCATCTTCGCCGGGCCGGGAATTCCCAAAGGCGGCTCCACAAAAGCGTTTTCCTATCTTCTGGACATCTTCCCGACCGTCTGCGGATTGACCGGACTGAAGGCCCCGCCCGGCGTCGAGGGCAAAGACCTGCGGCCAATCTGGCAAGGCCGGGCCGATGGCGTACGCGATTCCGTTTTTCTGTCCTTCTCTAAAATTCAACGATCCGTGCGCGATGAGCGATGGAAGCTGATTCGCTATCCGCAGATCAATCACACACAATTGTTCGACTTGAAGAACGACCCCGATGAGTTGAACAACCTTGCCGATGAACCTTCACAAGCCGAACACGTCAAACAAATGCTTAAACAATTAAAAGGATGGCAGCAAAAGGTCGGCGACAGCCTGCCGCTGACCGTAGCGAATCCCAAGCCGAAGCAAATCGACATGACAGGCAGATCGCGCAAGCCCGATCGCTGGCAGCCCGACTGGATCGTGCGAAAGTATTTCGAAATCGAAAAATAGCACTAAAAACTACGAATGATTGGAGGATTTAATATGCAAAGCCGGCGTGATTTTCTGCGTGCTCTGGGCTTGAGTGCCGCATATCTTGCATTGAACGGCTCGCTGAAGGGCGCCGACCGCCCCGCCGGCAGGCCAAATATCATTCTTTGCATGGCCGACGACCAGGGCTGGGGCGAAATGGGATATTACGGTCACCCGGGCATTGAAAACTCCCGTCTTCGACGAAATGGCTGCCGGTGGAGTGCGCTTCGACCGGTTCTATTCCGGCGCCCCGGTTTGCTCGCCGACACGGGCCAGCGTAATGACGGGCCGGCACCCGAATCGCTCCGGCGTGTTTCTCTGGAACTACGCCATCCGCCCGGAGGAAGTCACAATCGCCCAACTTCTAAAGAAGGCAGGCTTCCGTCGAAAGAAGCCTCGCCGGACAGGATTATTAGCGAACAAAAAATATGTCCGCAGGTTCGGGCCCGGCGGGCTAAGTTTTAGTCCGGATGTCCCCAGACTTTCGGAACTTTGAAGTCTTTGGGCATTCGGTTCGGCGGGATATTGGCTTTGGCTGCCCTGCTCGCGTAGAACTCCAGGCGGCGCTTGAGCTGGCGGAACTTCTGCGGATGTTTATCGCTCAGGTCGTTCTTTTCGTATGGGTCTTCGGCGAGATTGAAAAGCTCGAAGACATCCCGATCGGCCTTTTCGCCGGTTTTGTTCGCTCCAATTTCGCCGTTATGCACCAGCTTGAAGTCGCCGCAGCGAATTGCCCCGTTGCCGGGCGTGACGTTCAGTAATATATCCTCGTGCGGCGACGGTTTGCCCTCGGCAATCGTGGGCCAGGCATCTCTGCCGTCGAGCCCCAGCGATTGCTTAAGGTTGCCGCCGGCAAGCTTGATCAGTGTCGGATACATATCAACAATATGGAGCTGTTCACGGACGATTGTGCCGGCTTTTAGCACGCCGGGCCATGTAGCAGTCGCCGGAACGCGCACCCCTCCTTCGTAAAGCTGTGCTTTATGGCCGCGTAAAGATCCGTTGTCCGCAACGCCTCCGACCCCGCCGTTATCGGAGCAGAAAATTATCAGGGTATTTCGCCTCATGCCGCGCTTATCGAGCGCCGAGATTATCCGCCCGATGGCATCATCCATACATGTCACCATCCCGGCGTAGATTCGCCTTCTTCTGACCTTAATGTCCTTGTACATATCGGCGTAAGGCTCAGGAGCCTGGAACGGCGAGTGTACGGCGTTGAAAGGGACATAAAGAAACAGCGGGCGGGATAAATCGTGCCGCTCGATCAGCCGGACCGATTCATCGGCAAGCAGGTCGGTTGTATAGCCTTCCTCTTGCAAAGGCTCATCGTTTCGATGCCAGTCCAGACCTTTGTCGCGGATGTGGGTGAAGTAATTAAGCGCCCCGTTATAATGCCCGTACTGGTGGTCGAATCCGCGGGCGGTCGGCAGGTACTTCGAATTTAGATGCCCCAGGTGCCATTTGCCGCAGATGGCCGTTTTGTAGCCGGCCTCTTTAAGCGCCTGGGCCAGCGTTCTTTCCTCCAGAGGTAATCCATGTTTGGCCCACGGCCGAATAACTCCCACCTGCAATCCGTAGCGCATCGGATACCGGCCCGTCATCAGACTCGAGCGCGTCGGCGAGCATACCGGCTGGACATAAAACTGCTCCAGCCGCACTCCCTCGGATGCGAGCTTGTCGATGTTAGTTGTCTTTATCCGGCTACCGTGATAGCCAACGTCGTTGAAGCCCAAATCGTCGGCCAGAATAAAAATGATGTTCGGTTTGTCAGTGGATTTCTTCGCGAAGCCTGCGACCGGTGAAACAGCGAGTGACGCCGCACTTAGCCCCATAGCTTTTAGAAGGTCACGCCGTGTAAGATGATATCCGCTCATATCTTTCCCCTTTGCTCCATTGATGTAAATATTCGAAAATGTCACTAAATATGCCACGGGCGGCGCATAGCCCGGCTGAGCATGCGATTCGCCGACGGATCGCCGATGCTCCGCTCGTGTTTCGGGTTCCATTGAATTTTTCGCTCGCGAATCATCGCGATATTCGCCAGGTGGGCAACTGTGGCGGTCCGATGCCCTGCTTCCGCCGGCGCTATTGTGGTCTTCCGCGTTTTGACACAATCGAGAAAATCCCGGCGATGTCCCTGGCGATGGTCGCCCGCGGGCCTGGGCAGGTGGATTTCGTTCGGGCCGATTTTTGTTTTGCGCAGATCGGCCGGGTCAGTTTTAAGGCCGGCCCGCGTGAGATGGACCCAGCCGTCATCTCCGATAAACCTCACTCCCTGCTGGATGTGATTATTGCTGGCCACGCGCATCACAAGACCGTTGCCGTATCTGCACTTGAAGTCGTAGTCCACCGCCGTATTCCACAGGCCGTCTTCGGGAAATACCCCCCTGCCGTGAACTTCCAAAGGGCCCGTATCGTCGCAATTCATGCCCCAGTGGGCAATATCGATATGGTGACAGCCCCAGTCGGTGACCTGGCCGCCGGAGTAATCGAGGATCCAGCGAAAATTCCAGTGGCAGCGCTTCTCGGTGTAAGCAGCCCACGGGGCCGGGCCGAGCCACATATCGTAGTCTAAATCGCCGGGAACCGGCATAACCGGCTGAGGTTCGATTCGATTGACGGCTGGCTGTCCGCCGCCGGGATTGAAGCTGCCGCCGATGCCGACTTCGATCCGCCGCAGCTTGCCGATACGCTCGTTGCGGACCAGCTCGCAACCGAAGCGAAAATGCTCCGTCGAGCGCTGCCAGCTCCCGGTCTGCCACACGCAATTATAGCGATTTACCTCATCGACGATTGCCCGGCCTTCGGCGATTGTCCGCGCCAGCGGCTTTTCGCCGTAAATGTCCTTGCCCGCGCGAATCCCGGCCATCGCGATGACCGCGTGCCAGTGGTCCGGCACGGCAATGCAAAGCGTATCGATGTCACCACGGGCAATCAGCTCGCGAAAATCATTGTATTGCGAGCAGCCGCTGCCGTCGTAATGAGCGTTAATTTCCCGCACGGCATCTCGCCTGCGGCCGGCATCGACATCGCATACGGCGACAATTTGGCAATCGTCCTCCTGCAGGAATCCCTTTACGTGACGCAGCCCCATACTGCCCAGGCCGATAAGTCCCATCGTAAGCCGGCTGCTCGGGACCGGGTGGTTATTGCCGCCGGCAGCAATGGACGGCACAATATAGGGCACGGCGACAGCCTGGATGCTGCTTTTCAAAAAGCTTCGCCGTGAGATTGTTCGATGTATCTGGCTCATGGTCGGTGCCCGGAAAAGTCACGCCTTATCAACCTTGCTGCGAGCTTCAATCAGCATTTTAATCCATACGCCGACGTAGCGGCCGTGGTCGTGGTAGGTCCGCCCGCTGACGAGGTTGCCGTCCACAACGCAGGGCTCGTTCACGAAAGTCCCGCCGCACACTTCGAGGTCGAATTTGCATTTCGGAACGGTCGCCATCTTCCTGCCCTTGACGCATCCGGCGTAGGCCGGTATCTCCACGCCGTGACATACACAGGCGATGGGCTTGTTCGCATCGAAGAAGTGCCGCGTAATGCGGACCAGGTCCTCGTCGTAGCGAATATATTCCGGCGCGCGGCCGCCCGAGAAAAATATGCCCAGATATTCCTCCGGCTCGACGTCCTTAAAAGCAATGTCCGCCTGAAGCGTATAGCCCTCGAACTCCCGCGTGACCTGGCCGTCCCAGTCCGCTTCAATCTGATGCAGCACCATGTGGTATCGCCGCTTTTCCGGCCCGGCCACTACCGGCTCGAAACCATCCTCCTGCAAACGATAGTAAGGATACAACGTATCAACCGTCTCGGTGGCGTCGCCGATTATTATAAGTACCTTATTCATTTCACATCGAATATAGACCCCCGGGCCAAGATTGTCAATGCTGAATCAGACGGCATTTGAATTGTTATCCGGCCGCCCCCGAGTCACCGGCCAAATACGACCTTCGCTGCCGGACAATCGACGCCAACGGCACTGCCCAGCCCATGCCCCGCCCATTCCCAAAGTCCGGACACAACGCCATCCAGAAAGTTCAAATAATTATTGAAGAATAAAATTCAACCCCTTTTCTGCAATTTAAAAAACAGGTAAAGGCCTTTCGGACGACCTGTTATTTTGGAATTAAATTCCATGACCCGCATGAGCGGCTTTCTGATAAAGTACGGCATAGAATTTCCCTTCACAGGATAATAATAAAAGGAGTAAAATTCCAAAATATCGAGGCTGTTGCCGTTAAACTCTTTAATGAGTTCCTTGTAATGAGGCGGATTGTCGTATATTTGCGATGTGTATCTGCCTTTGCGGAAATG
>Ga0207752_1000886_pt1 | contig 14100 bp, 11 predicted proteins | sample Pon2CUnioCityCA_6_FD_187272 | JGI IMG/M metagenome (GOLD analysis project Ga0207752, IMG submission 187272) | Marine sediment microbial community from Union City, CA, USA - Pond 2C Sediment 2 (SPAdes) | ecosystem: Environmental > Aquatic > Marine > Intertidal zone > Salt pond sediment ...
GCCCTGGTTGCCGTCGTTGAAGGCCTGCAGCAGATTGAAGCCGACCAGATCCGCCGCCGGCGCCACGCCGCGCACGCCCAGATCGTTGAAGCCCACCGCGGCCGCGACCCCGGCCACCGAGGTGCCGTGCCTGCCGCCGGTGGGATCGCCGTCGGCGCTGGTGTAATCGTGGCTGGCGCCGGGGACGACGTTGCCGATCAGATCCGGGTGGCCGATCTCCAGCCCGTCATCGACCACCGCCAGGCGCACGCCGTGGCCGCGGTAGCGATCCCAGACATCGCCGACGCGCACATCCTCGCCGGCCGCCGCGCCGTTCACCTGCCCGGTATTGAGCAGATGCCACTGGCGCTCGAAGAGCGTGTCGTCGCCCTCGTTGATATCCAGCAGTTCGATGCTCAGCGCCAGCTGGTCGCTGTTGACCCCATCGCCCGCGGCCAGCGTCAGCTCGAATACATTGTCGCCGTCGGCATCCGCGGGGTTTTCGTAGTCCGGCGCAGAGAGGAAGCTGAGCGCGCCACTGACGCTGTCGATGGCGAACAGCGCGGCATCGACGCCGCCGGCGATCGAGTAGTTCGGCAGGTCGCCGTCGGCGTCGATGGCCGCGGCGCGATAACCGCTGTCGAGCTGGTTTTCCGGGCTGTCGTGAGTGGCGGCGCTGATGAACTGCGGCGCGCTGTTCTGCGGGTCTTCGAGCAGATCGTCGACGCTGAGACTGAACGCCAGCGCGCTGCTGGCGCTGCCGTCGCTGGCGCCGAGGATCAGCTGATAGACGTTATCGCCGTTGGCGTCCGCCGGGTTTTCGTAGTCCGGCGCGACCAGAAAGCTCAGCGCGCCACTGCTGCTGTCGATGGCGAACAGCCCGGCGTCATCGCCGCCGCTGATCGAATAGTTCAGCACGTCGCCGTCGGCGTCGCTGGCCGCGGCGCGGTAGCCGGTGGCGATGCTGTTCTCGGCGCTGTTGGCGCTGGCGGCACTGGTGAACTGCGGCGCGCTGTTGTCCGGATCTTCGAGCACATCGTCGACGCTGAGGCTGAAAGCCAGGCTGGCACTGGCGCTGCCATCGCTGGCGCTGAGGGTCAGCTGGTAGATGTTGTCGCCATTGGCATCCGCCGGATTTTCGTAGTCCGGCGCGGCCAGAAAGCGCAGCGCGCCACTGGCGCTGTCGATGGTCAACAGCGCGGCATCCGCACCGCCGCTGATCGAATAACTCAGCGGGTCGCCATCGGCGTCGCTGGCCGCGGCACGGTAGCCGGTGGCGGTGCTGTTCTCGGCGCTGTTGGCGCTGGGCGCACTGGTGAATTGCGGCGCGCTGTTGTCGGGCGCTTCGGGCATATCGCTGACGCTGAGGCTCAGCTCCAGCACGGCGCTGAGGCTGCCATCGCTGGCGGCGAGGGTCAGCTGATAGAGGTTGTCGCGGTTGGCATCCGCCGGGTTTTCGTAATCCGGCGCGAGCAGAAAACTCAGCGCGCCACTGGCGCTGTCGATGGCGAACAAGCCGGCATCATCGCCGCCGCTGATCGAATAGCTCAGCGGGTCGCCGTCGGCGTCGCTGGCCGTGGCGCGGTAGCCGGTGGCGGTGTTGCTCTCGGCGCTGTTGGCGCTGGGCGCACTGGTGAATTGCGGCGCGTTGTTGGCCGGCGGCGGGGTGTCGCCACCACCGGAGGAGCAGGCCGCGAGCGAGGCGAGAGAGGTGGCGAGCAGGCCGCGACCGAGGCCGGGCAACAACGCGCGAAGCAGGCCACAACAAGCGGCGGCGGAAGTTGGCAACATGGCTGATTTTCCGATGACGGAGCCGGCACTGGCAGCGACTGCCGGGCCGACCGCTGTTAGCATGGGGCGCCCGCTGTTCGCGGGTGCAATGCCAACCGATTATCCCCGTGACCTGCGACGATTCCGCGACACCGCACACACGCACCCGGCACGATTGGTGGCGGTTAAGCAAGGAAATCCGCCGCTGGGGAGCCGATCTGGGCTTCCAGCAAATCGGCATCAGCGACGGAAAACTTGACACCCACGAAGCGCACTTACTCGACTGGCTGGACGACGGCTGCCACGGCGAAATGGGCTATATGGCGCGCCACGGCACGCTGCGCAGCCGCCCGGCGCAGCTGCTGCCGGGCACCATCCGCATCATCTCCGTACGCATGGACTACCTGCCGCCGGAGGCGCGGCCGATGCGCGCGGCACTTGCCGATCCGCAACGCGCCTACATCTCGCGCTACGCGCTGGGTCGCGACTACCACAAAGTAATGCGCGCGCGGCTGCAAAAGCTGGCCTCGCGTATCACGTCGCAGGTAGGGGAATTCGGCTATCGCGCCTTCGTCGACAGCGCACCGGTGCTGGAAAAGGCGCTCGCCGAGCGCGCCGGTCTGGGCTGGATCGGCAAACACAGCAATCTGATCAATCGCAGCGCCGGCAGCTGGTTCTTCCTCGGCGAGCTGTACACCGACCTGCCGCTGCCGGTGGACCCGCCGCAGGCCGAAGAGCACTGCGGCCGCTGCACCGCCTGCATCGACATCTGCCCGACGCGCGCCATCGTCGCCCCCTATCGGGTCGACGCGCGGCGCTGCATCTCCTATCTGACCATCGAGCTGCGCGACTCGATTCCCGAGGCGTTCCGCGCCGCCATCGGCAACCGCGTCTACGGCTGCGATGATTGTCAGCTGGTCTGCCCGTGGAACCGCTTCGCGCGGCACAGTGGCGAGCCCGACTACCGCGTGCGCCACGGACTGGATGCGGCCGGGCTGATCGAGCTGTTCGGCTGGACGGAGGGGGAATTTTCAGAGCGCCTGGCGGGCTCGCCGATACGCCGTATCGGCTACCTCTGCTGGCTGCGAAATCTGGCGGTAGGCCTGGGCAATGCGCCGACTTCCCCGGCGCTGCTGGCAGCGCTGGAGGCGCGCCGCGAGCACCCTTCGGCGCTGCTGCGCGAGCACGTCGGCTGGGCGCTGGCCCGGCACCGGGCGCGGGCCGGCAGCGAGCGATAGCGACCCGGCAAACACCGGGCCGCCAGAGACTCGACTGCCATCGCGATTCAGCTGGCGCTGCGCACGATGCGCCACAGCGCCAGATTCATGTCGGCGATGCCGGACTGCAGCTCGCGGATCTGCGGCAGGCTGCGCACGCGGCGCAGATCCTCGGGGGTGAGCACGGTCTCACCGGGGCGCCAGGGGCGGTCGCGCCGCTGTTGGCGGGCCTGCTGGCCACCCGTCTGGCCGGCGGGCTGCCCCCGCAGTTGTCCGGCGAGCTGGCTGTAATGCTGGCGATCTGTGGAGTGGCGATCTCGTTCCATGTCTTTGTCCCCGGTGGCGGAAATCTGTCGTCGAAAGAAGCACAGCAAGTGCCGTGCCGAAACGTTTGATCCGCTAACGGCGCTGTCGCCAACCCCTTGAGTGCCGAGCTGTGGTACTCGTCGACAGATCGCCCGGTCGCCAGCTCACCGCGGCCGGGTTCAGCCACTCTCTTGCGCGCCATCGCCTGCCGCGTCGAGCCGATCCGCGCCATCGGCACCCTGCCCGGCGGGCGCACCGCCATGCTGCCGGTTCAGCTCGCGCAGCCTGGCCAGTTTCTCGCCGATGCGGATCTCCAGACCGCGCGGCACCGGCTGGTAGTAGATCTGCTCGCCGATCTGGTCGGGAAAATAACTCGCGCCAGCGGCGAAGCCATCCGCTTCATCGTGGGCGTAGCGGTAGCCCTCGCCGTGGCCCAATTCCTTCATCAACCGGGTCGGCGCGTTGCGCAACGCCATCGGCACCTCGGCGTTGCCGTGTTCGCGCGCCGCCGCCATCGCCTGCTTATAGGCCGAGTACACCGCATTGGACTTGGCCGCACTGGCCAGATACACCACCGCCTGGGCGATCGCCAGCTCGCCCTCCGGACTGCCGAGTCGCTCATAGCTCTCGGCCGCGTCCAGCGCGATGCGCAGCGCGCGCGGATCGGCGTTGCCGATGTCCTCGGCGGCCATGCGCAGCACCCGGCGGACGATGTAGCGCGGATCGCAGCCGCCATCGAGCATGCGGCACAACCAATACAGCGCGGCGTCCGGCGACGAGCCGCGCACCGATTTATGCAGCGCCGAAATCTGCTCGTAAAACAGGTCGCCGCCCTTGTCGAACTGGCGCAGGCTGCCGCTGGTGACGGCCTCCAGTACGGCTGCGTCGATCACCACCCGCCCGCCGTCGCCGCCGGCCATATCCACCGCGATCTCCAGCAGCAGCAGCGCGCGCCGGGCATCGCCGTCGGCGGCCCTGGCCAGCAGGTCGCGCAGCGGCTCGGCGAAATCGATGTCGCGCCCGCCGAGGCCGCGCTGCGCGTCGCCCAGCGCGCGGTCGATGATGGCGCGGATATCCGCCGCCTCCAGCCGTTTGAGCACATAGGTGCGCAGCCGCGAGAGCAGCGCGTTGTTCAGCTCGAAGCTGGGGTTTTCCGTGGTGGCGCCGACGAAATGGATCGTGCCGTCCTCGACATGCGGCAGAAAAGCATCCTGCTGGGATTTGTTAAAGCGGTGCACCTCGTCGACGAACAGCACCGCGCGCCGCCCCTGCTGGCGCGCCGCGCGCGCCCGCTGCACCGCGGCGCGGATCTCCTTCACCCCGCTGAGCACCGCCGAGACGGCGAGAAACTCAGCGCCGCAGTGGCGTGCGATCATCCGCGCCAGGGTGGTTTTGCCGGTACCCGGCGGCCCCCAGAAAACCATCGAGTGCAAGCGGTCGCGCTCGATGGCCTGACGCAGCGGGCTGGCGGCGCCGAGCAGATGCCGCTGGCCGGCGAACTCATCCAGATTGCGCGGGCGCATGCGGTCGGCCAGCGGGCGCGTGGCATCGTCGCCCGCGGCCAGATCCAGCCCGGCCTGCGGGCCGTCGCTCACTGGCCCTCGCCGATCACATCGACGCCCGCCGGCGGGGTGAAGCTGAACAGCTCATCGGGTGCCGGCACATTGCGCTCGAAATCGTTGAAGCGGATCTGCGTCGCCTGGCCGAAGCCGTCGCGCAGCTCCATCACCCCCAAGCCGCCGGCATCGAGGCCGATGTAGATCTTGTGGAAATCGGTGTCCTGCACGCGCGGCGTCAGCTCGACCCACTCCAGCCCCTCGCGCTCGCCCAGATCGCGCAGCTCGAACTGCTCCTCCAGCGGGCGGCTGCCGGACAGCAGCAGGATCGGCGCCGCGCCCAGCGCCCGGTCGATGCGCTTCACGGTGACCTGCGCCAGCTCGCTGTCGTAGATCCACAGGCGCTCGCCATCGGCGATGATCTGCTGCTCGTAGGGCGCTTTGTAATCCCAGCGAAAGCGCCCGGGGCGCTTGACGATGACCGCGCCGCGGCTCTCCTGTACCGGCTCGCTGTCGGCGTCGTAGAGGGTCTGTACAAAGCCGGCCTGAAAACTGGTCAGCGATTTGGTGAGTTGCTGCAGACGCTCCACGCCAGCGCCGGCGACGGGGCCGGCGATAAGCAGTGACAGCGCCGCCGGCAGCAGGTGGCGAAGGGATAATTTCACTCGGCGGTTTCCTTTTCGATCAACGTGGTGGCGATATACTAACAGCGCGCTGAATAGCCGCTGAATGGTTGCGCTTGCCGGCAGCGCAGCAGCGGCGCAAGCAAGGGAGACCCGCGTGCCTGAAGCCACCCCCACACTGCAGATCCGCGGCCTGCGCAAACGCTTCAGCGAAGGCGGCGCGCGGCGCGAGCTGCTCACCGGCATCGATCTCGAACTGGCCGCCGGCGAACGCCTCGCGCTGGTCGGCGAATCCGGCTGCGGCAAGTCCACCCTGCTCAACCTGATCGCCGGGCTGGAGCCGGCCGACAGCGGCGAAATCCGTCTCGACGGCGCCCTGCTCGGCGATCTCGACGAAACCGCCCGCACCCGTCTGCGGCGGCGGCGCATCGGCTTCGTCTACCAGGGTTTCAATCTGCTGGCGACGCTCAGCGCCATCGAAAACATCATGCTGCCGCTGGATCTGGACGGCATCGCCGCCGCCGAGAGCCGCGCCCGCGCCGCCGCGCTGCTCGCAGAGGTCGGTCTGGGCGCACGCGCCGAGGACCCGCCCGACCGCCTCTCCGGCGGCGAACAGCAGCGCGTCGCGCTGGCCCGCGCACTGGTCCACAGGCCCGGCCTGCTGCTCGCCGACGAGCCCACCGGCAATCTCGACGCCGCCAGCGGCCGCCGCGTGCTGGAGCTGCTGACCCGGCTGCAGCGCGAGCGCGGCGCGGCCTTGCTGCTGGTCACCCACAGCGCCGCGGTGGCGGCCAGCGCGGATCGCATCGTCACCCTGCGCGACGGCCGCCTGGCGCCGCTCGATGCAAGCTCCGCCGGCGCACAGAGCGGCGCCGGCTGGTGACCGTGCCGCCGCCAGCATTGCCCTCGCCGCTACTGCGCGCCGCCCTCGCCCGCCACTGGCGCCGCCACCCCTGGCAGCTCGCCCTGTGCCTGTTCGGCATCGCCCTGGGCGTGGCGCTGGTGTACGCCGTGTCGCTGGCCAACCGCAGCGCACTGGCCAGTTTCGAGCAGGCTCTGCGACAGCTCGACGGCCGCGCCAGCCACCGCCTGCTCGGCGGCCCGGCGGGCATCGACGAGGACTTCTACCGCCGCCTGCGCGTCGAGCTGGGGCTGTGGCGCAGCGCGCCGCTGCTGCTCGATCGCGCGCGACTGGTCGCAGCCAGCGATGGCCGCGGCAGCGGCGACCGCGACCTGCGCCTGCTGGGCGTCGATCCCTTCGCCGAGCCCACCCTGCGCGGCGCCCAGCGCCGCGTCGCCGGCGGCGATAACTGGAGCCGACTGCTGGTCGCAGAGGGCGGCGTGGCGCTGTCCGAATCGCTGGCCGCGCGCCTCGGGCTGGGCATCGGCGAGCCGCTGGCGCTGCGCGTCGGCGGCCGCGCGGTGGATGCCCATCTGGCGCTGATCCTGCGCGGCGAGGGGCCGACGGCGGCGGCGCTCGACGAACTGCTGATCACCGACATCGCCACCGCCCAGCAGTGGCTGGGGCGACGCGGCCGCATCGATCGCATCGACCTGCTGCTGCCGGACGGCCCGCCAGCGGCGCTGCGGGCACTGCTCGCAGGCGCCGACGCCGCCGGGCTGCGACTGATCGAGACCGACGCGCGCCGCGCCCAGCGCCTGCAGATGAGCCGCGCCTTCCGCGACAGCCTGCGCGCCATGAGCCTGCTGGCGCTGCTGGTCAGCGGCTTTCTGATCTACAACGCCAGCAGCCTGGCGGCGCTGCAGCGCCGCGAGCGCATCGGCCTGCTGCGCGGACTCGGCGCCGAGCGCGGCGCGGTGTTCGCCTGCCTGTGGGGCGAAGCGCTGCTGCTCGGCGCCGCCGGCGCGCTGCTCGGTCTGCTGCTCGGCCAGCCGCTGGGACAGGCGCTGCTCGGCCTGGTGGCGCAGACCATGGGCGATCTCTACGGCAGCGGCGCAACCGCTGCGCGCAGCGCCCTGCCCGACGCCGCCACCGCCATCGGCGCCAGCCTGCTGGGCATCGGCGCCAGCCTGCTGGCCGCACTGGCGCCCAGCATCGAGGCCGCCGCCAGCCCGCCGCGGCTGGCGCAGCGGCGCTCGGTGCTGGAGCGCCGCGGCCGGCGCATGGCGCCGTGGGCGGCGCTGTCCGGGCTGCTGCTGGGCGCCGCCGGGCTGGCGCTGGCCGCCACCAGCACCAGCCTCAATGCCGGCTTTGCCGCGGCGCTGCTGGTGGTGCTCGGCTACGCCCTGCTGACCCCCTGGCTGGTACTGCGCAGCGGCCGCGCGCTGACGCCGCTGGCGAGCCGCCTCGGCGGTGCCCTCGGCCGCCTCGGCGCGCGCGGCCTGGCCGACGGGCTGAGCCGCTCGGCGGTGGCGGTGGCGGCGCTGAGCGTCGCCGTGGCCGCCACCGTCGGCATCGGCCTGATGACCGACAGCTTCCGCGCCAGCCTGCAACAGTGGCTGCTGCAGACCCTGCAGGCGGATATCTACCTGTCGCGCGAGGACGGCGCGGCGCTCGATCCGCAACTGCCCGCGCGCCTGCTGGCGCTGCCGCAGGTGGCCGAGCTGAGCGCCGGTCGCGAAGTACAGCTGGAGAGCGAGCGCGGCCCGCTGGCGCTGCTGGCGCTGCAGCCGGCCAGCCGCAGCGGCGATGGCTTCGCACTGCTCGCCGGCGATCCGCAGCGGCTCTGGGCCGATTTCGCCAGCCGCCGCCTGCTGCTGATCTCCGAGCCCTTCGCGCGCCACCAGCGGCTGGCCGTCGGCGACCGCCTGCGCCTGCACACCCCAGCCGGCGCGACGGCTTTCGAGATCGGCGGCGTGTTTCGCGATTACGCCTCCGAGCGCGGCCTGCTGCTGCTGCACCGCGACCACTACCGGGCGCTGTGGGGCGATCCGCGGATCGACTCGATCGGCGTCTACCTGCGCGAGCCGGCCGACGGGGCCAGCGCAGCGACGGCCGCGCTCGATGCCATCCGCGACATCGCCGGCGAGGCCCGGGTGCGCGCCAGCGCGCGCATCCGCGAGCTGTCGCTGGCGGTCTTCGAGCGCACTTTTGCGGTCACCGAGGTGCTGCGCCTGCTGACCGTGCTGATCGCCTTCGCCGGCATTCTCGGCGCGCTGCTGGCGCTGCAACTGGAGCGCGGTCGCGACAGCGCCATCCTGCGCGCGGTCGGCGCCACGCCGGGGCAGATCTGGCGGCTGGTCGGCGGGCAGACGCTGCTGATGGGGCTGCTCGCCGGGCTGCTGGCGCTGCCGCTGGGGGCGCTGCTCGGCGAGCTGCTGATCGCGGTGATCAACCCGCGCGCCTTCGGCTGGACGCTGGCGCGCCACTACTCGCCGGGGCTGTTCGCCGAGGCCCTGCTACTGGCCCTGGCCGCGGCCGCGCTGGCCGGCCTGTACCCGGCCTGGCGGGCGGCGCGCGCCGCGCCGGCCGAGGCGCTGCGCGATGAGTAGCGGCCTGCGCCGGCTGCTCGCCGCACTGCTGCTGGCGCTGCTGGCAACGGCTGCCTGCCAGCAGCGGGCCGGCGATGGCGGCGACGATGGCGGCGACGATGGCCGCGGCGATGGCAGCGACGGGCTGCGACTCGACCAGCTGCTCGGCGAGCTCGACGATACGGGCTTCGCCCGCGCCGCGGCGCCGCGCGATTTCGACTTTCCCGCCGATCACGGCGCGCACCGCGATTTTCGCAGCGAGTGGTGGTATCTCACCGGCCAGCTCGGCGACGCGGCCGGGCGCCGCTACGGCTTTCAGATCACCTTTTTCCGCTTCGCCCTGGCCCCGCCCATCGCCGCCGGCGATGCATCCGGCGAGGCTGGCGCGGCGCCATCGCGCTGGCGCAGCAGCGAGGCGTGGATGGCGCACTTCGCCCTCAGCGACGCCGCCGGCGAGCGCTTTATCCACCACGAGCGCTTCGCCCGCGGCGCGCTGGGTCTGGCCGGTGCGGATCGCGACGCGCACGGGCGGCTGCAGGTGTGGCTGGACGACTGGCGACTGGAGCACCGCGGCGGCGATCGCTGGCGGCTGCGGGCGCGCCACGGCGAGCTGTCGCTGGCGCTGTCGCTGCGCGCGCAGAAGCCGCCGGTGCTGCACGGCCAGCGCGGCCTGAGCCAGAAGGGCGCGGCGCCGGGCAATGCCTCCTATTACTACTCGCTGCCGCGGATCGCCGCCGACGGCGAGCTGCGCATCGACGGCCAGCGCCGCGCGGTGGCGGGCAGCGCCTGGCTGGATCGCGAGTGGAGCACCAGCTCGCTGGACGCCGGCGTGGCCGGCTGGGACTGGCTGTCGCTGCAACTCGACGACGGCCGCGAGCTGATGCTCTATCGCCTGCGCCGCGCCGATGGCAGCGCCACCCCGCAGAGCTACGCCGCGCTGATCGCAGCCGACGGCGCACTGCAAATACTCGATTACGCCGCCGTCGAGTGGACGCCGACCCGCCACTGGCGAAGCCCCGCCGGGCGCCGCTACCCGGTCGCCAGCCGGCTGCGCATCGATGCGCTCGGCGCAGCCATCGAGCTGCGCCCGCTGTTCGATGCCCAGGAGCTGAGCGGCGCGCTGCACTACTGGGAGGGGGCGATGGTCGCCGAGCGCGCTGGCGCGGTGATCGGCCGCGGCTATCTCGAACTGACCGGCTATCCACCGGGGCAGCACTGAGCGGCTGGCAGCGGGCGGCGGGCGTCAGTCGTCGAGCAGTTCCTGCAGCAGCGCGCGAAAGCGCGGCACCACCTCGGCATCGAACCAGGGGTTGCGGCGCAGCCACAGGCGGTTGCGCGGCGAGGGGTGCGGCAGCGGGAAGAATTCGGGCAGGTAGTCGGCGTGCCGGCACACGGTTTCGGTGAGGGTTTTGCCGGCGCGCGCGCCGAGGTAGTGGCGCTGGGCGTACTGGCCGATCAGCAGGGTCAGCCGGCGCTGTGGCATCTGCGCGAACAGCCGCGGGTGCCACTGCGGCGCGCACTCGGGGCGCGGTGGCAGATCGCCGGAGCGACCCTTGCCGGGGTAGCAGAAGCCCATCGGCACCAGGGCGATGCGCGCGGCGTTGTAAAAGCTGTCGCGATCGACGCCCATCCACTGGCGCAGCAGCTCGCCGCTGGGATCGTTCCAGGGGATGCCCGTGGCCTGTACCCGGCTGCCCGGCGCCTGGCCGACGATGACGATGCGGCTGGTGGCGCTGGCGGCCAGCACCGGCTTCGGCGCCTGCGGCAGGTGCGCGCGGCACAGCTCGCAGCGGCGGACTTCTTCGAGCAGCTTGTCCATCGGCGTTCGGGGCTTGTGTGATCGACCGGCGCCAGCATGCGCGCCGCGGCCACAGCCGGCAAGTTCCGGCCAGTCGCCGCAGCGGTGGCGGATTCAGCTGCCGTCGCGCTGCTCGCGCTCGGCGCGCTCGAATTCCTCGATCAGAATCGGCACCGCCAGATTGCAGGCGTGGATGCCCATCACGGTGGTCAGCTGGATGGTCTCCAGCACCTCCTCGCGGCTGGCGCCGGCGCGGATCGCGTTGCGCATGTGGCGGCGCACGCCGGGGGCGTAGAGGTGGGTGGTCGCCGCGTTGATGGCGATCATGATCAGCTCCTTGTACTTCTGCGGCAGTGGCCCCTCGCGGTGCGGCACGCTGCGAAAGGCCAGATAGGCTTCGAGAAAATCGGCGTCCATTTCGGCGATCTGTTCCCAGACCGGGTTCCAGTCGCCCCTGGCGCGATGCGCCGCGGTCTGCGGATAGCGTTCGTCGTCGCTCACGGCTCAACCCCCGCGGTGCTTGAAGGAATCGCGGCGGAAGCTGTACAGCGCCGCCGGATCGACGGCCACATCGACCACCGCCGGCCGCCCGCAGGCCAGCGCCGCCTCCACCGCGGCGGGCACTTCGCAGAGCCGCTCGGCGCGAAAGCCGGCGGCGCCGTACAGCTCGGCCACCTTGTCGAAGGGCGGGCTGGAGATGTCGGCGCCGATGTAGCGGCCGGCGAAGAAATCGCGCTGATAGGCCTTCTCCGCGCCCCAGCAGCGGTTGTTCATCACCACCGTCACGGTGTCGATGCCGTGATCCACCGCGGTGCTCAGCTCGGAGAGGGTCATGCCGAAGCCGCCGTCGCCCATCAGGCTGACCACCGGCCGCTCGGGGCGCGCCACCTTGACCCCCAGCCCGCAGGCGAAGGAAAAACCCACCAGTCCGAAATCCAGCGGCGTGAACAGGCTCGGCGGCTGCCAGTAGTCGAGGGCGTCGGTGGCCTGCAGGCAGAGGGTGCCGGCATCCATGGTGATCGCCGCGTCGCGCGGCAGCACGCCGCGCAGCGACTTGAACAGACCGGAGGGCTGGATCGGCGCCTCGCGGCTGTCGGCCTCGGCATCGCGGCGCGCCAGATAATCGCTGCGCTCGGCGCGATAGGCGCGGCTCCAGGCCTCGGCGGCGGCGCGCCGCTGCTGTTTGTCCAGCGCCGCGAGCAACTGCCGCGCGGCGCTGCCGGCATCCGCCCAGATGCCCAGCGCCACCGGGAAGTAGCGGCCCAGCGCGGTGGGCTCGATCTCCACCTGAATGATCGCCGCGTCGCGGTTGAGGTTGTCGTAGGAGTAGAAGGTGCTGTTGAAGCCGAGCCGCGTGCCGAGGGCGAGGATCACGTCCGCCTCGCGCGCCAGCCGCGAGGCCACCGGGTTGCCGCGCGGCCCCATCTGCCCGGCGTTCAGCGGCTGGCCGAAGGGGATCGCATCGCCGTGGCCGGGAGCGGTGGCGATGGGCGCGTCGAGCGCCTCGGCCAGCGCCAGCACGGCCTCGTGAGCAGCGCTGTTTTTGATCCCGCCGCCGGCGATGATCAGCGGCCGCTCGGCATCGGCGAGCAGCTGCGCGGCCCGCTCGATGGCATCGCTGGCGGCCGCCGGCGCGCTGCACGGGCGGTAGGCATCCGGGCCGGGCAGCGCGTCGAAATCGGCGCTGGCGGAGAGCACGTCGCGCGGCAGATTCAACTGCACCGGGCCGCGGCGCGGCGCCATCGCCACGCGGAAGGCCTCGCGGAACATCTCCGGCACCCGCGCCGCGCTGGTCGCGGTCCAGGTTTTTTTCGTCACCGGGGTGAACAGCGCCTGCTGATCGACCTCCTGAAAAGCGTTGCGGTAGAGATGCTCGGAGGACAATGCGCCGGCGATCGACACCAGCGGCGAAAACGCCGCCGCCGCCTGCCCCAGCCCGGTGACCAGATTGGTCGCCCCGGGGCCGTTCTGGCCGGCGAGGATCACCCCGGCGCGACCGCTGGCGCGGGCGTAGCCGTCGGCCATGTGGCTGCCGGTGCGCTCGTCGTGCACGCCGATGAAGCGGATCTCGCGCGCGTCGTACAGCGCATCGAACATTTCCATGGTGGCCGAGCCGATCAGGCCGAAGACGTGTTCCACGCCCTCCGCCTGCAGCGCGGCGACGGCGGCCTGGCCGCCGGACATTGTTTTCATATTCCGATCCCGTTGTGCTCGCTGTATTGGTGGCCGCGATCAGTCGCGCAGCCCATCGAGAAACGCCAGCAGCGGCGCGGTGAACAGCGCCGGCTCCTCCACCAGCCCCATGTGCTGCAGGCGCGGCACGATGTGCAGCCGCGCGCCGGCGATTTCGGCGGCGATGGCACGGGCCATCGCCGGGGTGCTGCCGCTGTCGTTTTCCGCGGTCATCACCAGCGTTGGCAGCGGCGCGCCGTCGGCGGCGCAGATCGGCGGCTGCGGGCGGATCAGCTCGATCACGCCGCTGGCCAGCACCTGCCGACAGTCGGCGTAGTGGCGCGGATCGTTGCCCAGCACCCAGCGCCGCACCCGCTCGATGACCTGCGGCTGGGCGGCGCGAAAATCAGCGGTGAACCAGCGCTCGATGGTGGCGTCGAGCGTCGCCGCCGGCCCGCCACTGCTATCCGCGGCGCGCTGCTCGACCAGCCGCTGCGCCTCGGCGCTGCGCTCGTGGGGCGAGTTGAGAATCGCCAGCGCGGCGGCGCGGCCGGGGTAATCCATGGCGAAGCGGCGGTTGATCATGCCGCCCAGCGAGAAGCCGATCAGCACCGCGCGGGCGATGTCCAGCTCATCGAGCAGACCGGCCAGCTGGGCGGCGTAGAGGCTCAGATCCGGCCGGCGCGGCGGCGCGGCGCTATCGCCATGGCCGTAGAGGTCGTAGGCCAGCACCCGGCGGTGCGCGGCCAGCGCCGGCAGATGCCAGTCCCAGCAGTGGCGATTCAGGCCGAGACCGTGGATCAGCACCAGCGGCGGCGCGTCCTCGGCGGCGCGATCCGCAGGCCCGTGCAGCGACCAGTCGCTGCCATCCGCGGCGCGCCCGCGGCGGGTTTCGGCGGCCATACTCAAGCGGCGAAGGCCGGGATGACCTCATCGCAGAACAGCGCCATCGACCGCTGCTGCTCGGCCAGCCCCAGGCCCATGCTGGCGTAGTAGATGAAGGCGTCGCAGCCCAGCGCTTCGTAGCGGCGCAGCTTGGCGATGACCTCGTCCGGGGTGCCGAACATGAGGTTTTCGCTGAGCATCCGCGGGTCGTACTCGTCGCGGTTGGCCAGCTCCTCGAAGGGCACCTGGCGCGGAAAGCCGTTGACCACATCGCCGAGGTTCTTGAACAGGTTTTCGAACTGGCCGAGCTGGCGCTGCGCGGCGCGCACCGGTACCTGCCAGTCGTCGCGGCTGTCGTAGAG
>Ga0207752_1000887_pt1 | contig 14097 bp, 12 predicted proteins | sample Pon2CUnioCityCA_6_FD_187272 | JGI IMG/M metagenome (GOLD analysis project Ga0207752, IMG submission 187272) | Marine sediment microbial community from Union City, CA, USA - Pond 2C Sediment 2 (SPAdes) | ecosystem: Environmental > Aquatic > Marine > Intertidal zone > Salt pond sediment ...
AACCCGTCAGCTTCAGCCAGTTGCGCGACCTGGCCGCACGCTTCTCTGTGCCTCTGTTTGTGGGCAGCTAGCATACTTTGGATTGCCTTCATCCCCTTCATCCCCACAGTCTGCCGTGAGGTATCCCCACTCTTCCTGCGCGAAAATCTTTCCTGGTAGTCTCCCCTTAGAGAGCTGCTAGGCTGCCAGTCCACACCTGTACTGCCCTGGTCCAGCTGGGTCGCCAGATCCACAAGAGGGGAACTACCCCTTCACCAATCCTCTCATCGTCCCGTTGAGTCACTACCCCGTCCCCGTCATTCCAATCGACCGAACGGAGCGCAGCGACTGATAGACAGGTTTCTAACGCAAATTTAACAGATAGCGGTTGACTTTATTCCGGAAATGTGGTACAATGTGGGCACGTTAGGATAAAACGTTGAAGGCCGGTGGTAAGGCTGGTAGGCCAGTCTGAGTCTGGGTGTCGAAAGGGAGGGGCCGTGTTTGAGGATGTAGTCTATCTTGACAACGCTGCCGCAACGCGGCTGGATGTGCGTGTGCTGGAGGCGATGAAGCCTTACTTCTTCGATCTGTATGCCGTGGCCACGTCGCAGTTCGGCTATTCGCTGGGCATTGATGCCCGCGATGCGTTGGACGCTGCCCGAGAGCAGATCGCCGCTGCTCTGGGTGCTGCGCCGGAGGAGTTCATCTTTACTTCCGGGAGCACCGAGGCGAGCAATCTGGCGGTCAAGGGTGTGGCCCTGGCACTGAGTGAAAAGAAAGGCCGCCACATCGTCACCAGCGCCATCGAGGACTTCCCGGTGCTGCACAGCGCGCGGGCGCTGGAGCGGCAGGGCTTTCAGGTAACTTATGTACCGGTGGACGAGGCCGGGCGGGTCGATCTCGATCAGCTGCGTGACGCGATCACGCCGGAGACGATCCTCGTCTCCATCCAGGCTGCCAATCAGGAGATTGGCACGCTGCAGGATCTCAAGGCCGTCGGCGAGATTGTCCATGGAAACGGGAAGGGGGCCGGCACCCTGTTCCACACCGATGCCACCCACAGTTTCCTCCGCGTTCCACTGGACGTCTGGGAGATCCCGGTCGACTTAGTGACGGTTTCGGCCCACACGATCCACGGGCCGAAGGGAATCGGTGGGTTGTACGTTCGGGAAGGGACACCTATCCGCAAGTGGATGGACGGCGGATTCCAGGAGTCCGACCTGCGGCCCGGCGTGGAGAATATCCCGGGCGCAGTGGGCTTTGCCAAAGCGGTCGAGTTGGTCACGCCCGATGAGACCGCCCGCCTGCAGGCGATGCGGGACCGGCTGATCGAGCGCTTGCTGCAGGTCCCGGAGAGCCGCCTCAATGGCCACCCTATCCACCGTCTTCCGCAGAATGCCAACATCTCCTTCCGTTTCGTGGAGGGGGAGTCGCTGCTCCTCCACTTGGATATGCGGGGTTTTGCCGTCAGCACCGGCTCGGCTTGCTTCAGCCGCTCGTTGGAGGCCAGCCACGTGATCCTGGGGATCGGCGGCAACCACGAGCGAGCTCACGGCTCTGTCCGCTTCACCTTTGGTCGCTTCAACGATGAGGGAGACGTGGATGCGGTGGCACAGGCGGTCGATGGGGTAGTGGCAGACCTGCGGCGGATCAGCCCTCTTGGAAAGGACTGAACCGCGGCATTCATTCATAACGCAAACACATAAACAAGAAAGGAGAAGTCCATGTTAAGCAAGGCCATGCAAGACGCGATCAACGAACAGATCAAGAATGAGCTGTATTCCGCCTACCTGTACCTTGCTATGTCGGCCTACTGTGAGGCCAACAGCCTGCCCGGCTTTGCCCATTGGCTGCGCGCGCAGAGCCAGGAGGAGGTCGAGCACGCCATGAAGTTCTTCGACTTCGTCAACGAGCGTGGCGGTCGCGTGGTACTGCATGCGATTGACCAGCCCCCGGTCGAGTTCGAGTCACCCGTCGAGATCTTCGAGGCGACGCTCGAACACGAGCGCAAGGTGACGGCCATGATCCACCGTCTGTTCGAACTGGCGCTCGAGGAAAAGGACTACCCGGCGCAGGTCATGCTGCATTGGTTTATCGATGAGCAGGTGGAGGAGGAAAGCAACGCTGGTCAGATCCTCGATACCTTGAACATGATTGGCGACAAGGGCCAGGCGCTGGTTATGCTCAATAAGGAACTGGCCAAGCGGGGAGGCTAACTGACTTACCGGTGTCACGTTGATACACAACTATCTAGACCCCGGCGGACCGCAGTCCGTGCGTTGTGCGGTGGACTGTGGTCCACCGCGAGCACGACAGTAGAACCGCAAGAAATGCAGATTTAGGAGGTTGATGATATGCCATTGCCCTATAGTGAACTTGTCATGGAGCATTTTCGCAACCCGCGCAACGTGGGGCGCATGGACGACGCCGATGCGAAGTCGGTCGAGGGTAGCCCTGCCTGCGGCGATATGGTGGCCGTCTACCTGAAGGTGGACCTCGAAACCCAGCGCATCACGGATGTCAGCTTCGAGTCCTACGGCTGTGCCTCCAACATCGCCACTGGTTCCATCATCACCGAGTTGGCCAAGGGCAAAACCCTGGAGGAGGCCAAGAAGATCACGTGGAAGGAGGCCTCGGAAGCGCTGGGCGGGCTGCCGCCGATCAAGACTCACTGCTCCGTCCTGGCAGTGGATGGGCTCCGGGCAGCGATCCAGAACTACGAGGAGCGCCACGGTTTGGTCAAGGAGCGGGTCCCCACCACAGTCGACGTCGTACGCAAGCGGTTGAAGCGAGTGATGAACCCCATGACTGGGCTGGACCTGGTGCGCACCAATCTGGTCACGGACGTCGAGGTGGCCAAGGGAGAGGTGCGTGTGGTTATCGACCTGCCCGCTGACCACCAGTTCGCCGGCAACATCCGCGAGGAAGTCATCGAGAAGATCGAACCGCTGTGGGACGTCGAGCAGGTGATCCTGGAGTTTACGGATTGAGGATCGGCTGAGGAGGAACTATGACTGAGATCAAAGTGGACTGCCGGGGCGAGACGTGCCCCGTGCCCCTCGTCGAGGTGCGCAAGGCCTTGCGCAAGGCTTCGCCGGGGGACGTGGTTGAGGTCGTGGGCACCCACCCCGCCTCGAAAAAAGAGATTCCCATGGCGGTCGATGCCCTGGGGTTGGAGTTGCTGAGCATCGAGGGCGCGGACAGCGACTGGACGATACGCATTCAGCGCTGAGAGGGGGGGGAGAAATTATGAGTGAGCGTGCGTCGACTCGGCTTGACGTGCGTCCCCACAAGGTGGCCATCGTGGGCGCGGGCAAAGTTGGTTCCACTTTCGCCTATGCCTTGTTGCTCAATGGCCTGGTTGGCCAGATTGTGCTGATTGACATTGACCACCGGCGAGCCGAGGGCGAGGCGATGGATCTGAACCACGCTGTACCTCTCTCTCACTCCGTCCGCATTTGGGCGGGCGACTACTCGGACACTGCCGGGGCCGATGTGGTGGTCGTCGCTGCTGGCGTGGCCCAGCGCCCCGGTGAGACACGGCTTGACCTGGTCAAGCGAAACGCGGCGATTTTTGGAGACGTCATCCCGCGTATCACCGAGTATAACCGGAGCGGTATTTTGCTCATCGCCACCAATCCGGTGGATGTCTTGAGCTACGTGGCGTGGAAGGCGTCGGGGTTCCCGTCTGAGCGAGTAATCGGCGCGGGTACCGTTCTCGATACGGCGCGCCTCCGCTATCTGCTGGCGGAACATCTGCGGGTGGATCCGCGCAACGTGCATGCCCACGTCGTTGGCGAGCACGGGGATAGCGAGGTGCCTGTCTGGAGCCTGGCCAACGTGGCCGGCATGCAACTCCACGACTACTGCGTCCGCCACAAGTGTGAGCTGGGGTCTGAGGTGCGCGATCGCATCGCTCGGCAGACGCGCGACGCGGCCTACGAGATCATCCGGCGTAAGGGCGCCACCTACTATGCCGTGGCAGTGGGATTGCTCCGCATCGTCGAGAGCATCCTTCGGGATCAGCACACCGTTCTATCCGTCTCCAGCCTTGTCCCCAGGTATTACAACATTGGGAATGTATACGTCAGCTTGCCGGCGGTGATCGGTCGCGCCGGGGTGGATCGCGTGCTCCACCTCGACTTGAGCGAGGCCGAGGGTGAGGCCCTGCGCCAATCGGCGGGTGTGGTACGTCAGGTGTTGGACGAGCTAGGTCTTGTCCCCAACGGGTGATGGGACTGAAATAACCACATGAACTGATCGGAGAGTACAATGGATCAACTGAACGCGACGGCCGACCGGGTGACGATTGTCTTGCACAGCGGCGATATGGATAAGGTGTACAGCGCGCTGATTATCGCCAACGGCGCGCTGGCGATGGGCATGGAGGCGTCTATCTACTTCACCTTCTGGGGCCTGCAGCGGCTGCAGAAGGGTGGGCTGGAGAAGGGGCCGCTCTCAAAAATGCACTTCCTCGGTCTTGGCAAGTGGATGGTGAGGCAGCGGATGAGGAAGGCCAACGTCGCTTCCCTGGAAAGGCTGCTTCAGGATTTCAAAGAGCTGGGTGGGAAGATCATCGCCTGCGAGATGACGATGGAGATCATGGGTATCCGCCGCCAGGACCTGCGTGAGGACCTGATTGACGAGTACGGCGCGGTGGGTTCCTACATCCAGGAGGCTCGCAGCTCAAACATCACCCTCTTCATCTAATAGTTGACAGTTTCTCTCCTTCCGGCTAAAATATCGCCCAGTCTGGAATAGAGAGAGGGGTCTGATGAAGAAGATGTCCGGCGCCGAAGTGCGCCAAAGTTTCCTCGATTTCTTTGCCTCAAAGAATCATACAATCGTGCCTAGTGCCAGCCTGGTTCCTCAGGACGATCCTACGCTGCTCTTCACCAACGCTGGGATGAACCAGTTCAAGGACGTTTTTCTGGGGTTGGGTACCCGTTCCTACACGCGCGCTGCCGACACGCAGAAGGTCATGCGTGTCTCTGGCAAGCATAACGACCTGGATGACGTTGGGCGTGATGGAACCCATCACACCTTCTTCGAGATGCTGGGCAACTGGTCCTTTGGTGACTATTACAAGAAGGAAGCCATCTCCTGGGCCTGGGAGCTGCTGACCCAGGTCTGGGAGCTGCCCAAGGAGCGGCTGTGGGCCACGGTTTTCAAGGATGAGTTGGGCGAACTGGAGCCTGACGAGGAGGCGGCAGGCTTCTGGCGGTCTGAAACCGCGATTGATCCCGATCATGTCCTGTACTTTGGCCGCAAGGACAACTTCTGGGAGATGGCCGACACGGGGCCCTGTGGGCCGTGCAGCGAGATCCACTACGATAGAGGTCCCGAGGCCTGCGAATGCCAGGGTGAACCCGGTCACGTCTGTCGGGTCAACGGTGACTGTGGGCGCTTCATTGAGCTGTGGAACCTCGTCTTCATCCAGTACAACAAGTATGCCGATGGCAGCCTGGACCCGCTGCCGGCGAAGCACGTCGACACCGGCGCGGGGTTCGAGCGTCTGGTCTCCGTTCTTCAGAGCGTGGACTCTAACTACAAGACTGACGTCTTTACGCCCATCATGCAGCGCGTGCAGGAGATGATGGGGCACACCGATGCCGAGGTCAGGGAGAACCTCGTCGCCTATCGTGTGATCGCTGACCACGGACGGGCGGTTACCTTCCTCATCGGTGATGGCGTTCTGCCGGGCAACGAGGGGCGCAACTACGTGCTGCGCATGATCCTGCGCCGTGGTGCCCGTTTCGGGCGCAAACTTGGTTTCACCGAGCCGTTCCTGGCTGAGGTTGCCAAGGTTGTGATCGAGACGATGGGTACGCAATTTCCCGAGCTCGAGTCCCGAAGACAGTTTATCCTCACCACGATCACCCAGGAGGAGGAGCGCTTCCTGCGCACGCTTGATCTGGGGCTCTCGCAACTGGAGGAGGTACTCGCTGAGCTGAAGGCAGCGGATGAGCAAACTGTGCCCGGCGAGGAAGTGTTTCGTCTCTACGATACCTTTGGCTTGCCGCTAGAGATCACCCGCGATGTGGCCGATGAACGGGATCTGCGGGTGGACGAGGCCGGCTACCAGGCTGCGCTCGAGGAACAGCGGCAGCGTGCCCGACAGGCGGATAAATTCGAGTCCCGCGACGAGGAGTCCCTGAAACGTTACACACGCATCCTCAAGGATTTGCAGGAGCGGGGTCTCCTGGGTGAGGATGGCGTCGCCCAGGATCCCTATATCACCACGGAGTTGGAGACCACGGTCACAGCAATCCTGTGCGACGGAGAGCCGGTCGAATCGGCCAGGGAGGGGGATCAGGTCGAGGTCGTTCTGGCAGAGACGTGTTTCTACGTCGAGTCCGGTGGCCAGGTTTCCGACACGGGCTACGTCGCCGCTTACCCACCGGGAGAGGATGAACCGCAGTGGGAGATCAAAGTGAGGGACATGGCACAGCCTGTCCCGGGCCTGATCGTTCACGCCGGCGTGGTCAAGAGGGGACGGCCTAAGGTTGGCGATGATGTCTGGGCTGTCGTCGACTTTGGGCGGCGGATGGATATCGCCCGTAACCATACAGCCACCCATCTCCTGCACAGCGAACTACGCTACGTCCTTGGCGAACATGTGCAGCAGGCCGGGTCCCTGGTCTCACCCGACCGCCTGCGCTTCGATTTCACGCACCCGGCCATGTTGACCGAGGACGAGTTGGACCTGGTGACCCGTTCGGTCAACGATGCGATCCTCGTGAATTATCCGGTGGAAGTCACTGAAGAGAAATACCACCAGGCGATCAGCGAGGGGGTCATCGCCCTGTTTGGCGAGAAGTACGGCGATGTCGTGCGCGTCTTGCGCATCGGCTGGCCCAGTGAGCCGTTCAGCCGAGAGCTCTGCGGGGGCACACACGTGGATGAGACCGGCGAGATTGGCCTGTTTCACATCGTCTCCGAAGAGGGCGTGGGGGCAGGTGTGCGCCGCATCGAGGCCGTGACCGGGCGTGCGGCGGTGGATTTGGTCGAGCGTCAACTCGGCGTCCTCCGGCGCACCGCTGCTTACCTGAGCGTTCCAGCGGACGAGGTAGATCGCAAGGCTTTGGGCTTGTTGGATGAGCTGCAATCTGCGCGCAAGGAAATCACCCATCTTCAGGAACAGTTGTCTCGCCACGAGTTTGAGGCGATGCTGGAGCAGGTGCAGTCGGTGACCGGTGTGTCGTTGCTCAGTGCTCGGGTGACCGCGCCCAATATGGACATGCTGCGCGAGATGACCGACTGGTTCCGTGATCGGCTGGGCTCTGGTGTCGTCATCCTGGGCACGGTCCTGGGCGAGCGCCCTGCGCTCGTTGCCGCCGTCACGCCCGACTTGGTCGAGCGCGGCGTGGATGCCGCCAAGCTGGTCCGTGGCATGGCTCGCGTCGTTGGCGGTGGCGGCGGTGGCAGGCCCACCCTGGCTCAGGCTGGTGGGCGTGATCCCAGCCGGCTCGACGATGCGCTGCGCCAGGCTCCTCGCATGTTGGAGGAGATGATCGCGCGGTGAGTTCCCCCTCAGTTGTGGAACTCCAGCTCCAGGACGATTTTGCCTCTGTCCGTCACCGGCTTAGTTGGCTGGACAGAGGCCGCGTCGTGCTTGTCCTTCCCTGGGACATACGCTTTCTCTCCCGCGAGTTGGATTTCGAAATCCTCTGGCGCGAGGCCGATCGATGGCAGTTGGAGGTCGCCATCGTCTCTGCTGATCCCGAGCGTCGGCGTCTGGCCGGTGGATGTGGCTTTCCTGCCTTCGCCAGCGTCGAGGATGCGCGACGTACCGAGGTGTGGCGTTGCCAGTCACCGGCGCCGGTGGATCCGCCGCCCACGCACTGGTGGGAGGAGGAGGTCGACTTTTGTCCCCGAGCTGTTCGCCCGTCCGCTCGGTGGCTCGATTGGGTCAAACTGGGGGTCCGCGTCGGCGTTTTCTTGCTGTCACTGCTGGTTCTTGCCGGTAGTGCCTACGTCATCGTCCCCAGCGCCGTGGTGACACTGGTTCCGGCGGGCAAGGAGTTCACCACTATTGTCCCCGTATCAATCGATTCCGAGGCCGAGACCGTGAATCACCCGGCCCACCTCATTCCGGCGCGGCGGATCGGTCTTGAGGTGGAGGGCTACACCGAGGTCGAAACGACCGGTACCAGGGATGTCGTCTTGGGCCGGGCAGGCGGTATTGTCCTCTTCACCAATCTGCTGGCGCAGAATTACGTCGTGCCAGCGGGCACGGTCGTCCGGACCTCCTCTACCAGTTACCCGATTCGCTTCCGCACGACCGCCGACGTTGCACTGCCTGCTGGAGGGCAGGCGACGGCGCCCATAGAAGCGCTGGAGGATAGGATCGGGAACGTGGGCGCTTACCAGATCAACCAGGTTGAGGGCGTGGCCGCCTCCGCTGTTCGGGTGACCAACCCGGAGCCGACCACGGGTGCGGAGCCCAAAGAGGCGCGCGTCGTCACCCAGGCTGACTACGACCGGGCGCGCAGCCAGTTGATACAACAGCTGCTTGACCAGGCCTATGTGGATATGGGTGGTCTGCTGGAGCCGACGGAGCTCCTGCTTCTTCAGTCGCTCTTCATCGAGGCCGTCCCCAAGGAAAGCTATACCCGCTTCATCTCCGAACAGGCCGACACCGTGGGGCTTGATATGCGGTTGCTGGTGAGTGGGCTGGCGGTGGATGTGGACAATGCGGAGAGTGTGGCCTACATCGACCTGTCGCAGCGTGTGCCGCCGGGGTACGTGTTGGTGGACGCCCGTTTTGAGCTGGGTGAGGTGGCCGAGGAGGACGTCGGGCCCGGTCGGTTCACCTTCTTCGTCACCGCTCACGGCAGCGCCGCCGCCGCGCTCAATGCCGATGCGGCGGTCGATCTGATCCGTGGTGAGCCGGTGGCCGATGCCCGTCGGCGTCTGCAGGAGGAGCTGCCGCTGGCTGAACCCCCTCAGATGACGATCTGGCCAGAGGGAGTGACGCGGATGCCGCTGCTCCCGATCCGCATCCGCGTCAAGGTGGCGCCGCAGGGCCAGTCGTCCGCCCTGGCCTCGACGGCCGTGAGGTAGAGCGTGCGCATTCTGGGATTGGATCCGGGGGAGCGGCGCGTGGGGGTCGCTGTCAGCGACCCTACGGGTACACTGGCGCGCCCGCTGCACGCGCTGGAGCGGCGCTCCCGTGAGGAGGATTTCGATGCCATCGCCGATCTCGTGGCCCAACACGACGTAGGTTTGGTCGTCGTTGGCCGCCCGCTCAGCCTGGACGGTACCGAGGGACCACAGGCGCGGCGGGTCGATCGCTATGCCAGTGCGTTGGCCGCTCACCTCCCTGTCGACGTGGTCTCGTGGGACGAGCGGTTCAGCACGGTGGCAGCTGACGAGATCCTGCGCCAGAGTCGGAGCGAGAAGGAGCGGCGCCACGCGCGCACCAATGGCGAGATAGACGCGATAGCAGCCGCGGTGATCTTGCAGAGCTATCTGGATAGCGTTGGCCCGGTCGAGACCTGACAGGTTTCCAAGGGCATCGTTTTGAGCCAGGCTGGACTTGCCCAGGGATATGGCTAGGCCGGGAAGTGGGTTGTGAAACCTGTCAGGTCTGGCATTGATACACGGTTTGAGAGGAGACCATTTTGAAGAACGTAGGCAGGGTGATCGCTTTCTCTGTGACACTGGTTGCAGTTCTCGGTGCCGTTGGCAGCGTAGGCTTGTTTCTCAGCCGTTCTAGACCCGACGGTGGGAGTGTTTCCCTCAGCTTGTGCGGGCTGTCGTCCCCGGATGATCTTCTGATCGGCGTCTACCTCGATAGCAAAGCTGCCGAGTTGGAGCAACGAGCCGGAAGCGATGATACCCCTGTCACTTTCGTCGTTGAACCGGGAGAGACGGCGGTGAGGATCGCCGATCGACTCGAGCAAGCGGGGCTGGTCTCCGATGCCCAGTTGTTCCGTCGCTACGTGCAGTATCACGCGCTCGATGCCGGTATCGAGGCGGGCGAGTTTACCCTGCGGCAGACGATGACGATTCCTGAGATCGCTCAAGCGTTGCAGCGTGGGCAGCGCCCGGAGCAGGTCGTTACCGTTCAGGAGGGGCTGCGGCTGGAGCAGGTGGCCGCGCTGGTGGCGGAGCAGACGGATATACCGGAGGAGGAGTTCTTGGCCTGGGCCACGACTGAGTGGCGGAACGCCGGCTTGCCGTTTGACTTCCTGGCCGAACTGCCTCCTACGGCCACCCTGGAGGGGTTTCTCTTTCCCGATACCTACCGGCTGCCCGAGGATGCCGTTGCTCTCGATCTACTGACCCGGATGCTTGAGACGTTTGACGAACGTGTGACCGCTGATTTGCGGGCGATGGCGGTGGAGCGGGGATTGAACGTCTACGAGCTGGTCACGCTGGCCTCTATCGTCGAGCGAGAGGCCGTCATCGACGTAGAACGCCCCCTGATCGCTGGTGTGTATCACAATCGATTGGAGGCAGGATGGTTTCTCGGCGCGTGCCCCACCGTCCAGTACGCGCTGAGTACTCCCGATGATTGGTGGCCTCAGTTCACGCTGCAGGCTACAGAGATAGATTCGCCATACAATACCTACCAGAACCTGGGTTTGCCCCCGAGCCCGATCTGTAGCGCCGGCCTGGCTTCACTCCAGGCGGCTGCTTCCCCGGCTGAGACCGATTACTACTTTTTCCTCGCTGATTGCACGAAGGATGACGGCAGCCATCTCTTCGCCATCACGGAGGAGGAACACCTCACCAACTACCAGAAGTGTGGTGGCCAAGTCCCGTAACAGCCTTACTCTCAATACGCACTCGGCATTTCTGAATGCCGCCGCATCGCGCATCACGCATCACGCATCACGCATCACGTATCACGGATTGCTTCTTGCGTGTTTTGCGTTCTTGCTGACTGCCTGCCAGGTTCCGGGCGCCGTTCGGCCAACGGTCAAGATCGGCCTCGTCGCGCCCTTCGAGGGACGCTATCGCTACGTCGGTTACGACGTGATCTACGCGGTCAGGCTGGCCCTGCGCCAGGCCAACGCGGCCGGTGGGGTGGGGGGGTACAGCGTGGAGCTGGTGGCGTATGACGATCAGGCTGACCCCGCGATGGCGATCGAGCAGGCCCGCAAACTGGCCGCCGATCCCGACGTGGTCGCCGCCATTGGCCATTTCGATGAGAAGACGACCGCTGCTGCCCGCAATGCCTACGTCGCGGCAGGCTTGCCGCTCGTTGCCCCGGCGGTGCTTGATCCAACACTCACTCCCGGGGAGGTAGAGACCTGTTGGGTCTGCCGTTTGGGGCCGCCTGCCGATACGGTAGCGGATGCACTGCTTCGTCGAGTCGATCGATGGGGGCACCGCCAGGTCGCGCTCGTGACCGACGGTGGGCCGTTGGGGGCGGCTTTGCAGCAGGGCGCTCAGCGACACGGGCTCCGTGTGTGGCCGAGCGTGTCGCCGCAGGACGCAGACTGGCTGCGCCAGGTGAAGGGCTCGGGATCACAGGTGGTCCTGTGCGACGCCAGCCCTGTCGTAGCGGGTAACGTCGTCGCGGCCTTGGGTGACGCTGCCTGGGACGGCAGCGTCCTGGGCGGGCCGCAGTTGGCCGCGTCCGACTTCAGCGCCGTGGCAGGCCGGGCGGTCGAGGGGGTGACATTTGTCACGCCTTGGCCCTTTCCGGCGGACGCACTTGCCGTTGCGGAATTTGCGACCGCCTATCGTTCCGTATCTAACGATGTGCCGCCTGGCCCACTGGCCGCTCCCGCGTACGAGGCGACCTGGATGCTGCTTGAGGCGCTCCGGCGCAATATCGCTGCGCAGGGGACGCCGACGCGCCAGGGAATGGCGGCCATCCTCCCCGCTACCGGCCGCCAGGGAGTGCTGGGTCCAATCTCACTTGACGCTGGGCACAGCTGGACCAACGCGCCGCTGTATTGGTATCGCATCAACGGCGATGGCACGCCTGAGCCCCTGCCGTGAACAACCAGACGATGTCACATTTCGTTCGTAGTCGGCGATTCATCGCCGGTTGCCACGATGGACCTAGTCCGCTGCGATGCGCCGGTAGAACAAGGGCGGGCGGTGGACCGGGGTATTGCTGAAGGTATGCGCGGCCAGTACGCGCTCGCGGGCCGCTGCCAGTTTCTCCTCGTCGTTGGCGTGTATCGTGAACAGCGGCGTATTTTTCTGTACCAGGTCGCCCACCTTGTAGTGCACGATCAAGCCGACGCTGTGGTCGATCGGGTCGCCCTTTTCCTCCCGCCCGCCACCCAGATCAACCACTGCCATGCCGACTTCGGCGGCGTTCACAGATGCCAGGTAGCCGCTGCGCGGCGCGGGGACCGGCTCGATCAGTCTGGCCTGCGGCAGGAGCTCCGGCTCCTCGATGTAGTGCACGTCGCCGCCCTGGGCTTCCACCATCTCCATGAACTTGTGCCACGCGTCTCCGGAGGTCAACGTTTCCATCGCCAGCGTGAGTGCGGCGTTGGCGTCGTCCGCCTTGGCGCCTAGCATCAACATCTCCGCTGCCACCACCATGCAGTGCTCGCGGAAATCGGCGGGGCCGCTCTCGTGGAGCGTGCTGATTGCCTCTCGGACCTCCAGTGCGTTCCCTACCGCCCAGCCAAGTGGCTGGTTCATGTCGGAGATCAGCGCCACCAGGCGGCGCTCGGCCTGGCTGCCCAGCCGGACCATCGCCTCGGCCAGGGTCTCTGCGTCCTCCAGCGTCTTCATAAACGCGCCGTTGCCTGTCTTCACGTCCAGCACGATCGCGTCGGCGCCGGCGGCCAATTTCTTGCTCATGATTGAACTGACGATCAGTGGGATGGATTCCACTGTGGCCGTCACGTCCCGTAGCGCGTATAGCTTGCGATCGGCCGGCGCCAGGTCGGCGCTCTGGCCGGTCAGGACGATGCCGATCTGGCCGAGTTGTGCCCTGAACTCGGCCTGGCTGAGGTCGGTTCGGTAGCCCGGGATAGATTCCAGCTTGTCGACTGTCCCGCCGCTGAATCCCAGCCCCCGCCCGGTCATCTTGCCGACCGGCATCCCGCAGGCAGCGACGAGTGGTGCTACGACCAGGCTCACCTTGTCGCCGACGCCACCTGTGGAGTGCTTATCTACCACGAAGGGGGCGACGTCCTTCAGGTCGAGCACGTCGCCGGAGTGGGCCATGGACAGGGTTAGATCAGTCGTCTCCCGATCTGTCATGCCGTTTAGATACACGGCCATCAGCCAGGCGGCGGCCTGGTAATCGGGGATATCGCCCTGTGTGTACCCCTGGACGAAGAACTCAATTTCTTCCCGCGAAAGCTCACCGCCGTCGCGTTTGCGGGAAATCACATCGATTGCATGCATCGGTTACCTCTACTTTCAGATGTTGGATAGGCTGTATTTGCTATTATAACATAACTCCTGTAGGATTGAAAAATTGTACTTAACGATGAATCCGGCTATAATGGGCCAACTTTGCCCGGCTGTTCTCGGAATCTCGTCAGTGCGCGGTTTGGCCAAGCAGAGCTACCCAGGTGCTAGGCACCTGGGTTGAGCAATTACGGCCAAGCTTAATTCGTCCATACGGCAGGACGGAGGAGGATCGGTTATGACTGATATGACTGAGGTCGATGCGATCTTGACCGGCGGCAGCGTCGCCGTGATGAACGAGGAATTTGATTTGTTCTCCCCAGGCGCGGTCGCTGTCCGGGGGGGGCTTATTCAGGCCGTGGGGCCGGCTGACCAGGTCGTGGCCGCGTACGCCGCAGAACAGGTCGTGGACTGCAGTGGGTGTGCGGTGATACCCGGCCTGATCAACGCCCATACGCATGCCCCGATGACGCTGCTCAGGGGAGTGGCCGATGACTTGCGGCTCGACGTCTGGCTGATGGGCTACGTGATGCCTGTAGAACAGACGTTTGTGCGACCCGATTTCTGCTGGTTGGGCACGCAACTGGCCTGCGCCGAGATGATCCGCTCGGGCACGACCTGTTTCGCCGATATGTACTACTACGAGGAGGCTGTGGCCGATGCTGCGGCTGAGGCCGGCCTGCGTGCGATCTGTGCCGAGACTGTGCTTCGGTTTTCCACGCCGGATGCGCTGAGCTTTGACGAGGGCCTGGAACATACCCGCGACTTCATCCT
>Ga0207752_1000888_pt1 | contig 14088 bp, 11 predicted proteins | sample Pon2CUnioCityCA_6_FD_187272 | JGI IMG/M metagenome (GOLD analysis project Ga0207752, IMG submission 187272) | Marine sediment microbial community from Union City, CA, USA - Pond 2C Sediment 2 (SPAdes) | ecosystem: Environmental > Aquatic > Marine > Intertidal zone > Salt pond sediment ...
GGCCCGCCGTATAAGTGCTGCACCGCGGCTGCATCTACAATCCGGTCGGCGCCCACTGCAGCCGGATTGTCGTATAGGATACGCACGCCGGTTTTGACATCTCCGTTCACATTCAGCGGATCTTGCCCCAGGTATCTTTGACAGGCTTCGATGAGTTTGCCGGTCAGGGGTGGCACTACAGACGCCAGGCAGATTCCGCTCACGTCCTCTCGTGTGTGCCCGGCATGGTTCAGCAGGCCGATAAGCTGAAGCCCGTACTCGTCGGGCATGCGCTCGTGGTTGGTCGCCAGGCGCCAACGGGCGCCCAAATCTTCGTCCTGGTAGAGCCCCAGGGTCAGGTTGGTATTGCCGATGTCGATGGTTAAAAGCATTTTATAACTCCTTCATCTCCCCATTTCTTCGCTGGCCTGATCTGGCCGGAGGTACTATTTGCTCTTTTCACCTTTACGGTGGATAGCCCATATTTTCCAGATAAGGACTAAAACGCTCCTGCATGGCCGCCTGCTCTTGGTCGCTTAACTTATCTCGGAAGCGACCGATTTTGCCTTTATTAAAGTGCAGACCGGGTTGGACGGGCTGCGCCACTGCGGGTTGGTATTGTTTCACCACTTCTTGGATGGCTGGCTGGCTGGCATTGAAACCCAGGAAATTCACCAGGCGCAAGGTCTGTGAGTCATAATCCAATAGTAAATCTTCATAGCGGGTGTGTAAAGCCCGGTTGCATTCCATCCAGGCTTCCCAAATATGCAGATAGGTGGTCATGAAATCCAGGGCACTCTCGAAATCGACCAATTTTGAAAAAGCATTCTGGCGCCCGTCCTGGCGAGCGCGCTGTCCCATTTCCATGGCGGACAGCAAGGCATCGCGCGGGTCGCGATAGATATAGGCCGTTCGGATCAGGCCCAGGCGGATTAGGCGACGTGCCACCGGCGTCGGGCCGGCATGCGCCTTGATTACGAACGAGTTACCCATCACGGAAGGCGCCAGCACTGCCGCCAGGCGCCGCAGCGTCAACGCACCGATATTACAATTGACCTCAGTCAGAATGCGCTGCAGCCGGTAACGCTGGCGGATGTGGTGTGCGTCCTGGAAACCGGCGGCCAGCGCCAGATCGTGGGTCAGATTGTAATACCAGCCGGAGCCTGCGCGTGGCATGCCTACGGAGAGAAAAATCATCTTAGGGATTCCATTGCTTGCATGTGTTGATCGTTCCAGCGAATCGCATTTATACCACGATCTTACGAATTTAGTGGCTCACCCCGCATTAATCCAGGCCTGTCGCCTGGAAATATGGATCTGGCGATTTTCTACACCGGAGACTAAAGAGGCTTGCATATTAGCTCCGTGATCCGGGGCTTAACCGGTATAATAAACAGAGTTGATCGATCATACTTAAGAGGAGGTTAGATATGAAGGGTGTGATGAGTTTCTTGTCTGGGGCCATCATGGGGGGATTGGTGGGAGCCACCCTGGCTTTGCTATTTGCTCCGGCATCCGGAGAACAACTGCGGCTGCAGATGCAGGAGCGGGCCGATCAGATACAACAGGAAGTCAAGCAGGCGGCGGAAACCCGGCGGATTGAACTGGAACAACAATTGGCCGAGTTGCGCACACCACGCGAAGCCGGAGGGGCTTAATTCGATAAAAAATCAATTTAAAAGGATCAAGCGCCAGGAGATTGTCTCAATCCATCCCCGGCGCTTGATTTTTTAACGCCTAACATCGAGGATGGCCTAGCGGGACTGCAAACTGTAGCTGTAACCCGCTTTCTGGTGGGTGAAGCGGGTCGCGCCGGAAACCACCAGGATGAACTCATCCACGTCACCGCCAATGGAGAGGGGGATCTCGACTGCATTGGAATCGGGAAGATCAATCGGCTGCACAGTGGTCGTCCGCCCCAGCGTGATCAGCGACAGGCGGAAGGTCTGCGGAAGCATGTTTTGAATGCGCACGAAGCCATCCGCCTGCCAGCCTCCGTCGCCGTCCTCAAAATCGGTGAAATAATCCACTTGAGGGATGCTGACGTCATCCAGCAGAAAACCCTCCCCATTCACGGCTGCATCCGTGACATACTCAAAGCGAATCTGCACCTGCTCACCGGCGTATTGTGAGATATCCACCTGTTCCTGGATCCAATCCGTGGCGTTGCCATCACTTTGGCCGTTATAAGCCCAGCCGTAACTGTTTCCAGAAGGATTGTCTGTTGTGCCGGAAGGGGTGCTTATAATCTGCCAGTTTTCGCCATCGGTGGAGGCCTCGACGTAGACGTAGTCGTAATCCTCTTCGATGTCGTACCAGGTTTGATACGATAGTGTGAGCGGTCCTGTATAGTCGCTGAAATCGAAGGAGCGGGTCAGAGTCATATCCGATTCGTCGCCCTGATTCGACCAGAAGCTGTAAGATCCCGAATAAGGTTCGACCGGCACCACGCCTACCTGGCTAGAGCCTTGAAAGTTAAGCGTGTAATCCCCGCGACAGTTGATGCGAATGTAATCCACCCCGTACTGGCTCACATCACGGGCGGCAGAGCCCGAAGGGCAGGAGCGCACTGTTTCTGTGGCGGAAGGTTGCGGCGCGTTGGCGTAATTGTGGTAGGTGTAGCGCCCATCGGCCAGATTACCATCCTGAAGATATGAGGCCACCACCCAATCCGAAAAAACGTCATCCGCCTGAAGCGGCTTGCCGCTGAGCGAATCGACCGCCTTGATGTCGGTCAGGACTTTGTCGATGCTGACCATGCCGTTTTCCGGCTCCGCCACCAAAGCTTTAGTGGCATTATCCCCAAAGCGGTCCAAGAAATAGGTCAGGAAGAGGAAAGACCCGCCGTAATAAGGGCTGCTGTCTTGGGTGCTGTCGGGCCAACTGGTTAACTGCAGGTCGGGATTACGCGTGTAGAGATAGTCCATGCCACCGACGTCGTAGTTGTTCAGGAAAGCCGCCAGTTCGGAAAAGCCTTCGTTCAACCAGGTCTCTTCATTGCGGTCGCGGTACCAGTGGATCATATGCTGGAATTCGTGCGCCAACACGGAGTAGGTGAACTGTTCGCCTAGATCCAGGTTGTCGGCGTTGAGCAAGAACATTTCGTGGGCGTTGGAATACTGGTGGGCCTGGGGGGTATACTCGTCCGTCGATGAGAAGTAGCCTGCCAGGGACTGGCCCAGATCGCTGGCGTAGAGGATGTAAAGATGCGGGTCACCGTCCACGCCCGGAGACCACTCACTGCCGAAAAACTCGCGGTCGGTAGGATAAATGTCTTCCTCAAAGGTGTCGGCGAGTCTCTGTAGATCCCTTTCGTTATAACGTACGTCTTCCTGAATCCAGAAATAGGTGTGGTCGGTGACGTAACGCAAAGTAGCCTTGATCTGGGAATTCTCGGTCGTATCCACGTTGGTGACCCAAAACTTCTGGGAGGTTCCGACCTGGAAGGGGATATTGCCCGGCTCCAGGGTGGCAGGGATATTTTCTTTGCCTTCCAAGCGTTTGGACAGATCCAATAGGTCGTTAACCGGCACGATGGTATCTTCGAGCACCTTGAGTGTGCCAGTGAATACGTCGCTGGCAGGCTCCAGGGGGCTGGCAGGCCGCACCACGACTGCGGTGGGAGTGGGCAATGAGCTGCTGGAATTGGAACGGACAGAAGTCTGGATGTTCGCCACCAGGACAAATGCGATAACACAGATGCAGCAAATGAAAATAAGCAGCAAAAAAACAACGATCCCTACAGGGGTAATCCACGAACGGTTCACGTTGAAACTCTCCAAATAACGAATGGTCGCATAGATATTTATTCGAGCAGCCGCTGCGGATGGATTTGTTCTTCCGATTGAGACCAGCGCGGAGAACGGTACACCCAGGCAGCAGCAGTGATCAAGCCGAACACCACCCACATATTCGGGATGGCAAAAGAATCGTACGAGAAGGCCGATAGCGCGAAGGCCAGCAAACCGAGCAAGCCAGCCGTACCCCAAAACTTTTGGTCTCTGTCGGAAGAGAGCCACAGGTACAGGGCGCACCCCAGGATGGCGGTGACGAAGGCCAGGAAGAAGGCCGTGCCGACCAGGCCGGTCTCCGCCAACAAACGAAAATACAGGTTTTTGGGGGTAATCAGCCGGTTGCGCCCCACATCGGGGGTGACCAAGCGCAGTACTTCCGGCGTCTGCGCCAGGGGGCGGTCTGGCAGCATCTCCTCAAAGTAGAAGGCATAATTGCCCAGCCCTACTCCAAATACAGGATGCTCCTGGTAGATGCGCAGCGCCGTTTCACTGTACGTGAAGCGTGCTCCAAACCCCAGGTATTCAAAATAGCCAGTCAGGCTAGTTTCTTTAATATCGCCCCAGTAGTCCCAGATGCGAGAGAAGAAGGTGTTTTTAGCGCCGGCGAAGAAGATAAATCCGACCAGCACGAGCACCACCGCGCCGGCTTCGATGGCCCGGCGCGCCCATCCCGGCAGCCTGGCGGCGCGGTCGTTTTGGCTGCCGGCCTTGTGCTTAGGCCGGAAGAACAGGATGCCTACAAACGCCAATGCAACCAGGACTACCAGTCCGGCTCTCGAAAAGGTGAACGGCAGCACCAGCAGCGCCCAAGCCAACATAAACCACTCCAGGGTCAACCAGCGCCAGCGCCAGCGGAAGGCGCTGTATCCGGTCAGAACCGCACTCAGCAGCCAGGGCAGCAGCAGGAAGCTGATCTGCTCGGCAAACCAGTTGGGTTCGTAGGTCATGCCGGAGACGCGCATGTTGAACAGGCGCCGGGTGGAGATATAATGCTGGATTTCGCTGATCCATTTGAAATATGCAGGTGAAAAATGTACCACGTAGATGGCTTGCAGCGAACCCCATAGCAATGCGATTCCAAATCCGGCGTACAACCAGCGCAGCGAGGTGCGCAGCTCTTCCGGGCTGCGCGGGATTAAAGCCACGCTGAAGTAGATTGCCCCGCCAATGCCCAGCGTGATCAGGGCGCGCGCCAGGCGTTCCGCCACCGGTACACCTAAAGATGGTTCCACGCCTTGCAGCAAGGACAGCAGCGAACTTGCCAGGGCAGCCAGCGCAAAAGGCACCAGAGCGATCAGCGTCCTCGGCACGGGCCGGGTGAATAGACGCGGCAGCGTGACCAGCGCTAGCAAGACCAGCAGTGGAAAAATGGACAGCGGCCGCACCAGCGCCCCCCCGCCCATCGCCGGCGGGAAAAATGGGAAGCTGGTAACCGGCAAGAAGACCAGAAAAAGCGCCCAGACGACCTTGACCAGGTTTTCCAGGGGTAACTTACGCGTGGCTGCTCTCATCGCCGTGAGAGTCCTAGCGGGCGCATCAGCCATAGGAGAATCCAAATTAATAGCCCAAGCATCCCGCCAATTACGGCCGTCAGGCCTGTAGGACGCACTGGCTCTACGCTGGGTGCGCCCTTGGAAAGCCTGCCTACTTCCAACGTGGCAGACAGTCCCCGGCTGGCAGTCGAAGCCTGCTCGAATTGCTCCTGCAAGTCGGCTTTTTCGGCTTGTAAATCGGCAATCTGGTTTTGCACCAGTGCCAATTCGGCATCAATGGATTGGGACAAGCGCGCCACCCACGGCCGGTAGCTGGATACCGGGCCGTCTTCCGGCGGAATTCCATCCAATAACTGGTTCCAGGCTGAATCGAGCCCGGCCGACCTGGATGCCCAGGCTAATAATCCCCAGCGCTGCAAGTCATCCAGAGTCGCATCGCCAGGCATGCTTTCCAGGCGTGCTTGCCAGTCTTGTATGGCTTGTTGGGCCCCTTGCAGGTTAGCCTGGCGAACTTGGGCTTGCCCCAGCGATTGGGAAAGCGCCTGAAGCTGCATATCGACCACGTTGAGCGTGGAGGCGCTCGCCATCGCACTCTGGTAGTTTTCCAGCAGTACGTCCGTCCAGGCCTGGACAAGCTGTGTGCTGTGCTGAGGGCTGCCGGTCTCGGCGACCAGCCGCCAGCGGCCGGTGTTGCGGTAAGCGACGTCCAGCATGCCGCGCAATTGGTCCATGTTCAGGTTTTGCCAGTACGCGTCAGCCTGGCTCAGGCGCACCAGGGCGCCCTGGAGGATATCGTCCGAGATCGCCAGGTCGTTGAGCTGCTTTAGCTGCCAGTTCTTATAGTCATCGGGATTGCGGTAGATCGCGTCGGCGTTATAAGCCACGTACAGGTTCGTCTCGGCCCGGTAGGGCGTTGGGAACAAGAAGGCGACTCCGAAACCGATCAGACTCCCGATTAGAAAAGCCATAACCGGAAGCCACCAGCGGTGAGAAATCGAGAGGATTTCCTCTCGCAATGTCCATTCTGTAAGCATAAATACTCGTATCGTCAAGGATTCTACCCAATCGAACCCTGCCGCGCCATTAGAATGTGCTGAAAGTTTTCAGCGCTGGCTCGCTCGACTGGGGTGTTTTTCTTTTTTTTATTCGCTCGACTGGGGTGGCTCTTCAGGTTCCATTTGCCAGCCGGCAGCCTGTCTGCGGCGATACTTCTCAGGTAAGCCCAAGCCGATGTCCAGGAAGAGCAGGGTCAGGATGCCCAGCAGCAGCACACTGGCGAAGACCAGGTTTGCAATCAGGGGTGGCAGGTCCAGGGCGATGAAGGCCAGGCAACCCAATAGCAGGGCAACCACGTGCATGGTCAGGACCGCCCGGTTGGAGCTCATACCCATCGAGACCAGGCGATGGAAGGTGTGGTCGCGGTTGGCGACGTAGATGGGTTTCCCATGGCGCAGCCGGGAGAAGATTACCAGAGAGGCATCGAAAATGGGCACGCCGACCAGCAGGATTGGGACGTACCAGGATGCCAGCCGGGAAAAGCCCAAAGGATTGTAAGCAATCCCCAGCCCGGCCAGGATGAACCCCAGGAATTGGGACCCCGAGTCGCCCAGGAAGAAGTGGGCCGGAGCGGCGTTGTAGTAGAACGAACCCAGGCAAGCGCCGATAATGATCGTGCTGAACAGGGAAAGACCGGCTTGCTGGGAATCGATGGTGACCAGCATGAAAAAGGCGGCTGCCAGCCCACCCAGCCCGATCGCCAGGCCATCCATGCTGTCCACGAAGTTGTAGGCGTTGGTCACACCCACCACCCATAAGACGGTCAGGCTGTAGTTCAGCCACTCCTGGTGGAAGAGACGCACGTGAACGCCGAAGTAGATTAACAGACCGGTGGCTAATAACTGTCCAGCCAGCTTCAATAAAGGCGGTAATTCTTTCACGTCGTCCCACAATCCGAACAGAAAAATCAGCAAGGAGGACCACAAAATCGGACCAGCGGTGGGGAGTGAAATCACTTTTTCCAGCAGGGCCACCACCAAGATGGTTACGAACAGCACTATTCCCCCGGCCAACGGTATGCTTTGCTTGTGTAGTTTGTGCGGTGCGCTTCCGGGGACGTCGACCAGCCCCAATTTATCGGCCAACCAAAACGCCAGCGGTCCGGTGGCAAGCGCAATCAGGGCGGCTGTAAAAATTACTCTGAAGGTAATAAAGGTATTCAAATCGTTCGATTTCCCACCTCAGCTATGGAGCGGCGCCTGAGAACCTTATGGTATACCTCCAGGGTGGCTGTGTTGACCTGAGTCGTAGTAAATTTTTCTAAAATCAGTTTGCGACCTGCCGCGCCCATTCTACCACGCAGGGCGGGGTCGCTTATCAACTCGTTCAGGGCGTCTGCCAGCGCCTGGGGATCGTTAGGGGGCACGACCAGGCCATTATAACCTTGCACGGCGATATCACGGCAGCCGGGCATGTCGGTGGAAACCACCGGGCGCCCACTGGCGGCAGCCTCCAGCAGCACGGTCGGGACGCCCTCCCCATACATGGAGGGGGCCGCTACGATATGGCACTGCCCGTACACCTGGCTCATGTCCGGTTGCCAGCCCCACCACTCTACGGCGCCTGCCTGTACCCAGCCGTTCAGGGTGTCCTCATCGATGGAGGCGGGGTTGCCCGGATCGGGCTTGCCTACCAGCGCCACGCGCAGCGAGGTTTTATGGCGTAGCAGGCGGGCGGCTTCCACCAGCACGCCCACGCCCTTGTCCCACAGCAGCCGGCCCGAGAAAAGCACCACCGGCGGGCCTTCGGGCTCTGGGGAGGGAACATAGCGCACCGGGTCTACGCCTACGCCTGAAATCAGCCAGGTGCGCTCTCTGGGAACGAAATTCTCGGCGATGAAATAATCCTGGTCGGTGTTGTTTTCAAAGATCACAGCGTAGTTGGGGTGGTTCAAGGCCAGGCGGTAGAGTCGCTTAACCGTTCTACGGAGAGAGTGCGCCTTGCGCTCTCGTCCTAGAAACACATACCCCCGGCCGGTAATCGAGTTAACCACGTTATCCATTCCCAGCAAACGCGCCGTCAGCGAGCCGTACAAAACCGGCTTAATGGTGTGATGGTGGACCAGATCGGGTCTTTCCCGGCGGTAAATACGCGCCAATTGCAGCAAAGAAGGGATCTCCCTCCAGGGCGCCAGAGTTTGGCGACCTAATCTCCAGGGGATCCAAGTCAGGCCTTCTTCGGCGAACAGGCGCGTATAACTCCCCGGCGGTGAAACCAGCACGACCTGGAAACCATGATCGCGCAGAAAGCGGATCAACGAAAAACGGAAGTTGTATAAATACCAATCGGTATTGGCAGACAGGATAACTTTGCTCATTAGATTTCGCTGACGTGCCGGTAAAGCTCCTCGAGTCTGGCCTGCATTGCTTGCCAACTGTAGCTGGTTTCGTATGCCTGGCGGGCATTGTCACCCAGCCGCTTGCGCAGGGTATCATCCTGAGCCAACTGGGTCAAGGCCGATTCAAGTACGCCTTCATCGCCGTATTCCACTATCAGACCGCACTCTGCCTGTTGGACGATGCGATCCATATTGGTATCTTTGGCGACCAGAACGGGTTTTCCCAGCAACATAGCTTCAAAGATTTTATTGGGGCTTGAGAAGCGGTGGTTGGGAATGGCAGGGTCGTACGTAGCAAATAGCACGTCAGCAGCCTGGCTGAGCTCGAGTGCCCTGTGGTAGGGGACTCGCCCGTGCCAGTGTACGTTGGGCATGCGCTCAGCCTGGGCGCGGATGCGGGCTTCGTCGCCGCCGAATCCGGCCAGATCCAGGCACCATTCGGGGTGGCGCTCAAGCAGCGCCATCATCTCAAAAAGACCGCGCTCAACCTGCAGCAGCCCGACGTATGCCAACCGCAAGGAGCAGCCGGTCTCGCTGGAGCGGCCCACCTCAGGGATATCCTGCTCTTCGGGGCTGTTGTAGATGACCGTGCTGTAGTGCGGTTTAGCGCCCCGGATTTGCTCGCGGCGGGATTCATCGACCAGGATCACGGCGTTTGCCCGTCCGATTGCTTTCAGGTCGATAAACCGGATGGCTTTCTTGAATAATTCCGGGGTGGCGCGCAAATGGTCGGCATAGAAATCGAAGATGTCGTAAACGACTTTTTTGGCGAATAAGGCCTGGCTGGCTAAGGCTGGCAGTATCGTGTCGAAATCGCAGGCGTGGATGATGTCGTATTCTTTGCGGCGTCGCACCAGCCAGCGCATCAGTCCCAACTGCCAGCGCAGCAAATTAGGCAGATTTGCCAGCCCACTGCCGAACTCCGCTACGATGGGCAGGCGCAAGAGGGTGATACCATCCTGCTGGCTGCTGGCGGGCAATTCTCCACTGCGGTCCCAACCCAAGATGCTGACCTGGTAGCCTGCACAGGACAGCGAGCGGGCAATTTTTTCCACGCGTGGATCTGGCGCGACAGGATTGGAGCGGCAGATCAGAATACGAGCGCTCATGTCGCTATTGGGTGTATTGCGTTACGACTTCGTTTACATCCCCCATTGCTTTTACCTGGCCGTGATCTAACCACAGGGCGCGATTGCAGAAATCAGCGATGGTCGCCATACTATGCGATACGATAGCGATGGTGGTGCCCTGTTCCTGGAAGGAGTTCATGCGGTCCAGGCATTTTTCCTGAAAGCGCGTATCCCCAACGGAGAGCACCTCGTCGACCAGCAAGATGTCGGGGCGGACGCTGGTTGCGACAGCGAATCCCAGTCGCGCCACCATGCCGGTGGAATACGTGCGCAGCGGTGCGTCGATAAATTCACGGATTTCGGCAAACTCGACGATCGAATCGAACAACTGGGCAGTTTGATCGTGAGAGTAGCCCAGCAGCGCCATATTGAGATACACGTTTTCGCGCCCGACCAGTTCAGGATGGAATCCGCCGCCCAGCTCCAGCAATGGCGCCAGTCTGCCGCGCATGACTACCCGTCCGGCCGTTGGCTGCAGCACGCGCGCCATGACCTTGAGCATGGTGCTCTTGCCAGCCCCGTTGCGCCCGACAATCCCAAAGACCTCCCCGGAGCTTACCTGGAAGCTGACGTCCTTCAGCGCCCAGAACTCCTCGTAAGAAATACGCCGCTGCAGCCAGCGGATGGCAAATTCTTTTATCCCGGATACGCGCTCCTGGGGTACGCGATAGCGCACGGAGACGCCCTCGAAAGTGATTACCGGCTCGGTATCGGAGCGGACTTCAGCGGTCGTTTCTTGATTAGATGCGATAAGCGTATTCATTCGACTTTGAAGTGAAGATAAGCCCACCCAAAACCAGGGCGATGATGGCCGCTCCGGCTGAGATCAACCACATACTGGCATCCGGAATGATGCCCTCGAACAGCGGTTCCCGGAAGATTTCCAATAGATAATACATGGGATTTAGTTTAAGTACCCATACCAGGTGCTCAGGCACCACCTCAATCGGGTAAATGATGGGTGTTGCGTACATCCAAATGGTAAGGATCACTTCGTAGACGGGCAACATATCGGCAAAAAAGACCGCGGCGGTGGCCAGAAGCAGGCCGATGCCCAGCGCGAAGGCAGCCAGCAGCAGGATCGCCAGCGGCATCGTGAGGATTGCCAGATGGAGCCGGACTCCCAGGAACAGGGCGATCAAAAATAAGGGGATCAATGACAACACCAGGTTGACCAAACCGGTCCCGATTGCTGATACGGCGAAAACCGATTTGGGCACATAGATGCGCGAAAGCAAATTGCCACTCCAGATCATTTCTCCCATGGCGGCACTGGTGGTGCTGGAGAAAAAACTCCAGATCACCAAACCGGAAAGCACGTACACTGAGTAATTCTTCACCTCGAACTTGAAAAGGCTCGAAAACACCAGCGTCAGGACGATCATGGTCAGCAGAGGATTGAGCATGGTCCAGAACACGCCCAGCACGGAGCGCTTGTAGCGAGTTTTGATCGAGCGCGATACGAACTGGACCAGCAAATCCTTGTATTTGACCAGCGCCAGGATTTCTTCAATTAAAGGGTGTGGCCGTTTTGAAGAGTCATATATCTCTTCAGCGAGCCGAATGCGTTCTTTTAACATAAGCGACCATTATAAACGAGGTTGTTCATATATTCTACCTTTGTATTATAGACGCTTCGGGGTTTGCTGTGTGTTCACAGGTAAAAGCGAAGAAACCTTAGTCAGGAAATAATTTTTCTTTAGGTTAATAATCTGGCGATTGTGTCACTTTTGTTCGTGGGCTTTAATCCCGCATGGCATCCAGAATTTGATGGGCGCGCTGTTCCCAGGTATTTTGGCGGGCGACCTGATCGAGCGTGTGCAGATATTCAGGATCTTTTCGCAGTTCCAAGGCCCGATCGATCTGGCGGGAGAAGCTGGCTACATCATTGCCGATCAGAACACCTGGATAGCGGGCGCTTTCCTGCATGGCGGTGGCGACGACCGGCTTTCCGCCGGCAAAGTACTCGAACAGCTTCAAGGGCGAGGTGGCGTGCGTGATTTCATTCAGGCGAAAGGGGATCATGGCTACGTTGAAACCTTGCAAATAGCGCGGTATCTGAGCGTACGGTTTGGCTCCCAGCCAATGAACGTTCCCGGAGGCGAGCAGGTTGCTACCCGCCAGCGTGCGATCGTGGTCTGGCCCGACCAGCACGAAGGATAGCTCCGCTCTTCTGGAAGCCAACTCGTGAAGCAGTGCGTAGTCGAACCAGCGTGCCAGGGCGCCGTAATAGCCGATCACCAGCCTGCCACTCTCCTGGACCAAAGCCAGGTCTCGGGGTAGTGAGCCTGGCTGTAGGCCCTTGAAGCGGGCGAAATGCTCATAATCGACACCATTGGGGCAAAGCAGAGCGTCCGGCCGTGCCGCTTGAACTTGCTGGTACAGGCGTTGAGCGGTGGCCAGGACAACCCGAGCGTGCTGCAGCAGCCAGCGGTGTTTTTGGATCAGATCAGACGGGCGACCCTCAAAGGCTTGCAGGTCGTCGACGTAGTCGTAGAGCACCTGGGCATCCGCAAGCCGCGCCAGGTAAGCCTGGTTCCAGGTGAAGGCGTGCACCCACGGCCGGTCTACTACCTGGAAGGTCTCCAGGGGTGTGTGGGCGAGATACAAATTACCTTCGAGCTGTTTAAAACCAGAGAAGCGACGGGTGTACTCGGGCTGGGCGTAGAACACCAGCACGTCTAGCGCGGCTAGCGCCCGGGCTAATTGCTGCGGTCGTTGGAACAGATGAGCCTGCCAGTCCAGTCCCGGTGGAAATATCAACACTTCTTTGTTCGCAGGCTGGCGGTCGAGGATTTCTTCCAGCCGGGCGCGGTGTTGTTTCAGCGCCGTCCGGCTGGTCGCCCGCCACCAGCGGGCAGCCAGGCTACGGCGAATTTTCTGTAACATCGGGGGTTATGGAACTGTTGCGAGGCGAGGGAATTTGGCGCTGCGCTTGGATCAGCTCTAACAGCACGTCCACCCGCGCCTTCCAATCGTTCTGCTGAACGAAGCGCTCGATTTGCTCGGCGGGAACGCTGGCGCTGCGCAGCGAGGCGACCTGCTCGATAAAAGTCTGCCGATCCTGAGCCAGGTAAACTCCCGGTATGCCGTGTAGGGGCGGAAGTTCGGGGGCGACCACCGGCTTATGCATGGCGATATACTCATATACCTTAAGCGGGCTGGTCGCCCGGGTGATTTCGTTGATTTTCCAGGGAATAATGGCTACATCCGAATGAGCGAGATAAGCGGGAAGCGTGCTTTGCGCTTTCAGACCCAGGAAATGCAAGTTCTCCGGCGGGTGTGGGGATTGCCCGACGTAATCTCCAACTACCACCACGGCCGCTTGCGGGTAGGTATTGGCGATATCCCGCAACAGGTCCCAATCGAACCACTCTCCCCACAATGCGCCGATGTAAATCAGATGCCAGTCGGCTTGGGGCCAATCCTGCGGCACAGGGTAACGGCGGTGCGGGTTGAAAAGAAAACTGTTGACGGCATTGGGAAGCAGCGCAACCTGGCGGGCGCTCATCTTTTCCAGGCGCTCCACCAGGGCCGGCGCGGTCGCCACAAGAAACTGGCTCTCTTCGATAACCGTGCACTCCACATCCTGAGAATACCATTGGCCTCCCAGAGAAGTTTTCCAATCGTCGAGTAGATCGTAAACCGCCACGCCACCGCTGGAGCGGATGGATTGCAGGATAGGAATAAAATCTTTCAAGGGCAGCTCGGTCAGCGCAGCCAGCGGTTTGCTCTCCAAAATCTCTCTATAATCTTGGGAAAATCTTTCCCACCGGAAGCCTTCCAATGGCGAGCTGATCAGGTTAGGATGGCGGATTTCCAGGCCCAGTTCGACGCTCTCGTACTTTGGAAACTTATGAATATAAACCACCACGTAGCCCCGGCGGAGAAGTTCTAGAGCGACCTGTGTGCTGCGTGCGCCGCCGCCGGTATCGTCGATGGGAACCACCGCCAGGACGAAGAAGACCCCTGGAGCCTTCCGGAAGCGGCGCAGGGTGACCTGGCGGCGATTGCGAGCGCCGCGCAGGAATCCCGCCAGGCGTGAAAATTCGGCGCCCATTTCCCACACCAGGTCCTCGCGACCCTTCAGCATGCGGTACATGCCGCTGTAAACCACGAAGAAGGCGCCTATCAGAGCAGCCAGTGCCAGGATCAGCGCCAGAGGTGGCGTGATGAACGCCAAAAGCCAGGCCAGCACCGCAACCAGGATCACGGGCAGAGAGAGAATCAGGACGCTGGCCAGGCGCACCAGACTCCACCAATACCACTGCGTGAAGGCGCCCGATTCGCCGTCACCA
>Ga0207752_1000889_pt1 | contig 14087 bp, 14 predicted proteins | sample Pon2CUnioCityCA_6_FD_187272 | JGI IMG/M metagenome (GOLD analysis project Ga0207752, IMG submission 187272) | Marine sediment microbial community from Union City, CA, USA - Pond 2C Sediment 2 (SPAdes) | ecosystem: Environmental > Aquatic > Marine > Intertidal zone > Salt pond sediment ...
TCGGCTATTTCTTGAAAGCCGACGTTGTGGGTACATGCAGGGTACCCGAGTCAGTTTATTACAGCCATGACAAACAGGGGAACCCGGTTGACATCCGGTACGAAAACGCCATCGTCCTCGTCATGCGCAAGGAACAGAACGCGATGCGTGCCTCCACAGGCTCTGACTGGATGGGGGACCCGATCAGCTTTCAGGCCTATCAGCACCTGAGCATAGTCGCCGAGACGATTGCCAACTATGTCAGGCGGCTGGGGTGGGATGCTTCTGCTCAGTACGGCCCCTCCCTTGTCAACAGATACTCGGTCTTGATCCCACCCTTGTTGCTCCTGGCAGGTGTGGGGGAGGTGAGCCGGGCGGGGATCATTCTGAACCCATATCTCGGACTTGGGTTCAAGGCCGCCGCCGTCCTCACCAATATGCCTCTAGTTCCGGACAAACCGATTGATTTCGGCCTGCAAATCTTCTGCGAGCACTGCAAAATCTGCGGACAGAACTGCCCGAGCAACGCCATCTCGATGGGCGACAAGGTGATGTACAACGGCTATGAGACCTGGAAACTGGATACGAGGCGCTGTGCAAGCTTCAATTTCACCAACAAAAAGGGCACGATGTGCAATCGCTGCGTCAAGAGCTGCCCTTGGACCAACCCGCCAACCTGGTCTCACAACATAGTGCGCGGTATGGTCATGCACTCTCGCCTGGCTCAGCGAATCGCTATCAGAGCCGCTGATCTTCTTGGGCTGGATAGGGACCACCCTGATGATAAGTGGTGGTTTGACATAGAATATGCAGAGTGAGCGTCCTCGGGGACTGATTCCGGCAGGCAAGTTGGTGCTGTCTGTCGCTGTGCGAGCCGGTGACCGGTCGGTCAGGAGCACCGGCTTTGGAGATGAGACAATAGGGTCGGTTCGTGAGTGATAAAGGACTTAAAAACTACAACGTGCGTGCTGTAGAACGGGCGGTGCAGATTCTGTCATCTCTCGATGATGAGCATCCTGAACGAAGTTTGTCTGAGATCGCGCAGGCGACAGGTTTGCCTAGATCAACGGTTCATCGCATCGTCGTTACGTTGCTCAATTGTGGTTTCATAGAACGGGGGGCCGATGGAGAGAAGTATCGCCTGGGACTTCGTTTGGCCGGGCTAGGCCTGGGAGTGTTGCACCGTCTTAACTTCCGACGAGAAGCCCTCCCGTATATGCAGCAATTGGTGGAGCGCTTTCAAGAAATATGCACTCTCGGTGTCTTTGACCACGGGCAGGTTTTGTATGTAGAGATAGTACACAGTAAACATACACTGACCATTGCTGCTAGAGTTGGACGCCACCTGCCTGCCCATTGCACGGCCAGCGGCAAGGTGTTCTTGGCGTTACTCCCACCAGAGGTAGTAGAGCCTGTATTGAATGCTCCCCTTGCGGCTTATACGGAGAAAACCATCACTTCGCCTGCCCGGCTCCAAGAGGAGTTGGAAACTGTGCGGCAGCGAGGGTACGGTCTCGACGATGAGGAGTTCGAGGTGGGAATTCGAGCTGTTGCTGTTCCTATCCGAGATGTTGATGGAAACGTGATCGCCGAAATGAGTATGCCCGGCCCGACGAACCGACTCACACCGGAGCGCGTTTCAGAGATTGCTGAAGCACTGGTGGAGACTGCCGACGCCATCTCGGCGCATGTGTTGCGAGAATAACTTGCTGATCGGTGGGCCATTTGGTCAGCACATCAATACCAAGAGTTCTCGGAAAGTAGGAAAGGGACTTTCCGAGGAAGTTCCATACGATAAGGAGACAAGGTTGATGAAGAAACAGATGATCGTCAAGGTCGCCGACGTCGAAGGCGTGAAGAAGGACCCCCCTCGGGTATCCCGCCTACTGCTTTCGGGAAAAAACGTGGGGGCCAAGAATGCTTCTATGGGACTGAACGTCACTGAGGTAGGGAGTATGATCCCCCCCCACAAGCACGAAGAGTCCGAGGAGTTGATGTACATCATCAGCGGGCACGCCCGCCTGGTGATCGAGAACGACGAAGGCGGCGAGGATGTATACGAGATCGGCCCAGATACGGCCATCTACAGCCCACTGGGCAAGACGCACCGGTTGGAGAACATTGGGGATACTCCCCTGAAGCTGGTGTGGTGTTACTCGCCTCCGCTGCCCAGTCACCGAGCGTAGCAGAGTCGCGATACTCTGGAATTGACAAGTTTTCACAAAGGAGATAGGGATTATGTTTGATGAAACTCGCAAGTACCTGGAGAAACTAGGATTGCCCGGAAGCGATTTGTGGGATCTGCCCACGTCCGGGGCTACCTTCCCGGACGGGGCGCACTTCCGGATCGAGGTGCCCACCGTCAATACCGCCGAGGCCGCCGCGGCGCTTCTGGAGCGGGCCAAGGAATTGGGTGTCACAGTCAACCGCGTCACAGAGACTTACGGCATGTTCCGCCACACACGGCAGGAGATCAAGGATTACATCAGCATCACGCGGGATCACGGCGCCCAGTTGATCATGTCCACCGGGCCGCGCGCTACCTACGATACCGGCGCGACCGTACTCTCATCCCAGGGCATCCGCATCGGCTACCGGCTGCGCGGGGTGGAGCAACTCGTGCGCGCCATTGAGGATATCAAGCGTGGCGTGGACCTGGGTGTACGCGGCTTCTTGATCTACGACGAGGGCATGCTGTGGGTAGTGACCGGCATGCGCAACGATGGCGAATTGCCTGCCGATGTGGTCTTTAAGGTCTCCGCTCACTGCGGGCACTGCAATCCCGCCGCGTTCAAGGTGCTGGAGGATATGGGCGCGGACAGCATCAATCCCGTGCGCGACCTGCAGCTCCCGATGATCGCGGCCCTGCGGGCGGCGATCACGACGACCATCGACTGCCACACTGACAATCCACCCGCCTCGGGCGGATTTGTGCGCACCTATGAAGCGCCAGAGATCGCCCGGGTCGCCTCCCCGGTCCACCTGAAGACCGGCAACTCGGTGGTCGCGGCGCACGGTCAACTCACCACGGCGGAGAACGGCCGGCGTATGGCCGAGCAGGCCAGCCTGGTCGTGGAGATGGTCAACCGTTTCTTCCCGGAGGGCAAGCAGACCGAGGCGGGCTCGGAGGCCCTGCACATCGCCGGCTAGGCTGCGACCCAACAGGCACACAACTTTGAATCAAAGCAATCCGGCTCTACGTGGATTCGAGGGGTATAGAAAGCCCCAGAGGAGTTGATTATTTGTGTACCCCAACATCTGGGGATGCCGAACTCCCTGTGACTGGATGTAGGAGGCGGTAGGAAGGAACTGGGTATGTGCCGGTTTTTACCCCGCGAATCCGCGTAGACCCGGCAATCTTGTGAGGAGGAAAACAATGGGCAACTGGGAACTACCTCCCAAAGGCCCGCACTTGGACAGCACAGATAGCATCTACTTCCAGAATATGACGGGGCACGAGGTGCGCGAGCGCCTCCAGAAGAACGATCTGATCATCATCCCTGTGGGCAGCACGGAGGCCCACGGCTTGGCTCAACCTTTCGGGGAGGACACGCTCCTCGTGAGCCGCATCTCTGAGATGGTGGCACGTGAGACCGGTTGCACCGTCGCTCAGCCGGTGTGGTACGGTTCCCACCCGGCCAATCACCTGGGTATGCCCGGCACCGTCGTCGTCGACGACGAGGTGTTTGTGGCTTACCTACGGTCCATCATCGCCGGTTTCTGGAACGCCGGCTTCCGCAAACAGATTCTCATCAACGGCCACGGCCAGGAAGAGGTCATCCCGGCTGCCCTACACGGTTTCGCCAAGCGTTATCAGGTGCCAGCCGTGTTGGTCTCCCTGCACTGGTGGACGCCTATCCACACGTTCCTGTTCGATAAGGCGCACGGTGGTCCGTTCGACAATCCCTTCAGACACGCCGACGAGGCCGAGTGCTCCTACTCGATGGCTCTCTTCCCCGAGATGGTGAATCTGGACTATGCGGTGGACAACGAGCCAGGCGGCTTCATTCCCGGTGATCACGTAGACAAGGGCGGGGACGTGTACCACAAGCCCCTCCGGGGCCACGAGCAGGTGGGCTTTGGCGGGCTGTCGGTGCTCTGCTACCCAGAGGGGGTCGTCGGCAAGCCCTCACTGGCCGATCCAGAGAAGGCCAAGCCCGGTGTCGAGGCCATCCTGGATTACATGGTGCACCTGATCGGCGACATCATGACAACCTTCCCGGCAGGTGAGCTGCCACCTGTGGAAAAGGTGACTATGCGCTCGCCGGAGGAGGTCGAGATGTTGGTGAAGGGGCCGCTAAACGGTGGCAAACATATCTACACCGTTGCATATCCGCCGTGATCGACCACTCTTTAGCGAGACATATATGATGCGGGCCGCCGATCTGACTTGCCAGCATGAACGGGCATTGGCTTTTCTGATCACACATCGCTTCACACTGGACAAGGTGACGGAAGCCTACATACTATACGAAAGGCCCAACTGGGAGCACTCGCTGAAAATCTTGATTGACGGCACAAGTTGGCCGACAACGAGCTGAAGGAACGAAAAATGAGCACAGCGCCAAGTGCAAATAACATAGGAAAGGCCGAGGAGCAGCTTGCGAACGAGTTGGCGGCCGCGCGCCGTAGAATTGCGTCGTGAGAAGTCGGGCAGGCAATGATAGAGCGGCTGTAGGCGGCTCAGGAAGGTGATGATGTTCAATTCGCTGGTGGCGTTTCTAGTGACGCTGCTGTTGCTGAGCATCAGCTAGAAGTCGATGTAACAGTATGGGAGAACTAAAGTGAAGACTCTGAGAGTGAATATGGATCGTTTGGAGGTAAAGTGGGAGTCCGTCCTACCCGAGTACGAGCGCCTCGGAGGTCGAGCGCTGATTGCGAAAATACTGCTGACAGAGATTCCACCTCAGTGCGAGCCCCTGGGGCCGGACAACAAGCTGATCTTTGCACCAGGGCTGTTGGCTGGCCTGCCGTCCCTCACCAGTGCGGGGCGGCTTTCGGTGGGTGGCAAGAGCCCGCTCACACAGGGAATCAAGGAAGCCAACGCGGGTGGGATGGCGGGCGACAAGCTGGGCCATCTGGGGCTCAAGGCCATCGTGGTGGAGGGGCAGCCAACGGAGGGTGGACTGTACCTGCTGCACGTTACGGCGCAAGGCGCGTCTCTGCTGCCGGCCGATCAATTGTCTGGTTTGGGGAATTACGAGACTGTGGCCCGGTTGCAGGAGCGCTTCGGACAGGACGTCGCCATCGTGTCTATCGGGCCGGCCGGCGAGATGGGCTTGGCCGGAGCCGGGGTGGCCGTCACCGACGATCTGACAAAACAACCCGGACGCCAGGCCGCGCGCGGCGGTTTGGGCGCCGTCATGGGCTCCAAGCGGCTCAAGGCGCTGGTGATTGACGATGCGGACGCGCCACCGTTACCCCTGAGTGACGAATCGCTCTTCCGCCGCTCTGCCAAGCGTTTTGCTCGGGAGTTGATCGAAAGCCCCAAGACGGGAAAAGAGGGCTCTATGCACCGGTTTGGCACCGTCGCCGTTATGGGACCGGTGAACGAGATCGGCGCGCTGCCCACCCGCAATTTCAGCGCTGGGCAGTTTGAGGGATTTGAGAACATCTGCGCCACCCGTATGCGCGAGGTCACGCTGGCGCGTGGGGGCCAGATCGGCGTGCGTTGTATGGCGGGCTGCGTGATCCGCTGCTGCAACGTGTTTGTAGACGAGCAGGGTGAGACGATTGTCTCGACGCTCCAATACGAGACGCTGGGTCTTTTGGGATCCAACCTGGGGATCGACAGCCTGGACGACATCGCCCGACTGAACAGGGTGTGCAACGATCTGGGCGTGGACAGCATTGAAATGGGCGCCTCCCTGGGATTGGCGATGGAGGCCGACCTGGCCCAATTCGGCGATGCCAAGAGCGCTATGGCCCTGCTCGAGCAGGTAAAAGAGGGAACGGTGCTGGGGCGCGTTCTCGGCAACGGCGCGGCGGTTACGGGTCGGGTACTGGGGCTGGAGCGTATTCCTGTGGCGCGCGGACAGGCCTTCCCCGCCTATGACCCTCGTGCACTCAAGGGCAACGGGGTCACCTATGCCACCTCGGCGATGGGGGCCGATCACACGGCCGGCAACACCATCGGTGCGCGCAAGACCATAGACCCGCTGGGCTGCGAGGGCCAGGCGGAGCTTTCACGAGGTCTACAACGTGTGGCCGCTATGCTGGATATGACCGGGCTGTGTCTTTTCGCCCGCCCGCCGGTCGTGGCTGATCCCCAGTTGATGGTGGATTTGATCAACGGGCGCTACGGCTGGGGATGGACGGTAAAGAGCCTGGAGCAAGCCGAAGATGATGTGTTGCGCACCGAGCGCGAATTCAACCGCCGGGCTGGGTTCACCGAGGCCCACGACCGTTTGCCTGAAGCGTTTTCCCGCGAACCACTGCCGCCACACAACACGGTTTTCGACGTGCCAGACGCCGAGCTGGACTCGGTATTCTCGGCTCTCTAGCCACCTATGGTCGAGATCCGAATTTTTGGCGCGCTGTGGAAGCACCTGGCACCCAGGTTGGAACTGGACCTGGAGGGCTGCAACGTTAGCGTGGCAAACTTGATCGCACATCTCGACCTAGATCCCTCGGAGGTTGGGATCGTGACCGTGGACGGACGGCAGAGCAACCTGGACGAAATTCTGCCCGCGGATAGCCGCGTGTGCATCTTTCCGCCCATGTTCGGAGGGTAGTGTGGTAACAGAAGCGGACGAAATTATATACGTGCCTGCCGAGGTTCTCCTAAAATTCGTGGAGCAAGTCTTTGTAGCGCTGGGCACACCCCCAGAAGATGCCCGCATCTGCGCCGAGGTGCTGATCGCCTCAGACCTGCGGGGCATTGAATCCCACGGTGTGGGCCGCCTCAAGACCTACTATGATCGCATCCGCGCCGGCGTTCAGTCCATCAAGACCGAGATGGAAATCGTCAAGGAGACGGAAACCACGGCCGTGGTGGACGGCCACCATGGGATGGGCGCGGTCATCGCCTTCCACTCCATGCGCCTGGCCATAACTAAGGCCCGGCAGTACGGTCTGGGAGCAGTAGCCGTGCGCAACGGCACCCATTTTGGCATTGCAGGGTATTACCCGCTGATGGCTGCAAAGGAAGGCATGATGGGACTCGCGGTCACCAACGCCCGGCCGGTCGTCCCGCCCACCTTTGGCGCCGAGCCGATGCTGGGTACCAACCCGATCGCCTTCGCCGCGCCGTCGGACGTGGGCTTTCCCTTCAGCTTTGACGCGGCGACGTCTGTGGTCTCACGGGGCAAGATCGAGGTGCTGGCTCGCGCCGAAGAACCGGTGCCGGAGAGCTGGGTGATTGACACCGCGGGCAAGCCACTGACTGATGCAAAAGACGTCCTGCACCGTCTGGCACGTGGAACGGCTCTTCTTCTTCCGCCGGGCGGCGCCGGCGAGGCACTGGGCGGCTACAAAGGCTATGATCTGGCAACTGTCGTCGAAATCCTCTCAGCGTCGCTCTGCGACGGGGCGTTTATGAAAGACTTGCTGGGCTTCGCTCCGGACGGCTCCCGCCGGCCGTATATGCTTGGACACTTCTTTCTGGCGATTGACATCGAGCATTTCATCCCGCTTGAAGTATCCAAACGCATCACCGGTCAGATCATGCGCGCCCTGCAAGACGCGCGCAAGGCACCCGGCCAGGATCGCATTTACGTGGCCGGGGAAAAGGAGCACGAAAGGCAGAAGCTCGTCCGCGAGCGTGGCATCCCGGTCAATCGTAACCTGCGGCGGGACCTGCAGACCGTGCGCGACGAGCTGGGCATCGTTGGCTACGAAACCTATTTCTAGCAGGTGGTTTGCTAATTTGGGGGAGGGTGGGCTGAGTGATGACACTGGAAAAGCCTAAATCGATGTGTCAGCAAGATCCTCTCGCAGCACATGCGCCGAGACCGCGTCGGCAGCCTCCACCAGTGCTTGGGCAATCTCAGGAATGCGCTCCGGTGTAAGTCGCTTCGCGGGACCCGGTACGCTCATCGCAGCAATCACGTTGCCATCAATATCTCGGATAGGGGCGGCAATGGCCCGAACTCCCGCCTCGAATTCCTCGTCATCGAGACTGTACCCTCGCTGCCGGGTAGATTCCAACTCCTCTCGGAGCCGGGCAGGCGAAGTGATGGTCTTTTCCGTACAAGCCGTGAGGGGAGCGCTCAGTAGGGGCTCCACAACCTTCGGTGGGAGAAACGCCAGGAACACCCTACCGCTGGCCGTGCAATGGGCAGGCAAGTGGCGTCCAACTCTGGCGGCAATCGTCAGCGAATGCTCGCTATGCACAACCTCTATGTACAGCACCTGGCCGCGGTCAAAGATGCTGAGATCGCACGTTTCTTGAAAGCGCTCCACCAGCTGCTGCATATACGGGAAGGCTGCTCGTCGGAAGTCAAGATCGCGCAACGCTCCCAGGCCCAGCTCAACCGCACGAAGTCCCAGGCGAACCCTCTCACCATCAACCGTCCGCTCAAGGAAACCACAGTTAAGCAAGGTCATGATGATACGATGGGCCGTTGCTTTATGCAAACCTGTCGCTTGCGCGATCTCGGACACACCTTGTTCAGCATGCCCACCGTCAAAAGACGACAGGATCCGCATTGCCCGTTCTACAGCACGCACATTATAGGTCTTGGGGTCCTTTTTCATTCGCAAACCAACCCTCTTCTCGCATCTCCAAAGCCGGTGGTCCTGGGTGACCGGCACCTGCCGGCAAGAACAGATTCCGTATCCTTTTCCGCTCATACTCGTAGTCGTAACGGGCACGTCGGCCTGGAGCCGCTGGTACTGGTACCCGTGACCGAATCATAACTCTTCAAAGGGCCATTCCGATGGCGCATCATACTATCAGAATACCACAGATTGGGATGAAATTCAAGTTCTTGTTCCTCAGGCACGAAGACAACGATCACGAAACCCTGTCAGGTCTGCGCCATCTCGATCACACCGTCCTCCGCGACCGGATAAGCGCAAGCACAGTCCACGCAGAGGAAAGCATCGGCCTCGCGGCTCAGCCGGCCGCCGCAGGCCGGGCAGCGCATAATCTCGGGCAGTGGCCGGACGCCGCCACCGCGGGGCTCCCCGCCTTTGACCGCCCACGCCAGGTCGTAGTCCATCTGCCAGCGCCCGACCCTGATCTCTTCGAGGGGAAACTCGTGCAGCAAGCACTCGAACGCATCGCGGGGGAAGGCCCGGGCAGGCAAGAAGCGCGCGTCGCGCCCGACGCGGTTGGTCACCAGCAGCACCCCACCGGGCCGCAGAACGCGCACCAGCTCTTCCAGCACCTCCCTCGGATCAGGCATGAACTCCAGCGCCTCCAGGCACGCCACGGCGTCGAAGGTGCCATCGTCGAAGGGCAGTCGCCGCGCGTCCTGCCAGACGTAGGTCAACCTGTCGGCGAACTGGGCCGTCCTGCGCATGGCCTGGCGCAGCATGCGGCGCGAGAGATCAAGCCCGATGATGCGCCCTGCAAAGGCCGGCTGGCGCAGCAGCGCCCGCGGCAGCCGGCCGGTGCCCGTCGCCACGTCGAGCACCAGCGGCGCGGGGATCAGTGCCAGGGCCCGGGTCAACGGCAGGCCCAGAAACCACTGCTCGTCGCCGGCGTCGTACTGCTTGATGCGCTCGTAGACGTGGGCCGACCAGTCGTACAGCAGGGTCACAACCCGCGATCCCAGGTACGCGCCCTCGGCGATGACCAGTTGCCAGTATAGAAACAGACCGACCAGCACGAGGCCCAGCAGCCCCAGGGCCAGCGCGAGCCAGCTCACGTCGTGGCTCACCACTATCCTCTAGACGGCCATTCCGATGGCGCACAATGCCCAGGCAGCGATCAGCATCGCCGCCATGAGCCAGGGTCGGGTGTGTCGCACGTACCAGGAGGTGGTCTGGCCGCGCTGCAGCCAGGGGAGCAGCACCAACTGGGGAACAAACAGCAGCACCAGGCATCCTGCCGCCAGCGGTCGGCGCAGCGCGACGAGGGACGCCGCCGCCAGGAACTGAGCGCCGATCTCCAGTGCGCGGCTCGTGGGCGAATCGGCCCGCCAGGCAGCCCCCCAGGCCAACCCAAAGATGAGCGACAGCCCGGCGGAACGCAAGCTGAGCGGCCCAAAGGCGACGTGCCCGGCCATCCAGGGCAGCACCACGGCGATGGCAGCGTCCCATCCCGGTGCGACAGCCCCACGGCCACTCTCCCATGCCAGGCCCAACTGCATGACCACCACCGCGGCCAGGCTCAGAAGCACCAGCTCGGTCCCCAGCAGTGCCGCCAGCAGGGCCGTCAGCGGCAGCGCAACGACGACCGTTGAGATCGCCGGCCCGCAGGCCGGCCACAGGACGTCGTGCCACCAGGCCCGTAGCTGCCCCAGCCAGTGAGCGGCCCGGTCCCCGGGCGAACCGGGAAGGGTATAGGGTAGCTCCGAGACCGGCTCGCCGAAGTGCCAATGGCGCCAGCGGCGCAGCGGCCGAGCCCAGTCGGTGCTGCCCAGCGCCACCCACAAGGCGCCCCACCCTCCATCCACCAGCAGGACCAGCAGCGCCAGCAGGATCCAGTCGTCGCCCTGCCAGCCGAAGCCGCCGGAGGCGACGACGCCACACGCCGTCGCCCACGCCGGCCCCAGCCAGGTGCTCAGCCTGGCCGAACGGGCCTGCAGGCGGATCAACCCGCCGGAGGCCGGACAGGAAGGTGTTGAATGGGAATGGGGGTCGGTTTCCATAGGCGGAGCGGATTATACCATATGTTACCGGAGTCGGACAGATCGAGATTTCTCGACTTCGCTCTCTCGCTCGGCATGGACCATAGCCCATCCCCCCACCCTCGCTCGGGATGGACCACAGTCCATCCCTTCTGCGCCGCCAATCGCGGACTGTGGTCCACGGGGAGCGTGGGGAGAGCGATTGCATGCCATTCCGATGGCCCATTCCGATGGCCCATTCCGATGGCCCATTCCGATGGCCAACGTCGTCAGGCTGCACACTGCTCAATCGCGCCCAGCACCGTCCGAGCGCATGCATCCCAGGAAAACCGGCGCACGTTGGAAAAACCCCGCTCGATCAGCGTGGCCCGCAGGGCAGGATCGGCAGCGACCCGCTCCAGGGCAACCGCGATCCCCTCAACGTCGGTGGGATCCACCAGAAGGGCTGCTGCGTCCCCCGCCACCTCGGGCAGGCTCGACGTCGCGCTGGCGACGACCGGGCAGCCACAAGCCTGCGCCTCCAGCACCGGCAGCCCGAACCCCTCGTACAGGGATGGAAAGACGAAGGCCAACGCCGCGCTCAGCAAGATCGCCTTGTCGTCGTCCGGGACGTAGCCGGGGAAGTGCACGCGCCCTTCCAGCCCCAGACGGCGCACCTGGGCGAACAGGTCCTGGTACAGCCAACCGCGCTTGCCGGCCAGGACCAGGACAGCGTCCGAGCGCAGCCTGCCGAAGGCAGCGATGAGGCGGGAGAGATTCTTGCGCGGCTGGAGCGTGCCCAGGTAGAGAAAATAGCGACCGTCGATCCCGTAGCGCGCCTTGACCGCCTCGACCGCAGCCGGATCGCGCGCCGGGGCGAGCGCCTCGTCGCGACCGGGATACGCGACGGTGATCTTTTCCGGCGGGGTGCCGTAGCGCGCCACCAGGTCGGCCCTGGTGGCCTGCGAATCGGCCAGGACGTGGACGGCGACCCGTGCGTTCCAGCGTGTGGATAGATCCAGGTACAGGCGCTGGCCCAACGGATGCGCCGCCGGGAAATGAAGGTAGCCCAGGTCGTGGACGGTGACCAGGCTGGTGCGCGGGTGGATCAGCGGCAGGACGTGCGCCGGGACAAACAACGCGTCCGGGGGACGGGAGGCCATCTCCCACGAAAGGCGCAGGTGAGTCCACGCCCGGGGGAAGGGAACGACGCGCCGCTCGGCGCCCGGGAACGCGCCACTGGGTGGCTGGCTGCGGAAGTAGAGCCGAAAGCGATGGGGGCTTTCGAGCTGCAGCAGCGCCCGGATGAGGCGCTGAGAGTAGACCTCAGTACCGGTTGGGCGGGCAGCGACGGCCCGACTGGCGTCAATCCCGATCAGCATCCGCTACGAGCGTCTGCCGAACATCGCGCGCAGGAGCACCATCAGACCTAGCAGGATCAGAGCCGCAGGCCACAGCCTGGGCAAGAGCAGGGCGGTCTGAGGACCCAGCAACTGCAGCGTCACGATCAGCCCTGCACCGCCGACCACGAGCGCCACCAGCGCCAGGAAGAGCGCGCCCCAATCGCGGAAGCGTGCCGCGGCCCATTGGGCCAGGAAGGCGACGCCGCCGATGAGGACGAACACGGGCCACCAGGTGCCGAGATCGCGGTACTCCAGCGGGCCCAGCGTGACGAAGAAGAACAGCACCCCCACGAGCGCAGCGGCGGTGCCGACGAAAACCAGGCCGGGGTCACGCTGCCGGCCGAAGAGATAGCCGCCCAGGAAAGCCAGCCCCCCGGCGAGAGGGAACACGGGCCAGATGACGTCCCAGCCGGGGATGCCGATACCCAGTTGATCCAGCAGCAGGTAAACGCCCAATAGAACGAAGACAAGCGCCAGGATAACCCTTCTTCTGCGCATCGCGCGACTCCTTTTCATACTCCAAACGTTACTACTCAGCCACTGTCATTCCGAGCGAGCGGAGCGAGTCGAGGAATCTCCGCCTGCAATGGCAAGAGTACCTCGATAGAGAGATTCCTCGACTCCCTTCAGTCGCTGCGCTTCCTTCGGCTTCGCTCAGGACAAGCTCTTTCGGTCGCTCGGAATGACACATCACAAGGAGTATGAATAGTAACTCCCAAACGGACCTCAGGTGACCGGCACTTGTGCGTCTCGTTTTCGTGGTAACGGTGGCCGGTTATCATTAGAGTGTTCGTTCTTGGAGGCTATCGTGCAAGTGCCGGTCACCGTAACCTAGCCGTTTTCCACCGGCAGTGTGAAGGTAAACGTCGCGCCCCCGCCCTCCTCACTGGTGGCGTAGATCTCCCCTCCGTGCACCTCGACGATCTGCTTGGTGATGGAGAGCCCCAATCCGGTCCCCACCGCCCTGCTTTCCGCGCCAGGCACACGGTAGAAACGCTCAAACAGGTTGGGCAACGCCTCCGCCGGGATCCCCGGCCCGTTGTCCGCGACACTCACGGCCAGGTGATCCCCCTCACCCCTCGCCGAGACGGTGACCGTGTCACCCGATCGACAATACTTGACCGCGTTGCTCAGCAGATTAAGCAGTGCCTGATGTAATCGCTGGGCGTCTCCGGTGATGGTGGGCAGGTGACGCGGCACGTCTACCGACAACTTGATGCCTTTCGCGTCGGCCTGGGGCTGCAAGACGTTGACCGCCATGTGGATGACCGTGCCCATATAGATCGGGTCTCGAGCCAGAGACGCACGACCCGACTCCAGCCGGGCCAGATCGAGGAAGTTCTTGGTGATACCATTGATGCGCTCAGCCTCGGACTGGATGATGCCGGCAAACTGACCACACTGATCCGGCGTGGACTGTGGACGCTGTATCAGATCCGCGTAGGCGATGATGGACGTCAGCGGGGTGCGCATCTCGTGCACAATCTCGGCCACCAGGTCAGACTGCTGAAAGAGCAGCGCATTCTGCACCGCCACCGCCGCCTGATCGCCCAGCACGGTCAGCAGTTCAATATCCTCATCGGTGAACTCCACGCCATCCTCCTTGTTGATCGCCTCGAGCACCCCAATCACGTTGCCCCTGGCGATCAATGGGACAGCCAGGATCGAGCGCGTAGTGAACGTAGACTGTGCGTCCGCCTTGCGCGAGAAGTTGAACCGCGGGTCCCCCTGCGCATCCGGAACGACCAGCGGTTCACCGTGCTGCGCGACCCATCCGGCGACGCTGCCTTCCATGGGTACGACGATCGAACGCACGCCCGAAAGATTGGTCGCTGCCTCAAAGTACAACTGACCGCTGTTGCGGTCCACGAGCATGATCGAACAGGCCTCGGTCTCGGTGAGCTCCTGGCCGGCCTTGATGATGCGATCGAGCAGTGGGCGCAGGCTCAGCGTCGAACTCAGCGAGCGGCTGATCTCAATCACCCGC
>Ga0207752_1000890_pt1 | contig 14079 bp, 14 predicted proteins | sample Pon2CUnioCityCA_6_FD_187272 | JGI IMG/M metagenome (GOLD analysis project Ga0207752, IMG submission 187272) | Marine sediment microbial community from Union City, CA, USA - Pond 2C Sediment 2 (SPAdes) | ecosystem: Environmental > Aquatic > Marine > Intertidal zone > Salt pond sediment ...
GCCTCGACCGTATCCAGCCCTTCCGCGCGCGCCCGCGCGCGCAGATGACCAACCATTTCGGGTGAAATGTCGACCGCCAGCACCTCGGCGCCGCGGCGGGCCGCCGGAATGGTGACGGCACCGCTGCCCGCCGCCACGTCCAGAACGCGCATGCCTGCTTCCAGCCCGGCTATTTCGAGCGCGTCCCCGGCTAATTCCATGTTCGGCGGCGTGAGGAACCGGTTGAATCCGGCTGCGATGCCGTCCCAGGCTCGCGCCACCTGTTCCTGCTGCGGGATTGCCGATGCCTGTCCCTGAATATTGCTCTGTTCGATCATCGCCTGAATTCCTCCGGGTTATCGTCGTCCCATCGCTTTGCCCCTATCATATCGTCCCGGCCGGCCGGCTGTCGTGCCCCAAAAGGGGTATCTCACCGGGGTATATCGTGGGAGGAAGTAACACCTGCCCTGGGATACCCAGGCGAAAAGCCCTACAATATGGGTAACGGATCGGCCTGCAGCAAGGGGGAAGGGAAACCGGTATGGTCGCTGCTGGGCGGGGAAGAAGGGGGCCGGGTGGACGTCTACGCCTCCACCGGTGAAGTACATCCCCCGGCGCAGCGGGTCGAGGAGGTGTTGCGGCTGCAGGAGATGGGATTCAAGAGTGTCAAGTTGCGCGTGCACAGCTTTGACCCGGCCGAGGACGTGGAACAGGTGGCAGCCGTGCGCGCCGCCGTGGGCGACAGCATGGAAATCGGCGTCGACGCCAACCAGGGCTGGCGCGTGGCGCTGGTGGCGGACGCACCATTGTGGGACCTGGAACGGGCAACTGATTTTGCCCGGGCGTGCAGTGACCTGGCGGGCTCGGTTACACGCCCCACACCTGGACCAACGGTCTGGGTTTTCTGGTCAACCTGCACTGCTATGCAGCCGGGCCACGGACCCTGCCCCTGGAGTATCCGTACGAACCGCCCGGCTGGGTGCCGGAAGCGCGCGACGGAATCCTGGCGGAGCCTATCCTGGTGGCCGAAGACGGCACCGTTGCCGTACCCGATCAGCCCGGATTGGGGATTGAGATTGACGAGGACAGACTGCAGCGGTATGCGGAGAAATACGCGGAGGTGACGGCGAGAGGGATTGCGCTGAAGACGGTGCGCGAGAAAGGGCTGTTTGCGGCCATCAGGGTGGCCCGGCAACGGCGCCGTTGAGTTGATGCACGAGGGGATTGACACCGCTTTCTCGCAATGCTAGACTGGCAGTAGTTGCCGTTCACTCCTGCCACGAAACCGCCAATCCCAGACGACGACAGGTCACAAAACCGTTATTGGGGAGTCATGGCGCGCGCTGTCCGACATGCGCGCGTTATCAGGCAGATGTTGGTCAAAGGAGGCAAAACAAATGGCCAAGTATGTCACACTCTACAATTACCGTAGTGCGATAGCGGGTGGGGGGCCGGAAAGGTTCAAGGAAGTGCAGAAGATTGTGGCGGCAGAGCAGGGAGAAATCCATGCCGTCTATGGGCTTCTGGGCGCTTACGATATCGTCGCGATCGGTGAATTTCCCACCCCTGAAGCGGCGATGAAAGCGGCCGCCAAGATCAGCAACCTGATCGGCGCCAGCTCGCAGACGATGCCCGCCGTCGAGCTGGAGGACTTCCTGAGGATCGTATCTGAGGTGTAGGAAGATATCCCAGATGGAGACCGGCGATAGCGCCGGTGGGTTGCCGTTTGGAGAAAGCGACGACCGCAATAAAAAAAGGGCCGCGTTTGCGGCCCTTCTCATTTACTGGTCGGACGTTTCCGGTTCGACGGCCGGCGCCGTGACCAACGGGGGCTGGGTAGCCGCCGGTTGGGTGGGCGGGGTCAGGAAGACCGGGTCCAGGAGGGGCTGGGTGGGCACCCGGGACCGCCACAAGGGGAAGGTCTCGATGGCTGCCTCTTCGCGCCGTTCCTGGATCAGGGTGGCCACCAGTTCTTGCTTCTGATTGTCAATGGTGCTCTGCGGAATCGCGCGGACCTCGCGCCCGCTGACCTGGATAATGTAGTAGCGGATCAATTCCTGCTCTTCTTCAACACCCTCGGCGGTGGCCGGGGGGGCGCCGACGTCGATCAGGATCTCGCTGGTGCTATCCAGGGAGAGCTCAAAGGCAGCTCCGGCCACGTCCGGGCCAAACTGCTCCGCCAGTTGCGCTTCGGTCTGCCACAGGACCTCGCGCGCGCTGCCGTCTACCCGCTCACCGGCGGGCAGGCTGCGAATCTCGTTCCAGACGGTGAGGAAATCCTCGTCTTCGATCTGGTCCAGCGCTTCGTTGGCGGCGGCCTCGCCGGTGAAGGTCAGCACGTAGAGGCTGGCCTGTTCCGCCTCGGCAGCGAGGGCTTCTTCTTCGCCCAGGGCATCGGCCACTTTCTCCCGGTAAAGCTGGGCGCCGATCGCTTCGCGATACGTTTCTTCGCTGACGCCCATGTCACCGTACTGGTCCATGAGGGCGTTGAACTCTTCCTCAAAGGCCTCCTCGCTGACCGGCGTCGCCGTGGGCAGCGGGGTGCCGGTCGGCCCGGCCGGGGCGGTGGGGAACGGGGTGTTGGTGGGCACCACATCCGTAATCACCTCGGTGGGGATGGGGGTGAGAGACGGTGTGGGCTGGATCGTTTCGGTCGGCGTGGGGAAAGGTGTGGGCGATTCGCCGCCATAGTAATTGAAGCGCTCGGCGATAAAGTCGTCGACATCTTCAGCGGTGACGGTGATGTCGCGCTCGGCGGCTGCCTGCCGCACCAACTCCTCGTTGACCATCTGTTCCAGCATGAGCTCGCCCAGCACTTCCGGCTGTTGCAGCAGGCCAATCTGCTGCTGGTTGAACTGCTGGATCAGCCCAATGTCCTGGAAACTCTCATATTGTTGTTCCAGGGCGATGATAAACTGGGCCCGCTGGTAGCGAACCCGGTCTTCCCACTCGGACAGGGAGATCTCGTCGCCGTTAACCTCGGCCACCGGCCGGCTGGGGCGAATAATGTACTCGTTGACGACGGCGACGAGCAGGATCAGGACCAGCACGCCGACAATGGCACCGACGACAATCCGTACCTGGCGTGTCTGCCGGCGCTGCTTTCGTTCTAGCAGGATCTCTTTCCGCGAGCGACGTCGCCCGTTATTTTCTTCTTTTTGTCTCTTGGCCATCTGCCACCTACCCTTTCTTGCTTACTCGCGGACGAAGGGCAGCAAGGCGATGTGCCGGGCGCGCTTGATCGCCTGGGCCAGGCTACGCTGGTGGCGGGCACAGGTGCCCGTCTGGCGCCGCGGCCGGATGCGGCCGTGCTCGGTGATGTAGCGGCGCAGCATGTCGGCATCCTTGTAATCAACGTCGTCTATCTTGTCCACGCAGAATGCGCAGAGGCGACGGCGGCGATAGCGTCCTCTACCTCTATCAGCCATATTAATAATCCTCCAATAATGGTTACTCGTTTGACAGTCAGGTTGGTTTACGCCTTTCCCGGCCGGCCGGACCGTTGCTGACCGGCTGCGCGACCCAACGCCCAGAATAAGTAGCCGCTTTCCTGCGGGGGCGCTGCCGGTGGTTGTGCCGGTGCCGGCTGGCGGGAAGCTGGTTGGTAGTAACCGCTTTAGCGGTCGAGAACGACGACTGAAGTCGTTACTACGAGCGACGGCTGAAGCCGTTACTACGAACCAGGGACGTGTTTATTAATCGTCCTTGCGAACGACGAGATGGCGGAGAATGTCCTCTTCGTACAGGATGTCCCGCTCAACTTCATGCATCCGCTGGGGCTCCATCTTTGCTTCGTAACGGATATAGTAGCCGTCTCGCTTGTCCCTGATGGGATAGGCAAGGCTCCGCTGACCCCAATGGTTGATGTTGGGTTTTTCCCCTTCATCCCCGGCAGTCAGCCAGCCGGCGACCCGCTCGATGAGCGTGTCCCGGGCACTATCTTCTAACTCTGGTGTAATGATTATGGTAACTTCATACTCGCGCACGTTGCATTTACCTCCTTTCCTCGGAATACTCGGGCGAGCGTCTGCCCTCACAAAAAAGTCTGGCAGCGGACGGGCCACGGCCAGACAAGCAAGAGCGGAAAGCAGCTTGTCGTTGCTGTGCAACAAGCGGCTATATTACCACAAATGAAGAATCGGGCAAATTTCGGGAGCCAGGTTAGGCCGGTTCTTATGCATTGGCTATAATGATCGCCGGTGGAACGGGATTTAAGATGGGGACCTGTATAAGAAAAGGAAGATGCGGATGGTGCGAGAAACAGCAGAGGAAACGAAGATCGAAGTGGCGCGGCGGTGGCGGCAGGGAACGGGGCGGCGGGTGGCCGTGCTCCTGGGTATCCTGCTGGTGGGCGCCGGCCTGCTGGCGTCACCGGTGGCGGCATTGGTCCAGGAGCCGGGCCCCACGCCCACACCGCCGCCGACTTCAACGCCGGCTGCTTCCCCCACCCCGGGCGCGGACGGCAGCGTGACGTACGTGGTGGTGGCGGGCGATACGCTAGCGGGCATCGCCGCCCGCTTCCACGTCTTGCTGGAGGACCTTTACACGTTTAATGACCTGACGGAGGATTCGGTGTTGGCGCCGGGGCAGGTGTTAATCCTGGTGCCGGGGGATGAAGAGACGGAGGAGGAGACAACGGCCACGCCGGCAGCCTCTGCCACCAGCGGAGCGACGACGTTGCCGGCCGGGGTGACGGTGGACGAAGATGGCTTCTTACTACACGCAGTCGTTGAAGGAGACACGTTGCTCGGTATCGCGCTCCAGTACGACTTGACGATGGAAGAGCTATACGCGCTGAACGAAGGGCTGACGGAGGAGAGTGTGTTGACGCTGGGGCAGCAGATTATCGTCGGCCAGCAGCGGCAGCAGCCGGCCTCGACCGGCGGCTCGACGGACCAGCCGGCGGGCGCAGCAACGGCCACGCCCGTAGCGACGGCGTCGGTGACGCCATTGCCGACGTTGACGATGGCCCCGCCGGCGGCGACGCCGACCGCTGTGGCCACAGAGGCAGCGCAGGCGCCGGCAGCCGGACCCACCGCGACGGTGGCCGCGGCGACCCTGGCAACGCCGGAACCGGAAGGAACGGGAATCGCCAATGTACTCCTGCCGCTGGGGATGGCCGCGGTGGCGCTGTTGCTGATAATCGGCGTGTTGTTTGTGTATCTGGGGGGTCGCGGACCATAGAGGATAGTAGGGTTTTCCCCCATTGTCAGGTTCGCCCGTTCCCGGCACCATGAAAGATGGATCCGTAAGCAACGAAGCAAGGGAAAATCCAAAAGATGGCGCAGAAAGAAGGACAGCAGGTAGACGGGCGGAAAGACGAGCCGGGATATCTCGACGAACTCTCTTTGGGAGCGGACACGAAACGCGCCGCCATTGGCGGTAGCGTCGCCGCCGCGGTTGCCCTGACAGGTATGCTGGTGGTGAACTTCAGCACCGGCAGCGAGGCGCGCCTGCTGCTGGAAGGGATGCTGCCGTCGATCCGTTTTCTGTGTTCGGCGGTGATGACGGCGTCGGCCACCATCCTGGCCCTGATGCTGACCCTCCTCAGTTTCAGCAGTGCCCAGAGCGGGAGGCTCAAAGCGCGGCACTACAACCGGGTACGCCAGATTGCCCAGGTAGATTCGGCAACCTTTGCCGCTGCCCTCGTCTTGCTGCTCCTGGTGAGCATTCCGCTGGCCGAACCGTCCGAGGTCCCCGCCAACTGGTATTCGATTGTCTATTATATCGCCGTTGTCTACACCGCCAGCCTGGGGGGCGCCTTAATCACCGTCGTCCTGATGCTCTACAATGCAATTACCGATCTAATCCTGGTCATCCATCCGAGCAAGACCAGCGATCTGGTTGCCGGTGACGAGAAACAGGACGGCAGGCAGCAGGCCGTCAAGGATAATGTCCGGTCGGCCGGCTAGGCTGAGGTCAGAATCACCTTGGCCGGCTTAAGACGCCGGATCGGTTCGACGCATCGGGTCGAGCAATGGTCCGTTTAATTCCACCGATCCGTTGTCATCCAATCAAGGCCACGTCCAGCGCCTGTTGCAGCGTGCGGCAGGTGATCAGCTCCAGGCCGTCCGGGACCTCCCCCACCTGCTTGCCTGGGGAGCGGGGAACGACGCAGCGACGGAAGCCGAGCTTGGCCGCCTCTTTCAGCCGGGTGTCTAACTGGCTGACGGCCCGCAGCTCGCCGCTGAGGCCGATCTCGCCGATGAAGGCCATGTCGGCGTGGACGGGCTTGTCGCGGACGCCGCTGGCGACGGCGACGGCCACGGCCAGGTCGGCGGCAGGCTCGTCAATCTGCAGGCCGCCGATGACGTTGACGAAGACGTCCTTATCGTGCACGCGCACGCCGACGCGGCGGCTGAGAACGGCCGTGAGCAGCAGCAGCCGGTTGTAGTCGATGCCGTTGGCCGTGCGGCGCGGGTTGCTGAAGGTGGTGGTGCTGGCCAGGGCCTGGATTTCGACCAGCAACGGCCGGGTGCCCTCGACGGGAACCGCAATGGTCGAGCCGGGGGCGTTGGCCTGCCGTTCCGCCAGGAATGCCTCGGAGGGATTGAGCACCTGGACCATGCCCCGCTCCACCATTTCGAAGACCCCCACCTCGCTCGTGGCGCCGAAACGATTCTTGACGCTGCGCAGCAGACGGTAGCGGTGGAAGGGGTCCCCCTCCAGGTAGAGGACGGTGTCCACGATATGTTCCAGGACCCGGGGGCCGGCGATATTCCCTTCCTTGGTCACGTGGCCCACCAGAATGATGGTGATGCCCGTGTGCTTGGCCAGCTCCTGGAACTGGCTGGCACAGTGGCGCACCTGGCTGACGCTACCGGCGGTAGAGGTCAGCTCTTCCGAGTGGGTAGTCTGGATGCTGTCGACGATGACCATGACGGGCGCGATGTCGGCGATATGTTGGAGCATAACGTCCAAGTTCGTTTCGGTGACCAGGTAGAGTTCGTCCGCCTCCAGGTCGAGGCGGTCGGCCCGCATCTTGATCTGGCGCACGCTTTCCTCGCCGGAGACGTAGAGGGTGGGCCCGTGCAACTGGGCCATCAGCGCCGCGATTTCCAGGAGGAGGGTGGATTTGCCGATGCCGGGGTCGCCGCCGACCAGGACCAGCGAGCCGGGAACGACGCCACCGCCCAACACGCGCGAGAACTCCTCCAGGGGCAGGGGCAGGCGGTCGACGCCGTCGGCCACGATTTCGGCCAGGCGCTGGGGGCGGCTGATCTGGCCATCACGGGTGCGGCGGGCCGCCTTCTTGCTTTTCTCCGGGCTCACCACCTGTTCGACCATCGTCCCGAACTCGCCGCACTGGGGACATTTGCCCAGGTAACGCGGGGCGGTCCGGCCACAATTTTGACAGACGAAACGAGTCTTGACTTTTGCCATATCTTCGCAGATCCCATCGAGCCTGCAGCAGAAACCCTCGGTTTCTGGTCACGGCAGGCGTAATCCTAGATATATTTGCCTCAATATACCATTATCCTGTACAGTAGGCAGTATGGAATAGGTGAATCCTAATCCGGTAAATTTCATTATCCTGAGCATTTATTTAATCTAATTCTTCCGGCTGGTTTCTTTCGTGAGCTCTCTCATCTTTAATAGTTGCTGGATTCTGGGCCTGGCGCTGCTCCTGGCAGCATTCAGCTACCATTACCGGCAAGCACACAAACAGGACCACTCCTTGAGGCAGCAGTTACGCGGCGAATCATTTGCCGTCGTTGCCTGGATCAGCCTGGCCCTGGTGGGCGCGGGGGCCGCCGGTACCAGCCGGCAAAGCTGGGAAACCGTGCTCTGGATCTTGCTCACATTGTATGCGATCTGGCAGGCCGGCGCGATCTGGTTTTCCCGGAATAACCACGTAGAGGAATAAGGCGAAATGGCGTTAAAGGTGAGCGTGTGTTCATGAACGAAATGGAAAACGGTGTCTCTAAACGTTCGCCGGAACGCTCCTCCCAGCGGCTGTTGGTTGCGCTGGGCATCCTGTGGCTGGTGCTGGCTGCAGCCATTATCGGCTCGCAACTCTCCAGCCCACCCCCGATCCGCATCGAATGGGAAACGGAGACGGAGGTGGACACGGCCGGGTTTAACATTTACCGCCGCGAAGGAGAAGAAGGGGAATTCGTCCAGCTCAACGAGCAACTGATTCCTAGCGAGGGCAGCCCGGTCACCGGCGCGAGCTACGTGTATGTGGACGAAAATGTAGCCAGCGGCCAGACTTACTATTACCAGTTGGAGGACGTGGAATTCGACAATTCGCGCGAGCGACACGAGGTATTCGAATACACAGCCCAGATAGAGTGGTGGATTCCGATTACGGCAACATTTAGCATCCTTTGTGGCATATTTCTGCTAATCAAAGGATTGCGCTAGGAGGACTTGCATGGATCCAGAAGAGATTCCCGACGTGGCCGAGGGGGTGATCTGGCGCCTGATCGACAACGGCGCCGTCCTGGTCTCGCCGGAAAGTGGCGAAATCCGGGTCTTAAACGAGGTGGGCACGAGCATCTGGCAGATGATTGACGGGGAGCGCAACGTGGGCCAGATTGAAGCCCGGCTGGAGGAGCAATATGACGTGCCGGCATCCAGGCTGCAGGCCGATCTGGACGCCTTCTTCAGTGAATTGAGCGAGCGGAAGTTACTGGTCTGGAAGCGAGAATCATCTCCCGCCTGAATTAAGGAGCCACGTTCCTGTTCTGGAAAACCTCCCGCAGGTTTCAAACGGGACCTATCCATCTTACCCGGCCAACCTGCGGGAGGTTGTCATTTTGCAGGAATAGCGGTGAAGGAACGCGGCTCCGCGCGGGGGAAGGTAGATGAACGCAACTTAAAAATCCCTCTCTCCGGCAGACACTCACTGCTACAATACGATGATATAATGTGTGGTGAGCCAGGCAAACGCAGCGGCTCTACTTTAAAGCGATTATCCAGCCACGTCCGGGAAATATCTATGCCCTCGAACTTAAGACAACTTGCCCGCCGCCGGAAATGGTGGCTCCCTCTATTCTGGTCCGGCCTGGTGCTGGCCCTGCTGCTGCTGGGTGCCGGCAGTGCCCCCGGCCGGGCAGCGGCCGAGGTACCCAGCGCCGTGGACCTTCTTTATTTTCGCGGCGAAGGGGGAGATAACATTGCCTACCTGGAGTGGGAGACCGGGACAGAAAGTGACACGGCCGGGTTCCGGCTGGAACGGGCGAACAGCGTCGACGGGCCTTATAGCGACCTGGACGAGATCGGCTTCATCACGGCCAGCGGCAGCGTATCGGCCGGCGCGTACTACGAGGCGGAAGACAAAAGCGCCGTTAACGGCCAGAGTTACTGGTACAAGCTGGTGGAGATTGCCCTGGACAATAGCGCGAGCAACGAGTGGACGGTGCGGGTGAGCATCGACCCGGAGCCGACGTCGCAGATTATCGGCGGGGGCAGCGGGACGGCGGCGGCGACGAGCACGCCGGTGCCCACGAGCACCAGCGCAGCGACGGCCACCGGCCGCCCGGCGACCAACCCCACTTCCACTATAGGCAGCGACGAGCCGGAGCCGACCAACACACCGCGGCCGACAGAGACGCGCCCGCCGACCCAAACGCCGCGGCCGGCCGCCACGACTGATGGCAACAATGAGGTGGCCGTGACCACCCGCACCTTCAGCTTTACGGCAACGCCGGAGGGCGAGGATGAAGGCGGCGTGGAAGCGGTCGGCGCACCGGGCTCGACGGGTAGCGCGGGCAATGGGCCGGCTGCCACCCCGGCAGGCGCGGGTGCGGGCGCGGGTGCGGGCGCAGGTGCAGAAGCGGAAGCAGATGCCGAAGCGATGGCGGGCGACGGTGAAAATGCTGTTGCCGCCAGCGCGGTTGAGGCAGCCGAAGGCGAGGAAGAGACGCCCCTGCTGGGTGGCCGCACGGTCGGGAGCCAGACGTTCGAGGAGGCCGGCAGCGAGAGCGAAGCGAATGTGGCCCAACAGGATGGGCGCAGCAGTAGCCTCTTGCTCTGGATCGGCTTCATCGCCGCTTTCTTCATTTTTATCGGCGGCATCGCCTTTTCGATCTTCCTGTCTACCCGCAAACGGGAGAACGACGTCTCCTTCGAGGACGATGTCTCCTTAGATGACGGCTTCTCGTAAGCGGATTCCTGTGGCACCCGACCCAATCAACAGAGACTCCTGACGACTTCCAAGGAATACCAATGCTATTTTCCTTCCTCTCCGGCCGGCGTCTGTGGCTGGCCCTGTTGTTTCTGAGCGGCGGCCTGCTTTTCGGCTGCCAGCGCACGCCCGCGCCTACGGCCACTGCCGTGAAAGTGCCGGTGAGCGCCGGCGGCGTCTACCGCCTTACCCTGGAAGCGCTGCAGGCGGGCGGCCTCGACGTGGCCGCCCTCGACAGGGAGCGGCTGCAGTTGACGGAGGGCGGCGAGGCAGTTCCTTACCGGCTGGAAGACGGCGCGCTGATTTTCTACGGCCGGGCGCCGTCGAGCCGCTACCTGGCAAGCCGGCCCTACATCCTGACCAGCGGCGAAGCGGGTGTGCCCCTGGCGGAGACGGAAGCGGCCCCTGCCGGGGCAGCGCAGACGGCGGTCCGGCGCACCCTCCACCTGGAAGAGAATTATGAGTACGTGAGCGACGCCCACAGCGCCAATGGCGAAGGTCCCTGGTACTGGCAGACGATCCAGATCCAGGGCAAAGTGACCGTCGATTTCGAGCTGCCGCCGGTGAGTGACGGCGGCGGCACCCTGGCCATCGGCCTCTACGGCAGCACCCACAACCGGGCCGAGGATCCCGACCACAGCGTGGCGGTGCTGGTGAACGGGCAGTCGCTGGGCACGGTGACCTGGGACGGCCAGCAGGCATACACGGCGACCCTGGAGATCCCGGCCGGCACGCTCCAGACCGGAGAAAACCAGATTGTGCTGGATAACGTGCCGGAGGATTACCTGGATATCATGAAGCTGGACTGGGTTCGCCTGCAATACGGGGCGCTGCCTACGGCGGCGGGCAGCGACCTGCTCACCTTCGCCGGGAGCGAGGGGGCGGTCACCCTGGAAGGTTTTGGCGACACGCCGCTGATCCTGGACGTGGCCGAACCGGCTGCGCCCCAGATCCTGACCGGCTGGCAGGAAACGGGAGACGGCGGCACGGTGGGGGTGGCGGACGAGATGGAGATTGTCGCCGTGGGGCCGGATGGATTCCTGGCGCCGGAGGCGATCACGCCCGTGCGCGAAAGCGATTGGCAGGATCCGGGGCAACAGGCGGACCTGATTATCCTCACCACCGACGCCCTGGCCCCGGCGCTGGCCCCGCTGGTGGAAGCGCGGGAGGCGCAGGGGCTGGGCGTGGCGCTGGTGCCGGTAGCCGAGATTTACGACGCCTTCGGCCATGGCGCAGCCTCGCCGGAGAGCGTCAACGCCTTCCTGACCTACGCCGTGGCGGAGTGGCAGGCGCCGGCGCCGCGCTACCTGCTACTGGTAGGGGATGCCACCACCGATTACCGCGGCTACCTGGCAGAGCGGCCGGAGAACCCGGTCTCGCCGCCGGAGAACGTGATCCCCCCCTACCTGGTGCCGGTGAATTTTAGCGGCGAGACGGTGAGCGACGCCCGCCTGGCAGACGTGAATGGGGATCTGCAGCCGGAGCTCGCCGTGGGCCGCTGGCCCGCAGACTCCGTGGCAGCGGTAGAGAGCCTGGTGGCGCGCACGCTGGCCTACGAGGCAGGGGAGGCCAGCGACGGAGCACTGCTGGTGGCGGATGGCACCAGCAGCGAATTCAGCCGCTTATCGCAACGGCTGGTGGCAAACAGCCAGCTGGCCGCGGGGGAGGCAGAGATTATGAGCGGCCCCTCGGCCACGGAGGTGGCGGACGCCTGGAACGAAGGGGCGTGGCTGGTAACCTACACGGGGCACGGGAGCCTGAAGCTGTGGGGGAAGGAGAGCATCTTCTCGGTGGAGAGTGTGAGCGCGTTAAGCAAGGATGCGCCGCCACCCATCGTGCTGCAACTGACGTGCCTGAGCGGGCTGTTCGCCCATCCGGAGATTACGTCCCTGGCAGAGACGATGGTGGCCCACGAGGGCGGGCCGGTGCTGACGGTGGCGGCCACGAGCCTCACCCTGTCGGCCCACCAGGAACCGTTTGCCACCGCTTTCGTGGCAGCCCTGCAAGATCCGGCGCTGGAGCGGGTGGGCGACGCGCTGCAGGCGGCGAAGTTGTCGCTGGACGTGAGTAACGCGGGGTTGCAGGAGATCAGCGATACCTTCGGCCTGATCGGGGATCCCAGCGCGCTGATCGTGCGGCCGGATGGCGAATGATTCGCTCCCGGTCCTGGGTGCTGGCAGCCACAATTGCCGGCTCGAGCATGGTGTTCATCAACGGTTCGACGGTGAACGTGGCGCTGCCGGCGCTGCAGCAGCAACTGGGGGCGTCGGTTACCGGCATCCAGTGGGTGGTGAACGCTTACAGCCTGTTCCTGGCGGCCCTGATCTTGCTGGGCGGCTCTCTGGGGGACCAGTTCGGGCGACGAAGGATGTTCATGATAGGGGTCGGCCTGTTTGCGGCGGCGTCGCTGGGGTGCGGGCTCAGTCCGAATCTTCCCAGCCTGGTTGCGGCGCGGGCGGTACAGGGGGTGGGCGGCGCCTTACTGACGCCGGGTAGCCTGGCCATTATCAGCGCCACCTTTGAGGGGGAGGCGGAGGGACGTGCCATCGGGTTGTGGGCGGGGTTTTCGGCGCTAACCTCGGCTCTGGGTCCGGTGCTGGGCGGCTGGCTGATCGACACCGCTTCCTGGCGCTGGATCTTCTTCCTGCACCTGCCGCTGGCGCTGGTGGTCCTCGCCCTCTCCTGGACGCGGGTACCGGAGAGCCGGGATGAGGATGCGGGCGACCTGGATTGGTGGGGCGCGCTGCTGGTCACGGCCGGGCTGGCCAGCCTGACCTATGGGCTGATCGACTCCTCCAACCGCTCTTTCGGTCACCCGTTGGTGCTGGGGACGCTGGTCGCGGGCGGTTTATTACTGGCCCTGTTCCTGTGGGTGGAGGCCCGGCAGGACGACCCGATGATGCCCCTTTCCCTTTTCCGCTCTTCCACCTTCAGCGGGGCCAATGCGCTGACCCTGTTGCTGTACATGGCGCTGGGCGGCCTCCTCTTTTTCCTGCCGATGAACCTGATCCAGGTTTACGGATACTCGGCCACGGCGGCCGGGGCGGCGCTATTGCCCTTCAGTCTGCTGATGGCCTTGCTCTCGAGCTGGGCGGGCGGGCTGGTGGACCGGGTTGGCGCCCGCCTGCCGCTGCTGGTAGGACCGGCGATCGCCGCAGTTGGGTTCTTCCTCTTCGGGTTCCTGCCGCAGGGGCCGGGGGATTCCTACTGGAGCACGTTTTTTCCGGCAGCCGTGGTGCTGGGGCTGGGGATGGCCGTCAGTGTGGCCCCGCTGACGACGGCGGTGATGCAGGCCGCGCCGGAGACAGAAACGGGCACCGCCTCGGGGATCAATAACGCCGCCGCCCGGCTGGCAAACCTGGTGGCGATTGCCGTGTTCGGGATTGTGATGGTGCGCGTGTTCAGCGCCCGGCTGGCAAGCGGGCTGGCCGGCCGTGCGCTCTCACCGGAGGTGACGGAGACGATCCTGGCCCGGCGCAACGACCTGGCGGCGTTGGACCTGCCGGGGTCGATGGGACCGGAGGCCGTCGCAGCAGCGGAGCGGGCCATCCACGGGGCCTTTACGGCCGGGTTTGACGTGGTGGCGTATGTCACGGCCGGGCTGGCGCTGGCCGGCGCGGTGATCGGGTGGGTCACGGTAAGGGATTGATGGTTGGTGGTTGATGGTTGACGGCTGGTAGTTGCAGGTCTACCCGTTCAACAGATACGCGCTGCCCGCAACGTGTCGCGGCAGCACATCAGCCAGGCGGCTGCTCCGCATAGCCGGGTAACTCTAACACCCGTTCCCCGGTGTCGACCACGTGGTAGGGGAACCAGGCCACACCGAACAGCATGACGTCGATATCCTTCTTGTACGGGCTGACGGGAATCTCGGTGACCTCCTCCGCCACCTCTTGCCAGCGTTCCTCTGCCTCCGCCAGGGCTTCCTCTTCTTCTTTCTTAAGCGCTTCGACCTCGGCTTCCAGCTC
>Ga0207752_1000891_pt1 | contig 14078 bp, 14 predicted proteins | sample Pon2CUnioCityCA_6_FD_187272 | JGI IMG/M metagenome (GOLD analysis project Ga0207752, IMG submission 187272) | Marine sediment microbial community from Union City, CA, USA - Pond 2C Sediment 2 (SPAdes) | ecosystem: Environmental > Aquatic > Marine > Intertidal zone > Salt pond sediment ...
TCAAGCGGGGACGCGATTCGATCTTGGTGAGGTTGATGCGGCGTTTGGCAAACTCACCCATGCAATCGTAGAGGGCACCCGGCGTGTGGGGTGTGGTGAAGATGAGTGAGGTCTTGTTGCGCGGCGCGCGCGGCGGACTCTCGGTGGCGAGGGTGAAGAAGCGCGTGTAGTTGAATTGATAGTCCTCGATGTCCTGATCGAGGATCTCCAGGTCGTACAGGTCGGCGGCCAGGGAGCTGGCGACCACGGCGACGCCAGACTCTGGCTGGGCGGAGAGATCGCGGGCGGCGCCGGCCGTGTCGAAGGCGGGCTCGGCCTCCAGACCGTGCCGCTCCAGATAGCGCTGACACTGGGCCAGCGCCTGCGGATGCGAGCGCACGCGTTCGATCTCATCCGCCACTGTCCCCGGTGGAGCCATGAGCATATGGCGCACCCGGAGGATGACCTCGGCGTGGACGCGGAGGTCGTGCTCCATCAGCAGCTCGTAGGAGCGGGTCACCGAGCCAGCGACGGCGTTCTCCACCGGCAGCATACCGTAGTCGGCATTACCAGTCTCGACGGCGAGAAAGACGTCTTCCAGCGTGTCGTGGGGCGCGCTCTCCACCTTGGGACCGAAAAACTGGCGGATAGCCTGCTCCGAGTATGCGCCGGCGATGCCCTGGAATGCAACTCCCTTGCTCATGATCTCTCCTCTTCGGTTGGTTTGTCTTTGGCCAGGTCGGGCCGCAGTGCACGGGCTTCGCCCAGATAGGCGTGACGAATCTTGTCGGGCGCGCGGTCGGTATTCCAGTGGATCAGCACCCGGATGCAGCGCGGCAGGGTGTCTATCACATTCATCTCCTGCATATTCAGCAAGGGGACCTGGGTCCAGCCCATCTCGCGGGCAGCCCGGGCAGGGTAGGCGGCGTCGAGGTCGGGGGTGGCGGTGAAGATGGCGCTGACGAGGTCGTCCGGCTGCAGGTCGTTGTCGGCAACGATGCGCTCCAGCAGCCTACGCGTAGCCGCCAGGATGGCGTCCGTTTCATTGGCCCGGGCGCAGATGGCGCCCCTGATTCCGCGACAGGTCATCGTTTCCCCCATAGGTACGAAAAAAGCGTGGAGCGGTCCGCTCCACGCTTTTTAGTCTTTTCTCGGATGTTGCCTAACTACACTCTATTGCATCAGGCCTCCACCCGCCGTGAAGCAGCCGCCGCTGGCGGGGTAAAAAAATAGATGTAGGTATAAGCGTACTCGTTTTCGAATTGACGGCTCATAAAAGACATCCGTTGGGCCTCTAGTTCTTCAAGCTTAGGCAGAGATGATACACCCGAATCCAGATCTGTCAAGTCGTAGCTGTAATTCCCTCATGGATAGTTCTCTTTGACTACCAGTGCTATATGACTCCGCGTTCAGCCGAGGCTCTCAGGCGGATGAACGGGAACCAACGGTTCCAGGCCAAACTGACCTGGGAATTCACGAAATTGACCCTTGACAAGCGAGTTCGAATGTTGTATACTGTTAATACGATTTAGTAATAGGTATTACCTTTCGGGAAGGGAAGCATGGCAGCCAAGCGCGAGAAGCAGCGCTCTACGATGGAAGACGTAGCCGAGCTAGCTGGTGTGTCGCAGACGACGGTCTCTTTTGTCATCAACGATACGCCGGGCGTCAGCATCTCTGACGAGACAAGGGAGCGTGTCTGGGCCGCCGTCGAGGAGCTTGGCTATCGCCCGAACGTGCTGGCGCGCGGGCTGCGTAAACAGAGCTCGGGGATCCTGGGTTTCATCAGTGACGAGATCGCCACGACGCCCCATGCAGTAAGCATTGTCGAAGGTGCCCAGGATGCGGCGTGGGAAAGAGAGAAAATTCTCGTCCTGGTGAACACGAAGCGCGATCGGAACATGGAGGAGGCGGCCATCGAGTTGCTTCTGCAGCATCAAGTTGAGGGCATCGTCTACGCGACGATGTACCATCGTCCCGTCGATCTACCGGAAGCGCTGCGCGAGGTGCCGACGGTGCTGCTGGACTGCTTCTCGGAGAACGGTGCCTATGCTTCGGTCGTGCCGGACGAGGTCGGCGGAGGTCGGAAGGCCACAGAGGTTCTGTTGGCGAAAGGTCACCGGAGGGTCGGGTTCATCAACAATGTCGACCCGATTCCCGCCACCTCCGGGCGGCTTGAGGGGTACAGAAGCGCCCTCGCCGATCACGACGTCCCCTTTGATGATGCACTGGTGTGCTCGGAGCTAGCTGGTTCGGGCGGCGGCTACCGGGGAACGCTCGAGCTGATGCGAGTGACCGACCCGCCGACGGCGATTTTCTGCTTCAATGATCGGATGGCGATGGGGGCCTACGACGCGCTGCGTCAGTTGGATCTGAGCATCCCCGACGACGTGGCCGTCATGGGGTTTGACAATCAAGAGACAATCGCTGCTCATCTTTACCCCCCGCTGTCCACTATGGCGCTGCCTCATTACGAGATGGGGGAGTGGGCCGTCAGCCATCTGCTTGAGCAGTTGCTGGTTTCTGACGAGGTGAAACCCGCCCGACATATGATTACGTGTCGGTTCATCGACCGGGCCTCAATCTAGGAGCGTTCTTCCAATGGTTGGCAAGGTACCCAAACCTATGGTTGTCAAACACGAGTCGTGGCAGGACGATCTTCCAGTCGTTCCTGTCTCGGAAGTAGTGCTCCGCTTCTTTCTTTGGATTAGTAATACGATTTACTTGCGGTGATCGCCTCTGTCGGTCAGATCTTGCACGGTTCAGTACGTTGATGAAGGAGGTGTACGCCAGGAGTGCTCCGAAGAGTAATGTCTTGAAGACTTGGTCGGAGAGGGTGTAAGGCCCGCTTCGCGAAAGATGCAGATTAGTGAGAAACAGGAGGATTAGAAAATGAAGCTGAGATTGTGGTCCATCGTCGCTCTGCTCGTCGTCGCAACCGTATTGGTGACAGCCTGCGGCGGCGGTCCGGCGCCCGAGCCGACTGAGGCTCCTGGAGCAGCGCCCACCGAGGAAGAGTCCAAACCCGCGGAAGACGAATCCGCCGGCACGACCAAAGTAAGCATGTGGTCACACGCCGCGGGGAACCCGAAGGAGATCGGGGCCGTCGAGCAGATGATCGCCGACTTCAACGGCCAGCAGGACGACTACGAGATCGTCCTGGAGTCGTTCCCGCAGGAATCGTATAACGATTCGGTGCAGGGAGCGGCAATCGCCGGGGATTTGCCCTGCATCCTCGACCTGGACGGTCCAACCGTTCCCAACTTCGCCTGGTCCGAGTACATCCAGCCTCTGCCGGTGTCCGAGGCGGAGCTGGACGAGATTGGCATCATTCCTCAGGACGTGGGCCGCTACAAGGGGACGGTCTACTCGCTGGGTCAGTTCGACGTGGCGCTGCTCATCTACGGGCGCAAGTCGGTTCTGGAGAAGTACGACATCCGCATCCCCACGCTCGACGAGCCTTGGACGAAGGAAGAGTTCGACGAGATCCTGAAGACGCTGCAGGACTCGGGCGAGTTTGAATACGCGCTAGACGTGAACGCCGGCTGGACCGGCGAGTGGTGGCCCTACGCCATGGGTCCGATGCTGTGGAGCTTCGGGGGCGGTATGATCGACCGCGATACGTACCTGACGGCTGAGGCGACCCTCAACGGGCCGGAGGCGCAGGCCTGGGGCGAGTGGTTCCAGGCGCTGTTCGAGAAGGGGTACGTCAATCCCAACCCGGCCGACATTGAGGGCTTCAACCAGGGCCGCGTCGCCCTGTGGTACAACGGTAGCTGGTCAGCTGATCCCGCCACCGAGGCCTGGGGCGACGACCTGCTCTTCCTGCCCGCGGTCGACTTCGGCGAAGGGCCGAAGATCGGCGCCGGATCGTGGCAGTGGGCCATCAGTGCCACGTGTGAAGAGGCGGATGGTGCCTGGGAGTTCATCAGCTACATGATGGAGCCAGAGCAGATCGCCCTGATGTCCGAGACGACCGCGCTGATCCCCACCACGCCGGACGGGGCCGCGCTCACCGAGACGTTCAGCGAGGGCGGCAAGTATCGCGTCTTCTACGAGATGCTGGATCGCTTCGCAATGGTGCGCCCGCGGACCCCTGCTTACCTGACCATCTCCAGTGAGTTCGAGCAGGCTACCACGCTGATCCGCGACGGTGGCAACGCGCTAGACGCGCTGGACGACGCGGTGGATGCCATCGAGCGGGACATCGAGGACAACGACGGCTACGGCTTTGAAGAGTAATCCTCGCAGCCGAAAGGCGCTTTGACGGTGGGTCGGGAGTGGTGGATGGGTGTACTACTCTCCATTCCTGACCCCTGATTCCTAAGAAGAGGTGACATATGGCTGACAGATCTGGAGTGGCTGGAGAGCGTAAGAGCCTCTTCGGCGCCGACGCTGGACCGGCCCTTGCGATGGGCGGCCCAGCCTTCTTTCTCTTGCTTCTGTTTCTGATCGGTCCCTTTTTCGCCGGTATCGCCTTCAGCTTCACCAATCAGCGACTCGTGTCGCCGGATCCAACGGAGTTCGTCGGGCTGCGCAACTATAGCCGATTGCTCCGTTTCTCGGTCCTGCGGCTCGAGCCACTGGTGGACGAGGAGACGGGTGAGCTGATGCGGGACGAGGAGGGGGGCTTAGAGTATCCTCGCTCACGAGAGTTTACGCGGGACGAGGAGAACTACCCGCGGCTGACCGGTCTCACGGAGTGGTTTAACATCCACATCCGCCAGAAGCGGTACGTCATCCTGGCCGGAGATCCAGCCTTCATCAAGGCGCTGGTTCACAACTTCTACTTCGCCCTGGTCATCATCCCTCTGCAGAGCGCGGTTGGTCTGATTCTGGCACTGGCGGTGAATCAGAAAATGGCCGGACGAAACTACTTCCGCACGATCTACTTCAGCCCGGTGGTCACCTCGATGGTGGTAATCTCGATCGTGTGGACCTTCCTCTACGACGCCAACAATGGGTTGATCAACGCGTTCCTGGCGGACTTCGGCATAGAAGCGGTCAACTGGCTGGGTAATCCCACAACGGCGATGCCCGCCATTATGATCATGTCGATCTGGCAGGGCTGCGGCCTGCAGATGATGCTCTTCCTGGCCGGGTTGCAAAGCATACCCGATTCGCTGTACGAGGCGGCCAGCATCGACGGCGCCAACGCCTGGGAGGAGTTCCGCTTCATCACGCTTCCCGGCCTGCGCAGCACTATGATCTTCAACTTCATCACCATCACCATTGCCGCATTCCAGCTCTTCACCCAGCCTTTCGTGATGACCGGCGGCGGTCCCAATGAGTCCACTACAACAGTGATCCTCCGCATGAGGACGGAGGGTTTCCGTGAGCAGCGGATCGGGTACGCGTCGGCGATCGCGGTGGTTTTCTTCTTGATCATTCTGGCCATTAACCTGGTTCAGCGGTATGTGCTGCGGGAGGAGGAGTAACTACTATGGAGAATCAACAAGCGCTCGATGTAGCTACGATGAGAAGGAGAAAACTGGTTAGCAGGATCCTCACGGTCGTCTCACAGTATGCCATTCACGCGTTCCTGGTCTTTATCTTCGCCTTCCCGCTCCTCTTCATGTTCGCGTCTTCGTTGAAGGAGACCAACGCTCAAATCTTCCGCGACCTGCGCTCGCTGCGGGCTTTCGTCCCCGTTGGGGAGGTCTCGCTGTTGAACTATCGAGCCGTGTTTGAGAACAGCCGCTTCCCGCGTTTCCTCTTCAACTCAGTGGTTATCGCCGCAGCGACGGTGGGCCTGGGGCTCCTGGTGAACAGTCTGGCCGCGTACACGCTGTCCCGCTTGAAGTGGCCGGGGCGGAAGATCGTGCTCTCGATCATCATCGCCACGCTCATCATCCCCGGTCAGGCGATCATGATCCCAATGCTGATGCTGGTCAGCAGGCTGCCGCGCCTTTCGCTCGTCGAGGGAGCCTTGGTCCAGGGGTGGCAGAACTCGTATTCGGTTCTAGTTCTCCCCTTCCTGGCCGGGGCGTGGAACATCTTCCTCTTCTATACAAATTTCCAGAACATCCCCTACGAGCTGGATGAGGCAGCGCTGGTGGATGGCGCCAGCCGCTTGGAGATATTCCGCCACGTGATTGTGCCCAACTCCGGCCCGGTCTTCGCCACGGTGGCGATCAACACCTTCCTGGGTAGCTGGAACATGTTCCTCTGGGCTACGATGACCATCCAGAGCGAGGAGCTGCGGCCGGTCATGCTTGGCCTGCAATACTTCTTCCAGCGCGATACACCGTGGGGCCAGGTCATGGCCTACACAACCCTGATCACCCTACCCATGCTGCTAGTCTTCTTCGCCTTCCAGGGGGCCTTTGTGAAGAGCATGGCGACGACGGGCTTGAAGGGGTAGCGGGCGTGGCTTCCATGTACGGCGGGATCGAGGCGGGCGGCACCAAGTTCGTCTGTGCGGTCGGCAGCGGGCCGGAAGATATCCGCGCGGAGGATCGCTTCCCAACCACGACCCCAGACGAGACGATCGCGCGTGCTATAGACTTCTTCCAGGGTCATGAGTCGGACCTGGCGGCGCTGGGGATCGCCTCGTTCGGTCCGATCGACTCCGACCCACGCTCATCCCGCTATGGCTTTATCACCACCACGCCGAAGCCGGGTTGGGCGCAGACTGACATCCTCGGCGTCGTCCGGCGAGCACTTAGTCTGCCGGTAGGCTTCGACACGGACGTGAACGGCGCGGCGCTGGGCGAGCATCGTTGGGGCGCGGCGCAGGGCTTGGATACGTTCGTCTACCTCACCATCGGCACCGGCATCGGGGGCGGGGGGATGGTCGAGGGGCAGCTGATGCACGGGTTGATCCACCCGGAGATGGGCCACATTCGGCTGCCCCACGATCGCGAGATGGATCCTTTCGCCGGCATCTGTCCCTTCCACGGCGACTGCCTGGAGGGGTTGGTGACTGGACCGGCGCTGGAGGCGCGCTGGGGCCAGCCGGCGGACACGCTGCCGCCAGATCACGCGGCCTGGCCCTTGGAGGCTCGCTATCTGGCGCTGGGCTTGGTCAATGTCATCTGCACCCTCTCGCCGCAGCGTATCATTATGGGTGGTGGCGTGATGAACCAGCAGCAGCTCTTCTCCCTGGTGCGTAAGCAAGTGCAAGAGCTCCTCAATGGCTACGTGCAGGCGCCGGAGATCCTGGAGCGCATAGACACCTACATTGTACCGCCGGCGCTGGAAGGCCGGGCGGGTGTGCTAGGGGCCATCGCGTTGGCAGCTCGGGAGGTGGGCGCGTAGACACGAAAGCCTGAGAAGACTCCCATTCAGGGGAGAGAGGAGAGAATGAAACTCGGAAACCCGTCCTGCTCCCTGGCTTTCCTCCTGCTGGCAACCCCACTACTTCTAACGTGCTGCGCGCCGGACCCTGTAGATCTGTCCCCACTGACTCCAGTGGGGCGATCCGCCGTCGTCGCAGGCAATAGCTTTCAAGTCCTGATCGACGCCGAACCGTATGATCCACGGGTGACACCTGACAACTATGGCGGCTATTCGGCAGAAATCCCGTACGATCCCCAAGAAGGCTTGGAGGTGTTGCTTCAGGTCCCGATAGACCATCACCTATGACACTACCGACCGTGCATATGATGGCCGGCTCGGGTTGAAGGTGGTGGATGATGACTCCCCGAACTCCATTGTTGTCGAGAATCTGTTCATCCTGACCGACATACCGAGCCTGATACCATCGAAAGTGCCCTGATGGCTTTTGTTTTCAAGGTCAGGGGGCTGCCGCTCAACCTACGCAATCAAATCGGCTACGGGATACTCACCACAAGCCTGTCGAGAGGACCATTGTGACTAGCGTAGGGAGCTTATGTTTAGGAAAGGAAGGGCGTCTGAGGCGTTTGCTGATCCTACTTACACTGCTGAGCGTTACGCTTTCTCTTATGTCGGCGTGCGGTGGCTGACCGTCCGGCGAGCCTCTGGCGCTGGATGAGCGGTACCGCCCGCAGTACCACTTCACGCCTGCGGAGAACTGGATGAACGACCCCAACGGACTGGTGTACTATGACGAGGAGTGGCATCTCTTCTACCAGCATAACCTGGTCGACACTCCTCGGTGGAGGTGTTTGGCAATGGCGGAAGGGTCGTGATCACAGATCGGGTTTTCCCTCGGCTGGAGAGCTCTGACGTGGAGGTGTTTGCCGATGGTGGGCAGGCTGTCCTCAAGATGCTGGATGTTTACGAACTCGACGCAGCGGCCTTTCTTAGCAACCCCGAGGGGGCGCCTGCGGTCGAAGAAGAGTGAGAGTACTGAGAACTGACGCCAGATGAACCGGCGTCCTGAGGCGAGGATAGCGTCAATGAGATCCTGCGCTCAAGCCACTTCAATTACCACGGAGTTGAACTGAATCGATGGGCAAATCTAATCGACCAACTGCTCTACACCCTGCGACGCGGGCCGAAGAACCTGACCCGCTCCGTCCGCAGTACCATTTCTTGCCCCCCGCCAACTGGATGAACGACCCCTGCGGACTCATCCAATGGAAGGGGCGCTATCACATGTTCTACCAACACAACCCTGACGGGGCGTACCACGATGCCATCCACTGGGGGCACGCGGTCAGCGACGATCTTGTGCACTGGGAGGACTTGCCCGTCGCGCTTGCTCCGACCCCAGATGCGCCGGACAAGGACGGGTGCTGGTCTGGCTGTGCCGTCGACGACGACGGTGTCCCGACCCTGGTCTACACAGGCGTCTTCCCGCAGACCGTCTGCATCGCCACCGGTTCCGAGGACATGCTAATGTGGCAGAAACACGAGGGCAATCCCGTCATCGAGGCACCTCCATACGACGAGTGGTATGTGACGGGCGGGCACTTCCGCGATCCCTACGTGTGGCGGGAGAACGGCACGTGGTATCTGCTGATCGGCTCGAAGATCCGAGATGTTGGGGGGATGATCCTGCTCTATCGCTCAGACGATCTGGTGGAATGGGAGTTCCTGCACCCGCTCATAGTGGGCGACATCAGCCAGGGAAATCCATTCTGGACGGGCACTATGTGGGAGTGCCCCAATCTACTCGACTTTGGTGAGAAGCGGGTTCTCCTAATCTCGCTCCAAGCGACGCCGGTGGATCATCTGTACACCGTCTACCACACGGGCACGTGTCGCGATCACACGTTCGAGTCCGAAGCGCAGGGAATTCTCGTCTATGGCGGGACCTTCTACGCACCTCAGGCGATGCAGCTTGATGACGGTCGGTACGTGCTGTGGGGATGGCTGAAGGAGGGGCGCGCTCAGCGGATCTCCAAGTGGTCCGGGTGGGCAGGTGTGATGTCGTTGCCTCTTGCTATCTCACTACTGCCCGATGGGAAGCTGGGCATCCAACCGGTGAAGGAGCTGCGAGCTCTGCGGCGGGAGCACTGGCATGAGGGCGAGCTTGAAGTCGACCGTGAGCCTTCCGGGCTCTTGAACGGTGTAAAGGGGCAGCGCTTGGAGATTGTTGGTGAGTTTGTCTTCGAAGAAGGCGCGGAGTTTGGTCTCCGGCTGCGTTGCTCGCCGGACGGTCAGGAGCAGACGCGAATAGTCTACCGATCCACAGAGAGGCAATTGGTCATTGAGCGGGATGCGTCGAGTCTGAGCCTGGATGTGGAGCGGAACGAACGGACCGCGCCAGTGACGCTGGCTCCCGAGGAACCGTTGAAGCTGCACGTGTTCCTAGATCATTCAGTGATAGAGGTGTTCGCCAATGATGGTCGGACATGTTTGGCAAGCCGGGTCTATCCGCTGCGCTCCGACAGCCTGGGCGTGGGGCTGTTTGCGAGGGAGGGCTCCGTCAAGGCGAAGTCGTTGGATGTCTGGGCGCTCGATTCAATCTGGCCGTAAGGTGTCCCACAATGAAACGTGCCGCGAGGATAGCAGACATCCCTGGAACTCTGGGAAGGAGAAGCTTTCCATTGTATAATGGCGTCAGTCAACTTGGTCCACATAGAGGAGGTAAGAGATGTCAGACTTGAGAGGTGAGTTTTCCCCTGGTGTCGTGACTGGAGACGGTGTGCAAGCCCTGTTCGCTTTCGCCAAAGCGAAGGAGTTCGCCCTGCCGGCTGTCAACGTGGTCGGCACCAACACCGTCAACGCCGCTTTGGAGACAGCCCGGGAGGTCAACTCTCCGATCATCATACAGTTCTCGAATGGTGGCGCCACGTTCTTCGGCGGTAAGGGGCTGGACAACGAGAATCAGCGGGCGGCGATTGCCGGAGGTGTGTCTGGTGCGCACCATGTGCGTCAGATGGCGGGTTTGTACGGCGTGCCCGTGATCGTGCATACCGACCATGCTGCCAGGAGGCTGCTTCCCTGGATCGATGGTCTGTTGGATGCGGGCGAGGAATACTACGCGGAGCACGGCGAACCGCTCTTCAGCTCGCATATGCTCGATCTATCCGAGGATCCGCTGGAGGAGAACGTCGAGACGTGCAAGCAGTATCTGGAGCGTATGAGCAGGATCGATATGACGTTGGAGCTCGAGCTGGGCATCACGGGTGGCGAGGAGGACGGGGTGGACCACAGCGGCGTGGATACCTCGCGCCTCTACACGCAACCCGAGGAAGTGGCGTACGCCTACGAACAGCTGATGAAGGTCAGCGATCGGTTCACCATCGCAGCTGCCTTTGGGAACGTGCACGGCGTGTACAAACCTGGCGCCGTGACGCTGCGCCCCAAGATCCTGCGGGACTGCCAGAAGTATATCCAGGAGAAGTACGACACTGGCGATAAGCCGCTGAATCTCGTGTTCCACGGCGGCTCGGGGTCGAGCCTGGAGGACATCCGGGAGGCTGTGTCCTACGGGGTGGTCAAGTTCAACATCGATACGGACACCCAGTGGGCGTTTTGGGACGGGGTGAGACATTATGTCCAGGAGAATGAAGCGTACCTGCAGAGCCAGATCGGCAATCCCGAAGGGGAGGATAAGCCGAACAAGAAGTACTACGATCCGCGGAAGTGGTTGAGAAGAGGCGAGGAATCCTTCAAGGAGCGATTGAAGCAGGCCTTTGAGGATCTGAATAGCCTCAACGTGTTAGCCTGAGCGGCGGAAGCGCCAACAGTGGCGCCCAGGCTCTCGATCACTATGGGCGGAGTAACATCCCGGTGGAAGGAGCTGTTCGGCCGGAAGAGCTCCATTGCGTTGCCCTGGCTCGACTTCGGGACCCTGCGATCAGTCCAGGGCACTGAGGGGACACCCTCGGAGCCCCGGACGACCACCTGGCGCTGCAGAATTACCTTGCGCGGCCGGTAGTTGGATCTATCAAAGCATTGGAGAAGTAGCTGAGTATTAGCCATCCCTCCGTGTTTCCCAGGAATCTTCTATCATCCTTCTGATCCTTCCGATCAGCGTGCCGGCCAGTAAACAAGCCGGAACCGCGGCAGGGCCCTGCAGCCCGTCCCTCCCAGTGACTCCCATGGATCCCTTCCTTTCTTCGTAGAAGACCAGGTTGTGCTGCCTCCGGGTCCGGACCCGCGACCCCTCGAGCTTCTCGAATCCCCCCATATTGTTCACTTCTTGTGACATCTCAGTTACAACAAGATATATTAACTGGGTATTCACTTCCTATCTGAAGGGTGATATACTAATTTCATCTTCTCACGAAAGACCTGTGAAGCGGCCTTCCAAGACTGGTCCCGTGGAGCCCTGGCTCCATACTAGCGGGGGTTCTGATCATCTGTGGTTTCGCTCACCACTCAGCATCGAGACTTGTTGCGCATCATCATCAACGCTGACGGCCCGGTTGCCGCCGCCGACATCGCGCGCCGGATGGGGCTCACGCCACGGCAGGTGCGCTACCGGTTGAGGACCGCTGAGGTCTGGCTGGCCGGACGGGACGTCACGATCGAATCGGTGCCCGGCCTGGGGATCTCTCTGGACTGCTCATCCCGTAAACGCTCTGACCTGTTGCGCCAGCTGGACGCGGAGTTCGAATTCGACCTGGTCCTGAGCCCCGGCCAGCGGCGACAACTCTTCACCTTCAAATTGCTGACCACCGACGAACCTCTCACGCTCCGCCAGCTTCAGAACGCTGCGCAGGTGGGCCACACGACGGTGTTCAACGACCTGGCGTCGATTGAGGAGTGGGTAGAGTCCCTCAACCTGACGCTGGCGCGTCGTCGAAACTACGGGATGCTGCTCGAGGGTTCTGAGCGGGGCCGCCGTCAGGCGCTGGCAGCTTTGGCCTGGGGGGACGCGCCGTTTGGAGATTCCCTCACGGAGACGACGTATGACAGAGGGCTGGTCTTCTCGATGTCCGACTACGGAGCGCTACTTCCGATCATCCAGTCTGTCGAGGATCAGATCGGTGCCTGGGATACGCGATGGGCTCTGAAATGGGTAGCCTCAGCCGAGGCGGAACTTGAAGGGCGGTTCACGGATGACGTGGTGCTCCATCTGGCACTGGCCTTTGCTATTCAGGTCGAGCGTGTAAAGAATGGACAACTGATGACGTGCGAAGCTGAAGAGCTAGACTGGCTGAGGGGGAGGCACGTATGGAACGTAGCGGTTGATCTCTCGAAGCGCATGGAGTCTGATGTCGAAGAGGATTGGCCAGCTGATGAAATTGCGGCTGTTGCGATGCATCTGCTCGCCGGTTCACGGAGCGAGCTTTGGCCTCGGGACCTGGATCAGAATGGGCCACTGAGCGATCTGGTCGACTTCCTCATGAACGAGGCAGCCGAGGCTTTCCGCACACCGGAACTGCGCCGGGATGCATCCCTGCGGGACGGGCTGTTGGCTCACCTCGTTCCGGCCATCATGCGGCAACGCTTTGGCCTATGGGCCCCATCCCCTCTGTCTGAGTCGGACCTGCCGCCCGCGTTCAGACGTGAGTACGCGATCGCGCGTGAGCTGGCCCGGGAGGTTTCGGAAAGGACGGGGTTCAGCTTACCAGAAGGGGAGGTGCATAATCTGGTCCTGTTGTTGAGAGCGGCCTTTATTCGTGAGCGCCCTGACCATCCACGACGAGTCTTCGTCGTCTGCCCCAGTGGGATGGCAACGGCGCAGCTGGTCGTGGCTCGTTTGAGGGCACGATTTCCCCAGCTGGAAGTCATGGGGGTGCTCTCGATACGAGAGCTTACGCGGGAACGGGTGGCTGACGCGCAGCTGATTATCAGCACGGCGCCGGTGGAGGCCCCCGCGCCCTGGATAGATGTGATTCAGGTCCATCCTCTTCTGACCGACGATGATGTAGAAGCCGTCACGCGTTGGCTGACGTGATGGCGGGCTGGAGCGTGACGTATGGATGGACTCGGCGCCGAGATAGACAAGAGGGGTGATTTCGGGGAAGGTGTAGACAACTTGAAGAGACCGTGGATTCGTGAACCGCTCATATAACTGCTTAGAATTTAGAATAAGGAGACGATGGAGACTATGAGAGAGAGACTGCAGAGGTTTGGGGCCTTCATGGCCGGTATGGTGATGCCCAATATCGGTGCTTTCATTGCCTGGGGTTTGGTCACCGCTTTCTTCATTCCCACTGGTTGGACACCGAGTGAGAATCTGGCACAGCTCGTCGGCCCGACGATCAACTACTTGCTGCCACTACTGATCGGCTACACGGGTGGGAAGATGGTCTATGGTGTCCGTGGTGGTGTGGTCGGCGCTACCGCCACGATGGGCGTCATCGTGGGCGCGGATATCCCGATGTTCATCGGCGCCATGGCGATGGGGCCGCTCGGCGGCTATCTAATGAAGCTCTTTGACGACCTCGTTCAGGAGGGCGTCCCGTCTGGCTTCGAGATGCTCGTCAACAACTTCTCGGCTGGGATTCTTGCTGGACTTCTGGCCATCTTGGGTTACTTCGCAATTGGACCTGTCGCGCAGGGCCTGAGCAACGTGCTGGGGGCTGGTGTACAGTTCTTGATTGACACCCGCTTGCTACCGTTGGCGGACCTGATCATCGAACCGGCGAAGGTTCTATTCCTGAACAACACGATCAACCACGGCATCCTCGCGCCCTTGGGTGTGGCGGCGGCTGCGGAGAATGGGCGTGCCATTCACTTCCTGCTGGAGACAAACCCCGGGCCCGGCCTGGGTCTTCTCACGGCGTACTGGCTGGCGGGTAGGGGTACTGCCAAACAGTCAGCGCCCG
>Ga0207752_1000892_pt1 | contig 14076 bp, 9 predicted proteins | sample Pon2CUnioCityCA_6_FD_187272 | JGI IMG/M metagenome (GOLD analysis project Ga0207752, IMG submission 187272) | Marine sediment microbial community from Union City, CA, USA - Pond 2C Sediment 2 (SPAdes) | ecosystem: Environmental > Aquatic > Marine > Intertidal zone > Salt pond sediment ...
CAAAAGAGATGGTATAAACGCATCAGGAGATAGTTATAGGGAGGTATTATTTTTCTCTCCGGCACGCTATCAGAACGAGAGAAATATGGTTAGAATGATAGTAACTCGTATTTCTCTGTTCCGTCTGGCAAGGGGTGCCTTTCACTTTAACCGGAGCAGATAGCCGGAGTCCACCGCATCCTCTGGCCACACGGTAGCCAACCACGAGCGGCTAACAATCGAATAGCAAAGGAGGCTTTTCATGAGCGCCCGCAAGAGATATCTCGCGGTGATAGCCGCAGCGTTGTTTTTACCGGTATTCCTTTTTGCCGCTTACCTGGGGCTGCACGCCATTCCGGCAGAAGCCGCCCCGGCAATCGGCGCCGTCTGTGTTGACTTCGAAGGGCTCACGGCAGGCAGCACTTATCACGTCGGCGATACCTTCGTCGATTCCGGGGCCGTCCTCACCGTGCACCCCTTTGTTTGGAGCACGGGCGCCGTCTTCAACGGGGGCCAGACTGTCGTCGATAACAGCACGCTGGCCGGCGGGAGTGGCCTGGACGTCACCACGAATAATGTGAACCTGCAGGTTGAATTCGGCACGCGTCTCGAGGGTCTGGTCTTTAACTACGGAGAATATGGGGGCAACGTCAACGTGGAAGCCAACGGCACTTTCACCAACGTCGCCAACCTGGCCCTCCTGGACGGCGCAACCCTGGGCGGTGCCCAACTCTCGGTGCTGAACGGGTTCGGCAACGACCAGGGACGCCTGGTGGTACAGGGGCCGATCACCAGCTTTGCCATCGGCGGCCAGGAACTGTGGATCGACCACGTCTGCCACGTTCCGCGCACCCATAATTTCCTGCCGGTTGTTTGGAAATAGACCGCGCCGATTCTTATCAACTAATCTGCTAAGGCGGAAACTGGCCATGGCGATCACGGCCACAGTTGCTATTATCGTGTCTACGATAAGCAAGTGTGGTGAAGATGGCATTACTGACGACCAAATTCTACTTGCCACCGCTGCGGCCGACGCTGGTGACCCGGCAGCGGTTGCGACAACAATTGAATGAGGGCCTGCAACACCACCGGCCGCTGACACTGGTCTCGGCCCCGGCCGGGTATGGCAAGACCACGTTGATTGCCGGTTGGTTACAGGAGGGGAGGGGAGAAGAGAAACCGGTTCCCGCTCCTCGCATTGCCTGGTTGTCGCTAGACGAAGACGACGACGAACCAATTCGCTTCTTCTCCTACCTGGGTGCTGCCCTGGAGGAAGCCGGCGAGAGTTTGAAGCGAGCGGGACAGAAGGTACAGGCGGCCTTGCAGGCAGCGTCACAGCTACCGCCAGTTGAAGGCCTGGTAGTCGACCTGCTCAACGAAATCGGCGAGGAAACCGGTGAGGAGCGGCTGATCCTGGTTCTGGACGATTATCACAAAATCCGCGCGCCGCTGATCCACGAGGCGATCCAGTTGCTGGTGGCATACGCACCTCCCCACCTGCACCTCGTCCTCATCACCCGCGAAGATCCGCCGTTGCCGCTGGCTCGCTGGCGCGTGCGTGGGCAGATGACGGAAATTCGGGCCAGTGACTTACGCTTCACGGAGGAGGAGGCAACCACCTTTCTTAACAATACGATGGGACTGGATCTGGCAGCGGCAGACGTGGCGGCGCTGGAACGACGCACCGAAGGGTGGATTGCCGGGCTGCAACTGGCAGCGATTGCCCTCCAGTCCACAGCGCAAAGCGACGCCTCCAACTTCATCGTGGCCTTCAGCGGCAGCCACCACTACGTAATCGACTACCTGGTGGAAGAAGTACTGCGCCAGCAGGAAGAGGAGGTACGGGCATTTCTCCGCGAGACGGCGATCCTGGAACGGTTGAACGCATCGCTCTGTAATGCCGTTACCGGCCGGGACGATAGCCGGGCGATCCTGACCCGGCTGGAACGGGAGAATCTTTTCCTGATTCCTCTGGATGCGCAGCGCCAATGGTATCGTTACCATCACCTCCTGGCCGATTCGCTACGTACCGGGCTGGATGCGTCCCTGGAAGCCAGACTGCACCAGCACGCTACCGCCTGGTATGAAAACCACGGCTTTCCCGCCGCGGCCGTCCGCCACGCTCTGGCTACGGGCGACCTGTCGCTGGCGGCGGACGTGATCGAACGGGTTATCCAGGAAGCACCCGCGTGGTCCAGGGGGGAGGTAGCCCGCCTGACCGGCTGGTTGGACAGGCTGTCCTCGTCCCTGTTGCGCAGCCGGCCGGCGCTGAGCCTGCACGCTTCCCGGGCCCTGTATCTGGCCGGGCAGATGGACCGGGCGGAGCAACTGTTGGACCAGGCGGAAGAAGGTCTGCGCGCAGGGGCGACCGCCACGGAGGGACGGGAGGCCCTGCTGGCGCTGGTAACCGTCTACCGGGCGGCGATAGCGGCAATGCATGGCGAGGCACTGGCGGAAGCGATCAAGGCAACCCGCCAGGTGGTAGACATGCCGGCTGCGGTGGGAACGCACACCCGGGCCCGGGCAGCGGACACGCTGGGATTGGCGCACGAGTTAAGGGGAGAGGCGGCGGCGGCGGAGCGCGCCTACTTGCAGGCTGCGGAACTGGCCGAGGCGGCCGGCGTCCGTTACCTGGCGATCAATGCCCGCTGTGAGGCAGCATTGGTGCAGATCAGCCAGGGACAACTCGGGCGCGCTACCCAAACCTGCCGGGAAGCGCTGGCTCTGGGGGATGAGGACCAGCTACCACCGGCGGGGCTTGCCTGGGCAATCCTGGGCGAAATTGCCCGCGAACACAACCGGCTGGGGGAGGCAGAGCAGCATCTGGCAACGGGCATTGAACTTTCCCACCAGGGCGGGATCACCGACGATCTGCGCTACTCATATCTGTTCCTGGCGCGGCTGCGGCAAGCGCAGGGAGATCCTGACGCGGCGCTGGCTGCGTGGCGGGAGGGAGATAGGATCTTACGCGCGTACAATGTGCCCCGCCTGGAAGCACTCGCGGCAGCTGCGCGGGCTCGCCTCGACCTGGCTCTGGGCAACGTTGCCCAGGCCCGGCGCTGGGCAGCAGATTACGAGCAGGTACGCCAGAGCAACCCGGGCGCTTACCTTCGAGAAGAGGAAGATTTGCTCCTGGCCCGGGTGTACCTGGCGACGGAGCGACCGGAGGAAGCGCTGGCGTTTGCGCGAGACCTGGAGGCAGATGCGTACCCCGAGGGACGGCTCCGGACCATTATCGAAGCGCTTATCCTGCAGGCGCTGGCCTTGCACGCCCAGGGTGAAACAGCGGCAGCAACCACGGCGCTCGGCGAGGCCCTGGTGCCAGCTTCCCGGGAAGGGTTTGTGCGCATCTTGCTGGATGCGGGAACTGTGGTGGCCAGGCTTCTGCCGGGCGCGAAGGCCGCCGCTCCAGACTTTGTCGAGGAGTTGCTGGACGCATTTGCCGGCGAATTACCGCAGAGCGGCGAGGCGGGGCCGATCGTTCCCCCGCCCGCACACTTGGTGGAACCGTTGAGCGACCGAGAGCAGGAGGTGCTGGCGTTGCTGGTCGCCGGCCGGAGCAACCGGGAAATCGCCGAGGAGTTGGTGATCACGGTGGGGACCGCCAAGTGGCATGTCCACAACATTTACCAGAAGCTGGATGTTGGCAGTCGCGCGGAGGCGATCGCCCGTACCCACGAGTGGCAATTGCTCGACGGCTAAGCAAACAAGAGAATTGGCGCCGTCGTAACACCAGCTAAATTTCTCTCCATCCACCCCAACCTATCTTCTAACCTATCGCACTCCCTATCTAACGATAGGCGACACCTGCCCCCTGAGCCGCTATCCTGTAAGCAGATAACAAATTCAGGCTGGTGCAATGAGGCAAAGATAGTTGTACGGCCACCAGGAAGAAGATAGGAGTATAACGATGATTACCGAACGAGGAAATAGTTTGCAGGAGCGGGAAATGGCCACCATACTAGGGGCGAGCGGCCTGTACCGGGCCCTTATCGCCGTGACCAGTCCCGTGTTGGCCGGTCTCCTGATCGGACAGGCGATGCCTTACGGGCCGACGACCACCGCTCAGGTATTGGCCGTGATGATTGCCGGTCTGCTGGTTGGTCTGGCCGGGGGCCTGGCCGTGGGTTCCCGCTGGGCATTGGTGCTGGTGCCGCTGCTGCACGTGATGGCCGTCGAAATCATGCGCCTGGATATTGCCGGGCCGACGGTCGATGCTTTCCGGCCGGACAACCCTTATGGGCTGCTGGCCCTGATTGTCGGTCGCGGCTTTCATACTGTTGTGGGCGTGTTGCCCATGCTCCTGGGCGTCGGTCTGGCCCTGGCCATAAGCAGGCAGGGGGGAGAAAACAGCAGCCGGGTACGGAGCCTTATTGGACACCTGCCCCTTGCCTTGCTGGCCTTCGTAGTCGTGGCGCTGGCCGTTCTGGCTTTGATTCCGGCACGGACGCCCCCTATTGTGGGAGCGGACGGCGAGCCGGTCCCGGGCAGTATTGCTTCACTGGAGAAGGTGGAAATTGGCGGCCATGAGCAGGCGCTTATGATCCGGGCGTACAGTCCGGATCTGCCTGTCCTCCTCTACCTGAGCGGTGGGCCGGGTCAGAGTGACCTAGCCTATTCCCGGGTGCTGCTGGCCGACCTGACCGACGATTTCGTGGTGGTCGCCTGGGATCAGCGGGGCACGGGAAAATCATACAGCGCGCTCCATCCGGCCGAGACGTTAACCCTGGCGCAGGCGGTTGCCGATACGATTGAGTTGACCAATTACCTGCGGGAAAGGTTTGACGAGGAAAAGATCTATTTACTGGGCGAGTCATGGGGCAGCACACTAGGCGTGCTGGCCGTGCAGCAACGGCCGGACCTGTACCACGCGTGGATCGGCAGCGGGCAGATGGTGAGCCAGCGGGAAACCGACCGCCGCCTCTACGCCGACGTGCTCGCCCTGGCGAAAGAAACAGGGGACACAGATCTGGTAGAGCAGATGCGCGCATATGGCGAACCGCCCTATGCAGATATCCCCTACCCCAACGCGACGGTGATGAGCCAATATGAGCGGTTGGCACCGCCGTACACGCCACCGCAAGCGTACATTGAGCGGGGCATGGCTGCCAACCTGGGTCCGTACGGCATCATGGGTAGCGAGTACAACCTGGTGGAAAAGACAAACGTCTTGCGCGGGCTAATCGATATGTTCACGGTGATGTATCCGCAACTGCAGGGAATTGATTTTCGCCAGGACGTGGCGCGGTTGGAAGTGCCGGTCTATATTCTCGATGGGAGTGCGGAACTGAGCGCCCGGCGCGAGCTGGCTCTGGAATGGTTCGAGGGGCTGGAAGCGCCGAGCAAGCGGATCTTCACTTTCGAAGCGGGGGGACACTCGGTCGTGTTTGAGCAGTTCGAAGCGTTTGACCGGATTGCTAATGAGATGATTTTGCCGGAGACGTATCCAGGTTACTAATCGAAAACGGGCGATCCAGAGCGCGCAGATCTCCTCGACCTGCGCGCTCATCACGGAGGTGAAGGGCAATGGACGAATCGGCAGCAGCAACCGTTTACGAGATTCGATTCCGCGGCTATCTCGATCAGCGGCGGGCGCGGCAGTTTGCCGGAATGAAGATTACGCGCCTGCCCGAGGGAGACACGATCCTGGTTGGCCCGGTGCAGGATCAATCAGCCCTCTACGGCTTACTGGGCCGTATCCGCGATCTGGGGGTAACGCTCATTTCGGTAGAGCGGCGGGCGCATCCTTCCGAGGAGGACGATGAGGGGTTATTTGCCCGGTCAGAGGGCCGGTAACCTAATCGGCCGGGGCGGGCACCGCCGGGAGCCCATCACCCGCTTCCACCAGATCGTAGGCTTGCTCCCGTTCGCTGCGGAACTGCCGGGTGTAGAGGCGATAGTAATGGCCGCGGGCGCGGATCAGCTCCGCGTGGGAACCCATCTCCGCGATGCGCCCGCCTTCAATCACCAGGATGCGGTCCGCGCGCTTGATGGTAGAGAGGCGGTGGGCAATGATCACGCTGGTCCGGCCGTCCATCACCCGCTCCATCCCCTCCTGGATCAGGGCTTCGGTGAGCGTATCCACTGAACTGGTCGCCTCGTCCATAATGAAGATCTCCGGCTCGGCCAGCACGGCCCGGGCCAGGCTGACCAGTTGCTTCTGGCCCACCGAGAGCAGGTCACCACCTTCCCCGACTTCTTCATCGTACCCCTTTTCCAGGGTGGTTATGAATTCATGGGCGCCGGCCACCTGGGCAGCGGCGTCGATCTCCTCGTCGGTGGCATCCAGCCGCCCGTAGCGGATATTCTCGCGAATGTTCCCGGAGAACAAGTGGGGGGTCTGCAAAACCATCCCGATCCGGGATTGGATGGCGTGCAGGGTCAGGTGGGTGTAATCATGATCGCCAATCAGGATCCGGCCCTGGCGCGGCTCATAAAAACGGGAGAGGAGGTTGACGATGGTCGATTTTCCGCCACCGGTGGGACCGACCAGGGCAATCGTCTCTCCCTGGCGCACGTGCAGGCTGAAATCGGCCAGAACCGGCTTGTCTTCCTCATAGTAGAACTCGACGTTCTCAAAGGTGATGTCGCCGCGGACGGTGCCCGGATCGACGGCGTCCGGCCGGTCCCGCACTTCCGGCACGGCATCGATCAGTGAGAAAACCCGCTCGGCCGAGGCAATGGCCTGCTGCATGCCGGCGTAGACGCGGGCCATCTCCTGGATTGGCCAGAGCATGAAGGTGATGTAGGAGAAGAACGCCTGGATACCGCCGATGGTCATCCCCCCGATTTCGGTCTGGATACCTCCGTACCAGACTACACCGGCCACGGCAAAGGCACTGATCAACTGCACGGCCGGCAGGAAGAGGGCGGAGAGCCAGGCAGCCCGGTAACCGGCCCGGTACATCTCTCCGGAGAGAGACTGGAATTCGCGCAGGTTCTCTTGCTCGCGACCGACTGCCTTGGTCACGCGCACGCCCATGATATTTTCTTCGTACGCGCCGGTAATGCGCGAGTTCATCCGACGCACCACCCGGTACTCGGTCAGAATGCGCCGCTTGAACTCGCTGGCGACGACGAGCAGCACGGGGATGATGGCAAAGACGATCAGTGCCAGTTGCCAGTTGATGCGGACCATGAAGAAGGTGGCGGTAGCGATGTTGGTGATCCCCCAGGTAATATCCAGGATGCCCCACGTAACCAGTTCGGCAATGCGGTCGGTGTCGGACGTTACCCGTGACATAATCCAGCCCACCGGCGTGCGGTTGAAGTATCCCAGCGACAGATCCTGGAGATGGCCGAACAGTTTCTTGCGCAAGTCGTAGCGCACCTGCTCGCCCAGGATCCCGGTGAGGTAGATAAAGCCAAAGACGGTCCCGGCCTGGACGACGATGAGGCCACCGTAGAGGGTAACGATACGATAGAGGGCGTCCCGGTTCTGGGCCAGAATACCCTCGTCGATGATCCGCTTGCTGAGAAAAGTGAAGTAGGAGTCCAGGAAAGAGGCCAGGGAGATGAAAAGGAGGAAGCCCAAGAGGCGGGGCCAGTAGGGCTTTACCTGGTCCAGGATGCGACGCAGCGTCTCGCCGTTGAATTCGGTGGTAAATTCTTCTTCTTGGAACTGATATTCACTCATGGGTCAACCTTCGCTTTTCACACGCCGGCGTTCAGCAGCCGGTTATCCGGAAGGAGCAGTCGATGGTATGGTCTGGTCTGCATCTTCCACTTCACGGGCGACTTCTTCTTCAATCTGGGCCTGCAATTCGTAGATCCGGCGGTAGGTGCCCGGCCGGGCCATCAGTTCGGCGTGCTGGCCTTGCTGGACAATACGGCCCTTGTCCATCACCAGAATCAGGTCGGCGTTCATCACGCTCTGGATGCGGTGGGCGATGACGAAGGTGGTGCGCCCTTCCATCAACCGCTCCATCGCGCCCCGGATGGCCGCCTCTGTTTCGGTGTCTATGGCGGAAGTTGCATCGTCCAGGATCAGGATGCGCGGATCTTTGAGCAAGGTGCGGGCAATGGCCACCCGCTGCTTCTGCCCGCCGGAGAGGGTCACGCCCTTTTCGCCAACCAGCGTGTCGTATCCGTCAGGAAACCCTACGATGACGTCGTGGATGGCCGCTGCCCGGGCAGCGGCAAACACTTCCTCATCCAGCACCAACCGCCCCACCCCGTAGGTGATATTCTCGCGTATGGTGCGGGAGAAGAGGAACGGTTCCTGCTCGACGATGCCAATCTGGCTACGCAGGTAGAAGCGCGGGTATTTCTTGATGCCCACCCCGTCCAGCAGCAGGCGCCCACCGGTGTAATCATAGAAGCGGGGCAGCAGATTGACCAGGGTGGTCTTGCCGGAGCCGGTGAAGCCCAGCAGGGCAATCACCTGCCCCGGCCGGGCACGGAAGCTGATATCGTGCAAAACCGGTTCGCTGTGGTCATAAGCGAAGTTGACGTTCTGGAACACGATCTCGCCGCGCACGTCTTCGCCGGGATGGTGGGCGCCGGTCAACAGCGGCTCGCGCTCCACCTCGATCACGTCGGCCACGCGGCGGAAGGAAACCAGGCCGGTAGACATCTGCACGATCAGGCGGCCCAGGTTGCGCATGGGCCAGATGATCCAGATGATCAAGCCGGCAAAAGCCAGGTAAGTGCCGATGCTGATCGTCCCGGCAATGGCCATCAGCGCCCCGGCGACAAAGCCGACCAGCATCTGGACCCCACAGAGGATGTCAGAAACCGGCCAGAAGAGGGCGTGCATGGTGAGCAGGCGCCGGCCCAGCCGGAACTTTTCGGCGTTATCGGCTTCAAACTTCTCGCGTTCAAACTCCTGGCGGGCAAATGCCTTGACCACGCGCACCGCACTGAGGTTTTCCTGGAGGGTAGTGGAGAGTGTGGCTTCCTGTTCCTGGAACTCCTCGTAAGCTTTAGAGACGCGCCGGAAGAAAAGCAGCGAGATGCCGACAATCACCGGCACGAGGGCGACGGAAATCAGGGCCAGGCGCACGTTCAACTGGAGCAGGGCCACGAAGTTGACCAGAAAGAGCAAGATAATCCGGCCGGCGCTGATCGCCTGCTCGTTGAAAAAACGGTAGAGGGCGTCGACATCGGAACTGGCCCGCTGGATTAGATCCCCGGTTGGGGTCCGGTCGTGGTAGGCGAAGGAGAGTCGCTGTAGATGATCGAAGAGGTAATTGCGCAGGCGCCGGGCGATCCCCTCGGCCGTGCGCGCCGCCAGTTTGCCGCTGAAGAAGGTAAATACTCCCTGAACCAGCGCCAGACCGATAAAGCCCAGAGCTACCCCAGGAAGTAACGCCGCCGTGTTTTCGGCCGGCAAGACATCGTCCACAAAGTAACGCAGGAGGAAGTAGTAGGCAGTGCGGGTAACCGCCGCCAGGCCGATACTCAGCGCCGCCCCAAAATAGATGAGACGGAAGCCACGCATCAGCCGCCACAATCCCTGCAGGCGATTTTCAGTGACAACCGGTTTCAGGTCAATGGTACGTACGGACATATTACTGTTCCCTGGAACAAAGATTCCGGCATCCGCTCAGATAGGAATGCCTGTCAGTCCACTCTGTCAACACGTCTCCCCATTATACACGTTTCTCGCCCCGTTTTCGCCCCAATCTTCCAAGCTTGAGGCAGATGTGTGGCGACGCTGGCTATACTTCTTCAGTGGAGCCTGCCTCTATCTGGCCCTGCTACCGGGATTCCAACACCAGAGCGCTGCTACACAATATTCGGCGCAAAATCCTCCAGGAAGGCGGAAGGGATACGCACCGGCCGGCCACTCTCGGGATCGACCCAGGCCCAACGGGCCCAGGCCCGGGCTAACAAAGCATCATCTTCTACCCGGCGCACGGTGTAATGGCGGATGGCCGTCACCCGGCGCACATCAGAGATCCAGGTGGAGAGTTCCAGTTCATCATTCAGGAGGGCAGGCTGCCGGTATTCGATCCGGTAGCGGTGGGCAACGATGGCAAAATTAGCTTCCTCCAGCATGCGGGCAACCGGCCAGCCGCGGGAGATGGCGTCCTGAATGGCACATCCTTCCAGATAACTGAGGTAGACGGCGTTGTTAACATGGCCGGCCGGATCCAGGTCGGCCCAGGTAACGCGGCGTCGCTGGCGGAAGACGCCGGGTGGCGGTGCCGGCGCCTCGGGAAAAGGTTCCCGGGGAGGCACACCGGCCGGGGGACCGTCAGGCAGGAAGGCGTCGACGAGTTCCTGCGGCACCGACGCCGGCCGCTGCCGGTTTAGATCCAGGAAAACCCAATCGGTCACTGCCCGGGCTGCGATTGTACCGTTTTTTGCCTGGCGTAGCGTATAAGCCCGGCGGGAGCGCACCCGGCGGAAATCGAGCACACCGGTTTCGATCTCTACGTCGCTACCGTAGCGTAGGGGAGCCAGATATTCGATATCCGTCTCGCGCACGTACCAGACCCGGTCCATCTCCGCGTACCGTTCCACGGTGTAGCCGGCCGCAGCCGAAGCGCGGAACGCTGCCTCCTGCATGTAATGTAGATAGTTAGCGTGGTTGACGTGACCATAAGGGTCACATTCGTCGTAACGAATTGGCAGCGATGTCGTAAACATAGAACTCGTAACTGGAGATTAGAGATTGGAGATTGAGGTTAGCTCGAATCTCCAATCCCTAATCCCCAATCTCCCAAAGATGTCAGATACCGGCTGGAATGATACCATCAGAACTTATGATTCGCACTACCCAGGTTAACGTTCCCCGCGGCATGATCGATCTGGGCGTGGGCCAGCCGGATTTCGAGCTACTACCGGTGGATCTGCTCCGGCGGGCCGCCGCGCGGCGGTTGGCAGACGGCGATCGCGGCTTCCTCAACTACGGCTACGAACAGGGAGACGGCCACTTTCGGCTGGCACTGGCTGATTTTCTCGAACGCCACTACCGGCAACCGGTGGCAGCTTCGTCGTTGATGACCACCGCCGGCACATCCCAGGCGCTGGATCTGATCTGCACCTGTTTTACCCGGCCGGGCGACACCGTCTTCGTGGAAGAACCCACCTACTTCCTGGCGCTACGCATCTTTGCCGACCGCGGGCTGCAGGTGGCGAGTGTGCCCACCGACGAAAACGGGTTGCAGGTGGATGCTCTGGAGACGTTATTGGCAGAGCAGCGCCCGGCGTTCCTCTACACCGTTCCCACTTTTCACAACCCGACGGGAATCACCCTCCCCGCCCGGCGCCGGGAACGATTGCTGGCCCTCAGCCGCGAACACGAATTCCTGGTGGTGGCCGATGAAGTCTACCAGCTTCTATACTATGCGAAAGAGCCGCCCCAACCATTGGCGACTTTTGCCGGCAGCGAGAACGTCCTTTCTCTCGGCACGTTCTCGAAGATCCTGGCGCCGGGCCTGCGCCTGGGGTGGATTCACACCTCTCCTTCCCTGCTGGCGCCACTGGTAGAGAGCGGGCTGCTGGCCAGCGGTGGCGGGTTGAACCCTTTTACCTCGGCGCTGGTACAGGTGGTGCTGGCCGAAGGGTGGCTGGACCAGCACGTGGCGAAGCTGCAGGCGACCTACGGCAGCCGGCTGGCGACGATGGATGCTGCGCTGAAAGCAGGTTTAGGCGATGCCGTCGAGTTCCTGACTCCGCGCGGCGGCTTTTTTTTCTGGGTAAAGCTACCCGAAGGGCTGGCAGCTACCGCTTTCCGGGAAACGGCCCGCCGGAATCATGTGGATTTCCGGCCGGGAACGCTTTTTTCCGGCGCCGGTGGCTGCCAGCCCTACCTCCGTCTCTGCTTTGCCTTTTACGACGAAGCCCAGATTGGCGCAGGAGTCCGGCGGCTGGGGCAAGCCCTCGATGAGTTCATGTCCCTTAGGAGATCCACGCCTCGGTGATCTCGCCGGACCAGCCGTCGCTGCCGCGGGTATACTCGATGGCGAAGCCGCCACCGCTGAGATAGCCGGTTTCGGAATCAGCCGCTACCGCCCAGGCATTGCTCAGGCGAACGGTAACCTTGTCCGTAGATGCCGCCGTAATTTCGTCAAAGCGCAGGTAAAGGAAGTCGCCCTCCTCATCTGCTTTTGCCTGAATCTCGTCGGCGGTCATCACGGTAAAGTTGATCCCATCGAACTCCGGTACCGGAATGTCGTCGATGTTTTCGCTGGAGAGGATCACGTTGCTGGGGTCGGGTAGCAGCCCGTAGTCGGGAATCTCTTGCTCTACCAGTGCCCGTTCCAGCGTCAGCCGGACCAGCTCGGCCTTATCCTCCGCGCCGAGTTCCACGCCGTCACTGTCGCCGGGATCGGGTTGGGCTACGTTGTCCTGCTCCAGGGTAAATTCTTCCTGGACACCGTTAACGTCCACGGTGTAGGTGCCGGCAGAGAGGCCGGCAATGTCCAGGGACACGTTTTCGCTGAAGAAGCGCAACTGTTGCGTGCAGACAGCACCGGCAGGTTGCATCGTCCTCACATTGATCAAGAAAGTGTTGCCTTCCTGTTCCGGTTCGATCTCGTCCAGTTCGGCGCAGCCATTGCCCAGCTCGCCGTCGATCTTGACCATTGCCTGCAAAGGCCACGATTCAAGGAGCATCACCTCAACGCCGTCGATCACGGCATCTTCGACGATCATCTCGCCCGCTTCCGTTGGCTCAGGTTCAGGGGTCGCCGTCGGATCATCACTGCTCACCGGTTCGTTGGGATCGGCCGTCGCCGTGGGCAGATCGCTGGCGGCAGGCTCGCCGCCCGGCCGGGTGTCGCAGGCAACCAGAACCAGTCCGGCGATGACGAGCAGCATCAGAAGCAGGGACATCTTGTTGCGTTTCATGAAAATACCTCCACTCTTTTTCTATCGTTAATTCTTCCAGGCGCCGTCGTGACGCCCGGTCCTATAACGATAGCGGGCAGAGATTTGTTCCGCGGAAAACGGAGACCACTCCACGCCGGCTTAAGGTATTTTAATGTTCTACCCGGCGCCGGGCTGCGCCCGCTCCTTCCGCGGAAAGAGGGGCGCCCCTTTGTGCACGGTACTGTGTGGCTGCAGCCCACCCCAGGCCAGACCTTCTGCCAACGAGGCCGGGACAGACCAGCCCAACCGGCGCCAGATCTGCCCGGTCTGCACCGGCAGCACCGGCCAGAGGAAAAGGCTGCAAAACCGCAGCGCCTCCGCCGCCGTGTACAGGATGGTCGCTACGCGTTTCTCGTCGCCCTCCTTCGCCTGCTGCCACGGTGCCGTTTGCTCCAGATAGCGGTTGATCTCCCCAACTGCACCCATGATCCGGGCCAGGGCGTTGTTCAAGGCGAATTCTTCGACGCGGGGGAAGATTGCGTCCGGGAGGGCTTCGCATTGAGCCTGCAACGCGGTTTCTGCAGCAGTTGCGGGGCCGGGGGCCGGCAGCCGTCCGTCACAGTAGCGGGTGATCATGTGGGTCAGCCGATGGACCAGGTTGCCCAGATCGTTGGCCAGGTCTCCCTGGTAACGTTGGGCGATGGCCTCCTCACTGAAGCTGGCATCGCGACCGAGGCTCATATCGCGCATCAAGAAGTAGCGAAAAGCGTCTACACCGTAATAGCCGGCCAGTTCCAGCGGGCTGACGGCGTTGTCCCTCGATTTCGACATCTTGATATTGCCCTCCAGCACCCACCAGCCGTGGGCAAAGATGGTCCGCGGCTGGGGCAGGCCCATCGCCTGGAGCATCGTCGGCCAGTAGACGGCGTGGGTGGTCAGGATGTCCTTCCCGATGAGGTGCAGGGCCTGGGGCCATAACCGCCGAAACCGTTCCGGCTCGCTTTCGTAGCCGGCCGCGGTGACGTAGTTAAGCAAGGCATCGAACCAGACGTAGGTCACGTATTCCCGGTCAAAGGGCAAGGGAATGCCCCAATCGAGGCGGCTGGCCGGCCGGGAAATGCAGAGATCGCCCAGCGGCTGCCGCAGAAAGCCGAGCACTTCGTTGCGCCGGGATTCCGGCCGGATGAACTGGGGATGCCGGTCGATATAGTCGAGTAGCCAGTCCTGGTAATCACTCATCCGGAAGAAGTAATTTGTTTCCGCCAGTCGCTGCAGCGGGCGCCCGCATTCCGGACACACCCCGTCGCCCGCATCTTTTTCCGTCCAGAACCGCTC
>Ga0207752_1000893_pt1 | contig 14073 bp, 10 predicted proteins | sample Pon2CUnioCityCA_6_FD_187272 | JGI IMG/M metagenome (GOLD analysis project Ga0207752, IMG submission 187272) | Marine sediment microbial community from Union City, CA, USA - Pond 2C Sediment 2 (SPAdes) | ecosystem: Environmental > Aquatic > Marine > Intertidal zone > Salt pond sediment ...
CCATTACAACATGGTCTTTTCCGTCTATTTTCACAACTGAAGGACTGGCATATGATTCATTGCCAAGATTGGGTGTTTTCCAGACAACATCACCTGTGAGTTTATTATATGCAACCACACCAGCCTCAGGAGCCTGGGATGCTAAAATAAGCAAATCATTGTAAATAAGAGGGCACTGAGTAATTGCCCATATCGGCAGCCGTTTGCCACCGAAATCCGTCCAAACGTTCTTATTCCAGACGGGTTTATGTGTATCTATGTTTATGCAATAAACATCGCCGTTGTGACCACATGAATAAACATTATTGCCCTCCACGATCGGTACACTCCGCGAGCCGGGAAACATAACACGTCCGGGAGCGTCGTAAGCAAAATTCCAGAGTTCTTTACCGTTGGAAAGGTCGAAACACCTCATGGTATCACCAACCTTGTCATCCCTGTCGAGCAAATAGACCTTGCCGTCTTTGATTACGGGTCCGCCAAAACCTTTGCCAACAGCAACTGTCCATAGAATTTCCGGCCCTTTCTCAGGCCAGGAGCGCAAAAGCCCTTTCTCCGGCGACTTCGAATTTCGATTCGGCCCAAGATACTGAGGCCAATCCGCGGCCAGCGTATTACAAGTCAGTGCTAAAGCGATAATGATCATCCGGTATCTCAGTAAGATTCCATAATTCTCTTTTTTCCAATACATAATTTCTACCTCCTTATCTGGGATTTTCCATTTTGCTTAGTAATCCATATACTGTTGAGTTCCGTTATAATTATCACCTATCAGCTAACATTTATAGAGGTTTCGTTACTTTGCTTTGACGTCGTAGCAGAGCAGTACATCCTGATCGCGGATGTACAGTTTGCCGTTGGCAATGACCGGGTGCGGCCAGGCCGGCGCCCTGCTGCGGTCCGGCTGTTCAAAACGCCCACGCTCGATGTACTGCTTCGGGCTCGGCTCAATAAGGACCACAGTACCATCCTCCATGCGATAGTAGAGTCGGCCGTCCGCCAGGGCCACTGAGCCTTTCGCGCGACGCCCTACAGTATCACGCTGATCCCACATGACTTTGCCGGTCTTAAAGTCGAGACAGACCAGTGCCCCGCCCTCATTTCCGCCGCTGGCGCCATAGAGGTAACCATCGAGAAGAATCATGCCGCCGTGGTGGTTTTGCATCTCGGTGGTGGAATAGACTTCTTCTGCCTTGATAGAACCATTATCATCCTTGCTGAGCTTCACCAATCCTCCGCCCGCACCATAGGCCGAGGAAGCGAATACCATGCCATCGTGGTAGATCGGCGTGGAACAGTTAATACCCATGCGGTTGGCGGGTTTGTCATAACGCCAGAGGAACTTACCGTCTGATGCCGCAAATGCTACGAGAGTATTAGAGATGAGTTGCACGTACTGCCGTTGCCCCTCGAAGTCGATCGCTATGACCGAGGCGTAGGCTGCTCCAGCACCACCACCGAAACCGCCTCGACGACCGCCCGACCTACCACGACTACCACCGAAACCGGCAAAAACGACGCCGGGCCGTTCGTCATAGGCGCTTTGGCTATCAGGGAGCTTACTCTTCCAGATCGTCTCTCCAGTCGATTTGTTGAGTGCGACCAGGGTTGCCTCTTGGCCGCCGGGGGTGATGATGACCTTATCGCCGTCTATGAGGGGCGATTCGCGATAGCTCCACATTGGTGCGCGCCCGCCGAAATCTTCTGTCATGCTGATTTGCCATACGATCATACCGTCTTCGACCTGCAAACATGCTACGTTGCCGCCAAGGCCCTCAACATAGAGCCGTTCGCCATCGACTGTTGGCGTGCACGCGGGCCCTTCTTTGCCCTGCGACGGTCGCTGCTCGAAAGCCGGGCCAAGGCGGGTCACCCAAATTTCACTGCCGTCTTTCTCAGACAAAGCCCAGACGACTTCGTCCTCGCCCCGGTTGCTCATACCTAGGACCCGCCCGGCCGCGATGGATGGAGCGGTATAGCCGCCGCCGAGTTTATCGATTTTCCAGGCGAGCGGGGGGCCATCATTCGGCCATTCCTTGAGCAGACCGGTGTCTGCAGATTTGCCGTCTCGGTTTGGCCCGCGCCATTGCGGCCAATCCGCAGCCAAACTGCTGCCGGTCATTATTGTTACAATCACTGCTATCAGCATAACTTTAGTCTTCATTTTCTTGTCCTTTCTAAACCATTTATCCTTACACAAAAACAAGATAGACCAAGACCTCCATGTTATGGGGGAAAGTCAACTCATTACCTTTTTTTGAGCAGACGCTTGAGATTGCCGTATTATTACGAAAAAAAGAAAAAACCGCTTTTGGCTGGTAAAAACTCACATCTCATCTTCTCGATTTTTGCAGGATGCCTCGTTAGTGTCTCTTTTTAGCGGTCAGGAAGTCTACGGCTTTTTTTATGTTTTCGGCGGCTGAGATCAGGAATAGTTCGTTGCCTTCGTTGATTACCTGTTTGCCTCTGGGGATGGAGAATTCTTCGGTTTGCTGGTCGTAAACGGCGACAAAAGTGCACTCTCGCGGGAAATGGCGGCTATCGACAATGTCCTTGATACTCTTGCCGGCGACTTTTGCCCCGTCCGGCACTTTTATCATGAAAATGTCGGCCTTGCCGCCGCCTATTGTTGTGATTCGGCGTACTTCAGGATTCTCGATGTCCATCATAATCTGATTGACCATAAGGTCGGTTACTCGAACAATTGAGTGAACGCCGGCAACGACGTAAGCATTTTTATACGCCGGGTCCCGCATCCTGACAACGACCTTGGGTACATCGAAACTCTTGGCCAGTATCGCGCAGGCGAGATTGTCGGCATCGCTGCCCGTCGCCGCGACGACGACGTCTGCCTTTCTTATGCCGGCCTCTGTCAAAGCCTGAATGCTCGTGGCGCTGCCGGTAATCGCAACCACGCCGGTCTCGGCATAGAGCTTGTCGCAAAGCTCTTTATACTGCTCGATTAATACTACATCATGCTTATTTTCCAGCAGGCTGCGAACAAGCCCGCCGCCTACCATTCCGCCGCCGGCAACTACGATGTACATTTTATGTACCTCCAATCTACTAATCCATTTCCGCTCAGTGATTCGCAACCATCCCCAAAGCCTTCGGCTTTGGGGATGCCACCCACGTTCCATTAACTCTATTGGGTGGCAGCCTCATCTCGATTGCTGTTTATCCGCCGGAGGCGGATTAATCGAGATGGAGATGGCTTTTCCTTAGCTAAGCACATACTTACGGCAATTCTATAATTTTTATCTTTCTCTTTTGATTTTATCCTATTTCCACGCTTTTCTGGAAAACAGCAGCAGTACCGGCAGGATTTCCAGCCTTCCCGCCAGCATGCCGAAAATATACGTAAGTTTCACTACCGGATGAATTTTAATCATCTCCGGCACCGATATATAGCAGGGCCCGATATTTCCCATAGCGGAAAACATCCCCGAGACCGACTCCCACGGACCCAGACTCGAACAAAAAGCGGTAATTGCCCCGCCCAACAAAAGTAGTGCTATCCATGTAAAAAACAAAGCGGCGACGCGGTCCACCTCATCTTCCGGCACGATCTTGTTGTCTATCACCACCGACGAAGAGGCGCTGCCGGCGACTCTCAGCTTGAGAAGCTCGCGGAAGATAAGTCGGTTGAGTACGACAATCCTTAAAACCTTAAAGCCGCCGCCCGTCGAGCCGACGCAGCCGCCGATGACCATCATCGCTAAGAATAACTGTCTGGACATCGCACCGAATAAGTCCGAGCCGATGTCTTTGGTTCCAAAGCCGGTCGTTGTGAGAATTGACATTACCTGGAACAAACTCTGCCGGAACGTCTGCTCGAACTCGCCAAGATCTATTGGCTCACCTTTTCTAAACAGAGCTCCAAAGGTGCCGGATTTATAGAGATGTTCGATTATTATCACAGCGGTAAAGCCGGCGATGAGCCGCCAGAAATAGCGTATCTCGATATTGTCCCAGAGGGCTTTGAAATCTCTGGTCAAGACTCGGTAATGTACGAGAAAGTTGATGCCGCCCAGCATCATAAAGAAAATCAAGGTATATTCTATCAGCCGAAAATTAGGGTGGCCGGACAAGCGGTAGAATTCGATACTGCTGTCGTGGGGTGAGAATCCGCCTGTGGACAACGCGGTCAAAGAGTGACAGACGGCGTCGAAGACCGGCATCTTTTCAACCGAAAGAATCGCCGCCGCCAAAACTGTAAAGAATGCATATATCGCCCAGAGTATCCGAAGAGTGTGGAACAATCCCGGCGCGGGTCTGACAGAAGAAATCTTATGGCTCTCGGCGCCGAACATGTGGTGAGCTCCGCCCGCCCGGAAAGTAATCATCAGAAAAAATGAAAGTATTCCTATGCCGCCCAGCCATTGCGTAAGCGCCCGCCAGAAAAGGATGCTCCTCGGCAAGTTATCCAGCCCGGACAAGACGGTAATGCCGGTGGTCGTAAAGCCGCTCATCGCTTCAAAATACGCATCGAGATAGTTCGAACCGATTGCAATAACAAAAGGAAGTGCTCCAATTGCCGATACACAGAGCCAGCCGAGAGCGCACATCAACATCGAGCCGGTTATATCAAGCACATCGGATTTAAATTTGTGGCGCAGCACCAAACCAAGAGAAAAAGAAGTCAAGGAAGAAACCGTAAAGGAGGTGGCGGTAATCCAGCCATCACCCATTTTCCCCCAGTAGGCCAGAACAACTATCAGCGGAAATAAAAGAACCAGCCCCAGTATTTCAAGCAGCCCCCCAATGAAATGCAGGATGCAATTGATTCGCCGAAATCCATTTCTCATCTGTTGTCCCGCAGTTTATCGATATCGAAGCCGCACTGTGTTCGATCCATACAACAAGACCACGGCACGATTATAATCGTAAAGCGGTGTATTTCAAATAATTTAACCGGCCGGTTTAAATAATGATTATTTGTCCTTTCGTCTTTTTGTATTATAATGAATAAGAGTGTTAAGTAATTGGGAGCAAGAGTCCAATGGGCGATGCCGAACGATTTAAGCAGCTTGTCGAGGGCGGCGATTGTTGTATATCCATCGTCACTTACGAAGAACGCTACGCCCTGGACATAATACGCCAGGTTGCGCTCGACTTAAAGTACAACCTGTGGATATGGTCGGTGGCCGGGGGCGTCAAAGAGGGTTTCCTCTCAGACAGCCCTTACATAGCCGATACTGAAACGCCCGCCGCCGGCCTTCGTTACCTCGCAGAAACAGAGCAGGACTCTATTTGCGTCGCTTTGGACCTTGCCGTACATCTTAAGGCATCTTCAGTGCTGCGGGCACTGCGCGACCTGATAGACCATTTCGAGCAGAACGATAGTACGCTCATGATGATTGATTGCAATGACACGCTGCCGGAAGTCGTGAAGTCTTATTCAAAACCCTTCGAGATTTCTTTTCCAAACCAGCAGGAACTGATAAAGATTGTCCGCGACACTTTGCAGCGTGTTCATCGTAAAAAACCCATCGAAATAGGCATCACAAAAAAGGGCCTTGACACGATTGTCCGCAACTTGCGTGGATTAACCCGCCGGCAGGCCGAACGGATTATTGTCGATACCGTCGCCGAAGACAGATGTTTTGACGATAATGATATCAACAGGGTCATTGCAAGCAAGCGAAGTATAATCCAGCACGGCGGCCTGCTCGAGTATGTCGAAACGCCACTGGATTTGAGTGAAATCGGCGGAATGACCCATCTGAAAAAATGGCTGAACCAGCGTAAAGGGGCATTCAGCTCCGAAGCCGAGCAGTTCGGCCTCCAGGCGCCCAAAGGAGTGCTAATGCTCGGCGTTCAGGGAGCCGGCAAAAGCCTCTGCGCAAAAGCCATCGCCACCGCCTGGCATCAGCCGCTCTTGAGACTGGACCCGGGCGCTTTGTACGCCAGCTTTATCGGCGAATCGGAGCGCAATCTCCGCGACGCCCTTCGGCAGACAGAAATGATGTCGCCGGTCGTTCTCTGGATCGATGAAATCGAAAAAGCCTTCGCCTCAGCGGCCAGCCGAAGCGCCGACGGCGGACTTTCCCAGAGGATGTTCGGCACACTGCTTACATGGATGCAGGAGCATGATGCACCGGTCTTCGTAGTGGCGACGGCCAACGACATCGGGGCATTGCCGCCGGAGCTTTTACGCAAAGGCCGGTTCGATGAGATATTTTTCGTTGACCTGCCCGGCCTGAAAGTGCGGCGGGAGATATTCGCGATTCACCTGCGCAAACGCAAGCGAGACCCGGACAAATTTGACCTTGGGGCATTGGCCAGGGCATCTGAAGGTTATAGCGGCTCTGAAATCGAGCAGGCTATCGTCGCCGCACTTCATGATGCTTATTCGCAGAAAACAGGCCTGACAACTGAATTGATTCTGTCTTCCATAAAGAATTCGCCGCCTATTTCGGTAACCCTGGCGGAAAATGTCCAAAGTCTGCGGGCCTGGGCTCAAGACCGGTGCGTACCGGCCGACTGACAAATAGATGCGACATCTTTGTGCTTTTGCGTTGAAGATTTTATCTTATAATAAGAAGCCGCATGGGCAGGAAACCTGCCCATCCTACAAAATTTAACTATACGGGCAGACATTATGGAAAAATACAATATATTGGCAGTGCCGGCCTTGAGCATGTTTGCGATTATTGTTCTTACCGGCTGTGTTGAACGGGAATTAACGATAGACACCGAGCCGCAGGGGGCGCTGGTCGAACTGAACGATGAGCAAATAGGCATCTCTCCCGTCACGGTCAGCTTTAACTGGTACGGCGATTATTGCGTCAGAATCAGAAAGGAAGGCTACGAGACATTGAATACAAATCGGATGCTTAAAGGCCCCTGGTACGATTATTTTCCATTCGATTTCTTCGCCCAGATAGTCAATCCGAACAGAATCGTGGACTCATACGAATGGACGTTCGAGCTTTCGTCCAGACAGCAAATCAGCCGGGATGAACTCATCCGGAACGCTCAGGAATTAAAAAGTCAATTGCAATAGAGGAGCAGTATTTGAAGCTCAAGGTTCACACTCAAATTCTTATTGCTATCATTCTGGGGATCATAGTTGGAATTCTGCTGGGGGAAAAAACCGTACACATAAAGATTGTGGGAGATCTATTCATCAGGCTACTGAAAGCGATTATCATACCCTTGATTCTTGCTTCGATGGTAGCCGGCATTGTAAGTCTCGGCGACGTTCGCAAACTGGGCAGGATTGGTCTTAAGACTTTTATTTATTATACGGCCACAACTACTCTGGCCGTCACTGTCGGGCTAATTCTGGTGAATCTGATGAAGCCCGGTATCGGTGTGGATATAGGGACAGAAGCGGCGACCGGTATGTCCGGCGAAGATGTGCCCTCGATTATTTCGGTTATCAGCGATATTATTCCGGCGAATCTTTTCGATGCGATGGCAAAGGACAAAGTGCTGTCGGTCATATTCTTTTCTTTACTTTTGGGCATTGCTATAAGCAGCATCGGCGAAAAAGGCAGGCCGTTAGTGAACCTTTTCGAAGCATTTAATGACGTGATGATGAAAATAACAGACTGGATTATGCGCCTGGCGCCTTTCGGAGTCTTTGCCCTGATGGCCCACACAATCGGCTCTATGGGACTGTCAGTAATCAAACCTCTGATTGTGTATATGGCTACGGTGGTTATTGGCCTGACCATACACGCGTGCGTGACACTACCGGTTTTATTAAAAACGTTCGGTAAATATTCACCCTTGAAATTCATCAGAGACGTTTTCAGTGCTGTAGCGACGGCATTCAGCACCGCCAGCAGTGCGGCGACTCTGCCGATTACGATGGATTGCCTTCAGGAAAATACCGGCATATCCAATAAGGTAACCAGCTTTGTGCTGCCGCTGGGCGCTACGGTGAATATGGACGGCACGGCCTTGTACGAGGCGGTCGCGGCGATGTTTATCGCCCAGGCATACGGAATAGACCTGAGCTTCGGCCAGCAACTGGTTATTGTGCTGACGGCAACGCTTGCATCGATTGGAGCGGCAGCCATTCCCGGCGCCGGGCTGGTTACAATGGTAATCGTGCTGAGGGCCGTGAATCTGCCGCTCGAAGGCATTGGGATGATTTTAGCCGTAGACAGAATCCTGGACATGCTCCGTACGGCAGTCAACGTATGGGGCGACGCCTGCGGTGCCACTGTAGTCGCAAATTTAGAAGGTGAACAACTAAATAAATAAAAGGGGAAAATTCAATCCAAAACATTCTTATTCTAAAAGGGACTATATGGCTATTCTAAAATTAGATAAACATGATGAGTACAAAGAAATAGAATTTGAATTGGATTACCTTGCATCATTGACAACCAGTCAGCGCTTCCAATTAATGTTCACAAAAACTAAAGAAATGTTAAGTTTACTTAGAGAAAGAAATGAACACAGAAAAACTACTGAAATTATTAAAAGAAAACCACGTTAAGTTTGTCATAATCGGTGCTACCGCCTTTCCGGTACACGGCTATTCGCGCGCAACATTGGACATTGATATTTTCATACAACCGGAAAAAAAGAATGCTCAGAGAACACTCAAAGCTCTAAGAGATTTTGGATACGATGTCACGGATCTTACAATAGACGATCTTTTAACTAATAAGGTGCTGATTCGTCAGTATCTTGTAGAAACTGATATTCACCCCTTTGTTAAGGGTGTAACATTTGATAAAATATGGAGAAATAAGGTAAAGGCTCGCTTTGGTGAAACTTACGTATGGTTCGCTTCACTTGATGACCTTATAGCAATGAAAAAAGCAGCAGCACGTACAAAAGATAAAGAAGATTTGAAATATTTGCGGGGACTGAAAAGACGCCCCCCAAAAGGCTGAAAAAAATCAAACAAGATTGTAACGATACCAGTCTATTGCTTTTTGCAGGCCATCACTAAATTGAACTGCAGGTTCAAAGCCGATCAGGTTTTTGGCGGCGGTGATGTCGGCGAGGGAATGTTTTACATCGCCGGGGCGCGGCTCAGTGTATATGGGCTGTATTTCTTTGCCGAGCAATTTGTTTATCATATCGATGATTTCATTGACGGTCACGGCCTGGCCACAGGCGATATTTATAACTTCGCCTTTAGTCTGCCTGGTTCGTGCGGCCAGTAAGTTGGCATCTACAACATTATCAACATAGGTAAAATCGCGGCTTTGCTGTCCGTCGCCGTAAACGGTCGGCGGCTGGTCTTGCAATATGGCGGTCACAAAAGCGGGAATAGCAGCGGCGTATTGACTTGCAGGGTCCTGATATGGCCCAAAGACATTGAAATATCGGAGCGAAATTGTCTCAAGACCGTAAATCTCGTAAAAAACAGAGCAATAATATTCGCCGGCAAGTTTTGCCACCGCATAGGGCGAAAGAGGATTTGCCGGCATCGTCTCGACTTTGGGCGAAGCAGGTGCGTCGCCGTATGCCGAGGAGCTCGCTGCATAGACGAAACGCTTTATGCCGGCGTCGCGGGCAGCCAGAAGAAGAGTGAAGGTCGCATCGACACAGTGTTTATGCGTGGCGGCCGGATTGTCAATACTCACGGGTACTGAGGGCAACGCGCCCTGGTGCAAAACAACGTCGATATCTTTCATAACCGATTGGGCGACCTGCGCATCGCCCATATCGGTCTGGATAAATTCTATCTTGTCTATCACGCCGGCAAGATTGCTCTTTTTGCCCGTTAAAAGATTGTCAACAACCCTTACAAAACAGCCCTGCGAGACGAGACTCTTACAAATGTTCGAACCGATAAAGCCGGCGCCACCGGTGAGAAGAAATTTCTCCATAAAATCAGCCTCTTTGAAAAAATCGACTTACTGGATAAAGACATCGACAAATCTTCTTTATTATATCCGGCAGGTTCACGCCGTGCTACCGGCAAGTTGAGCTTTCTTCTGATATTTCCTGTAAGACTTGAATTGTTCCTCGAAATAACCACCCTTAATCGCTCTGGCGGCAAACAGCACACAGCCGACAATCCTGGCATTGACCTGCTTCAATTCGCGAATCGATCTCTGGGCGGCGCCTCTGCTTGTAGCGCCGGCGTTGAATACCAGAAGTGTCGCATCAACAAGTCCGGCGAGCATCTTGGCGTCGCTAACCAGCAGCACCGGCGGTGAATCAATTATGATATAATCGTAGTTTTTGCGCTGGTTGGCAAGAAGCTCTTCCATCCTCGTATTACCGAGCAGCTCGGCCGGATTGGCAGGCAAAGGCCCGCAATCGATTATATCGAGGCCCTCTACGCCGCTCGGCCTGACCGCCTCAGCACCGCTGCACTGGTGCATCAGAACGCTGCTCAAACCAAAATCGAAACGTTCCGCTGAGTCTTCAGCCTGCTGTTTCGGGAAGAGCGTGTGCAGATTGGGCTGTCTGAAGTTTGCATCGATCAGCAGCACCTTTTTGTCCGCGGCGACAAAAGTTGTCGCAAGATTAACCGCCACGGAAGTCTTGCCGTCTCTTGCGTAACCGCTGCTGATAAGTACCGTCTTAAAAGAATCCGGAGGACCTGACAGCCTTAAATTTGCCCGGCATCGCCTGTACGATTCGCTTATGAGTGAATAAGGAGCCTGGCGGACAACGTCGTACAACTGCTTCCTTCGAACCTGACTATCCTCGGATACATCAGGAATAACACCAACAAGCGGTATGCGCAGATACCTGGCGACGTCGGTCGGTGTCCGCACAAGGTCGTTGGCAAGCTCGATAAGAAAGGCAAGACCTACACCGAACAGCAGGCCCAGTATCATCCCGCTCGGGAACCAAAGCCACCACTGGCGGGAGAAAACCATCTCCAGCGGTTCCGGAGCAAGGCCCACGGCCTGCACTTTAGGCGTCTCAGGGTCGTTGTACATTATCTTGTACTTCTCAATCTGCTCTTTGGTTGAATCGAGCATGTCGAGTCTTTCGTCCCTTATCTTTACTACCTTTTCATATTGTATCCTGGCAAGATCAAGATCTTTTTTATCTGACTCTGCCTGTTGCCGCAGCGATTCCAATTGTTCATATCTTTTTTTCAGGACAACCAAACCGTCTTGTGCATTCTCCAGATTTGCCAGCCGGGTCTGATTCGCGATTTCCTCTTTTCTCTGCTCTCTTCTTTTTTTGGTCTCTTTTATCAGCTCTCTCGTCTGGCGCACATCCCTGTGATTCTCACCCAGCTTTGTGAGCCTGCCCGACAGCTGGGCTTCCAGAAAGGCTATCTGCTGGGCAAGCGTAATCATCACGGGATCTCTTTCTATTTCAAATTCAATCTGCTCGGCGATCGGCTCGGTCGCCAGCTCCTGAAGATTGCCTATATCGGCCTCGAGCTGTTTTATTGCCAGATCCAGCTCGTTCTTCTGAAGCTCCAGATCGTTGAGCCTGATTGTAATTGTATGCTGGAAATAACGTCCCTGCGGCTGTTCTATGTCGGTCAAATTAAACCTGGTACGAATATCATCCAGCCCTTTATTGGCCGCATCCAGCTCGTTTTGAACGCGCTGCCGCTGCTCTTCAAGGCCATTGAGCTTTTTGGCTATTTCCTGCTGTTCGGTGTTTCCTCTTGTGGCAAGGAACAAATTCAGCATTTCATTAACTATACCCGCCGCCTCTTTGGCTGCACCGCAGGTCATCGATATCTCAACAAACTCGCTGTCCCTGTGGGCGTAAGCGCCAAAATGCTTGTCCAGGTCGTTAACAGCCTTTCTTCTGTTACCATCCCATTGTTTAAACCATTCGGTCTCTTTGACTTTATCCCTGCCGAGCAAATTCTCCAGAGTGCTCTGCTGTTTGATGAGATTGGCAATAGACTGACGATGACTGTACAGAATATCCTTTTGCAACTGAACGGTGCCGATTGACATGGGATCGGTTTCGGCCGGGGGTAGAACTTCGACGAAGGTTTTGGCAGTATATCTCGGGAAATACATCTGCAGGAGCTTCCAGATTCCACCACCTGCCGCCAAACCCAGCAGTGTAAGAAAGATTATCAGCAATATATGGCGTCGAAGTATTCCGAAAACCTCTTTCGCCGTCAGCGAGGAAGCCGCGGGGGACCTTGACCCGGCGGATTCTGCCATCCTGCCTGATGCTGTGGGTTTTTCTACTGCCATTATAATCTCCATACAGAACTACTCCAACAAAGCGAATAGCTCTTTATGAGTCTCCATTTTTGCATTGTCACTTCTGCGAAACGCGCTCAATAGCGCCTTCAATTCGATCTCTCACCTTCTGCGACAATCTATTCCCACCCGCTTCCAAAGCTTTATTATAAGCAGCAAGTGCTTCATTTTTTTCTCCGAGCTGCTCTTTTATCATACCTTTATGCTCATACACTTCCGCCGGTATCAGAATTCTATCCTGCTCATATTGCTGTAAAGCGGCTGCGAGAAATTCGGCCGCCTGCGCGGCCTTTCCATTCTTAAGCAGCACATAAGCATAAGTATCCAGTACTATCGGACTATTCGGTTTCGAGTCCAGCACCTTTTTGGCGTATTTAAGAGCCTCCGGAAGCCTTTCATTGTTCTCAGCAAGCAAATATGCCAGATTATTCAGCACGGTCGTTACTCCGGTATTACTCGGCATTTTAGCAAGGAGACTTTCGTAATCTGAGATGGCTGTTTGCAGATAATTATTATCGGAAGTTTTTTCGTACAATAAGATCAAAATATCGCCCTTTTTGAGGGTGTAATCGATTCTTTTCCGGCTATCCGGCCCAGTAAGATTAATGCATTTATTGATGTAATTTAACGCCTGCTCGTACTGATTGTTAATCTTTGCAAGATTGAACAACGTAAAATTGGCAGCGAGAGAATCAGGCTCGGCCGCAAGTTTTTGCCGGCAAAACTTTGTGACTTCCTCGGCGCCAACTATTGAGTACATTCTGTGCAGAACATCGGCGGCAAGATTCTGGTTATCCCCGGCGATATCAAACGCCGCTCGACAGTATTGCATAGCCGCCGGTTTATCGCCGAGAACCATCTTTGCCTGAGCCATTGACAGATACGCAACCGGAGCAAGAGCACCGTCTTTATATTTCTCGCACTCTTGGAATACCTTATCGAGCTTTGCGGGATTCCAGCCTGCGGTGTCAGGTTTTCCAGCCCCCGCGATTAAGGCTTTCAGATAGCCATCGAATGCCATCAAATACAGCGGATTCGTATCATCCGTATCTTCTTCGGCCGGATGTTCTTTTCGCTCGGTAAGAAATGCCCGCTGAAATAACTGCTCAGCCCTGTCAAATTCACCTGTCTTAAGAGCAAATGCTCCCGCCCGATTAAGCCAATGCGCGCTATCGGGAAATCTCTCAAGAATTTCTTCGTAGAATCTTTTTAGTGCTTCTTTTCTTTCCAGCCGAAGGTAAATATGCTCGAGCAATGACATAGCTTCCAAAGGAACACCGGGTGAGTTAATCGTATTTCTAAGCTCCGTTATTGCATCCTCGTATCGACCGGTTTGCAGAAAAGCCTTTGCCAGAGAGATACGAGTTGCAGGCTCGTCCGACAACAGCTTGCTTTTCCTGAGGTCACTGATTGCTTTATCATAATCTGATCGGAAGAAATTGATTTCACCTTTTAACCGCCATGCCATTGGGTTATCCGGATTGCTTTGAAGATTTTCATTGGCTTTATCCAATGCCTTATCCAGTTGTCCCTGCCGCATTAGAAGCCATGCCTGAAGCAACAGAATTCTTGGTTCATTCGGGTACTTTTCCTTAAAGCTCTGCAGCTTATATTCGGCCTCCTTGACCAGACCGACTTTCAGGAAAGCCTGAATTTGAGCAAGATTGTTTTCTACGGTATCCTGAACATTTATCAGTTCTTCCGAATATTTCTTTACGGCCTCTTTATCGGAAGTTCGTTCTGCGACAAGCAGCAAACCTTTGAAAACCCCGCTGTCTCTCGTGCCATTTTTGTATAATTTTTCCAAAACTCTCCTGGCATCCTCATATTGTCCGGCCTGATAATAATGGTCCCAGAGCAATTTATCCTCCTGAGATTCGGCCAGCAGCTTTTTTGCCTCTTCGATCTGTCCCCGAGCTCTGTAGTATTCGGCGTAGTAAAAAAGCATTCG
>Ga0207752_1000896_pt1 | contig 14058 bp, 8 predicted proteins | sample Pon2CUnioCityCA_6_FD_187272 | JGI IMG/M metagenome (GOLD analysis project Ga0207752, IMG submission 187272) | Marine sediment microbial community from Union City, CA, USA - Pond 2C Sediment 2 (SPAdes) | ecosystem: Environmental > Aquatic > Marine > Intertidal zone > Salt pond sediment ...
CCAGCCGACGAGCCCCTGGCCTGGCGCTAACCGCCAACGGCGTACCTCCTGGCTGTCCGGTCCCGTGGCCTGACGGCACACCAGTTCGCCGTTCTGGGGATCGCGCAGCCAGATTGACCCGCCGGTCACGCCGAGAAGCTCGCGCATCTCATTCAGGATAGTCGCCAATACTTCGTCCAGGTCCAAGGTGGAGCCGAAGGTACGGCTTACCTGATTGAGGAGGGCGAGTTGATGGGTGCGCTGTCGGAGCGATTCGTCGGCGCGCTTCCTTTCGGTGACGTCGAGGAAGGTCACGGCGACGGCCTGTACGCCGCCTCGATCATCGAGTATGGGCTGGGCGTTCAGCACCGCCCAGCGTGAGTGGTCCGCGGATGGATTTTCGACTTGCACCACCTGGTTCCTGACCGGCCGCCCGGTGGTCAGCACGCGATTGGCCGGGTAGTCCTCGGCGTGGATGGTGGTGCCGTCCTCTCGCAAGAGGTGGCAATCGCGTTCGCTTGGCGGCTTGCCCGAGAAGGCATCCTCAACCGGTCCGAGGAGGTGCCGGGCGGTGGCGTTGCTCGCGGTGACCCGTCCGTCAGCATCGTGGACGAGGACGGCGGCAGGGATCGTCTGGATTAGCGACCGATGTCGTCTTTCGCTCTCACGCAATCTTTCGTCCGTCTGGTGGCGCCGAGAAGCGTCGGTGAGTACGTGTGCTACTGCCTGCACGAAGCGCCCCTCGTCCTCGGAGAACGCCCGCGGCTGCGTCGCATAGACTCCCAGGACGCCCCACGGTTGGTCCGAGCTGCCGAGGCTGGTGCTAACGCCGCTGACGGCCCCCGACTCCAGGAGCAACGGAGAAGCGCTGAACCGGGTCTCCGAGGTGAGGTCGTCGACGATGACGGGCTCGCCGGTGGCAATGGCGTAGCCGGCCTGGGAATGATCGCCGGCCTCAACGGTGGTGTGGCCTACGAGCCCTTCCTTCCAGCCTTCTCCTGCCACGAGGAGCAGGCCATTCCTTTCAGGGGTAAACTCGACGATGTGACAGTAGTCCGCCCCAAGAACACGGGCGACGGTTGCGACAGCTTCTCCCATGAGAGCCTGCACATCGGCGCCCGCGAGGGCGCGTCGTGCCAACGTTGCTACTGCTTTCTCTTGTTGGAGTCGGCGTTCGAGCACGTTCTGCTCCTCGCCCGTCTATGGGGGTCCGACCTGCCTCATGCCCTCGGCATCGGTACGCTCACCGCTTCGTGCTTTGGGCTGCATCCTGATCCCGGGTTTTCTCGGCCTGGTGTCGGCGCAGTGTCGATTCGATCGCGGACTGAAGCTCTGCGTCGTGGAATGGCTTACCAGCGTACCCGAAGGTCCTCGATACCTCGAGGGCACCCTCCAGAATCTTCTGGTCTCCGACGGCGGTGAGATAGACAACCGGGATGTTGAAGCGGCTCCAGATCTCGCGGGCAGCGTCGATACCGGTGAGACTCCCCCTCAGGTGGATATCCATTATCACCAGGTCCGGCTGCCTGTTCCCTACCTTTTGAATCGCCTCCTCTCCAGATGGTACCACGTCAAGCACGGTGTGGCCCAATCCTTTCACCCTGGTCTGCAGGTCGAGGGCGACGATCCCTTGATCCTCGACGATTAAGATCTTCGCCTTTTCCATAGCGTGGGTCCTGCACGAGTTGCTGAATGAGGTACCGTCGGCTGCACTTCTCACATTGCGCCACAGGAGTTCGCGGCCGGACTCTCGGAAGCCATTCGCTAACCCGTCTTCAGGGTGAAGTGAAACGTGGTCCCCTCGCCCCGGTTGCTCTCCACGCCTACCTCCCCGTCGAGCTTCTCGACGATGCGTCGCGCGATAGAGAGCCCCAGCCCGTGCCCCTCCGTGCGTCGATCGTCGAGCCGGGTGAAGGGCGTGAACAGCTGCTCCTGCTCCTCCTTCGTGAGGCCAGGACCATTATCTCGCACCCAGAAGCGTACGTGTCCGTTGGTGAGGTCTCCGTCCGGGCCCGCGTCTGTGCCCAGCTCTATACGTGGCGGCTCTCCGCCGTACTTAATGGCGTTGCTCAGGTAGTTGACCCATACCTGCTCGATCCACGGCCCGTGGCCGAGGACGGTGGGCCAGGTGTCGGGCAGGCTGATCTCAGCCTGGTGCTGCTCGATTGTCGGGCGGAGTCTCTTCTGCGCCGCGCCGATGACGCTTGCCATGTCGACGGGTTCCATTGTCACATCGGCCTTGCGCACCTCGGCGAGGAGGAGTAACTCGTCGATGACGTTGCTCATCTTGCGAGCGGTCTGAGCGATACCCCGAGCGCAAATCTGGAGGACCTCTTGACTGGGCGTGTCTTCCTCGGCTAGCAGGACGTCCGCGTAGCCGACGACGAGACTCAAAGGATGCTTGAGATCGTGGGCCACCGTATGAGCGTAGGCATCCAGCTCGCGATTACGGGTCTCCAGTTCGGCCGCATACTCTCGCAGCTGTTGCTCCATCGAGTGCCTGTAGAGGGCGATCTCGATCGCGACCTGGAGCTCTCGCTCTTCGAAAGGCTTGAGGAGGTACCCAAAGGGCTCGGTGGCCTTCGCTCGCTCTAGCGTTCTGTCGTCCGCGTAGGCGGTCAGAAAAACCACCGGGACGTCTGAATGATCGCGAAGCTCCTCAGCTGTCTCCACGCCGTCCAAGGCACCCTTGAGTCTGATGTCCATCAGCACGACGTCGGGCTGCACCTCTTCCGCCATACGGAGCGCTTCCTCTCCAGAACTGGCGACGTCGGAGACGGCATAGCCCAGACGTCTCAGTTGGTACTGGAGATCTAACGCGACAATTCGCTCATCTTCGACGATCAGAACTTTGGTTTCTGTCACTTCTTAGCACCTCCATCGGCCAGCTTGTCGTCCGGGATGACCATGCTTTCATACGTCAGTATATCATGGTCCCAACATCGGTGCTTAAGCGTGGCGTGGCAGCGGTGTGGTAGTTACGTTAGTGCTGAGACGCTGATGAGGCGTTGGGTTCCCCGCTCGTTGGACGGGTGATCAGGGCTTCGCTGCGACGAGGCGGGGAGGCGGCGATGACGACGGGGCCTGGGCGAGGGTAACTATTGTCGACCAAGATTGCTGAGGCTACTTATCACGACTCTCTCTCGGCAATCGTATAGCCCACGCCGCGCACGGTGCGGATGACGTCCCTCCGCCCCGTACACTCCTCGATCTTCTGACGGATGCGGTAGATATGATAGCGGACCGTCTCACTTGCCTCCCAAGGGTCCTCGTAGCCCTGGGCTTCGCGAGCTACCTCCTCGGTGGAGACGACGCGGGGTGCCTCACGGATCAGGTAGGCAAGCACGTCGAACTCGGTGGGGCTGAGCTGTACCACGTGACCATCTACCTTGATCAGGTGCCGAGCGAAGTCGACAGAACAGTCACCTTTTTCCAGGGGGTGGGTTGTCTCCGCCCCGGATTCCTGCGTGGATTCGGAGTCGGTCGACGATTGCTCGCCCGACGCATCGTGGAGTTCTTCCAGACTTCTGGTCAGAAACCCTTCAAGGTTGGACAACACCTCGAGCCGTCTCTCTTCTCTACGGGTCTTCGTTAGTGCCGTGCGAACGCTCTTGCGGAGCCGGGATGTCTTGCAGGGCTTGAACAGATAATCGTGGGCACCCTCACGCAGCGCCTCGACGGCCGTCTCAAGGGATCCGTGGGCGGTGAGGACGATCGCCGCCGTGTTCGGGGTTATTCGCTTCAGGGCTTTGAGTACCTCAATACCCCCGACCTCTTTCATGACCAGGTCGATGATCGCCACGTCAAACGGTTCCACGGGGATGTACTCTAGAGCGGCCTCGCCGCTGTCTGCTGCAACCACACTGTAGCCCTCACCCTCGAGCACTTCCTTCAGGAAGAAGCGAACTCCCGGCTGATCGTCAACGACCAAGATCCTCGCTCCCGCATCTGCCATTGTTCATCCTCCGTACTGTTGTCTGATGATCTACATCTCTACCTGTCCGGTCTCGAAAGATCAGACTGAGCAGACCCGCCCGCATCTGGCGGTCGGGGGCATGCGCGCCCCAGGCATACGCGCCCTCTCCCGAGCAGAATTGGGTCTGCTGAGATCGAGCCTCTGTATCCACTATACCATGGGATCGTGCCGCCGTCTGTAGTACCATTTGGTCACCTCGGCCAGCCGAGGTGGGCTGGTACGCGTCGACTGGACAGCGGTCGGGGCAAGGCGCCGGCGGTCAATCGCCGGACTGCTCCGCTGGTTGTTTCACGGGGAGGTGGACGGTGAAGGTGGCTCCTTCACCAGGCTGGCTAGCCGCCGTGATCTCGCCGCGATGGGCTTGGATGACACCGTAGGCCACAAATAAGCCCAGCCCAGTTCCTTCCTCCTTGGTGGTGACAAAGGGCTCGAAGAGGTGAGGGGCCATCTCCGGCGCTATTCCTTCGCCAGTATCGCTCAACTCGACCCGCACGGCAGGAATCGGCCTACCCCTCCCGCCGGTCGTGACGCTGTTCTTCGAGGTGCGAATGCGCAGGGTTCCCCCGGTTGGCATGGCGTCGATGGCATTGAGCACGAGGTTCAGGAAGACCTGTCTGAGCTGGTCGGCGTGGGCCCGAATCCTCGGGAGGTCGGCGGCATAGTCGCGCTCGACCACGATGTCGCCGTCCTGAAGCTGTTTGTTGCTGAGGGCCAGCACGCTATCGACCTCGGCATGTACGTTAACGGAGCGCGGACCTCCAGGCTCCGGGCGATAGAAGGCGCGGGCACGGCGTACGATGTCCGCGATGTGCTCGATCTCGGTGCTTGAAACCCGAAGGTAATGACGGAGCTTCTCCTCTCGCTGGCGTCCGACCATCTCTTCCTTTGCAAGAGTCAAGCAGCCCTGAATGGCCTGGAGGGGGTTATTGACCTCGTGCGTGATGGTGGCGATCAGCCGGCCCAGAGCTGCCATCTTCTCACTCTGGATGAGCCGCGCTTCTGTCTCCTCCCGCTCACGGAGCAGTGTCTTCAGATCCTCGTAGAGACGCGCGTTGTCCAGCGCGATACTCATCGTCGAGGCGATGGCTTGCAGCATGTTGAGGTCGCTGCGGTCGTAAGCCGCCCGCTGACTGCTTGAGACCGAGATTGCGCCCAGGATTCGGTCCGTGGTAGTCAGCGGGGTCACCATCATCGCCCGCGTCTCTATGTCGAGATGCTGATCGACATCGGATGAGAAGCGGCGATCGGCGCGTGCATCGTCGACCAGGACTGGCTGTCCTCGCTTGAGCGCCCAGGCAACGATCCCTTTTTCTGATTGCAGCGGGACCGGGACGTCGACCGCGCGTTGGCCGGTGAGGGCCGCTGCCAATCGAAACTCGTCTGTCCCGGGTTCTGGCTCAACAAACCATACTCCATCGGTTGGAAAGAGGTCCTGGATCTTGGAGAGCGCCGAGTGGATCACCCTATCGTAATCGAGCGTTGAAGACAGCACCTGGCCGACCTGGTGGAGCAGGGTCAGACGATCGGCCTGGGAGCGCATCGCGGCGTAGAGGCGCGCGTTGTCGAGGCCAACGGCAGCTATAGAACACAATGCCTCAAAGAGGCTCAAATCCTCCTCGGTAAAGGCGCCTTTTTCGTCGCTGATGATCTCAACAGCGCCGATGATTTCATCCCGGCGCTCAAGGGGAGCGCTCATCAGGGATCGCGTCTCGAATCCGCTGATACCGTCGACGCCGCCGTACCAACGAGGATCGCTCTGCACATCGTTCACGACCACAGCCTGATTGTGTTCCAGCACCCAGCCCGCAATGCCCTCTCCGGGCTGGATGCGCACGTTGGCTAACGCTGGATTGCCGCCGTGCTCCGCTGATGAGGTAAGGGCAAAGACCAGCTCCCCCGTGTCGCGGTCGCGGAGTAGAATAGATCCCTCCGGGGCCTCGAAAGCGCGTCGGGTCATCGCCAATATCTGGTCCATCACTGTCTCTGGCTCCAGTGAGGAGAAGACCGCCGAGCTGACAGCATTGAGCACGGCCAGGCGCTGGGATCGTTCTTGTGCAGCTTCGTAGAGCCGTGCCCTCCATAAAGCCAGGCCGATCTGGTCAGCTACCGTCTCCATCACCGTGACATCACCCGCGTCGAAGGCGTTGAGCTCGGGGCTCTGCACATCGAGCACGCCCACGATCTTCCCGCGAACCCGGATGGGCACGCACAACTGTGATCGAGTCAAGACCGCGTCGGGCTTCAGGTCGGTGTAGAGGGGTTCGGCTTCCACGTCGTTGACCAGAAGCGTTTCACCATGGCGGGCTACCCAGCCGATGGTACCCTGGCTCAAGGCCTGTCGATGTCCTGGGGGGATGACATCGGCGAAGTCCCCGGCTCCAGCTCTCAATTCGGCTTCGTCACTCTCGGGGTCCAGCATGAACAGAGCGACATGGCGATAGCCGAAACTCTCCCGCACGAGCTGGATTGACTTGTCAAGGATCGGGTCCAGCTCGAGGGTCGCAGCGATCCTTCCGCCGATGTCGTTGAGAAGTGTCAGCTGACTCACCCGACGCTCCAGCTTTCCCTGCATGCGTCGGTGTTCGGTGACGTCCTCGACCATTCCCTCAAAATAGAGGAGGTTCCCCTCTTCGTCCCGGACGGCACGGGCATTCTCGCGGACGAATATGGTGGAGCCATCCTTTCTCTTCCAAGAGGACTCAAGATCGGTGATCCGATCGTCCTGCTCGACACGCTGTCTGAAATCCGAACGCGGATGACCGAGAGTGTCTTCGCCACTCTCAAGATTTCGGTGCTTCAACTCCTCCAGTGAGGTGTATCCCAGCATATCAACCAGCGCCGGGTTTGCCTCAAGGATCCGCCCGTCCGGCATCGTTTGATAAATGCCTATGGGCATCTCCTCAAACAGGTTTCTCAACCGCTCTTCAGATTCGCGCAATCGCTTCTCCGTCTGGCGGCGCCCACTGATGTCTCGGAAGCTGAGGACAACCCCTTGCGCATTTAGGCCGTCTGTACTGCTGATCGGTGAGACGGTGCCCGAGACCGGCGTCCGGGTCCCATCTCTGGCGGAGATGATGCTCTCCCCCAGATCAAAGGGGTCGCTGCGATCAGGAGGTTTGTTTAGGGTTTCCTGGATGGACGCCCGGGCCGTGTCGTCGTCGAAGGTCAATACCGCACCCCAATCCCTGCCGAGGGCATCTCCCTGACTCCAGCCGGTGAGGGCCTCGGCCGGAGGGTTCATGAAGGTCACGTTGCCTTGACCATCCGTGGTTACAACTGCATCGCCAATGCTCCCAAGCACGGCGGCAAGCCGTTGTTCCCTCTGCCTCAGTCGCCGCTCCATCGTGTGTCGATAGAGCATCATCTCGATGGAGACCTGCAACTCATGATCCTTCAACGGCTTCAGGAGATAACCGGAGGGGTTGGTGGCCTTGGCCTCCTGAATGGTAGCTTCATCGGCGTGGGCGGTGAGATAGATTACCGGGATCTGGAGTTGCGTCGAGATCTGCCCGGCAGCGTCAATGCCACTCACCCCTCCCTTCAGCTGGATATCCATCAGGACCAGATCGGGCTGGGTCTGGATGGCCTCTTGAAGGGCCGCTTCTCCTGAAAAGACGACAGCGGCGACGGTGTATCCCAGGGTTTCCAACCTCCGCCTGAGGTCTAGAGCGATGACGGCCTCGTCTTCAACGATCAAGATTCTTGCTCTTGCCATGGTAGTGACTCCTGGTGGGTCAGCGGGTGGTCTTGTGGCGGAGGCCCGCACAAGACGGTGCACTGTGTTCTCCCCTTCCGCCGATCCCAGATAGGTGCCACATCGTGGGCGAACGGCACCTGGGCAGTAGGTCTCCGACGCAGATTTGCCACGGTGGTGGCAGGCTTTGCTTCGGCGTCGTGATGATCACCTGTCCGGATCGTGCGAGGCCATGATACAACATTGACATATCGGCGGCAAATGGGCAGTGGCCCGACGTGACAGGCTCTCGACTCGAGGAGCAGGTCGGAGATGCTTCCAGGAAGTGGGGATACGCTCTCTGGATGGTTCGGCACTATATCTGTGGGCCGGGCTGGTGAAGGGGCGTGAACTGTTACACAAGGCGATAGGAGAGACGCATCAATCTTTCAGGGAAGAGGACCGATGCCGTGTTGCACCATCGTCGACGTTTGTGGGAAGATCGGGATTCATGGCGGGCTCGCTCTTCCCTGGCCGGCGACGCGGACAGGGAGTTTGTCTGGCTCACGAGACAGGGACGATGATAGTCACCTTCAAGCCATTGCCCTCGCCGCTACGTATCCTCACGGCCCCGTCCATCTGATCCGTCAAGACCCGGATGAGCTGCAGTCCGAGGGTCTCCGGCCTGTCCAGACTGGCATCCGAAGGCAGGCCAACGCCGTCGTCCGCAACGGAAAGGGTCAGATGCTGGTCGGCGCCGAGCTGGAGTGCGACGATGATCTCACCATCCCTTCCGTCGGGGAATGCATGTTTCAGCGCATTCGAGACTAGCTCGTTGATTATCAATCCACACGGAACGGCCTTGTCGATGCTCAGGGAAATGTCGTCCGCCGTTGCCGTCAGGCGAATGCCGGCTGACTCGGTTCCATATGAATGCATCAAATGATTTGTGAGGTCCCGGACATAGCTGCCGAACTCAACTTTCTCCAGGTCCTGGGATTGGTAGAGCTTCTCATGAATCAGAGCCATAGAACGGACGCGATCCTGGCTCTCTTTGAGCATCTGGAGCGTCTCGGGGTCTTTGCTGCTCTCCGACGGGAGATTGAGTAGACTGGATATGACCTGCAGGTTGTTCTTAACACGGTGATGAATCTCTTGAAGCAGGGCTTCCTTTTCCCGTAGCGATTTTCTCAGCTCCCTCTCTACAAGCATTCGCTCTGTGATCTGCTCCTGGGCGTGTTCATATAGTCGTGCATTTTCGACGGCGCTCGCCGCATGAGCGGCAAGCATCTGTACCAGTCCGATCTTGCGGTCCGCGAACGTGCGTTCCTCCTGACAGTCCCGGATCTCCACGAAGCCGAGGAGTCGGCCCTGGTAAATCATTGGGAGCACCAGGAGGCTTTGGATGTTGCCATGCTGCATATACGTCGACTCTCTCCCCTCCTCTTCGAGCTTGCCGGCGGTAACCTGCTGCGGGCGTCGCTTCACAAGGATGCGCGTCCCCAGGGGATGATCCGCGAGGTCGTAGCTCTGCCCTACTCCCCTCTGCCCTGCTGCAACGATGGCGGTATAGTCGACTATCAGCGAAATGACATCCAGATGTTGATCCCACCGGAAGATGGCGCAGCCGTCCGCTTCGAGCAGCTCAGTCATCTCCCGGGTGACCGTGTTGAGGACAAGGTCGAGGTCCAGAGATGAGGTGATGGCGGCTGCCGACATCTGGAAATAGAGCCACTGGCGGTTCAGCTGGTCGAGCTTGGCCTCAGCGCACTGGCGCTCGTAGAGCGCACGAGCCAGTTTAGTCTTCGTCCTCTCAAGCTCCCGTCGCGTTGCCCGGAGCTCTGTGTCCGCAGTTACGCGTCGACTGTGCTCGCCGGGGTGGTTTTCCCCGGGGCGAGCACTCTCGCTGTTTCCGCATTCTGCTCGTTCTGGCTCCGTGATCTCGTGGGCTACCCACAGGAGACCGCTGGGCTCGCCGGCTGAATCACGCAACAGACGCGCCTGCGCCCTGGTCTGGACCACCCCTCTGGCCTCACAGATGAAGTCGAGGGTCAGGGCTTGGGACGCCTTCGCCACGTCCAACGGTCTCGAAGCCGCTTTCCTCAGTTCGGCCAGGGCGTTTGCCGCCACTTCTCGAGAGGTGGGTGTCAGTGTCTCTATCATATTCTCTCCTAGTATCTCCTCGACGCTACATCCCAGGATCCGTGCTAGCGATGGATTTCCGTCTGTGAGCTGCAGGTCGAGGTCTGTCGTCCATATGAAGTCCGATACGTTGTGGCCCAGGAAACGATAGCGCCTTTCGGCTTCTGACGGAGCGTTCTTTTGGGCGTTTCTACCTTCGACGAAGAGTATCTCTGCGCTTGTCATGTGGCTCCAGTATAGCATAAGCCAGGAGACTGCGTGTTAGTTCTGGGTGGTAGGCATGTGGCAGGTCCATTTGCAGGCCTGGAGGACGGGCGGGGCGTTTTGTCGGACCGGGGGTTGTCTCACTGTTGTTGAGACGTGCCAGATGTTCAGTATCTTTGGCTTTCCGGCCCAGCCATGTTACAATACAAGCCCGTGAGTCAACCATCAATCAATCTTAGGGAGTAAGGAGACATGCGAGTCCTATCCTACGACGCTGAGCTCTGCACAGCGTGTGGTACCTGCGAGGAGGTCTGTTCTAACACCTTCTTCCGGGAGGTCGACGCAGAGAAGTCGAAGATTCGTATCCGTGGCAACGAAGACGCTCCCAGAGCGGAGTTCTGCAATCAGTGCGGCGAGTGCATCGACATCTGTCCCACGAAGGCCCTCTACCGGGACAAGCGGGGCATCGTGCGCCTGCGGCAGGATCTGTGCGTCGGGTGTCTGGGGTGCGTTGGCTTCTGCCCCTACGCGGTGATGTTCTGGCACGCCGACCAGACCACGCCGCACAAATGCATCGCCTGCGGTATATGCGCCCGTGAGTGCCCCGAGGGAGCTCTCAACATGGTCGAGGTCGAGGAGCCCCTTCCCTTCGGGCGGTAGTGTGAATCAGTACAGAAGGAGAAAGTGAAGCAAATGGCAGAGAAAGTAAAGACGACCCGCCGTGTGCTGGCGGAGTTCTCCTATGACCCCGCGGAGACGGAGCGGGGCTACACCGGTGAGACCCTCTACGTAAACGTAGGGGACGGCACCATCGAGTCGCGGCCGGTCACGGACACGATGAAGGAGCAGTTCATCGGCGGGCGTGGCTTCGGACTGTACCGGCTCTGGTACGGTGTCGAGGACGACACGAAGTGGGATGATCCGGAGAATGAGATCGTCATCTCCTCCGGTCCCTGCGGCGGCACTACCCAGTATCCCGGCTCCGGTAAGTCGATCGTGGTCTCCATCTCGCCCCTCACTGAAATCCCTGTCGACAGCAACGTGGGCGGTCACTTCGGTCCCCTGCTCAAGTTCGCCGGCTGGGACGCCCTGGAGGTCCAGGGAAAGGCGGAGGAAGACGTCATCGTCATCATCGACGGTCCGGTCGGCAAGGTCAGGATCGAGGAGGCGCCGGACGTCCCGGTCGACAGCCACCTGGTGGGCCACTGGTTGATCGATGAGCTGGCCGAGACGGACGAAGATCGGTACTATACCTCCGTCGTCGCCGCCGGGACCGGGGCGGAGAACAGCCGCTTCGGCTGCCTCAACTTTAGCTTCTACGACCGACATCGGGAGGCCCCGCGATTCAAACAGGCCGGACGAGGCGGCATCGGTACTGTCTTCCGCGACAAACGGATCAAGGCGTTGGTGGTCAGAAGCGAGCCGGTGCGTGGCGACTCGAACGCCCCGGCCGACCGGAAGCGGATCTCGGAGATCGGGTCGAAGCTCCATCGCGAGATCTACAAGTATGACGACGATCAGAATCAGATGCGGAAGGGCGGGACGTCGTACCTGGTAAGCATTATGAACGACTACGACCTGCTGCCAGTCCACAACTTCCGGTACGGCAAGCATCCCGAGGCCCACAAGATCGATGGCGACGTGTGGCAGGCCCATTTCACGCAGGGGATCCCGGACGGCTGCTGGTACGGCTGCACGATGGCCTGTTCCCACGCGGTCGATAAGTACGAGCTGCGGACGGGGCCGTACAAGGGCGATCAGGTCATCGTGGATGGACCGGAGTACGAGACCATCGCTGGCGTCGGTTCCTGCTGCGGCATCTTCGAGCCGTGGGCGATCCTGGAGATCAATTTCTACTGCGATACCTACGGCCTGGATACGATCTCCTTCGGCACCGGAATGGCCTTCGTGATGGAGTGTTACGAGGCGGGCATTCTCGACAAGGAGAAGACAGACGGGCTGGAGCTGACCTTCGGCAACGCGGAGGCGGCCATCGAGGTGCTCCACCAGGTGGCCCGAAACGAGGGGTTCGGCAAGATCTTCGCTCAGGGCAGCCACCGGATGAAGGACATCTTCGTCGAGGAGTTCGGTGCTGACCGAGCGTTCCTTGAGGACATCGCCATGGAGGCGAAGGGGATGGAGTACTCGGAGTACGTGACGAAGGAGTCCCTGGCGCAGCAAGGTGGCTACGGGCTGACGAACAAAGGACCCCAACATGACGAGGCTTGGCTGATCTTTATGGATCAGATTAGCAACCTCCTGCCGACCTTCGAGGACAAGGCGGAAGCGCTCCACTACTTCCCCATGTTCCGTACCTGGTTCGGCCTGTGCGGATTCTGCAAGCTGCCGTGGAACGACGTGGTGCCACCGGACAACGCCGAGACCGACGAGCCACAGAAGATTCCGGCGCACGTGAGCAACTACGTGGCACTGTTCGCGGGCGTGACAGGCCAGGACGTCACGGAGGATGACCTAATCGAACAGTCGGAAACGGCCTACAACTTCCAGCGGGTGTTCAACATCCGCCTCGGCAAGGGGCTACGGGAGCACGATGCGATTCCTTACCGCTCCGCGGGCCCGGTGACTGTTGAGGAGTACGAATCCCGCGTCGAGCGGTACGATAAGCAGCTGCGCGAGATCCTGGGGCTGAATCCCGAAGGGATGACGACCGAGGAGAAGGTGGGCGCGCTGCGGGAGCACCGGGAGGAGCAGTACGAGAAACTGATCGACGCGGTCTATGCGCGGCGCGGATGGACTGAGAACGGTGTGCCCAAGCCGGAGAAGCTAGAGCGGTTGGGGATTGATTTCCCTGACGTGATCGCGGTCGTGGAGAAGTACCTGTAGATGCGCCGGTTGGGTTGTGCCTAGTCGGGGCCCCGACCAGGCACAACCGTAAGACGACCGAGCGATGCTACAGGGAGACCGACGATGACCGGGAGGAAGCCAGGCAGAGGTGCCGGGACTCCTGCGCACGTGCGAACACTGGGAGCGATCCATTGATCCGGGTGAACAAGCGGACGGATGTCGAGTGGGAGGGGGGGATGACCGTCTCCGATCTGCTGGAGCGACTCAATTACACCTTCCCCCACATCATCGTCAAGGTCAACGATGAGCTCGTGCGCCGAGAGGCGTACGACACGCGCCCCATCCCTGACGGCGCGGACGTGCGTGTGATCCACCTCATCGCCGGAGGATAGCAGGCTGTCGGTCATCGCATAACGGCGCAGCGGATCTCACGGGAGCCGCTGCGCCGTCAGCCGTAATCTTCGAGTACAACAAAGAGCAGGGGGGCCGATATGTCTTGCCAGAGCAACGCTCATTCACTGTCGAAGAAGGTTGTCTCGGTCCTAGTCGTCGTGGCTACGATATACGGACTGGGGTCTCAGATTCTGCCTGGTCTCCGGCTGGAGGCATACAACGCGGACCTGACGTCGCTGACGTTCAGGAGCCCGGTGGGCAACCCGGAGTTGCAGGTCGACAAGACGGTTGATAATGATGCGCCTCAGCCGGGCGATATGATCGAGTACACGCTGGCCTACTCGACGACCCATCCAGGAACCCGGGCCTTCAACGTGGCGCTGTATGACTTCCTTCCCGATGGTGTGGAGTTTGTCTCGTCGAGCCCTCCGGGGTTCCACTCAGACGGGGTGGTCGTCTTCACGGCCAACTCGGTCGGTACCGAGACGCAGTCGGTTCGGGTGAGGGCGAACGTGCTGCCGGGTTATCGGGAGCTACAAAACCAGGCGCTGGTTACGGCCGATTTTCTGGCCCCAACTTACGACTCGCTCTCAACGTCGGTGACTGACTACCCGATGGAGCTGCTCCTGGACAAATGGGGTGCCTCCGCTGCACTGGTCGGCAATGAACTGATCTACAAGCTGCGGGTCGAGAACGATAGTGGGTACCCGGTCGATGCCGTGACGATCGTAGACGTCCTCCCCGCAGGCGTGACGTTCGTGGCCGCTTCGCCGTCACCGGACGAACGGGATCCGTTCCTGCGCTGGTCGCTGGACGATCTACCGCCGCGGGAGAGCTTTGAGGCAGTCATCACCGGCACCGCGCCCTCGGTCACCGGCGTGATCAC
>Ga0207752_1000897_pt1 | contig 14056 bp, 8 predicted proteins | sample Pon2CUnioCityCA_6_FD_187272 | JGI IMG/M metagenome (GOLD analysis project Ga0207752, IMG submission 187272) | Marine sediment microbial community from Union City, CA, USA - Pond 2C Sediment 2 (SPAdes) | ecosystem: Environmental > Aquatic > Marine > Intertidal zone > Salt pond sediment ...
TTTCGAATCGGCCACAATCGAGTGGGGAAGCGCGAATTGGCCCGGCTGGGTTCCCTCTTTGCCCCATTCGTTTATGTACCTGCCGTTCGCATCGAAGTGGACGACCCGCCTGTTGCCGTAGCCGTCAGTTACGAAGATATCGCCGGACGGCAGAACGGCCATATCGGTCGGCTTGTCAAAACATTCCTCATCGGCGCCGGCAACGCCCACCCGGCCGATCGTCAATAGATGCTTTCCTTCGGCAGTGTACTTCCGGACTACATGATCTACGATATTTGCGGTCCAGACGTTTCCCTCAGGGTCGATTCTGATGAAATGAGCGCCGTTAGGGTCTCCCGAATTCCAGGCGCTCACGAATGCGCCGTCGGTTTTGTAAACCTGTAGGGCCGGGCTGTTGCGCGTAAAGATATAAACTCGGTCTCTTTCGTCCAAAGTAATACCGGGCATCTGCGCCCATTTGAAACCTTCCGGTTTCTCAGGCCATGAAGTATCGACTTGTAGGATGAGCAGGTTCGCCTGCCCATGCTGTTCTTGGGCATAGCCGGGGCTAAACGTGATCAAGAACAATATTACTAAAACAGAAATGTAAACAGTCGAACGCATAAGACACACTCCTTTCATTCTGCCGGGTCATCAAAGTGATATTAGCATTTCTGCCGGTGTTAATCAAGTGTGGCAAGTACTTTTGCTTTGACATATACTATCAGGATACTGTAAAGCATTTTATCATAGAAGGAGAAACAAATGATTAATCGTATCAAAAGGCGCAATTTTCTAAAAGGTCTTACTGCTATGGGTGTAACTTGTGGCCTTGGTGCTCAAGCTGAAACTGCTGCCGCTGTAGGTTCAGCCAGGCAAGAAAATCTGAAAATTACAAAAATGGAAATCTTACAGGTAACCGGAAAAAACAATAGAAAAGTCTTGTATCTGAAAATCCACACCGACGCCGGCCCGGCGGGTCTTTACGGCCCAATTGACAATGAAGCGGCAATGTTTGTCGATCGTTTCTTAAAGCGAAGCCTGGTTGGTCAGGATCCGCTGGCGTACGAGGCGTATTGGGACAAGATGTTTCGAGCGAGCAGGCACTCTCGCGGCAGTCATTATATCATGGCTCTCAGCGCCATTGACAACGCGCTGTGGGACCTTCGCGGCAGGATTTTCGGCCTGCCGGTCTATCGTCTGCTCGGCGGTTCTCGCAGCAAGGTCAGGGCTTATGCCAGTTGTCTGGGATTCTCGCAGGAACCGTCGGCCTTGCGGGCAAAAGCTCAAGAGCTAAAGCGGCAGGGCTATCGGCATCAAAAGTGGTTCGTGCGAGACCGCGGCCCAAAATTTGGCCCAGAAGGTGTGAAAGAAGACGTGAAAGTCGTACGTTTGCTCCGTGAAGCAGTCGGAGATGATGTGGACCTTATGTTCGATGCGTTCTGGAAATGGGACCTGAACTATGCCCTGGCCTGGGCCAGGCGCGCTGAGCAATATAATCCCCGATGGATAGAAGAGCCTTTTCAAACTGCAAACCTCGATACTTTTATCGAGCTTAGCCGCGAGACGTCTATACCTGTGGCTACCGGCGAGCATTTCTACGGCCGCTGGGACGTGCACAAGTTCCTCAAAAATGATGCTATTATGGTGGTTCAGGCCGACCCGGAGTGGTGCGGCGGAGTCAGCGAGCTGGTCAAAATATGCACTCTCGCATCGGTTCACGGCGTCAACGTCATCCCGCACGGCCACAGCCTCCACGCCGCCATGCACGTGGTGGCGAGTCAGCCGATAGAAGTCTGTCCACTCGTCGAGTACCTGATTCAGAAGATGGGCAGCTATTACGATTTCGAGAAGTACCAGCCAAAACCGGTAAATGGAATGCTGGAGCTGCCGGACCGGCCGGGCTTCGGGATCGAATTGGACGAGTCCAAAATTGCCGACATTCGAACTGTGTCATGGCAGCAAAGTTAATTTGTGAAACTATGCCGGCTTATCCCGGGCGCCAGGGATTTTGATTATCGCCCCTGGGCTGAAGAAACTTGGCATCGACCTCGATATACCAGGCGTGTAATTTGCTCTGCATCTGCTCGACCTTTTCCGGATATTTAGCCGCCAGGTCCTCTCGTTCGCCTATGTCGTTTTTCAAATCATAAAGATGGACTTGGCCATCCTCGTAACGTTCAACGAGCTTATAATCGCCCATTCTTATAGCGCCGCCCGGAAAGCCGCCCTGGTTGGAGTAATGCGGATAATGCCAATAGATGGCGTCGCGATCAATGCTTGTTGCACCTTTGAGCAGGGGAACCAGCGAGACACCATCTAAGTGCTGGTCAGGTTTCAAAGGCAATCCGGCCATATCGAGAATAGTTGGATAGAAATCAGTGCTTATTACCGGCACGTCCGATTGCGAACCGGGCTTTGTAATGCTTGGCCAGCTAATGAGGAATGGCTCGCGAATACCGCCTTCGTAAACCCAGCCCTTGCCCCCGCGCAGAGGTAGATTCGAAGTCGGCGAGCCTTCACTTGTCGATAATCCGCCGTTGTCCGACATTAGGATAACAGCCGTGTCATCAGCTATGCCGAGCTGCTCAAGCTTATCCAGCACGCGACCGATTTGTTCGTCCATCGCCTCAACCATAGCTCCATAGACGGCATGACATTGCCGGAGCCGTACCCGTCGCTCGTCGTCCACGGGCCAGACTTGCTCTTCGGGCCCGAACTCCCGTTCCTGAGCGTCCAATATTTCTTGCCGTCTGGCCTGGTACTTTGCTATCAGGTCGTCCCGGCCCTGAAGCGGTGTGTGCACGGAATAGAATGCCAGGTAGAGCAGGAAAGGATTGTTTCTGTATTCATCCAGCAGTTTCAGTGATTCGTCGGTTAAGACCTTCGGCAGGTGTGAGCCTTCGGGATAGTCGTCGAGCCGGGGATTATCGAAGGGGGCGAAATATCCGCCGCGAGGCGAGCCGACAGACCAGCCGCCGATATTGACGTCAAAGCCCTGATTTTCAGGCCAGTATTTTTCGTCGGAGCCGAGGTGCCACTTGCCGAGGAACGCCGTCTTGTAGCCGTGCTCCTTAAGGGCCTCGGCAAGCGTAATTTCCTCCAGCGGCATCCAGTCATTTAGAGGCGCCGGATTAAACCGCCCGGAGCGTTTGCCGCTGAACCACTCGGTCGCATCAAAACGGGACGGATATTTGCCCGTCATAATACTGAAACGAGTCGGGCTGCAGACCGGATTGGCGGCGTAGCCGTTAGTGAAATTCATGCCGGAACGCGCCAGCCGGTCGATGTTCGGCGTATCGTAGAAGCTGTGAGGATTATTGGCGCCTATGTCCATCCATCCGAAATCATCGACGAGGAAAAACACGAAATTCAGCGGTCTCTTGAACCTGCCCTCAGCCCGCTGCATTGTACCGATGGGTAGTAGAGCTGCTCCTGCACCTCCAAGCATTGTCTTCAGGAATTCACGTCGGTTGGTATTGTCTCTCATTTTCATTCTCCCCGTTTGATTTTAATCATCTGTTAAGCGGAATTGGCCCTTTTCCATTAAAATTTCGCCATCAACGTAGATAGTTGGGTTCTTTATCACCCCGTCAACGTGGGATTTGCTGTCCCAGTCAGCACCGGTTTTACCGGGCAAGGGGCTGCCGAAAGCAATGTGCACGCTGGGGAACTTCTCATCCTGAAGCAGATTGTAGATTAACCTGGTCAGGCCGGTATTTGTCCCGATGGCAAATTCCCCGACCCTGTTGCTGTTCCGGTCGTTCTCAAAGAGGTATTTGGTAAATTCGTACCGGAGTTGCTCATTATCGCATTGGATATTTTCTTTTATGGCTCTTCCATCATCAACTTCAACTGTTATGGGCATGTTTTCAAGAGAACCGTATTTTTCTGTGAAGAAATCCCCGAGACAGCCGTCGATGACGATTTTGCCGTATAGATTAACCGGCGATGTAAATACCTCTCCATCGGGAAGATTTTTCCAATGGCCGGGGGCGATATCGCCGTCGCTGATTATCCATTTAAGCTCAGGGCTGAATTGGGCCACGAAATCGTTTCCTTTTTCAGTTACAACCCTGATTTTTCCAGCGTTTTTAACCTTTTCATAAACTAATCTGCTGACGCGCTGGATTTCTTTGTAATCGCTGCACATCCCGTCTTTCATAATCTCAGGCGTAATTCCAATCATGTGGGCATGCCTGAGCCTGGGATTTGCTTCGATCGCTTTGAGCATTTTCATTCGAAAGGTTTGTAGCTCTCCTTCGGCTCCCTGTGCGGCATAAACACTGACATCGGCGGCCTTTACGGCGTCATCTATTTCTTTTGGATAATCAATCGGTCTTTCGCCGAAGTCCTCCATCACAAAGAATTTAACATCGGCGGTAATCTTTTCGATAGCGGTTTTTATGGCTGTGCCGATGTCGATTGTCTTAGTGTCGGTGATAATTACGGCACTTTCGCCGGCCTTGACTTTAAGGCAATTCTCAACGGCCTGTTTTACGCCTTGCTCAATAGTACCCACTTTGTTTCTCCTGCTTTAATTTCAACATGATTCTATAGTCATGCTCACTATCCGGCAAGAATTTAAATCTATTGACAGTGACCCATATCTCGTTGCCGGGACAACGTTGAACAGTGAAAACTGAAATACGTATTGAATTAACAGCTTTAATATGTTAATATAGGTTAGGTTGGCTGATGAAAACTTTATAGCCACTAAGGCTCGAATATATTTTTGTTAATTTTATTAACACTTTGTGTCTTTGTGCCTTCGTGGCTACAAAATTAGGACTTGTTTTTTGAAAAAAAGCTCATTAAAACGCATTAAACGTAAAACTTTAGCCTTTTTCGTTGTAATATTCTTTATTGGTCCGGCCGCCGGCACAGTGCGGGCCGAATGGGTTGCGTATAACGATAACCTTCGAGAGCCGGGAGATTCCACCGCAGCAAATGTAACCGGCTGGACTATTCACAACAACGACAGGACTCATTCCACGGGGCGGCTGAAGAACTTCGAAACCGGAAGCGAAGCAGGAATGCCCACGGTTACGTTCACAATGGGAAACGCCGGCTTGAGTGTCAGCGGTGGCGGCGCAGGCGGTAATCCCGCTCCGGGCACCGAAGCATACCAGATATTCAATAATATCATAGACTTCGGACCAAATAACATTTATTACGGCAGTCAGGGCTGGTGGATGGAGATAGAATTCACCGGATTAGACCCGGCAAAGACTTACACTTTCGTCGGCACAGCTATTCGCTCAACGAATTACCCCGACCGGATTACGCTTGTTACTATCTCAGACGCGGTCGACTACGTTAATAACAGCAGCGACGGGATTGTCGAAAGGAGTGAGGACTACTCCAAATTTCTTGCCGGAAATAACAGCATTACAGGATACGTAATGAGATGGGACGAAATCGTGCCCTCTGCCGATGGAAGTTTCACAATCAGGGCTGAAGCCGCTCCCGAATCCGAGGGCGGAAGGGCATATCCTCTTGCGGGATTCATGCTCGAAGAGATCGGCATCGCCGGCAACCGGCCGCCCGACGTCGATGCCGGAGACTACGATTCGCTTACCTGGCCGAACAACATTCTGCAATTAAGCCCGGATATCGAGGACGATGACCCATGCGATCTTGGGATTTTAACGATAAAGTGGTCGAAAATCAGCGGCCCCGGAACGGTTACTTTCGAGCCCGGCGACGATATCGCGGATCCAATTGCGGTATTTTCCGAGCCCGGCGACTATGTCTTACAGCTCCAGGTTTGGGACGAAGTGCCGCAACTTCAAAGCAGCTCTGTCAATATCGTCATAATCGAGCCGATACTGGGCGATTTGGACGGTAATAACAAAGTGAACTGGGACGACCTCGTGCTTTTCGCCGCACAGTGGCTCGGTCCGGTCAGGAGCCCGGCGGACCTTAACGCCCGGGACGGGGTTAATACAGTCGATTTTGCCATCCTGGCCGAAAACTGGCTCGAGGGAGAGGGGGCCGTACTGGTTATAAACGAGCTTCTTGCCAGAAACGACCTTGGTATCACCGATCCGCAAGGTGAAAATGACGATTGGATCGAAATCTACAACGCCGGAGAAGAAAATATCAATGTCGGAGGAATGTATTTGACCGACGATTTGTCCGAGCCGACCAGGTGGCGGATTCCAAACGACAATTCTTCGGCCACTACAATTTCGCCGGGCGGTTTCCTGTTGATCTGGGCGGACAACGACACCGCCGGCGCCGGATTGCACGCGAATTTCGAGCTGGACGCCGATGCCGGCGAGCAAATCGCCCTTTTCGACACCGACGGGATTACGCTGCTAGACAGCATCACTTTTAGCGGTCAAACGCCGGATGTTTCTTTCGGCCGCGATCCCGACGCCACGAGCAATTGGGTAACCCTCGACCCCACGCCGGGGGCATCGAACAACGGCTCGTATCTTGCCGTGGTGGCCGATACGAAATTCAGCCAGGACCGCGGTTTTTATACTGAGCCGTTTGAAGTGGAAATTACGACCGAAACGCCGGACGCAATAATCCGTTACACCACCGACGGCAGCACTCCGACTCCAACCCACGGCCAGATTTATAATCCCGCCTCGCCGATTACAATCAGCACAACAACCTGCCTGCGGGCGATGGCGTATAAATCGGGCTGGAAATCTACAAACGTTGATACCCAATCTTATATCTTCCTCGAAGATGTCATTACGCAAGCCACGAATCCCGTCACCGGCTCTCAGGTTACACCGCCGAGCTATCCAAGCTCGTGGGGCTCGGTTACCGGCGATTACCAGATGGACCCGGATGTAGTCGGGCAGAACGGCAAAGACCGCTTCAACGGACTCTATGCAAATACTATCATTGAGGACCTTAAGTCAGCTCCTACCATTTCTCTTGTGATGGACAAGGACGACTGGTTCGGCAACAGAGGCATCTATATTAATCAGTCGCAGGACGGCAGTGAACGAGTTTGTTCAATCGAGTATATCGACCCGAACACCAATGACGAATTTCAGGTTAATAGTGCTTTGGCCATGCAGGGCGGCGTCAGCGGAGGAGGCACAAGCCTGAACAGATGGAAATCGTTCAAGCTGTCTATGCGCCCGAGGTTCAAGACCCAAACCGACGACCTCAAAGCAACCGGCGGGCCGCCCAAACTCGATTTCAAGCTGTTCGCCGATTCTCCTGTAGAGCGCCACAACACTTTCGTGCTGGACGCCGTGCTGAACCACTCGTGGCTTCACCCCAGCAGCGGCCAGACCAATACCGCCCTGTACATACAGGACCAGTACGTCGCCGACCTTCACAATGCCATGGGCGGCCATTCGCCCCACGGCTCCTACGCCCATATTTATATCAACGGCCTGTACTGGGGAATGTACTACATTCACGAACGGCCCGACCATGCCTGGGCGGCCGAAATGTTCGGCGGCGACGAGGACGAGTACGATTCGATAAAGCATAACAGCGGCAACGTCATCAACAACGGCATCGGCGGAAGCGCTACGGCAAACTACCGTTCGATGGAAAGTGCAGCAAGTGCCGTGCAATCGGACCCAACCAATCTCGCTAAGTATGAGGCATTGACACAAAAGCTGGACGTAGATAATTTCATCACCTACCTTCTGGCAAACTGGTTCTGCGGCAACCACGACTGGCCTCATAAAAACTGGTATGCAACTCATCACAATCATCCCGATGGAAGATGGCGCTTTCATTCATGGGACGCCGAGCACACGGTAGAAGGAGGCAACGACGTCGGCGAAAGCCCGTCCGACATACACAGCAAGCTTGATGGAAACGCCGAGTACCGAATGAGATTTGCCGACCTCATACACCGGTATTTCTTCAATGGCGGCCCTCTCTCCCACCCGGCTGCATCTGAGTTATTCCAGAAAAGAATCGATCAAATGTATAGGCCCATTGTAGGCGAATCCGCCAGATGGGGCGATAATCGAAGATCCACGCCGTACACACGAGAAGATTGGCTCAGAACCGCCGAAGGTAAACTGAACAGCTTGTTGCCCGGCCGCTCAAGCACCGTTCTTAACTATCTCAAAAACGCAAATCTCTACCCAAGAGTGGACGCACCGGTCTTTAGCATAAACGGCGTCAATCAGCATGGCGGCCACGTCGATACCTTTGGCAGGCTATCAATGAGTGCCACCGGCACGATCTGGTTCTCGCTAAGCGGCGCCGACCCGCGATTAGCCGGCGGAGCGGTAAACCGCAACGGGGCAAGCGTTTATACCGGGCCTGTCACCCTTACCAAAACAATCCACGTCAGAGCGCGCGTTTTAAGCGGCGGCACGTGGAGCGCCTTGAACGAGGCAACCTTTGCCGTCGGGCCTGTGGCAGAGAATCTTCGCATCACGGAGATTATGTACAATCCAGCCCGTGTCGAGGGCGTCTCGCCCTCGAATCGCGGGCAAGATGCCCGCGACACCACCGAGTTCATCGAGTTGAAAAACATAGGCTCGCAACGTATAAACCTGAATTACGTCAGCTTCACCAATGGAATCGACTTTACATTCCCGGATATAGACCTTACGCCCGGGGAGTACATTTTAATTGTCGAGGACGTAGATGCTTTCGCAGCTAAGTACGGCAATGATCTTAATATCGCAGGTCAGTACTTTGGCAGCCTTAACAATGGCGGCGAACGCATTGAGCTGCTGGATGCCGCAGGCTCGAGAATCCACAACTTCAAGTACGGCGACGGATGGTATACCATCACCGACGGCATGGATTTCTCGCTCGTGGTGATAGACCCGCTAAACACCGAGCCGGATGCCTGGGGTGATAAAAGCACCTGGCGACCGAGCACAAGCCCCGGCGGCTCTCCCGGCACCGATGAGACTCCCGAGATCGGCGGAGTAGTAATTAACGAAATTCTCGCCCACTCCCACGCAGCGGCCCCGGACTGGATTGAGCTTCACAACACCAACAGCCATGCCGTCAATATAGGCGGATGGTTCCTCAGCGACGACGAGCAGGACCTTAAAAAATACGAAATCCCCGATACCACGATTATCGAGCCGTACGGCTATATCGTTTTCTACGAAGACCTTGAATTCGGCAATCCGGCCGCTCCGGGCGCTCACAGCCCGTTCGGACTCAGTGAGAACGGCGAGACTTTATACCTGCACTCCGGCTCCAACGGCGATCTGACCGGCTACAGCGACAGAGAAGAATTCGGAGCTTCCGAGACCGGCGTAGCTTTCGGCAGATACCTAAAGAGCACCGACTCGTACAACTTCGTAGCGATGAGCGAAAACACGCCGGGCGGCGAAAATGCCTACCCCAAAGTCGGCCCGCTCATTATCAACGAGATTATGTACAACCCGCTTTTAGAAAACGAGTCCGAATACGTCGAAATTCTAAACATCAGCGACTCTCTGGTAGTATTGTACGATTCTACAACCAGCGAATCCTGGCGATTCACGGACGATCCCGATAATCCGGGAATAGAATTTTTCTTCCCAACGGATCCCCCGGTAACATTAGCTGCCGGCGAGTATTTACTATTGGTCGAAGATTCACAGGCGTTTGTTTCAAAGTATGATATTCCTGCCGGCGTGCAGGTTTTCGAGTGGACGGACGGCAAACTTGACAACGCCGGCGAGAAACTCCAGCTCAGCAAGCCTGGCGATGCCGACACCGATCCGAGCCGGCGCCGGTGGATACGAGTCGACCGGGTCAATTACAGCGACGGCTCACACCCGGACGATACCCCGGGCGCCGGCGACCCGTGGCCCGTCCAACCGGACGGCGGAGGTTTCTCATTGAGCAGGATCAATCCTGCTGATTATGGAAACGACCCGGTCAACTGGCAGCCCGCAACACCGACGCCCGGCCTGCTGAATCCTTAACAATATCATCCAGTTTTTTATCGAAAGTATTAAAATCTCCTCTCTCCGGGCAAATGCTGCCGATTAATGAGCTTGAAGTGTAGTCTATATTGATTATAATCCGTCAACGATTTAACAAAGAAACATTGGCTTAAAATCAACAAAGGAAATGATATGGATACACAAATCAGCATCATGCCGTGTTTGGACATGCAGAACGGTCGGGTAGTCAAGGGCGTTCATTTCGTAGATATTCGCGATGCCGGGGACCCGGTCGAATGTGCGAAGGCTTATTGCAAGGCAGGGGCCGACGAGCTTGCCCTGCTGGACATAACGGCAACGGTAGAAAATCGCCCGACCATGCTCGAAGTTGTGACAAACGTCGCCGAAGCAGCGACTGTTCCGTTCACCGTAGGCGGCGGCATCCGCGATGTCGCCTCGGCAGCCGAAGTGCTCGGCGCCGGCGCCGACAAGATATCCGTCAGCAGTGCTGCTTTTCGAAAGCCCGAGGTGATCAAGGAAATGGTTGCCGAATTCGGTCCCGATAAGGTGACCGTCGCCATCGACGTTGACCGGAACGATTCATTGCCGTCCGGCTACGAAGTCTATATCGACGGCGGCAGGACCGCCACCGGCGCCGATGCCATAGAATGGGCGAAAAAAGTCGATGGATTCGGTGTTTCGGTCATTCTGCCTACCAGCAAGGCCGGAGACGGAGCGAAAACCGGTTACGACCTTCCCGTTATCAGGGCCATGGCCGATGCCTGTTCGGCAGCTATTGTTGCATCCGGCGGCGCCGGCAAGCTGGAGCATTTTTATGACGCCGTCGAGGCCGGGGCGACCGTTCTTCTGGCCGCATCGGTATTTCATTTCCATATTATCGATATACCCCAACTGAAGGACTACTTGCGCAGCCGGGGCTTAAATGTTAAGTGAACCGGAAGTAAGGTTTTTGCCACTAAGACACTAAGGCTCGAAGGTTTTTATATTATTATTATTTTGTGTCTTTGTGCCTTCGCGGCTCCCATTTTGTCTTTGCGCCTTTGCGGCTTTCCAGCCCTGCAATTTCCGCATATTCCCAAAAAAACCTTTTTTTTCACCCGATTTTCTGGTAGATTGGACAATTCTTGTAAAGTTACGTGTAGATAAGGTCGTAGTTAAATTAGACAAATGACGTTTTTTTGTTCAATAAAGGAGATAATTGTGAAAATGAGAAGCAAAATTGTAATGTTGGTTTTGATCTTTCTGACTGTCATGCTGGTTAATGCAGCCGAGGAAGGCTCATCGGAAGATGCTAATAAACCGCAAGATACAACCATGACCATGGAGCCGGCAGCCCCACAGGCGGTAGGGGCTGTTCGCGAACAGCCCTTACAAACGGAGCTGGAAAAGGTCAGCTATATAATAGGGACCCAGATTGCCCGGAATTTCAAAACTCAGGACGTCGAGGTCGATATCGATTCGCTGATGATGGGTCTGAAAGATGCTCTCGGAGGTAATCAATTAGCATTAAGCCAGGCTGAAATGAACAAGGTTTATACGGCCTGGCAGCAGAAAATGAGAGCAAAACAGGCCGCTGAAAGGAAAAAGGAAGCGGCCGAGAATCTGGCCGCAGGAACAGCGTTTCTCGAAGCGAACAAGGAAAAAGAAGGCGTAAAAGTCCTGCCGAGCGGCCTGCAATACAAAATCATCGAGGAAGGCACGGGAGAAACTCCTACCGCTAAAGATAAAGTCCGGACTCATTATCGCGGCACCCTCATCGACGGCACGGAATTCGACAGTTCTTATAAGCGTAACAGGCCCGCCGAGTTTCCGGTTACGGGCGTAATTAAAGGCTGGACCGAAGCCCTTCAGCTTATGAAAGAAGGCGGCAAATGGGAGCTGTATATCCCCGCTGATCTCGCTTACGGCGAGCGCGGACGACCCGGAATACCGCCCAATGCGACGCTTATCTTTGAGATCGAGCTGCTCGATGTACTCGAGCCAGCTGAGACCGAGCCAGCCGAAGGGGCCAAGGCGTCCCAGCCGAAGATAGAGGTCAAGTAAGAAATATTTTCGAATTTCGATTGCCGATTTATGTTTTACGACATGTCCGGCACAATGTACGGCTCGCGGTAAAAGCCGCGTACGAGGCGATTTGCCGGCTCGCTGTTCTTGAAACGCTCATTTTCGCGGTCGATTTGCAGCCACGGCCCGAGCGTAACTGTTCGAGCGCCAACATCGATTTCATGAGCCTCCAGGTGTTTCAGCATCCTTTCGAGCATGTCGGCAAAAAGAGGCACCTCTTCGACCTGGGCACGCATTTCTTTAACGGAGGCCTTTTTGCCGAGCCTGTATGAAATGTTGCCGGTATGACAGACGGCGGTGGAACGGTGGCCTTCTAACACCTCAGCGTTAAGATCCTCACGCCGGCCGCTTCGAACCGCATCGATGAAGTTGACGAAATGGTCGCCGCCGCCGTCGAATGACTTGATTTGTTTTCCTTCGTTATCCCAGGCGACGCCGCGATATAAGCTGACGACTCCGCCTTCGCAATTGACGATTACACCCACGCGCTCGCCGCGGAATGTCGGCATTTCCTTCGAGTTCTTAGCCTTGGGAAGATTGTGAACTTCATAAAGTATCGGTGCGGTTGGAAAATCGTAATAGATAATCTGCGTGTTGGGCACATCGCAGGCATCGTTGAATACGAATCTGCCGCCGATGCTCATTACCCGGCTCGGCAGCATCGTCTCGCCCAAACACCAGCGGGCCACGTCCACCTCGTGTATGCCCTGATTGCAGGACTCGCCGTCGCCTGTATTCCAATCGAAGCTGCAATCATACTGGAGCCGATCGCGATATATCGGCACATTTTTCGCCGGGCCGCACCACAGGCCATAATCGAGCGTTTCGGGAATCGGCAGCGGCGTATCGCGCTTGCCGCACGACACACGCGGCTTGTTGGCAAAGGCGGTAATATATTTGATCTTGCCGAGATTGCCTTCTCGAATCCATTTAATGCCCTCGATGAATTTATTCTCCGAGCGATGCTGTGTGCCGCACTGGACAATGCGGCTGTACTTTCGGGCGGCGTTTACCATCTGCCGGCCTTCCCAGATATAGTGCGAGAGAGGCTTTTCGACGTAAACGTGCTTGCCCGCCTGGCACGCCCAGATAGTGCTGAGTCCGTGCCAGTAATTCTGAGTAGCGTTGCCGATTACGTCAATATCTTTGCGGTCGAACAACCGCCGCATATCAATATATTGCTCGACGCCATGGCCGAACTTGGACTCAATTGTTTTAGCCGCGTTACCCATCCGCTGGCGGTCCGGATCGCATACGGCCACAACGCTCACGTCTTTCTGGTTCTCGAAGGACGGTATGTGCGCTCCAACGCCCCGGCCGCCGAGACCAATAATGCCGACACGGATGCGTTCATTTGCTCCTCGTGCCTGTGAAAACGCCAATGCCGCCCCGGCGACAATCGTACTTTTCATAAAATTCCTGCGGGTAATATTTTTGATGATTTACCTCACTTCCAGAGAATTTAGGAGCGTGTGATTGACGGCATGGAGTTTCTCGGTCAGCTCGGCCAGCTCTTCCGCTGTCTCGGCCGATTCGATAGACTCCAGGATATCGCTCAATTCGTCAGCCCCGTTGATTTTGTCGAGCCCGTTGTTTCGCATTGTCACTAATACGTGCTTTACTCTCACAGACAACCGCCAGCGAAAGAATTCGGCCTGTCCCGGCTTTACAGCGCCCGCTTTGAATGCCGGCTCGAACTCGTGAAAAGCAGTGCACGCTTTCTGGATATACAGCAGAACCATTCCCTTGGCCGGATTGCCCTGTGAAAGAATCCGCGCCCATTGAAACTCCTCATCCCGCCAGTGTTCGTCGGTTATGGTTGTCTTATAATCGACCTTGTCTTGCGAAGTCATGATTCCACCCTGTCACAAACGAATTTTCTCCGATGGAACAACGCCTATTTCTTATTGCAATCTGCTCTTACATTATGATCAGTAAAGCTGTCTTGTCAATTACCTGCTAAGGGATTATAATTCCCTCGGCCGGACAGTTGCAAACTTTAAGTTAAAGAAAAGGAATAGAAAAGTGGAACCTCTGTTTATCATCGGCTTTGTTGCGATTTTCATCATTGTACTGGTTGTTGGTTATATCAGTTCTCTCAAACGTCGCCAGGCAATGGCCGCCGTAGCGGCGAAGCTCGGCCTGCGATTTTC
>Ga0207752_1000898_pt1 | contig 14034 bp, 12 predicted proteins | sample Pon2CUnioCityCA_6_FD_187272 | JGI IMG/M metagenome (GOLD analysis project Ga0207752, IMG submission 187272) | Marine sediment microbial community from Union City, CA, USA - Pond 2C Sediment 2 (SPAdes) | ecosystem: Environmental > Aquatic > Marine > Intertidal zone > Salt pond sediment ...
TCGCGGTCATAGCCGGAGCCGTGCCATTGTTAGTGGCGGCCCCACCCTGGGCCTGCCCTCCGCGGCCCTGGCCGGCCCATTCGGGTGGACCACCACCCTGTCCCTGCTGCTGCGCCTGGGTCTCGCCACCGGTCGTCGTGCGCAACCAGGGCGGGCCACCACCCTGAGCCGTGCCGCGGGGGTTTTCGACGGTGGGTGCAGTTGGCTCCCAGGCCCGGATGTACTGGACGAGGGCTTCGATTTCGACGGAGGTGAGCCGCTCGCCGAAGGCCGGCATCTGGGAGAAGGGACGCTTGCCGCCGTTGGTGATGGCGTTGTGGATGGCAGCATCATCCTGCCTGCTCAGAATCTGCTGACTGTTCAACGCCGGGCCGATTCCGCCACTCCCTTCTTCGCCGTGGCAGGCGGCACAGGTTGTGCTAAAGAGACGCTCGCCCAGAGCGGCCATTTCTTCCGGATTATCCACGTCAATGCGGATCGGTTCCGGCGGTGTCAGGGCAACCCCTTCGTCTGTCAGGCGGTGCCATTCTTGCAGGAAACGGGCGATCGCCTCAATATCTTCAGCGGCCAGAGCATTGCCCCAGCCGGCCATCAGCGTGCCCGGTACCCCTTCGGTGATCAGCCGCACCAGCTCGGCCGTCTCCGTTGCCTGAATTTCGGCGGTGTTTACGGCCGGGGCCAACTCTGTGCCTTCGCCGTTCACCCCGTGGCAGACGGTACAATCGCCGGCGTAGAGCTGCAATCCCCGGGCCCAAACTTCGCCCTGGGTGGCGTCGAGGGCGCTGACCTGGGCCAGCAGCGTCTCGTCCACATCTGGGACGGGCAGGCTGGCAGGCACCAGACCCCGGGCGGCGGCCAATTCGCGGACATCGCCCCAATCCCCATAGCGGATGAGGGCGATTAACTCGTCCACCTGGTAATCGTTGAAAATGCCGCCTTCATCTACGTGCCATCCTGGCATGGCGGTGCCATAAAGGCCCCGGGCAATGATCTTGTAAAGGAAATCGTAGTCGGCGGCGCGCAGGGCATCGCTGTTCAGGGGTGGGGTGCTGCCGATCCCTTCGCCATTAGCCCCATGGCACACGGCGCAATTCTCGGCATAGAGTACGGAAGCGTCGCCGACAAAGGTCTGGCGCAACGTTTCCTGGGCCTGATCCATCCGTACCGGCTCGCGCAAGGCGTAGACCGGAAGGACAATGGCGATGGCCAGAAAGGAGATGAGGGTGAGTACGGTATATTTGTTCATAGTGATTCCTGAGGTTGGGGACTGGAGATTGGAGATGAACTGACCGTCTCAATCTCCAATCTTTCATCTCAAGTGCCTTAAGCATAAACGAGCTGGCTGGGACTGAATCCATCCCGCGTCTGCCCTTCGCCGGTATTCACCAGGATCTGTCCTTCCTTCACCTGGATGGGAAAGGTATCCAAAGCGCGGGGAGCGGGTGGGTTCTCTACGTGCCCGTGGAGGTCGAAGCTGGACGCGTGGCAGGGACAGAAGAAGCGATTTTCGTTCGCTTCCCACTCGACAGAGCAGCCGAGGTGGGTGCAGCGGCGGTAGACGGCGAGGAAACCGCCGTCGGCGGCCCGCACCAGGAAGAAGCGGCCGTCCGGGAACTCGGTCACACTTCCCGGTGGGAAGCTATCGGCCGGGCCGGCGCTGACGATGCGACCGAATTCGCCGCTCAGGGAGCGCGGCTGCAGGAAGAAAAGGCTGGCGCCGCCGATTTCCAGGGCGACGAGGGCACCCAGGGCACCCATGCCCAGCTTAAGAAAGTTCCTGCGGTTGAGATTGTCCGCGCCGGTGTCGCCACCGGCCGGCGGGATGGTAGGTGTTGCCGTCATCTTGCTACTCCATGTAAAGGGTATGTTTAGAAATTGTGTTCCGTATTGCGTTCTGTGGCGTGGGCGCCCCGCGCTTTTTTATGTGAGAAAAGGCGCGACCAGGGCCATGTTCGGACCCCGGAAAAAGATTCCGGTCAGGGTCAGCAGGATCAGGCTGGTAGCGACGAAGGTGAATAATCCGACAGTGGCTTCGCTGCGGTTGGCCCGGAGGCCCATCCGCAAGAAGGCGTAAATGAGGGCCAGTCCGCCGAGGGTAAGCAGCAGGGGGAACAGCCCGTTGGTGACCAGCGCCGGCCATTCGGGCAGCGAGCTCGGCAGATCAAGCCAGTATTCGTCAAGGACCACCAGCAGGGGCACGAAGGCCCCGCTCAGCAGCAGGCCGATGAGGGCGGCAATCCGGCCGGTGCGGGAGCGGAAGTAAATGCCCACATCGCCCTCTTCCCGGTCCCAACGGGGCAGGAAGAACGCGGCGAGCAACAGCGCACCGGCCAGGACCATCGCCGCCAGAGGATGCATGTGCAGCAACAACTCCTGTAACCCCAGAAAATACCAGGCCGCCTTGGCCGGGTTGGGAGGGTGGGTGGGGTCGGCCAAGGCCTCCAGCGGCGCCGGTACAAAGATGGCGAAGAGGAGCAGGCCGGCAATCAGGGCCGCAGCCGCGGCCAGCTCAATCCGTACGAGGTGGGGGATGGTGGTCAGCCGCTCTACCCGCTCCCGGGGGCCGAGCTTTGGCTGGGAGATGCCGCCATCCTTGCGCACCTTCCAGAAATGGTAGGAGAGTAGGGCAATCAATACCGCGGGTAATACGGCCACATGGATCGCGTAGAAGTTGCGGAGTGCCCCCTGGCCCACCTCCGGCCCGGCCAGCAGGAAGTTCGTGAGTGCTTCGCCTACCACGGGGATGTAGGTCAACAGGCTGGTGCCGACCGTGATTGCCCAGAAGGCCAGCTGGTCCCAGGGGAGCAGGTACCCGGTGAAGTTGAAGGCAACGACCACCAGCAGCAAGATCAGGCCGATGGCCCAGTTGGTGCTGCGCCCTTCCTTGAACCCGCCGGTAAAGAAAACGCGTAGTAGATGGAGGAAGGCGGTAATCACCAGCAGGTTCGCGGACCAGTGGTGGAGGGCGCGAATCAGGGAGCCAAGGGCCACCTGCGTTTCCAGCCACTGAATGCTGGTGTAGGCCCGTTCGACGCTGGCATCGTAACGGAACATCAGCAAGACGCCGGTGGCCACGAGCATTACAGCCAGCAGTGCCGAGAGACCGCCCAGGCCCCAGGTGTAGGTCCAACGCAAGGCCGGCGCCGGAACCTTGGTGGGATGCAGATGAAGAATCAGGTTATTGGCTACCGCCCGCATCCGGCTGCGATCATCCGGTACTGCGTCAGTGTAAAGCAAACGTCGCTTCCAGCTACTTATCTTTCCGGTCACAATCCAACCTCCAATCGCTTTGTTCCCGGAGACTATACCCGCCGCCTGTGAAGGATTTTCAAAGATGTTGTGAAGATGTGATGAAGATCCGGGTTGCCCTTCAGGTAGAATTTGTTATGATTGTATCAGTACAAGCAATACAGAAATCATGGCCGATACGGAACTCTTTCTCTACCAGGAAATAGCAGAAGCGCTGCGCCGGCGAATCGCCGCCGGGGAGCTGGCTGCAGGGGACCGGTTGCCCTCGGTGAGGGACCTGGCCCGGCAGTGGGGGTGCAACCCGGGCACCGCCAGTCGCGCGTACAGCACGCTTGCCGAAGAGGGCCTGGTCACCGCCCACCGGGGGAGTGGCACCCGGGTGGCGAGCAATGCCTTGCAGCCGCACCAGCCGGCGTGGCAATGGGCGTCACTGGTCAATCGGGCGGAGCAATTTCTGCTGGAGGCGCTGGGCAGCGGTTACGACGTGAACCAGGCGCAATCGGCCCTTTCGGTGGCGGTGGCCCGTTGGCAGGCGCTGCAGACGGAGGAACCACCGGTCGCTGCCGCGCCCGCGGAGCGGGCGACGCTTCGTTTTGCGGGCAGCCACGACCTGACGATTGGCCTGCTGGGACGCATGTTGGGAGAGCGGGCGCCGGAAATCGCCTTTTCCGTGGCTTACGTGGGCAGCCTGGGCGGGTTGATGGCGGTGGCGCGCGGTGAAGCGGATCTGGCCGGAAGCCATCTTTGGGACGAGAGCAGCGATAGCTACAACCGGCCGTTCGTACGCCGCCTGCTGCCCGGCCGGCGGGTTGCGTTGTTGACCCTGGCCAACCGCAGCCTGGGCCTGATCACGGCACCGGGCAACCCGCAGGGGCTGGCCACGGTGGCCGATCTTGCCCGGCCGGCGATCACATTTATCAACCGGCAGGCGGGGTCGGGGACGCGGGTGTGGTTGGATGCTCAGTTGCAGGAAGCCGGGATCGATCCGCAGGCGATCGCCGGCTACGAGCGCGAGGAGTCCACGCACATGGTCGTGGCCCAGGCGGTGGAATCGGGCGAAGTCACGGCCGGCCTGGGCATCCACGCCGCGGCGGCTGCTTACGGGTTGGGGTTTGTGGAGCTGACCCGGGAACGGTACGACCTGGTCCTGCCGGAGGCGATCTGGGAAACGCCTGCCGGGCAGGCGGTGAGGGACGTGGTTTCCTCCACCAGCTTCTGCGAAGCGGTGGAGGCGTTGGGCGGTTACGATACGGCGGTTACCGGCCGGGTGGCGTGGGTCTGATGGACGAACTGTTCAACGGTACCGTACAGGCCGTCCGCCTGATCTTCGAACGAGATCCCGCCCTGCTGGAGATTGTCTTCCTCTCTTTGCGCGTCTCGGGAATCGCCCTTTTTTTCAGCACGCTGATCGGCATCCCCATCGGCGCCTTCCTGGGCTTAACCCGCTTCGCCGGCCGCCCACTGGTGATCGCCTTTCTCTATACGGGAATGGGCTTTCCACCGGTGGTCATTGGGCTTTTCGTCTACCTCTTCCTCTCCCGCAATGGGCCCCTGGGCGGCCTCGATTCGACGTTGATCCCGGAGCTGTTTACGCCGGCGGCAATGATTGTGGCCCAGAGCATTATTTCTTTCCCCCTGGTGGCCGGCTTCACCATGGCGGCCGTGATGGGGGTAGACCCCCAGCTCCGGCAGCAGGTGCTTTCCCTAGGTGCCACGCGCTGGCAGGCAGCCGTCACCATCCTGGCCGAGGCCCGTATCGGCGTTCTCGTTTCCATTATTGCCGGCTTCGGCAGCATCATCTCTGAAGTAGGCGCCGTGATGCTGGTCGGCGGCAATATCGAAAGCAAGACGCGCGTGCTGACCACGGCCATCGTGCTGGAGACGCGCAAGGGCAACTTCGACCTGGCCATTGCCCTGGGCGTGATCCTGCTGGCCATTTCCTTTCTGGTTAACGTAATGATGCTCTATCTTCAGGGACGGACTTTTCATGAATGATTTCACTCGCACTGCCAGCCGGCACGCCGTCGAAGCTGAACGGGATGGGAATATGGGCAGCGATCGCGCCGCAAGAGGACGGTGGGCAAAGCGTCCTCCAGGGACAGAGATCCTTTATGCGCTTTCCGGCGTGGAGAAAGAATATGACGACCGCTCCGTCTTGCGCGTCGACAGGCTGGAGATTCGCCAGGGAGAGATCTTCTCCCTGGTCGGCCCGAGTGGCGCCGGCAAAAGCACGCTTCTGCGCCTGCTCAATTTCCTGGAACCGCCCAACCGCGGAACACTCGCCTTTCGTGGACGGACATTTGCGCCGGGGGACACCATGCCGGTCAGCCTGCGCCGCCGGGTGACCACCGTTTTCCAGCGCCCGATATTGCTCCAGCGCACTGTCTGGGACAACGTGGCCTACGGGCTGCGCTTGCGGGGCCGCCGGCGGCGGCAGGAGCGGATCGAGGACGCCCTGGAACAGGTGGGGCTGACCCACCTGGCGCGGCAGGATGCCCGCACCCTCTCCGGGGGAGAGGCGCAGCGGGTGGCTCTGGCGCGGGCCATGGTCCTGGAGCCCGATGTGTTGCTACTGGACGAACCGACCGCCAACCTGGATCCGTACAATGTCGGCCTGATCGAAGAGATTGTGCGCAATCTCAATGAGCAGGCGGGGACCACCCTGGTACTGGTCACGCACAATGTGTTCCAGGCGAAACGGCTGGCGGACCGTGTTGCGCTTCTGCTCGAAGGGGAGGTCATTGAAGTGGCCGATGTTGAGCGTTTCTTTAGGGCGCCCGAGGACGAGCGCACCGTTGCCTTTGTTCAGGGCGATATGGTTTATTAGTCGAGATTGGAGATTGGATTCATCTCTTCCGGTGGCCCATCCCCGATCACAAAACAGGAGGAAGGTATGAAGCAGCATCGTCTACTATTGGTCTTGCTGCTGCTGGCATCGTTGCTGGTGCTGGCGGGATGCGGGCCTGAGGACGCCGCGGATCCAACGCCCGAGGAGACGGCTGCCGAGGAAGAAGCGGAGGAAGAGGCCCCGGCCGGTGAAGGGGGAGAGCTGGTCCTGGCAACGACGACCAGCACCGAAAACTCGGGCCTGCTGGCCGAGATCATTCCCGTATTCGAAGACGAATATGGGGTCACCGTGGACGTCATTGCCATGGGCACCGGCCAGGCTTTGCAACTGGGCGAAGATGGAAACGCCGACGTCTTGATGGTCCATGCCCGTGCCCTGGAGGACGCGTTCATGGAAGCCGGTCACGGAATTCGCCGGGAGGACCTGATGTACAACGATTTTGTCATCGCCGGCCCGCCGGAGGACCCGGCCGGTGTTGAAGGCGTGGAAGATGCGGCGGCCGCCTTTGCCCAGATTGCCGAAGCCAAGGCACCCTTTGTCTCGCGCGGCGATGAGTCGGGCACCCACACCAAAGAGAAAGCGATCTGGCAGGCAGCAGAGATCGATCCGGAAGGCGACTGGTACATCTCGGCCGGGCAGGGGATGGGCGCCGTGCTCACCATGGCCGACGAACAGATCGCCTACACCCTCAGCGACCGGGCCACTTACCTTGCCCGTACACTGGAGGGGACGGAACTCGTGATCCTGGTTGAGGGAGATCCTATTCTATTTAATCCGTACGGTGTAATTGCCGTCAATCCCGATAAGGGAGAACAGATAAACAATGAACTGGCCAACACCTTTATCGACTGGCTCATTTCCGTGCCCACGCAGGAGATGATCGGCGAATTTGGCGCAGAGCAGTTTGGCGCCCCGCTCTTCACGCCTGATTCGGAACTGTGGGACAGTTGATTGTTGCTGGTTGGTGGTGGATTGTTGCCCAGTGTCAGCCAACATTCAAGGACCAACAGGAGCCCGGTGAGGGGACCCGGTTGGCAGGGCCGGTGCGAATAGCGCTGACGAAGACCCTATAGCGAATCCATTAGCCTCCGGATTCAGTTGCCCGGCGCGGGCGGTGCCGGCCCTAACGCCCCGATCAAGTGATCGGGGCGTTTTCCTTCCGGTGTGGGGCACCTGATCCGGACAATCGGCGTTAAATCCGGTGATAGGTGTCACTATCAAGCTTCGTTGTTTTCTGGAATGATGGAATGTGGAGTCAGTGGGGCCATGGGCAGCCGGACTCGCGTTGTCGTCTGCCTGCATTTGTCCCCAGGAAATCCGGCCCGTATCTTTTCCGGCACTCATACGTCTGAAAGAGCAAAGGGAAGGTATGTTTAACGAAGAAGACACCACCCGGCTGCAGCGAGCGCGCTCCCTGGACACGGAGGTGCTGGCTGCTATCTACGACGAATACCATCCCCTTATCTACCGTTACATTTACCGACGGGTTGGTGAGGTGGAAGTAGCCCAGGACCTGGCCGCAACTGTTTTTCAGCGTTTCTTGCAGGCGTTGGACGACGGCGGCGGTCCGGAGCGCCACCTGCGCGCCTGGTTATACCGCAGCGCGCACAACGCCGTGGTGGACCATTATCGCCGCCGGCAGCACCGGCAACACCTTCCCTTGAAAGAAAATCTAATAGATGGCGGCGAGAGCCCAGCGCGCCAGACTGAGAAGGAATTCGCGGCCCGGCTGGTCAGAGAAGCTTTACGAATGCTGACGCCGGACCAGCAACAGGTGATTGTGCTTAAATTCATGGAAGGATTATCGAATCGAGAGGTAGCCACCATCCTGGACAAAACGGAAGGAGCCGTGAAATCACTACAACACCGGGCGCTGGCCAGCTTAGGTCGTTGCCTGGAAGATGCAGAAAAGAGAGTTGTGGCATGACGAACCAATTGACAGAAACGGTTGATCTGGCACTGAGCCGGCTGGCAGCGGGCGAACCGCTCCCGGACATCTTGGCTGCTTTCCCCGAAGAGAAGGACACCTTGTTGCCCTTGCTCCAGAGTGCTGCGCACCTGGATGTACTGGTGGACGTGCCCCTGCCCGATGCCGAATCAGTGGCGGCGGACCGCCATGCCTTTCTGGCGGCGGCCGAGGCCCGGCAGCAACAAGGCGTGCTTATCTCGGCCAACGGCAACCGGGCGATGGCCGCTTCCGTTGCCGGTGGGGCCGTATCTATTTCCTTGCTGGGACGTCTGAAAGAGTGGATAGACGAACACGTGGCACTGCCTGCCTTTCCGGTGGGCGCCCAGAAGGAGAGAAATATGGGTACTTTACTTTTGAAAGCGGCTTTTGCATTAATATTGACCTTTGGTACCGTCGGCGGCACGGTGGCCGTCTCCGCCGACAGCCTCCCCGGATCCCCCGTTTACCCGGTGAAATTGGCAGTGGAAAGGGCCAGGTTGGCTGTTAACGCCGATCCAGCAGGCGATGCCGACCTCCACTTAGCCTTCGCCGAAGAGCGGGTTGAGGAGATGGGGAGGCTTGTTGATGAGGGGGGCGCGCCGGACGAGGCGACCATGAACCAGCTGCAGCTTCATCTAGAGGAGGCGATTGCTCTCGCTGCACAGCAGCCGGATGAGAAAATGTTTCAAATGCTCGTTCAGGCGCAGAACGTGATCCAGACACAAGAAGCGGTGATGGAGCGCGTTCAGACTGGTCCCGGCGAGCCTACTCAGGCCCAGGTCCAGGCGATGGTGCAGGCGATGCAGCAGCTCGGCCTGGCAATCGAGAACGGGCTACAGGATCCGCAGGCGTTCCGCATCCGTTACGGATTCGGACGGCCGGAAACGGCGCCCGAGCAACCGGACCTGGAGCCGGGTGACCGCGCCCGGCCGGAAACCGACCCGGACGGCCTTGGCCCCGGCCCCGGCCCCGGCGAACCCGGTGGCAACCCCGACTGCATCCAGGCCGGCGACTGTGAGCCGCAAGGATTGCAGAACCAGCACCAGGCCCCGCCCTCCGAACCCGGCGAATATGGCAATGAAGATTGCCAGCAGGGTGGCGAAGAGTGCGAGCCTGTGGGCGACCAGTACCAGTGGGGCCCGCAGGATGAGCAGGCCGGACCCGGCAGCGACGGCGCGGCCGGCACCCCGAATGAAGATCCCGGGGGTAGTGATATGAATCACGGTGTCACCAACGGCCAGAACGGCGGCGACGGTGGCAACACTGACTCCGGCGGCGACAATGGTGGCGGCGGTGACAATGGTGGTAGCGGCGGTAACGGCGGCGGGAATGGAGGAGGCTGATAAAAATGGTTAACGGCCTCAAGATACCCTATAATCTGTAGGCCGTAACCCGACATCTGTCGGTTACACCTGCCCTGGGGCGGTACGCTGCCCCAGGGCATTTTTGTTGGGCCAGAGCCGGCCCGCAAGGGGATCAGGGCGCCAGGGGCAAGCGGAAGGTAAACGTGCTCCCCTGGCCTTCCCCCGGGCTGCTGGCAATCAATTCTCCGCCCATGGCCCACGCCAGGTGGCGGGAAATGGTGAGGCCAATGCCGCTGCCGCCACTGCGGCGCGAGCGGGAGGAATCGACCCTGTAGAAACGCTCGAAGAGGTAGGGGATCGCCTCGGCCGGAATGCCAATTCCCGTATCGCTGACGACGACGTCTACGCTCTGGCGGGCCGGGTTGACCGTCACTTCCACGGCGCCCCCCTCGGGCGTATAGCGGATGGCGTTGCCCAGCAGGTTCACCAGGATCTGCACCACCCGGTCGGGATCAGCACACACCTCCGGGTTCTCGGCGGGCAGGGTGGCGGTCAGCGACAGCCCCTTGGCCTCTGCCTGTGGACGCAACTGGGTCAGTGCCTGCCGGATGCTTTCATGGAGCGGGAAGGCCATCATCTCCAGGTGAATGTCTCCCGCTTCCACCCGAGAAAGGGTCTGCAGATCGTCGATGAGGCGCTGAAGGCGCCGGATCTCGAGGTGCATGTGGTTGAACGTGTCCGGATCGCTGGGGAAAAGACCGTCCATCATCCCTTCGAGGTAACCGGCCAGGGCGGTCAGGGGCGTGCGTAGCTCGTGGGCCACGTTGCCGATGAGACGGATGCGCCGCTCCTCGATCTGTTCCAGCGTTTCGGCCATCTGGTTGAAGTGGGTGGCGACCATTGCCAGCTCGTCACTATAGGGGACCTTTACGCGCTCGCTATAACGACCGTCGGCGATGCGCTGGCTGCTACGAGCCAGGTCGTCCAGGGGGCGCAAGATCTCCCGGGCGATCAGTAGCCCCGTGATCAGGCCGGTGAAAATGGCACCCACAGCCGCCACACCCACCGCGGTAAAGATAGAGGAGCGAAAGGCGTCCAGGAGGGTGTTCGTGGCTGTGGCCACATCGGCCACTGTCTCGGCCGCCGTTAGCTGGCCGAGGGCGGTTTCGACCCTGGGCGGGACAAAGGAGCGGGTGAGGAGCGCGGCCATCAGCAGGACCACGAGCACGCCTACAATAACCACCATCATGTGGGCGGCGACGATTCGCCAGCGTAACTGGCGCCAGGGGAAGGCGCGTGCCGGGTGAGGGGTCCGGTCGTCGCCGGTCATACGGGCCTGGGCTCCGGGTCAAGCTTCATCGCGGCCGGTCCACAAATTTGTAGCCCACGCCGCGTACGGTCTCGATCAGCCCGCTGCCCTGGGCCTCCTCCAGCTTGCGCCGCACCTGCCCGACGTAGACGTCTACCACCCGTTCGTTCCCGTAAAAGTCCACGCCCCACACCCGGTCTATCAGTTGTTCCCGGGTGAGAACCCGGCCGGCGTGGTCGGCGAGTTCCCAGAGAAGCTTAAATTCGGTCGGGGTCAGATCCAGTTTCTCGTCCGGCGTCCATGCTTCGTGGCGGTCGGGGTCGATGCTCAGGAACTGGAAGTGGCGGGCGTTTTGGGCGGTGGCCGGATCCCGCTGCCGGCGCAGAATCGCCTCGACGCGCGCCACCAGTTCGCGCGGGCTGAAGGGCTTGGTCAGGTAGTCGTCCGCCCCAATTTGCAGGCCGGCAACGCGGTCGACCTCTTCCGTGCGTGCGGTCAGCATCAAGATGTAGACATCGGACTTCTGGCGGAGGCGGGCGGCTACTTCCATCCCATCCATGCCCGGCAGGTTAAGGTCGAGGATCACCAGGTCCGGCCGGTGGCTACCGGCAATTTCCAGCGCTTCGGCGCCATCTTCGCTGCTCAACACCTGGAAGCCCGCACTTTCCAGATAGGTACGGACCACGCGCTGGATGCTGGCTTCATCTTCTACTACCAGAATCGTGTGCTTGTTCATCGGTTCTCGGTTGGCAAAGGGACCTTTGTTGGCAAAGGGCCTTCTTTGGCAAAGGGGCCTTCTTTGGCAAAGGCTAGTACTTCAATACAATTGCTATGCAGGTCTATTATACAGGCAGGTCTTGGTGAGGGCGACATAACGAATAATGGCAAGGTGTGGAGTGCGGATCGTTAGCGATTGGAAAGTGGGGATTGGCGCATTCGCGACTGAACGTTGGCCACAGGCTTATAAGGAGTGGAGATGAGTGACGAAAGAAAAGCAATTGTAGTCATCGGTGGGGGACCGGCCGGGATTGAAGCAGCGTTGGCGGCGGCGACGGCCGGGGCCGGCGTGACGCTGATCAGCGATGGGCCGGTCGGCGGGCGTGCCGGCTGGCACAGCCTGCTACCGAGCAAGGTGTGGCTGGCCGCTGCGGACACGGCCGGTGCCGTGTCCGAGACGGGAGTGGTCGGGCTGGCGCAAAGCGACGCCCCACGCCCGGAGCCGGAAGCGATCCTGGCGCGCATCAAGGTGGTGAAGGAGGCGTGGAATGAGGAGCAGGCGCAGGCGCTGGCCACAGCCGGCGTGGTTGTGTTGCACGGCCGGGCCACTTTGGCCGGGCCGGACAGGGTTGTCGTCGACGGGGAGGGGCGTGACGAACAGCAGAGCCTGGAAGCGGATAAGATAATTATTGCCGTGGGCTCGGTGCCCATCTTTCCGCAGGGGATGAAACCGAACGGGCGGCAGATCCTGGCACCGCGCTTTGCCAGCCACCTTTCGCCGTTGCCCGAAAGCGTGGTCGTCGTCGGTGCCGGCGCTACCGGCTGTGAATTCGTTTACCTGTTCAACCGGTTGGGGGTGGAGGTTACCTGGATCGTGGACCAGTTCGGTGTCCTGCCGGCCTTTGTCCCGGAAGCCGGCACGCTGCTCAAGGAAACGCTGGTGGCGCGCGGGGTGCGGCTGGTGGAGGGGCAGATGGCCGACCACATCGAGACAGGCGAGGGCGGGGCAACTGTGGTGCTGGCCGATGGCACGACCCACGCGGCTGCCGTGGCCTTTGTCGCCATTGGCCGCCAGCCGGATCTCGACGGCCTGGATCTGGAAGCGGCCGGGCTGGATGCGCCGGTCGGGGTCGTGACCGACGCTTACGGGCGGAGCGACGAACCGGCCATTTACGTGGTGGGCGACGCCGCCGGGGCGCCGATGGTGGCCAATGGCGCGACGGCTCAGGCGTGGGTGGCGGGCCGGCACGCGGCCGGCGCCCCGGTCACCCCTTACCGGCCGGAGAGCACCGTTGCCGCCATTTACACCGAACCTCAGGTGGCCCAGGTGGGACGGCTGGACGGAGAAGCGCTGGTCACTGTCCAGATCCCGTTCTCGGCCAGCCTGAAAGGGCGCCTGTTACCGGAAGAGGAGGGGTTCCTGCAACTTGCGTATGAGGAAGAGAGTGGGCATCTGGCCGGTGCTGCTGCGGCCGGCCCGCACGCGGCCGACCTGCTGGCGCCGGTGGCCGTCGCCCTGCAGTTGGATGCCACGCTCTCCGATCTGGAGACCCTTTACCCGGCCCACCCGACGTTGAGCGAGTTGCCGTTTACGGCGATCCGCCGGGTCGCGAGGGGGGAAGCGTGACGGACGCGGCGGAGACCATCGATCTGGACGTGCTGCTCGCGGAATTTGCCCAGGCTGTGGCTGCCGTAGAAAAGCCAAACACGCCGCGCCTGCGGGCTGTGCGACGGCGCTTCAGTCGCCGGTTGCGTGAGGCGAAGCCTGAGAAGGTGCTGGCCCTGGCCTTTCGCCTGCTGGAGAGCGGCAAGCCGCGGGATCGCTGGTTCGCCTATGAATTTGTCCACGACCACAAACCGGCGCTGCACAGCCTGGATGCCCTGCTGCTGGAGCGGTTGGGCACCGGTATGGCCAGTTGGGATCAGGTTGACAGCTTCGCGCCTTACCTCTCCGGCGTCGCCTGGCGCCGGGGGCAGATTGGGGACGAGGTCATTCACCGTTGGGCCGCTTCGCCCGATCGCTGGTGGCGGCGAGCCGCATTGGTCAGCACCGTGGCCCTGAACGTCAAGGCACGGGGTGGTACGGGGGATGTGCCCCGCACCCTGGCCGTCTGTGAGCTGCTGGTCGACGATCGGGACGATATGGTGGTTAAGGCGATGTCCTGGGCCCTGCGCGCGGCCGGGGTCCACGATCCGGACGCCGTGTCTGGTTTCCTGGAGAGGCACGAGGGGAGGCTGGCAGCCCGGGTCAAACGGGAGGTGCGCAATAAGCTGGAGACCGGGTTGAAGAACCCGGGCAGGGGCCGGCGCCTGTGAAGGAATCCTGGCCGGCAACGTGGGCGAGTTGCGCGTGCTGGACGAATTGGGTGAGATGGCGCCGGTGGTAGCCGCACACGGCAACGATCACACCCGCGCGGCGCAGCGCTAAGTGCCGGTACAGCAGGTGGGGTTCGAAAAGAAGGCGGATATGGTGCCTGTGCTTCACCGCTCGAGGAGGAGGGCCGCTGGGATCACTTCGGCTGCGCTGAGTGCAAGCCTTCACTTCGTTACTCAGAAACTACTTCTGTTCCCGTTGTGTCGTGTTAGTAAGGGTAACGCCGCTGGGATCCTTCATTGCATTCAGGATGACAGGTACGGGGAGGTTTCTTTCCTCACAGAA
>Ga0207752_1000899_pt1 | contig 14024 bp, 12 predicted proteins | sample Pon2CUnioCityCA_6_FD_187272 | JGI IMG/M metagenome (GOLD analysis project Ga0207752, IMG submission 187272) | Marine sediment microbial community from Union City, CA, USA - Pond 2C Sediment 2 (SPAdes) | ecosystem: Environmental > Aquatic > Marine > Intertidal zone > Salt pond sediment ...
GCTACCGGCCCTCACATCGTCCTCATTATAGGACGGGCGGGTGAAGAAACGGTGAGAGGTGGGTCAAGGATTTCCCGAGGGTTGGGTCAGCGCTCTCAGGGCACCAAGCAAGTTGGTGGGGATAAACCTGTCGGGTTTCATGACTTTTGCACCTGGTCACGGATCGTGGTATACTTATCTATGTAGCGTGAAGCGGTTGGCTCCGGTCGAGCCGGAACGCACGCCAGAACAAATATCCATTATCCCAGCAGCTCGCTAGAGCTGCCTTCGTCCCCCATCGTCGCCCAGGGGGCCGCATGGAAACACAACGTCGTCGATCAGGCCGTTCTCCTGGATGATACCAAGGGGAACGGCCTCGTTCGTTTGTCATATGAGGGTCAACAGGTCACGATGAAAACCAGAAAGTACTACCGCAGCTTGCGCTTCAAGATCACAGTAGGCCTGCTACTGGCGGTGGTCGCGATCCTGGCGATTTCATCCTACCTGCGATACGTCAGCTTCCGCGAGCTTCTGATAGGGAGCCTGGCGCTCTCAGCGGCCAGTCCAGAGCAGATCATACAGGCCCAGTTGGCCGCCTATGTCCGCGGTCGGTTGATCCTATCGGCCGTCTCCGTCGCCGTCATCGTGATCATCAGCGAGCTGATGATGAGCGAGATGGTGATCGGCAGACTGGGTCGATTCTTGAGGGCGGTCAAACAGGTGGGGCGGGGGAACCTCGAAGCCCGGGTGACGGTCGAAGGCGACGATGAAATCGCGGAGCTGGCCGAGGCGTTCAACCGGATGACCGAGGAGCTACAGCGAGAGGCGGAGAAGCTCTCGACCCTCAACACCTTGGCGGTCACACTCGGTCAATCGTTGGATCTGGAAGATGTCATGCGCACTGCCCTGGACGAGGTGCTGGAGTTGATGGGGTTGGGGGCGGGCTGGATCAACGTGCAGGATGAGCAGGGAGAGAAGTCTCGCATCGTGGCCAGTCGCGGTCTGCCCCAGGCAGCGGCCCTGGCCCACGCGCACTGCGTGTGGAATCGCGGCATCTGTGCGGACGTTCTGGATTCAGGTCAGCCCCGGGTCTTCCGCGGTGAACGGCAGCACCCTTGCCCGGCCTCCGAACACCTTGAAGAAGAGGGGCTTGTCTTTCACGCATGTCTTCCCCTGAAATCCAAGGGTCGCGTTTTGGGCGTGATGAGTCTGGCCGGTGTGCCCTCGACCAATCCGTGGATGTTCGCTGAGGACTCGCTGGACACGCTGACGGCCATTGGCCGCCAGATCGGTATGGCCATCGAAAGCGCCAGCCTGTACGAGGAACTGCATCAGAAGGAGGTGCTCCGGAGGCAGCTACTGGAGCGCGAGATCACCCTGCGGGAGAAAGAGCGGAAGCGCATCGCGCGCGAGTTACACGATCAGACCGGCCAGCGTTTGACCTCGATCATCATGACGCTCGGTCTCCTCGAGGAGCCGATCTCCACACCGGAGGCCCAGAGGCACGTGCAGGATTTGCGGAATATGGCGGCGCAGGTTTTGAAAGAGATCCGGAATGTGGCTCTGCATCTCAGGCCCAGTGTGCTGGATGACCTGGGGCTGTTGGCGGCGCTGCGGCATTATCTCAAGGGGTATCAGAACAGGTACCGCCTGCTCGTGGATTTTCAGGCGCTGGGCCTGGATGGCAAGCGCCTGCCGCCTGATGTGGAGACGGCTCTGTTTCGCGTCACGCAGCAGGCCCTCACGAATGTGGCTCGACACGCGCAGGCTCAGCACGTCACGGTGCTCCTGGAGGATCGTGGCGCTTCGGTCATGCTGATTGTGGAGGATGATGGCCGGGGGTTTGACGCGGATCGCGTGATGAACACGCATCCGCACGAGGGAAACCTGGGGCTATATTGTATGCGGGAGCGAGCCTCCCTCCTGGGTGGAACGTTCACTATCGAGTCCACGCCGGGGACGGGTACAACGGTCTTTGTCCGGATACCACTAGAAGGCATAGAAAGCGATGGCAGAGAAGATTCGACTGCTGGTGGTGGATGACCACCCGGTGGTGCGGGCGGGGCTGCGTATGTTGCTCTCCGCCCAATCGGATATGGAGGTTGTGGGGGAGGCGTCCAACGGCGCTACAGCCGTGGAGCGCGCCCTGGAACTGAAGCCCGACGTCGTCGTGATGGATCTCAAGATGGGTGGTATGGATGGTCTGGCAGCCACCCGCGAAATCGTGGGCCGCCTTTCTCAGACCAAGGTCGTGGTGCTGACGATGCACAGCGACGAGGAGTACCTGCGACAGGCGCTGGACGCCGGGGCCACCGGGTACGTGCTCAAGGAGGCCGTCGACACGGAGATCGCTGTGGCTATCCGGGTCGTGCAACGGGGCGAGGTTTTCCTCTATCCTTCCTTCACCCGCGTTTTGGTGGGGGATCTGATCCAAACGGAGGAGATGGACGATTCCTCGGAACAGGATGGGTACGGACTTCTAAGCGACCGTGAGAAGGAGGTCCTGCGACTGGTGGCGCTGGGCGACACCAACCGGGAGATCGCCGAACGGCTCTTTCTCAGCGTACGGACGGTGGAGACCTACCGGGCCCGGCTGATGGAGAAGCTGAACCTCAAGAGCCGCGGTGAGCTGGTGCGCTACGCGCTGCGCAAGGGGATCAGGCCTGACGAGCTAGGAGATTCTTAAAGAGGAATCACTCCTCCCGGGAAAGCCTGTGGAAACTGCCCCCGACTGTCTGCAGTCGGCAGTTTCCACAGGCTTTTCGGTTTTCTACGGACATCAGAGGCACCCAAATTGTGGATTTCTACGCTAGACACCGCCTTTGCGGCATGTGATAATTATGATGGGTGAATATCGCACGCCCTAAGATACAAAGGGAAGCCCGACCGTCTCCGACCGTCTCCCGACCGTCTGCGGTCGACGTCGACGTCGGCATCGGCAGCGACTTTGGCTTCGCCCGAAGCGGTACCGTGGTCTTCATACGACGCAGCAACTCCTACGCACACTTGGTCTTTATCCCGACACGACCCCGGCCGCTCCGTAGACCGTTCTGACGAGAGAAATCCAGAGAGCCAGAGAGCCAGAGAGAGCAAGGTCTTCTACCGAGTGCCAAACGGCACAGGGAGGGCAGTATAGATGGACACAGGGCGTAGAATATTGGTCATCGACGACGACCCGATCTTCGTCAAGTCCACGAAGGCTGTGCTGGAATCCCGTGGGTACCAGGTGGAAAGTGCCCAGAACAAGGAGGATGCTTTGACCAAGATGGACCAGGAGAAACCGGACCTGGTGCTCCTGGATGTCATGATGGACTGGGTGTTGGAGGGTGTAACGATCAGCCAGGAGATGATGAGCCAGAAGGAACTACAGCGGATCCCCATCATCATGATTACCTCCATCCGGGATTCCGAGTACCGGGGTCTCTTTCCGCAGGATCAGTACCTGCACATCAATAGCTGGCTGGACAAGCCCTGTTCCCCTGACAAGCTGGTCTCTGAGGTCGAAAGGACACTCGCTCGCCACGAAAAGTACCGGAAGGCCGGCTGAGATTATACTTTCAGTTCAGGGCGCTTCTGATACTTCTCAAGTCGATTTGCTGCTTGTTAGTTAACTAGGTACGCCTTGATGGACCCAACTGTTGCTCCACTTTCGCCGCTGTTTCTGTTCGTCCTGATCGCTCTGGGGCTGCTCCTGCTCCTGGCCGGTGGCCTGCTGGTTCTCTTTCTTTCCACCAGGGCCAAGTTACGGCAGCAGAAGCAGGAGCTCACGGCTGCCCATAATGAGCTGCAGGAGCGATCCGCCGTCCTGGCGGAGGCCGAGCGGGAGGTCGAACGCCTGAAACGGATCCCCAAATCGGAGCTCCTGCCCATGCTGAAGCTGGCCCACGAACAGCGTTCCCCCTTGGCCGCGATTCAGAACGCCCTGGATACACTCTTGCAGGGATATGCCGAAACCGACCCACAGTTGCGAGATGAGATGCTGAACCTGGCGCGCGACCGTGCAGCGACGATGCTGGAGCGGGTCAACGACTTCTTGCGCCTGGGCGCCGTCCGACACGCAGAGATCGAGAGAAACGTGCGGCCCGTGCAATTGCTGGACGTGGTGGATCGGCTGGTCCCGGAGAAGCGCGCCCAGGCGAAGTGGCGGGCGGTGGATTTGCACGTGGATGTCCCGGACTCGCTGCCACCGGTGACGGCCACCTCTGAGGACATAGAGCATCTGCTCACGAATCTGATCAACAACGCGATCAAGTACACCAATCCGGGGGGCAAGGTCACGGTCTCCCTCAGTGAGACGGACGGGGGTGTCGTTGGATCGGTGGAGGACACAGGCATCGGGATTTCGCCCGAGGATCTGCCCCGCATCTTTGACGAATTCTACCGGGCGGAGAGTGCGAAGGAGCTGCATGCCAACGGTACGGGCCTGGGGTTATCCATCGTCAAGCGGGTGGTGGATCTGTACGGCGGACAGCTTGACGTAGAGTCGGAGCCGGGCAAGGGGAGCAAGTTCACGTTCTTCTTCCCGCAGGAGGCGTTCGTCAGGGAGGAAGAGAAGACCAAGACGTTCTATGATCTGCTGGGTGCGGTGATCGACAAGGGCATATGCGGACGGTGTGGTGCCTGTATCTCCTTCTGCTCGGGGGGCACGTTGAACGCGCTGGAGCTGAGCGAGGAGGGCCTCCCGCGCTATGCGGATGAGGACAAGTGCCTGCGGTGTGGGATATGCTATCTCATCTGCCCGATGACGCGGGACCTGGACGCAGAGGTGCGCAGGCGGCTCGAATGGAGGCCGCCCATCGGCACGTACCAGACCATCACCTCGGCCCGGGCCAGGGACGGCGCGATCCAGCAGGCAGACTCGGTGGGCGGGGTTGCGACCGCCCTGCTGCTGTACATGCTGGAGAATTACCTCATCCAGGGGGCCATCGTCTCCCGGAAGCCGACCCCGTTCAGCCGTGAGCCCCTGGTCGCCACCACGCGGGAGGAGCTGATTTCCACCAACGGATCTCACGCTACCGGCGTCTCCCGCCTCGAGGAGTTGAGTGACGAGTACACCACCTATTCGCCTGCTCTGCTGGCTGTCAAGGATCTGCTGCGCTCGCACCTGAGCTACGTAGGCATGGTGGGCACGCCCTGCCAGATCAGGACGGTCAGAAAGATGCAGTGCCTGGGCGTCGCGCCGGCCAACGTCGTCGGGTACACGATCGGCCTGTTCTGCATGGAGAATCTCTCTTTCGGGTCACGAGGTCGTAAGAAACTGGAGGATCGGTTGCACATCGACCTGGAAGACGTCGACAGGCTGAACTTCAAGGAGGATCTGGGCATCACGCTGAGCGACGGGGAGACCGTCCACGTGCCCTTCGAGGAGATCGGAGAGTGTGCCCGCCCGGCCTGTCTGGCGTGTACCGAGTTTGCCAACGACTACGCCGACATCGCGGTTGGGGAACTGGGTTCGCCGTACGGCTACGCCACGACCCTCATCCGCACGAAGAAGGGCAACCAGGTGTTCAGCGGAGCGCTGCGTCAGGGCTACATTGAGGAGCGAGAGTTCGCCGATCCGGCCGAGTTGCGCGCTGAGCGGACGAAGATGCTGGCCCGGGTGGTGGCCTGCGCCCAGCGAAAGCGGGAGCGCGGGGAGGCCCGGCTCCGGGAGCTTGGCGTGCCATCGGAATGGCCCTCTAGAGGATGATGGCACACCGGCATAGGCCGGGTTCGGGTCGGGGAGGCTATGGAGGTGTTGAATGAATTCTGAAGAAAGAGTTGGCGTCTACATCTGCCACTGTGGGACGAACATCGCCGGCACCGTGGACGTGGAGGCGGTCGCTGATTTCGCCTCCACCCTGGATCGGGTGGCCGTGGCCAGGCACTACGCCTACATGTGCTCCGACCCCGGCCAGGACCTGATCAAGGACGACATCGGGGAACTCGGCCTGGCCCGGGTAGTCGTGGCTTCCTGCTCCCCTCTGATGCACGAGCACACCTTCAGAGGAGCGTGTGAGGAGGCTGGCCTCAATCCCTTCTTCTTCCAGATGGCCAACATCCGCGAGCAGTGCTCGTGGGTGACCGAGGATCCGGCCCAGGCGACGCACAAGGCCAAAGGGCTGGTCGCCGCCGCGGTGAAGCGGGTGCTGTATCACGAGCCACTGGAGATCAAGGAGGTGCCGGTCACTCCTGCTGCTCTCGTCGTTGGCGGGGGCATCGCTGGGCTGGAGGCGGCGTTGAAGATCGCCGACTCCGGTCGGAAGGTGTATCTGGTCGAGCGGGAGCCTTCGATCGGGGGGCACATGGCCCAGTTGTACAAGACCTTTCCCACCCTCGACTGTTCGGCGTGAATACTGACACCCAAGATGGTGTCCGTTGGACAGCATAAGAACATAGAGCTTCTGAGCTACAGCGAGGTGGAGGAGGTCGCCGGGTACGTGGGCAACTTCCAGGTCAAGGTGCGCAAGAAGGCCCGCTACGTCGATGAGGACCTGTGCACCGGCTGCGGTCAGTGTATCGAGAACTGCCCCGTCGAGGTGCCCAACGAGTTCGACCAGGGGTTGAGCACGCGCCACGCCATCTACCGTTCCTTCCCCCAGGCGGTGCCTGGCGCTTACGTGATCGACAAGAAGATGCCTCCCTGCATGGCGGCCTGCCCCGCTCACGTGGGAGCACCAGGATACGTCATCTTGACCAGCCGGGGCAAATTCCTCGAAGCCCTCCAGGTGATCAAAGAGAAATTGCCATTCCCGTCGATCTGCGGCCGGGTGTGCCACCGCCCCTGCGAAAAGGCCTGTACCCGAAGCGAGGTTGACCACCCGGTCGGCATCGCCTATATCAAGCGCTTCATCGGCGACCTCGAGCTGAAGATCCCGGCCGGCCAGGTGCCCCCCGTCAAGACCAGGGAGGAAAAGGTCGCCATCGTCGGAGCGGGCCCGGCCGGGCTGACCGCCGCCCACGATCTGGCGATGATGGGGTACCACGTCGGCGTCTTCGAGGCTGCCCCTGTCCTCGGGGGGATGATGAGATTTGGCATCCCTGCCTTCCGTCTGTCGCGGGAGATCCTCGATCGAGAGATCTACGACATCGTCGAGCTGGGGGTGAGGGTGTGGCGCAACGTGGCCATCGGCCGCGACCTGACGTTGGGCGATCTGTTTGACCGCGGCTACGAGGCGATCTTCCTGGCCGTCGGCGCCCAGAAGGGACGCAGCCTGGGTGTACCCGGTGAAGACCTGGAAGGCGTATGCCAGGCCGTCGACTACCTGCGGGACCTCAACCTGGGCAAGGAGTGCCGGCTGGGGAGAAAAGTGGTTGTCATCGGTGGCGGGAATGCCGCGCTGGACACCGCCCGTTCTGCCCTGCGCCTGGGGGCCCGGGAGGTAACCATCATGTATCGCCGCTCACGGATCGAGATGCCCGCTGAGCCCAAGTGGGAGATCGACGAGACGGAGCGAGAGGGCGTCAAGCTCACGTACCTGGTCACACCAACTCGGTTCCTGGGCCGGGACGGCAGACTCACGGCGATGGAGTGCGTGAGGATGGAGTTGGGCGCACCCGACGAGAGCGGCCGCAGGCGGCCCATCCCCATCGCCGGCTCGGAGTTTACTGTGGACGTGGACAACGTGTTCATGGCTATCGGCCAGATGGTGGATATGTCGGTCATCGCAGGAGGCGTTGACACGGAACGTTCGTTAGAGATGACGCCGCGGGGAACGGTGAAGGTGGACCCTGTTACGCTGTGCACCAACGTGGATGGCGTCTTTTGCGGCGGGGATGCCGTCGTGGGTGGGGGAACGGTCATCGAGGCCATCGCTGCCGGAAAAGAGGCCGCCATCTCTATCGATCGGTACATCCAGGGCGGGGATCTGCGGGCCGGTCGGGGAGAACCGGAGCCCGTCGCGGAACTGCCCGCGGAGCGCATCGAACCGCGGCCCCACGTGCCGATGCGCTTTCTTCCGATTGATGAAAGAGTCGACGATTTCCGTGAGGTGGAACTGGGATACACCGAGGAGATGGCCATCGAGGAAGCGAAGCGGTGCCTGAGCTGCGGCGGCTGTACCGAGTGCCGGGAGTGCGTGGTCCTTTGCGAAAGGCAGGCCATCGATCACACCATGCAGGACGAATTCGTGAATCTGGACGTGGGCGCCATCATCCTGGCTACAGGCTTCAGCCCGTTCGACCCCTCCAGAGCGGCCAAGTACGGATACGGCCTGTACGACAACGTGATGACCGGCCTCGAGTTCGAGCGGATGGTCCATTCCAGCGGCCCGACCGGGGGTAAGATCCTCCTCAAGGACGGACGGAGTCCGCAGCGTGTGGCCATCCTGCACTGTGTGGGAAGCCGGGACGAGGAGACGAATGAGTATTGCTCCCGGGTTTGCTGCATGTACGCCATGAAGCTGGCTCACCTGGTGAGAGAGACCACAGATGCCGAGGTCTATGAGATCTACAGGGACCTCAGGGCCTTTGGCAAGGGATACGAGGAGTTCTACGGGAGGGTGGAGGAGGAGGGAGTCACCTTCATCCATGGGGAGGTGAGTGAGGTCTCCAGGGAGAACGGAAGGCTGGTGGTCGAGTGCGAGAATGCTTTCTTGGGTCAGCCGGACCGTATCGCCGCGGATATGGTTGTGTTGGGCGTCGGCATGGAGCCTCGGCCCGACGCGAGCCATATCGCAACTCTCTTCGGCATCAACCGCAGCCAAGACGGTTTCCTCCTGGAAAAGCACCCCAAGCTGGCGCCTGTGGACACTGCTGCCGATGGCATCTTCATCGCCGGGGCGTGCCAGGGGCCCAAGGACATTCCCGACACCGTGGCCCAGGCGGGCGCGGCCGCGGCGGCGGCCCTGGTCATGATCGATCATGGGCAAGTGGCCATCGAGCCCTTCGTACCACAGGTCGCGGAGATGCGGTGCGTGGGATGTGGCCTGTGTGCCGAGGTCTGTCCTTTCCAGGCCATTGATATGGTTGAGCGACGTCTCTTCCAGATGGTGGCCCAGGTGAACGAGACCCTGTGCAAAGGGTGTGGCGTGTGCGTGTCCGCCTGCCGCGGCAAGGCGCTCTCTCTGCGTGGCTTCAACGACCAGCAACTGCTGGCTGAGATGGAGGCCTTGCTTGCAGTCGCGTGATCGCGAACGCCAGACCTGGCCGGTCGCCAGACCTGGCGGTCTGGTGGCAGTTACTCGGAGGATTTGAATGACGACGGATTTCGAACCCCCAATCAATATAAAGGGAAGCGAAGCGCCCCAGATCGTTGGCTTTCTCTGCCGGTGGTGCAGCTATCCAGGGGCCGACCTGGCAGGCACCAGCCGCCTCACCTACCCACCCTTTCTGCGCATCATTCGCGTGCCTTGTTCGGGCCGGGTGGATCCCCTCTTTGTCCTGAAGGCCTTCCAGGATGGAGCTGACGGTGTCATGGTGCTGGGTTGCCATCCCGGTGACTGTCACTACGTGGAGGGCAATTACCATGCCCGGCGCCGATACGCTTTGATGCACCGCCTCTTGGAATACGTGGGTGTCGAGAGGGACAGGTTGCTCGTCGACTGGGTCTCTGCTGCCGAGGGAAGGCGCTTTGCAGCGGTGACGGCGGATTTCACAGCCCAGATGAAGGAACTAGGGCCGTGGGGAGGGAAGCGAGTTGACAGCTAAGATCCGTGCCAAAGCGCAAGAACTGTTGGAGAGCGGCCGATTGAGCTGCTTCATTGGTTACGAGGAGGGGACCAGGGGAAGAGTGCGGCCCGCCTTCATCTACGCCCCCCAGGATGTGGATCGCTTGATCTGGGACGAGCGCTGCACATATAACCTGGTCACCTACCTGCACCAGTTCCAGAGCCCCAGGAGGCAGGGAGAGAAACTCCCGCCGGTGGGCATCCTGGTCAAACCCTGCGATTCCTACTCCTTGAACGTGCTCTTCCAAGAAGGGCAGATCGCGCGTGACAGGGTCTACGTGGTCGGCTTGACCTGCAAGGGGATGAAGGTGAATGGTCAGACTCAGGAGCGCTGTCAGCGCTGTGCGGAGCGCGTCCCCCTGGTCTACGATGTCGTGCTGGGTAGGGTGCCCAAGACGGTTGGTCGAGAGGACTACGCTGACGTGGCGGGAATGGAGGGGCTGTCGCCCGGGGAGAGGCTGGACTTCTGGATGAGGGAGTTTGATCGCTGCATCCGCTGCTATGCCTGTCGCCAGGCCTGTCCGGCGTGTTACTGCTTTGAATGTGTGGCGGAGCAGTTGGATCCCCGTTGGGTAGGCATCGCCATCGACGTACCCCAGAAGCAGTTCTTCCACGTGATGCGCGCCTACCACCTGGCGGGGCGCTGCTCAGGCTGCAACGCCTGCGAGGAAGTCTGTCCGATGGACATCCCCTTGAGTCTCCTCAACCGCAAGATCGCCAAAGAGGTGGAGGACCTTTTCGACTACAGGGCCGGGCAGGATGCTGAGACGCCGCCGCCCCTGGCTACCTTTGAGAAGGAAGAGGAACTCCCAATCAATGTATAAGGGAAGCGAAGCGGCTCCAATCAATGCAAAGGGAAGCCTGACGCCGACGCCGACCGCAGACGGTCGGGGGCGGTCGGCAGCGGATCCAATGTGAGGGGAGGAGGTGAGGAACATGAATGGTACCACCAGAGCGGGCTTGACGGCCTGGCTGGACGGGTTGGCCGAGCGCTTTACCCTCATCGCCCCCACGGCGGTCGGGGAGCAACTGCTGTATCAGCCCGTAGCCGGAAGCTCGGAGATCACCTTCGACTTCGTCAAGACTGACCTGCCGGCCAAGGAGTACTTCCTGCCAGCTACACACCCTATTCTTTCCATACATTGTGAAGGGAAGCGAAGCGGCACTATCAAGAGGGGGAAGGAGGGCATCCGGCTGGAAGAACCAACTCTAGAGGAAGAGCGCGTCATCTTTGGCCTCCGCCCCTGCGACGCCAGAGCCTTGCGCATTCTGGACGCGCTTTTCCTGGAAGAGGAACCCGCCGACTCCTACTACGCCGAACGCCGGGAGAGGACGACGCTGATCGGCCTGGCCTGTCGGGAGATGGGCGAGGAGTGCTTCTGCAACAGCCTGGGCCTGGCGCTTGACGACGTCAGCGACGTTGACCTGATGCTCACCGAGATTGCGGGGGGAGAAGCCCCCGGGGGAGGATATGCTGTCCGGGTGGTCACCGAGAAAGGAGAAGCCATCCTCAGCGGCTTGACGCTGGAGGAAGTTGCGGGCTCCCCACCCAAGCTAGCCGTTCAGGGGCAGATTTCGATCCGGGAGGCGGAGGCCTGGCCCGAACACTTTGACGACGTCTATTGGGCACGCCTGGCCGACCGGTGTCTGAGCTGCCGCATTTGCACCTACGTCTGTCCTACGTGCCGTTGTTTCGACGTACGCGACTACGAGACCTCGAGTGGGGACATTGAGCGCCTGCGTGCCTGGGATAGTTGCATGGCGCAGGGCTATCGCCGCATCGCCGGGGGTCACAACCCCCGCCCCACGAAGGCCGAGCGCCTGCGCAATCGGTTCTACTGCAAGTTCTGTTATTACCCCATGGACTTCGGGTCCGTCGCCTGCGTCGGCTGCGGCCGCTGTATTGCCAAGTGCCCGGTCAACGTGGACATCGTCGAAGTCTTGGAAGATGTGGTCGCGTTAGGAAAGGCATGAAGGGAGGGAGAATGGCTTTGGCAACCGGCAATCGCTGGCAGAATCCGTATCGTCCATACCTGGGTACCTTGGTGGGCGTCGAAGACCTGGCTACCGACATCAAGATGTTCCAGGTCGAGTTCGATGATCCTGATGTGCGGGGCAGCTTTGCGTATCATCCGGGCCAGTTCGCTTTCGTCTCCGCTTTTGGTGTGGGCGAGGCCCCCTTTTGCCTGACATCCACGCTGGAGCGGGGTCAGGTCCTGGAGTTTGCCGTGAACAAGGTGGGCACGGTCACCCGCGCTCTGCATCGCCTGGGAGAGGGCGACGCGGTTGGCCTACGAGGTCCCTTCGGCAACTCGTTTCCCCTGGATGAGATGAAGGGCAAGAACGTCATTCTCCTGGGCGGGGGCATCGGCGGGGCCCCCTTGCGACCCGTCATCCACACGATCCTCGACAACCGGTCCGACTACGGCAAGCTGAGCATTCTGTGGGCAGCTCGTCTGCCCTCCCTTCTCATCTTTACCGAGGAGTTCGACACCTGGCGGGCTGCGCCGAACACCGAGCTCCATCTCACCGTCGACGAAGGCGACGAAACCTGGACGGACAACGTGGGGCTCATCACCGAGCTCCTGGATCAGGTCGCTCCCTCCCCGGAGAACGCGATGACCGTCACCTGTGGTCCTCCGATTATGATCAAGTTCACTTTGCTCACCTTGGAGAAGCTGGGCTTCACCCGCGACCAGATGGTCGTCACCCTCGAGGCCAAGATGAAATGTGGAATAGGGAAATGCGGCCGCTGCAACCTGGGTGAGAAATTCGTCTGCACCGACGGCCCCGTCTTCAGCTACGCCGAGGTGTGCAACTTCCTGGAGAGCTTCTGATGGCCCACAAACGTCTCATAGCCTGCGCGAGTGAGTTCAATTGTTTCCCGAGATAAGGAGTCGCTGATGAGTGAAAGGGACTTCGAACCAAGGATCATCGGATTCTTGTGTCGCTGGTGCTCCTACCCGGGGGCCGATCTGGCCGGCACCAGCCGCATCACGTACCCGCCCAACCTGATCCCCATCCGGGTGATGTGCTCCGGTCGGGTGGATCCGACTTTCGTCGTCAAGGCCCTGGCCGACGGAGCGGATGGTGTGCTCATCGCCGGCTGCCATCCTCCGACGGACTGCCACTACCAGAGTGGGAACATCAAGGCCATGCGGCGGTATCCCCTGCTGATGCGGATGCTGGACCAGTTTGGCATCGAGAGAGAGCGGGTGCGGCTGGAGTGGATCTCCGCCTCGGAGGGTCCGAAGTTCGCCCATGTGGTCGCGGAGATGAGAGAGGCGATAAAGCCATTGGGGCCGTTGAAGACGAATGGTACGTTCGCGGACGTATCGTTCGCTAGGGAAAGGGTGCCATTCAATGAGCGGTAAACCAAAAGTGGCTTTCTATTGGTGCGCCAGTTGTGGGGGCTGCGAGGAAACCGTGGTTGACTTGAACGAAGATATTCTCAAGGTGGTCGACGCGGTGGACATCGTGCTCTGGCCCGTGGCCCTGGACTTCAAGCGCAGAGACATCGAGGCGATGGCGGATGGAGAGATCGCGGTCAGCTTCATCAACGGCGCCGTGAGGCTTTCGGAGCAAGAGGAGTGGGTCGAACTTCTGCGGCATAAATCGAATCTCGTCGTCGCTTTCGGCTCCTGCGCACACCTGGGGGGCATCCCTGGCCTGGGCAACGTGGCCAACCGGGAGCTGATCTTCCAGCGCAAGTACGTGGCCGTGCCCACGGCGGATAATCCCGATGAGGTGTTCCCCAGCGAGGCCGTCACCGTGGACGGTACGGAAACAGAAGGTCCGTATGACCTCGATCTGCCGAGCTTCTACGACACCGTCAAGACGCTGGATCAGTCCATCGACGTGGACTACTATCTGCCGGGCTGCCCGCCTCCGTCGAACCTGGTCTGGGATGCGGTCACTGCCATCCTGGAGGGTAAGCTCCCCGAGAAAGGGACGGTGCTGGCCCCGAACCGGACGTTGTGCGAGACGTGCCCGCGTAACGAGACCAAGCCGGAGGAGCTAACCATCAGCGAGTTCAAGCGCGTGGCCACCAGCACGCCGGACCCGGAGGAATGCTTCTTGGCCCAGGGGTACATTTGCATGGGGCCGGCGACCCGTTCGGGCTGCGGCGAGCGTTGCATCAGTGGGAATATGCCCTGCCGGGGTTGCTTCGGTCCCCCGGATGGCGTCGTTGACCAGGGCACCAAGATCCTCTCAGCGATCGCGTCCATCATCGACTCCACCGACAAGCAGGAGATTGAGCGGATCACCGGTGCCATCGCGGACCCGCTGGGGACGTTCTACCGCTTCAGTCTGCCCGGGTCCCTGCTGGGGCGCACGAGAATGGGAGGTTGATCGAATGCCTAGGAGAATTACGATTGATCCCATCACCAGGCTGGA
>Ga0207752_1000900_pt1 | contig 14018 bp, 8 predicted proteins | sample Pon2CUnioCityCA_6_FD_187272 | JGI IMG/M metagenome (GOLD analysis project Ga0207752, IMG submission 187272) | Marine sediment microbial community from Union City, CA, USA - Pond 2C Sediment 2 (SPAdes) | ecosystem: Environmental > Aquatic > Marine > Intertidal zone > Salt pond sediment ...
CGCATCAGATCGGCCAGCACGTTATCGTCCCAGGCGCCTAATTTCAAATAACCTCCCACCAACATGATACCATTTTCTGGAATCAATTCCGGCGATACATGTTCGCCGCTAAAATCAGCAGCGACACCCAACGAATGAATGAACCGTCGATCCTCACCCTCAGCACGTAGAATAAAAGTTGACGCCGTCCTGCCTCCGGGTTCCCGCCGCACGCCACGCACGTCCAATCCCTGCGTTTGCATTTGACTCAGCAGCAATCGGCCAAGGTCATCATCTCCGATACTGCCGGCCACGGCGACATTCTCCCCCAGTCGGCGAAGGGCAATTGCCGTGTTCAGTGCATTGCCGCCGGGAAAGACGGCAATTCTATCACAAAGCACCAGTTCGCCGAGCTCCGGAAGCCGCGCTAAGGGACTAGAGAAAATGTCGGCCACCATATCACCGACGCAGAGAACCTGTTTCGGATTCTTAAGCCCGGCCATATTTATCTTCGTACCTTACCTTATCTTCATCCCGGACACAGCCATAGGCCACTTCCATCATGCGAAGTAATTCATCGCCATTATTGCTAAGGCGATGTTTTGTGCCCCGTGGAATGAAAATTTCATCGCCGGTGTGAACCTGTCGGACCTTATCGGCTATCTGCACCTGACCGCCGTCGGTGAGCATTATCCACAATTCGTCGAAGTCCTGGTGAGATTGCAAACTGCCAGTTTCTCCCGGTTTCATCTCAACAATCCATACCGTACACGGCTCATTGCGTGCATATTCTAAATATCTTCCCCATGGACGTTCTATAATTCGCGGTCGATCCATAACAATTATTTCCGATTTATGATTTCCGATTGCCCATTTTCAATTATAGAATTAGAATCAAAACCCGTAAACCAAAAAACGAAAATGAAATTATGACCGACCTGGATTTAATAGACTGGTGTGTTTGTATCGCCTACCTCGCAATTGTTTTCGGTCTGGCTCTCAAGAGTGCTTTGGGCCAGCAGGATAATGAGGACTATTTTCTCGGCGGCCGGAAAATGAACTGGCTCGTGGTAGGAATATCCATGTTCGCCACCAGTTTCAGCTCTATCTCTTTTCTGGGACTTCCTCAGCGGGGAGCCTACCAGGATTTCAGCTTCTACCTGACAATTCTTTTCATACCGATTGTTATAACCCCCATTTTGTGGTGGATTTTCGTGCCGATGTTCGTCCGGCTGAACGTTAGCAGCGGATATGAATATCTGGGCCGACGCTTTGGTTCGCCCGCGCAGAAAATCGGCTCCGGCCTCTATTGCGTGTACGCCCTCGGCTGGATGGGTACAATGCTTTACGCGGTGGCGCTTACCCTGCAAACTGTAATGGGACTAACGCACTCCCAGTATTACTTTGTGCTTATTGGGATCGGGACATTCGCCACCCTCTACACCGTAATGGGCGGATTGAAAGCTGTAATCTGGACCGACGTCTTGCAGGCGGTCGTGCTCAGCGGAGCAATCATTGCCGTAATGTTTCTGGCCGTCAGCCGCATTGAAGGTAATTGGTCGGCTTTTTGGGCTATCGCCTCAGAGCACAATAAATTTCAAATGTTCCACCTCAACTCCAGCCTTTTGGCAGCAGAGAATTTTACAGATAGGAATACTGTCTTCACGGCAGCGGCTTTCGGTCTGTTTATGTATCTTCCCGGCTACGCGGTTTCTCAAAATATGATCCAGCGTTACGTTTGTGCCGGCACACTCGCCAGAGGCAGAGGTGTTGTGGTTCTAAGTGCAGTGATCAATGCCGGACTGGGTTTGCTGTTTCTGCTCGTCGGCACGGCGTTGTTTGCTTTTTACAGCCAACCAGGCGGCGCTGGCTTGCCCGTCGCCGGGGCCGCAATCGCAAAGGAAGATCAAATTCTTCCCTATTTCGTATCTACACAACTGCCCGGCGTCGGATTGGTCGGGCTTATAATGGCCGGGCTTTTTGCGGCGGCCATGAGCACTATAGACAGCGGAATCAACGGAGTAACGTCGGTTATTGTTTACGACTGGCTTTCAGGCAGGGAATTGCCCTTAAGGGCCGGCAGGATTCTTACCGCCGTACTGGGTATTGTGGTCATAGGTGCCGCCATCCTTGTTCCCGTTCTCGGAGATACTGTCTTTGATATCATCACAACCATTGCCGGTACATCGCTGGGAATGCTGCTGGCAATATATCTGCTGGGTATGTTTATGCCGCATGTAAACTTACCTGGAATACTGGCAGGACTTGCAGTGGGTCTTATATCCCTGGCTCTCGTTTGGATTTTTACGGATATACCTAAATGGTGGTTCGGGGCTTTCACTATCTTTCCGGTCTTTATCGCAGGAGCTATAGCAAGTCTCTTCTTTCCGAAACCACCTGAATCCGCATTGAATAAAACACTTTTAATAAGGAAAAAGCAGAAAAATGAAAGTTGAGCGAAGAAAAAAAAGAACGGCCAATATAGGTATTTTCGGAGTCGGTTTCAACAGATACTGGCCCCAATTCGAGGGCCTGCTCGATGAGCTGACAAAAAAACTCAACATTTTCATCGATCGAGTGAAAGCCAACGAAGTGCAAGTTATATCTTTCGGCATCGCAGACAACGCCGAATCTGCTTATGCTATGTTACCTAAGCTCAAAGCGGCGGATCTTGACCTGGTATTTTGTCACATGCTCACCTATGCAACTTCGGCATCATTTGGAGTAATCGTTCGCGGGCTTGATATTCCACTGGTTTTAGTCGCACTTCAGCCCTTAAAAGCCCTGGATTATTCCAAAGCCTCCACCTACATGCAGTTGTGTAATGATGATTTTTGTGCCGTACCTGAATTTACCGGCGTCGCTATCCGGATGGGCAAAAAGCCTCCTCCCGTTATTCTTGGCACACTTGAGGATGACCCGACAGCAGAAGAAGAAATCTCACAATGGTGTAATATCGCAATGGTTCTGCATGACCTGAAACGCGCCCGGATAGGTCATTTCGGCCATCCAATCGAACACATGCTGGACATGCAGACCGACCACACCGCTTTGACGGCGGCGTTTGGCTGTCATATCGTACAAACAGAAGCCGATGAACTGCTGCAACTGGAAAAGACGGTAACTGAAGAAGAGATTGAGAGCAAGAAGGCAGAGGTTCTCAATCTTTTCGGCACACCCGATCCGAAATCCGACCCAATCACGGATAAACTCACCGAAAAAGATCTCCAGGTCGCCGCACGCATGGCAGTAGCACTGGATAAATTCGTCGATACATATAACCTGGACGGGCTGGCCTACTATTACGAGGGGCAAGAGGGCAGCCCGATGCGTGAACTGGTTACTAATCTTATCGTAGGCAATTCTCTGCTGACCGCAGCGGGTTTTCCAATGTGCGGCGAGTCCGATTTGAAGACCTGCATTGCCATGTTAATAATGGACCGACTGGATATAGGGGGCAGCTTTGCCGAATTCCACCCCATCGATTTTAACGAAGGATTTGTGCTGGTAGGCCACGATGGGCCGCATCATATAAATATTGCCGAGGGCAAACCCGTCCTTCGCAGCCTGGCCAAATATCACGGAAAACCCGGGACCGGAGCCGGCGTCGAATTTAAGATCAAGGAAGGGCCAATGACGCTCCTGAGTATCGGTTTGACAGCCAATGGCAGGTTCAAATTTATTCTCGCAGAAGGCGAAAGCTTACACGGCCCCATTCCGCCCACGGGCAATACGAACACGAGGGGATTCTTCAAACCAGATGTCCGCTCTTTTCTTAAAAATTGGGTTGCCGAAGGACCGACCCATCATTTCGCGCTTGGCGTCGGTCATCACGCTCGGACTATTCAACAAATCGCTGATATATTAAATTTAGACAGCGTCATTGTTACACCTAAGGATAAATAAAAATGAAATATACCAAGATATTGCTGCTAATTGTAACTATGTCAATCTCTTTACAAGCAAGAGCGGCGGATAAAACAGATTTGGCTGGTTCATTAGTTTCCAGTTTTATAGATCCTCCCAAGGCTGCCAAACCATCGATATACTGGCTCTGGCTAAACGGATATGTAAATCGCGACTACCTTGAAACGGAGCTTAAGCAGTACAGTGAAAAGGGTATCGGCGGTCTGTGCATCTTTGACATGGGAGCAAGAGGTGATGCCAAGGCGGCCCCTCCCGCCGGTCCGGCGTTTATGAGCGATGAATTCATCGAGAATGTTGCAAATACGTTGGAACTGGCCGAAAAGTATGACCTCGATGTTCAATTAGCAGCATGCAGCAGTTGGGACCTGGGCGGCTCATGGGTACAGCCCCGCCATGCAAGCATGGGATTGTACCACACCAAGATTCAAGTCGAAGGCCCTGCCGAGTATGACCAAGTGTTTCCGTTACCGGAACTTCCTGCCGGCATCACAACGAAACAGGACGGCAAACCTGCTTTTTTAAGAAATGTTGCCGTATTAGCCATACCGGAGGCAAAGAGACAGCCGGCACATGAGTTTGTCTTTAAGCTGCCGGGAAATGATACTCACAACATTGATCATGTCATACTCTATAACACCCAAAGCGACAATCCCAAACGTTACGGAAAATTTCACCTTTTCGCAAAAGATTTTTCCGTAGGGTGTGCACTCCGTAAGGACTCCCAAGGACAGCACACCAACATCGATTTCAAAGAAATACTCCGAGACAGATTAAAGCCGAATACTGAACCTAAGCGTTTCGACTTTGCACCGGTAGAGGCCCGCTATGTCCGGCTTAGAATTTATAATGGCTACAACACCGATTTCGATATGGTACAACTTGCAGAATTCGAGGTCTATGATATCGCCGGACGTAATGTGGCCGCTTCCAAAGAAATTGACAGAACAAAGGATTCGGCTCTGATAATTTCTTCTAATTCCCAGAGGGCGTCAAACTCAAAATGGAATGCCGACAACCTCAACGATGGGCGAAAATCCGGCCCTGACGGGACGTGGCTTTCCGCCGGGGTGCCTCCGCTGGTTATTGAGGATCGTTCCAAAATCATTGACCTTACGAACAGGATTAACGATGATGGAAAGCTGACATGGAAAATCCCGCCGGGACGATGGACTATTATCCGATTTGTCTGCGCCAATACCGGCGAGAAACTTAAAGTCCCCAGCCCGAAATCGAATGGGCTGGCTACGGATCATTTCAGCAGCGAAGCCACCCGGGAATTTATCAAATACCTTACCGAGCGCTTGCAGCAAAAAATCGGCGATTTAAAGCCGACAGCCTTGAAACAACTCTATCTGCCGAGTTATGAGGTAAGAGGAGCTACTTGGACTCCCGACTTCATCGAGCGGTTTAAAAAATACTGCAATTACGATATGGCACCATATCTGCCCGCCCTGGCCGGTTGCGTAATCGAAAACCAGGAAATTACATCCCGCTTTCTTTTTGACTATCATAAGATGCTGGGGGATCTTCTTGTAGATGCGTATTACCGCACGGCCAGCGAAACCGCAAACGAGGCGGGTCTTGGGATTGAGGCCGAAGCGGGAGGTCCAGGCCCTCCCGTGCATCAGGTCCCCGTCGATGCACTGAAAGCTCTCGGCTCTATTGATGAGATAAGGGGAGAATTCTGGCCGTGGAGACAGGAAAGAAACCAGCTTTGGGTTGTAAAAGAAACAGCCTGCGCCGCTCACATCTATGGCCGGCGGCGAGTGCACATGGAGGCCTTTACAGGATTTCGGCACTGGCAGGACGGTCCTTTCGACCTCAAACCTTCCGCGGACCGTGCGTTCTGCGAAGGAATGAACCATGTCGTCTGGCATACATCCTCACATCAGCCGCCGGAGGCCGGCAAGCCCGGCTGGGTTTATGGGGCAGGTACGCATCTGACACCCAATATAGCATGGTGGGATAAAGCAAAGCCTTTTATTGATTATTTGTCCCGATGCTCTTTCATGCTGCAGCAGGGATTGTTCGTAGCGGACGTATGTTACTATTACGGGGACCAGGGTTTTAATTTTGTACCGGCCAAGCATATCGATCCGTCGCTCGGATATGGTTACGACTACGATGTTGCAAATGCAGAAGTTATCTTAAGCCGAATGAGCGTTAATAATGGTCGTTTAACTTTTCCCGATGGGATGCAATACGAACTGCTGGTCCTGCCGGACAAGAAAGATATGAACCTGCAAGTCCTGCAGAAAATCAAAGAGCTGGTTGCAGCCGGTGGAACTGTTATCGGGCCGAAACCTATACAATCAAACGGACTGACAGACTATCCTGCAAAAGACCGGCAGGTCAAACAGCTTGCTGATGCCCTATGGGGAAACTGCGATGGGCAAAATGTGCTTGAGCATCAATACAGCAAAGGGAAAATCATATGGGGTTTGACTCTGCGGCAAATCCTTCTGAAACGAGGCATCGGGCCCGACTTCCATTATACCAGCGATAACGAAAAGACGAATCTGGATTTCATTCATAGGCGAACCAAGCAGGCGGACATTTATTTTATTCGCAACAAAAAGAATCGCCGGGAATTTGTCAATGCATATTTCAGAGTCTCTGGAAAGGCACCTGAATTTTGGCTGCCCGAAATAGGAGTCATCCAGCACCAGCCGGTTTATGAACAAACGCCGGAAGGGATACGGATTCCATTGGAGCTTGCTCCTTTTGGCTCGCTCTTTGTTGTCTTTCGTAAACCAGTTAGTCGGCTGCATCTGGTTTCATTAGATCATGAAATAAATGCAGAAGCTGTCAGCGATGGAGAAATCAGGATAACCGCTTTAGAAAACGGTTCATATAAAATGAAAGTATCGGATGGGCGGACCATCAAATTCGAAATAGACCAGGTTCCATCCGCAATTCCAATAACCGGTCCCTGGAATGTGAGCTTTCCCGCCGGGCGGGGAGCTCCGGAGTCCGCGACTTTCGCCGAGCTGATTTCCTGGACCGCGCACGAGACTCCCGGCATTCGTATTTTTTCCGGCACGGCTTATTACAAAAAAGAGCTTTCAATCCCTCGGCAATGGTTCGGAAACGAAAAGAAAATTTTTCTCGACCTTGGTAACCTCTGGACCATCGCCGAAGTTAAGCTCAATGGCCGATCGTTAGGTATTCTCTGGAAGCCGCCCTATCGAGTCGAAATCACAAAAGCTGCCAGGGCCGGTCAAAACATACTCGAAATAGAAGTCACCAACACGTGGGCCAACCGCCTGGTGGGGGATGCATACTTGCCGCCGGAGAAGCGCTATTGCAGAACGAACATCACACATTCCGGCACACCGGGAAAACCATGGAAGGACATCCCTTTGCGAAAATCAGGTCTGCTGGGACCGGTTAAATTAATACAAGCGGTTGACAAGATAATATTACTGACGGAAGAATAATCAATAAAACAATGAGATCAATAAATAATACACGCAATTTATGTAGGATATTGCATCTATCGCCTATGAGGTATTACCAAATTTATATTCGTACTAATTAGTTCCATAAAGCACATCTGAATTTAGTTTTTTAACTTTTCTATTGCATCAGACAAATTCCAAAGATATAATATTAGCGTTATTAAATGAAATGTACTTACTCATGTTCATTTATGGTTGAAGTAATAAAGGGTGCATACCATGCTTGATAAAAGAAGCGTTCGAGGTTTTACACTTATAGAATTACTTGTAGTTATAGCAATCATTGCGCTGTTATTAGCCATTTTGATGCCCGCCTTACAAAGAGTTAAAGAACAGGCAAAGCAGACTCGATGCCTGGCAAATCTAAAGCAAATCGGGCTGGCAATGCAAGCTTACGCAGGCGATTACGATTATTTGATTCCGCGGGCAGAATTACGAGGTAATGTAGCAAAATACGATAGAGAAATGCGATGGCCCGTTCTGTTTATGCCCTATCTAGGATCGATGATCGACGACATCGACGATCTTGTAGAATATTATGAAGTCGAGATTTACGATTGTCCGAGCTACCCGGAAAAGGAACAAACCGTCGATTATTGTATTAACGCCTTCGATTTAAAGGGTTCCAACACCGAGTGTTTCGGATTTACCAAGATAGATGATTTTCCACGCCATGCGACAACAATATATCTGGCAGACTACGAATATGATCCCGATTCAAATCAAGTTCAAATAATACGCAAAGAAGATCCTCCGGATGTCATGACACTCAAGATGCAGTGGTTGGATGTCTGGAATCAAAATCATCTGCCGGCGGCCCCGGATGGTACGATAAATGATGGGCGACGAGTAGCCCTTGACCGTCATAAGAAATGGATAAGCTGCTTGTTCATCGACGGCCATTCCGGGAAGATGCGCCCCCTTGAGCTTACTGTGTACGATTTCGGTTTACCTGCAGATATGGTAGGTAATTGACGATTATGCTTTTACGGACTCTTCATAAATATATGAATTGATTAACAATGATTATTTACGCTTATTTTTAGACCTTCAAATGCAGAAAAGCTTGGGTTTTTCAGCACTGATTTGTTAATATAGAATTGTAAAAGATATGGGATTATCGCGATGCTGCGTTTCTCGCGAATCCCGGCCAAAAATATCATAATATTTCTGAAGGAGGATGACTATGTCCAGAACATTATTAACCTGCCTTATAATTTCCATCATGGTTTTCTTAACAATTCCCGCACAGGCGGAATTCCACGGTATGTCCGACTGGGACGTGCTGGTGGAAGGTCCTGATGGTACTATATCGAATCCCAGCGTTGTGCAAATAGACGGAAATCCGCCTTATTTGTTCAGGGGTTTCACCTTTATTGACGCGAATATCCCGCTCGATGACATCGTGGTGGCCGAAGAAATCACTATGCAAGAGATCTCGATCGATCCGGGCCAACACGACAATCCCGGCGACGTGCAGGATTTCGATCTGGAAAGCGGCCTGCCGCGAAGCGGACAGTCGGACCCCGAGATGTATGTCCGCAACTGGGGCGGCTCGCCTACCTGGCAGGACACAAACGGCGATTTGTATGACTTTTTCCTTTTCGAGTACGGACGCAATGACGAGTTCACGGTCCAGCCCATCCTGCCGGGACCCGGCGGTACTGAGATCCTTGGTGAGCCCGTGGTCGTGCCTGCGTCCGCCTGGCTGCCGAGCGTTGCCGGCGAACCCGATATTGCCCTGAGCGGCGTCAGTTTCAACGGGGGCCAGACACTCGGCGGTATCGCCTTTAAGGTCACGGATTTGAAGGACGAAAACGGCGATCCCCTGACCAACGAATCTGTAATCCTCGGTCTGTTGTACATCAACGGCGGCATGGATCCGTCAGCATTCTACGCAGTCAAAGGCGTGCCGGAAGGCCCGGAAACCGCCCATGATCCTTCGCCGGTAGATACAGCTTTGATGGTGCCGGTCGATGTGATCCTTGGCTGGAATCCCGGCGCCGATGCGACAGAGCACACGGTCTATCTGAGCGAGAATCAGGACGACATTGTCAATGAAGTCGGCGGTGTCACAGTTGCCGAGACCAGCTTTGATCCCGGCATTTTGCAGAACGGCACAACTTACTACTGGCGAGTGGATGCATCGGACGGCACGACCGTCGCCGAAGGTGACGTCTGGAGCTTCACTACCGTACCCGCAGGCCAAGGCGGACTGAACGGAGAGTATATTGAGGGCTCAGATAACCTCATCGTTGAGCCGGTATTTACTCGCGTGGACCCGGTTATCGACTTTAACTGGATTGACGATAGTCCCGATCCGAGCGTAGATAGAGAAGCCTTCACCGCACGCTGGCGGGGCGAGCTGACTATCCCGGCCAATGATACCTACACATTGATCGCCAACAGCAACGATGGAGTAAGGGTATTTCTTGACGGCGACCAGATCATCGAGGACTGGGGCACTCATGTCGCACGAGATGCGAGTGCAACCCTCGACTTGGAAGAAGGTACACATCCTATTCGCATCGAATACTTCCAGGAAGGCGGCGGCGCCGAGCTGCACCTGTCCTGGCGAAGCTCTCGTATCGAACAGCAGATTATCCCATCGGTGATGCTCAGCGCCATTTTGAGGGCTCAGGTAATCTCGCCCGCTAACGGCGCCGGCGAGGTTTCACAGTCGCCGCGTTTGAAGTGGTTGTCTATAAGTGATAACGCAATACACGATGTCTACGCGGGCACAGACGCTGGGACGGTGGAAGCGGCTGATACGAGCATTGCTGACATCTACAAAGGTCAGCAGATCGATCCATCGTATCTTCTTGAAGGTCTGGATCCTAATACAACCTATTACTGGCGGATCGATGAAGTTGTCGATGGAGCCGTCACTGTGGGCAATGTGTGGAGTTTCACTACTTCCGAAGCGCTTGTAATTGATGACTTTGAGAACTACACAGACGAGATGCCCAACGAGCTTTGGAGAACGTGGATAGACGGTATAGGCTTCGAAGAACCCGCACCCGGCAATCCCGGCAACGGAACAGGGGCCGAAGTCGGCAACTGGCCGCCGCCGATTGCTGAGTTGGATATCGTCCATGGCGGCTTGCAGTCAATGCCTCTGGTGTATAATAATACCGAATCTCCTTTCCTGTCCGAAACTCACCTTGGTTTTGGCACTCCGCAGGACTGGACCCAGGCCTTTGGCCGGACATTGACGAGCCTGCAGCTCTGGTACCGTGCTTCTACACCTCCGGGCGATTTCAGCTACGATGCAGACACCGATACCTATACGATAGGCGGTTCCGGTGAGGGCATCGAAGGTACGGCCGACAGCTTCCGGTTCGTATATAAGCAGTTGACCGGCGACGGCACAATCACGGCCCGCTTAGTTAGCATCACGCGGTTTGCAGATTGGACCCATTCGGGCTTGATGCTGCGTGAGAGCCTGGAACCCGGCTCGCCTATGGTTATAAGTGGTATCCGCGCCGGCGGTCAGGCATATATGCGGTGGCGCACAGCAGCAGATGTTGATGTGACAACCAGTGCATTTGTGCCGGAGTTTCCGGCCACGCTCGTGATCCCGCACTGGATCAGATTAACACGCAGCGGGGATACATTTACCGCCGAGCATTCCACTGACGGCGAGACCTGGGAGCAGGTCGGCGACCCCGTCAATGTCACAATAGGCCAGACTTTATACGTCGGCATGGCGGTCTCAGCAGATCAGCCGGAAGAGGAGATGTTGGTCAACACCTCAGTGTTCCGGCATTTCTCTATCGAAGGTACCGTGGACCAGCCCGGTCCGCTGGAGAATGTTCTCGATATCGGGATGCAGGTCAATTCCAGCGAGCAAATGTACTTGATCATAGAGGACAATGAAGGCAACGCTGCCGTCATTGATAATCCTGAAGGAAACTTGGCTACCAGGGCCTCAAATTGGAAGTCATGGCAGGTCTTGCTGAGTGATGTGGCTGATCAGGGCGTGGACCTGACTCAGGCTCGGAGCTTAAAGATCGGCGTGGGCAATAAACTTGCTCCAAGTGCCGGCGGCACGGGTAAAATGTTCATCGACGACATCGTTTTGCACGAAGCAGATCAATAGTATTATCTATTGAAAGTATGAAAAGGCCCACACATAAGCATCCGGCGTGGGTCTTTTTATATTCCTACCACAGAACGGTTTATTGATTGCCGTCAAGCATTCTGTCGATGAAATGCCGCTGGACTCTATAGCAGTAATCTCCTGAGAATGTTCAGTTCATAATTATTTTTCCGGTCCGGCAAATCTGCTATAACTGTTATTCGAATTCTTCTTTAACAGCGTCAAGCACCTCATCTGACATCTTATAGGAGTGCTCCTCATCCGGGAAGGCGCCTGTGCGCACTTCTTCTGCATACTGTTTAAAGGTTTGCAGCATCAGCTTGTTAAACTCCTGATAACGTTTCGCAAACTTGGGAGTAAATGCATCGAACATTCCCAGCACATCCGGTGTGACCAGCAATTGCCCCGAACAGCCCGGCCCGCCGCCGATACCCATGGTAGGTACGCGAAGCTTCTTTGTAACATACGCAGATAGCTTTGCCGGAACGGCCTCAAAAATAATCATAAATGCTCCTGCTTCCTGCAGAGCAAGTGCTTCCCGTACCACCTTCCGGGCTGTCTCTACATCCTTGCCCTGGACCTTCATCCCGCCGAGAGCGCCTATCGCCTGAGGGTGCAGCCCGACGTGGCCGACCACTGCGATACCCATCTCGACAATCGCGCGGGTTTTTTCTATGTGGTTCGGTGTGGCTTCGAACTTGACGCCGTCAACCTTTGCTTCAGTCACAAACCGGGCGGCGTTTCGCATCGCATCTTCCACGCTGTATTGGAAGGACCCGAACGGCATATCCGCGATAACCATCGTGCGGGTACACGCCCGTGCAACGGCGGCACAGTGCAGAATCATCATGTCCATTGTTGCCCCGAGGGTATTCGGATGTCCGTGCACCACCATTGCGCATGAATCGCCGACTAAAATCATGTCGATACCCGCATCGTTGACCTGCTTGGCGGTGGGATAGTCGTATGCCGTTAACATAGTGATGATTTCATTTTTGTCCTTCATTTGCTGAATGGTTCTAACCGTATGTTTTTTATCGCTCATGATCTGCTCCTGATAAAAATGTCATATTCTTTCTGTAATTCGATATTTAATTTTTCATATCACATTTAACTGGAATTATCCAAAGAAGAATCACTTTTAAGAATCTGCCTAAAGAGATAAGATATTGGCCTCGATAAATCTCCAGGTCTTGAGATAATCGCCGCCCGAAATCAACGATTCAAACTTGTCGGTATCTATCGATAAGAGCTTTGTCCATATCTTATTCGTCATTCGGGTGTTGGCCTCAAAGGTTCCCTTTATATCCCACCGTGTGGGGGATGTGTCGGATGTCAGGTAGTCATTGTAATTATACTTCTGTAAATAATATAAAAATTCCACGTATTCAAGAAAATTGTGTGAAGCTACCATATAATCCCAGTCCCATTTGGCGTTGTTGTCATTGATGTGTATATAATAGGAGTAGCGGCTGCTGGCAATCAGGGACACTACCTCCGCGGGATTTTCACCGCCATATTTGGAATGGCCGTAATCTATGGTGATACCCATCTGCTCGATACCGATATCATTAAGCAGACAGAGTGACTTTGCGCCCGTATCGACGAAGCATCTGCCGCGGGTTTCGCTGGGCTTGTATTCAACAAAAAGCGGGACCTCCGTCATATAACTCCCTGCCTCTGAAAAAGTCTCCACGAGGTAATTCCACATTTTAGCATAGTCGCAATTGAAGTTGAACTCGTAGCCGTCGCCTAGCGGGCAGCAGGTAACCTTATCCGCCCCGACAGCCCTGGCGAAATCCTTGGCCTGTTTTATAAAGCTCACAGCCTTTTTTCTTATCCCGGGATCGACAGAGGTAAGGCCGCCGTTTCTGAATTCCGGCTCAGCTTTGACATTGACATTAATGGCGGCAATATCAAGTTGATATTGCTTTAGAAGCCCAAGAAACTGCTCGGGGTCGTTAACTTCGTAGGGAAAGACAACCTCAACACCTGTCATCCCCTCCATTTCAGAGACCAGCTTCAGCCGCTCAGCAAATGCTTTATCCGTATTATATTCATGAAAACGGTCTTTTGTTTTACTTACAAAACCTGTTATCAAGGCGCATTTTACAGGATAATCCATTGTTTTTTCCTTACTGTTATAAAGTCACTAATGAACTAAAGTGATAATACAAATGCAGGACTGACGCCGAACATTAATTATTGTCTCCCGAGTTATCCGAATTGTAATTCTCGTTCTGGGTATTCGGGACAGCTTTGCCGGCATCTTCGGCCTCTGCCGGTTTATTTCGGGATGATTTATAAATGTTATAGCCCACCGTAGCGAGAGTCAACAATACCAGAGCAGTGAGCATCGCAATAAAGCGATTTCGAACAGCTTGCGGCGAAAGTTTTTTATCTGATGTCCGATTCGGATTCATAAAGCACCAGGACGCTATCGCCACGAGATTAAGGCCGGCAGCCAGTATAAAGAAGGCATTTGCACTTCCCGTCTTTTCGTTCAACAAAAGCGGGAACGTTATGGCGCTCAGTGCCGCCCCGATATT
>Ga0207752_1000901_pt1 | contig 14011 bp, 13 predicted proteins | sample Pon2CUnioCityCA_6_FD_187272 | JGI IMG/M metagenome (GOLD analysis project Ga0207752, IMG submission 187272) | Marine sediment microbial community from Union City, CA, USA - Pond 2C Sediment 2 (SPAdes) | ecosystem: Environmental > Aquatic > Marine > Intertidal zone > Salt pond sediment ...
GGCTGCCAGTGCATAGGCCGTACTTCCCGTCGGTGTGGCCACGATGAGGCCGTCAGCAACATAGTTTGCCAGTTCGCCACCGTCCACCTCAGCACGAAGATGAACCGCGCGCCCTCTGGCACCGCGACCTACGACCACGTCATTAAGCGCCTCGACCTCAGCGATCGTCTCCTGGCCTCGCTGGGCCACCACCCGAATCATCATCCGCTCCTCAACCCAGAAGTCCCCGGCCAGCGTGCGAGAGAGCACGTCCTCCCACTGACTCGTCTCGGCCTCCGTAAGGAATCCAACCCGACCGAGATTGACCCCCAGGATCAACACGTCGTGCGTGGCCGCAAGCCGAGCCGCCTGGAGGATCGAACCGTCTCCCCCCAGCGTCACCAGGAGGTCAACCTCTGGCAGACAGAGCTCGTCGGGCGCGTCATCGATCGCGCACACGTGGGTACGATCCATACGCCGCGCCGTCCATTCCTCCACCTCCGTCGCCAGGGAACGTGCCTGTGGAATCCGGGCGTTATAGAGAATGCCGACTCTCTGTAGGTCCAAGAACACCTCTCATTGGCATCGCCTTCTCACCTGGGAACGGAACGCAAACAACGCTGCCTTAGAAAGATTATACCGTACTCCAATCGTGCCGCCAATGAATTAGAACAAGTGTGCTTACGACGGCCCAAAGTCCTCCAGCTGCTCGCTCATGTTTTGGACGTGGCTCCCAGACCAGTAGACCCGGCCACATCCCGGGCAGTAACGAAACTCCGTGTGCGTCTCAAGCACGTACGGCGGCACCCGGTCGGCTATCTCCTCCGCAGATACTTCCTCGAGCACCACGTTGCACACCGAGCACCGCGAAAGCGAAGGATCAGGCGGCGGTCCCAGGGCTTCCTGCACCTCTTCTACCTGTTGCTCCAGCTGCTCCGACTCGATCAACAAACTCTCCAGACCGCGCCGACGGGCCAGCTCTCGGTCCCGAGTGAGAAGGACGCGTCCCTCAGCCCGGGAGCGGCGAGCCAGCTCGTGATCTGTGCAGGTATTCTCGTAGGCAGTATCGTAACCGAGCAAACGGAGCCACTTGGCCAGTCTGCCCAGCATACAATCGGCGAGCAGCCGTGGCGAGGGATGATTCTTCATACTTGGCAAACCAATAGAGTCTGGTAAGATAGAATGCTGGCCGCATGGGGAACAGCGTTGGGACCGCTGGTTCTGATTTCAATCTGCCAGTCAATCTGAGCACACTCCATTGTACCTTAAGGGACCAACTATGACAATCGAAACGTGGCTGCCCGCCCTCCTCGGATACCTCATTCCCATAGGACTCTTTCTTCTGGCGTGGGGCGGAATGGAGCCCAACCGAGCGCGTCGAACGTCCACAGTAGGAGCCCTGGCCCTTGCCCTGGGCACCCTCGGGTACTTCGCCGTCGGATTCGCCTTCCATCTGGGCGGGGCCGGTCTGATGAGCGACCAGCCCGGGTTGGAAGGTCTAACTCGACTTTTCGCTGGCGAGGGTGGCCTCGAATGGGGTCTGGTCGGTCTGACGGGCTTCTTCCTGGCCGGGGACACCAGCACCGCCGAGGTCTTCGCCCTCTTCTTCACGTATCTGCCGCTGGTCGCGTCGGTCGTTCTCCTGACCGCTCTCAGTCTCTCTGGAAAAGCACGTGGTTGGCAGTTGGCCGTAGCCGGGCTGCTCGCCGGGGGTGGGCTCTTCCCTCTGGCCGCCTGTTGGGCCTGGGGCGGTGGCTGGCTGGCGAACCTGGGATCCACTCTCGATAGAGGACACGGATTCGTCGATCACAGCGGATCCGGTGTCGTCTACCTGTTGGGTGGGGTTGCCGCTTTGGGGGCACTGACCGGGCTGGGTCACCGACTGCCTTCCGGCTCGCCCGATGAGCCAGACGAGATGCCACCCGCCCACTTCCCGCTGCTCGCGAATCTTGGGTCATTACTCTTCGGTCTCGGTTGGCTGGGTTGGTCATTGAGCGCCCCTTTCCACGTCGCTGGCACCGACCTGAACGTGCCGCGCATTGCCGTGAATGGCCTGTTGGCCGGCGCCGGTGCCACCGTTGTTGCTCAAACCTACTGCTGGTTCACCACCGGCTCCGCCGATGCCTTGATGTCAGCGCGGGGGGCAGCCGCCGGGTTCGTCGCTATCTCCGCCGGTGCCCCGTTTGTCCCGCCCTGGGCAGCCCTGGTAATCGGGATGGTGGCCGGGTTCCTTCTCCCACTGGGCGTCTATGTCGTCGAGCGGCTGCTGCGTCTCCCCGACACCACGGCGACCATCGCTCTCGGCACCACAGCGGGCGCTTGGGGACTGGTGGCGGTGGCTCTATTCGCCGATGGGCGCTCGGGACAGGGCTGGAACGGAATCGGCCCGGTCGAATACCACACCGTGCTGGGTCAGGGGGTGACGGGATTCATCCCCGCAACCGGCTTCCTCGGAGACGGCCGCGGCCAGATAGTCGCCCAGCTGGCGGGTCTGGGGGCCATTGCGCTCTTTGGCTGGCTGGTGAGCTGGCTGATCTCTTTTCTAATCAGCCTTCCCTATCGCCAGCGCGTGGTTGAGGGAGATAGAGGACAGGAGTCTCTGTCCACGCAGTTTCTGAACGTGAACCTGCTGCGTCGAAAGCAGCCGGAGTTGGAATCGGAGGAAACCTAGCGTCCTCGTCTTGAGGCGTAGAACAGGAGTCTGATGACAAGAAGGACCAATCCAGTTAGGAGCTCTGTCTAGAGATATGAACGCTCAGCACACAACAACGCAGCCGAACGTTGTACTGATCGTCCTCGATACGTTGCGCGCCGATCGGATGTCGTGCTACGGCTATGACCGCGAGACGACCCCCTTCATCGATGCCTTTTCGGAAGAGGCAACGCTCTTCGAGCGCGCCGTCGTACCGGGGCAGTGGACGATTCCGTCGCACGCCTCCCTTTTCACCGGCGAATACCCGACGACGCACATGACGACGCAGATCTACGACACCCTCGGCGAAGACATAGTGACGTTGGCTGAACTGCTTCACGATGAAGGCTTCAAGACAGCAGGTTTCTGTAATAATCCTCTGCTGGGCGTCGTGGACAACGAGCTCGATCGCGGGTTTGAGGAATTCTACAACTACGGCGGGGCGGTCCCGAACTATCCAGACATCTCCCAGTCACGCCCCAAGATCCTAGGGCGGCTTCTCGAGCGCTATACTCGCATCATGCGCACCCTTACCGCGCCACTCCAGAACCAGTTCGCCCACAACAGCCTCCTGCTACGGATTGCGATGCACCCGCTTATTGTGCCGCTGTGGCAGGACAGTGTCAACTTTAAAGGCAACACGAAGCGTTCGCTCCGCGACGTGGTGGGATATCTACGGGCCCGTCGGCGGAGCGACAACTCCCGCCCCCTCTTCACCTTTGTCAACCTGATGGAGACGCACCTTCCCTATCGACCGCCAGCGCGATTCATCCAGAAGTTTGCACCCTACTACGAAGAGGACCGCGAGGCGCAGGCCTTCATGCGCAACTACAACATGGAGCACTATCGCTGGATGATCCCCCTCACCGAGCCCCTCAGCGAGCTGAGCGACCGCACACTCAACGACCTCTACGACGCTGAGGTGGCCTACCTGGACCGCTTGTTGCGTCGCTTGCTGAAGGATCTCAACAAACCGGAGGTCCGCGACAACACGGTGGTGATCATCACCTCAGACCACGGCGAAGGGTTGAACAACCACGACTTCGTAGGACATTCCCTCGTCGCTTACGACGATCTGGTGCGTGTCCCGTTGATCGTGCGCTACCCCAGACTTTATCCGGCGGGGAAGCGCGTGTCGTCCACCGTCTCCACCCGTCGGGTCTTCCATTCGATACTGGAAGCTATAGCCGCCACGCCGAACGGGGAGGAATCCGACCGCGCGCCGATCGACGTGGAGAGACTGAGCCTTAGCCGCGCCCTCAACGGGTCCGACCCGCAGGAGGAGGTGGTGTTCGCCGAAGCGTACACACCCGATACACTGCTGGCCCTGATGGAGAATGAGAACCCGGACGCGATCGATACGTTCCGCTGCCGGTCGATGCGAAGAGCCGCTTATGGAGGGCGTCACAAGCTGATCACCGTCGGCGACGAACCCGACGAATTGTTCGACGTGATCGACGACCCGGGGGAGACGCAGAATCTCCTTTCCACGCACTCGGACAAGGCAACCCGGCTGGAAGAGGCCCTGAGCAGATTCCTCACGGACGCCGAAGCACGGCGACCGGCTAACTGGCAATCAGCGCGCAGATTGAGCCTGGATGACGAGGAGATCTCCGACAGGTTGCGGGCGCTGGGCTACATCGAGTAGACGGCAGGCTACTCAGCCGCGGAACGTCCGCTCCATTGACCGCTTGATGTGGCTCACCTCCCGGTGGATCTGTCGGTGGACGAGGACAGCCACCGGGTAGCAACGGAGCATCAGCTGGCCGGCCCTGGTGTCAGATCCGATGTCGAGGGACAGCCGGGCCCCCCTCTCCCCGCCATCTCCGATGTCGAATCTGCCCCATATACCCATCGATACCGGACGGATCAGGCGGAACCAGAAGGCGGACTCCCGCACCTCGGTCAGCTCGAACAGCAGCTCGAGCTTGAAAATGAGGAAGTGCTCTCGTGTCTTGAAGCGGGCTCCGATCTCGCCAAAGCCCCCCTCGACGAACTGGAATCCCTCATGCGTGTCGAACTGGTAGCGCTCCGGGTGTCCTTTGAGAGAAAGAAACCAGTTGCGTGCCTGCTCCACCGTGACGTTGACGTCAGCCTGGGCCCTCAATACCGGTCTGCGCATCTCTATCCCTCAGGCGTCTCCTGATCGACCGACGCCCCGCGCGAGCGCCAGGGCCTCCCTGACCGCCTCCTGTGGGTCCTCCGCGTAAACGATTGGCGCCGCGCGATGTCCCTCCCGCTCGACCTTCCACGTCCTCAGCCCGACTACCGGTGTGCCGAAATCCAGCGAGAACGCAATCTCGCTCAGCGTGCCGAAGCTTCCCGCGACTGCAATCACCGCTTCGGCCGCGCGCGTGATGATCGCGTTCCGCGCGTAGCCAATCCCCGTGGGAATCGCAAGCGCCACGTACGGGTTGGCTTCCTTTCGATCAGTGCCCGGAAGGATCCCAATCGTCAGACCGCCGGCCTCATTGGCACCGCGGCAGGCCGCTTCCATCACGCCCCCGCGGCCTCCGCATATCAACACCGCACCGTTCTCCGCCAGGGCCCGTCCCACCGCTTCAGCCAGCGCCGCCTCCTCAGGAGTCGCCGAGGATCCGCCGATGACGCCGATCAACGGCCCCATCGTGCCTCGCCGCATCTGGTCCGGACCCATCAGGACCGGCCTCCCTGGAGCACGAACGTCCCCAGCGTCGTATACTCGGCCCCCGTAGGCTTGAGGTCGCTCCGAATCAGTTCAAAGCAGTCGGCTGTGAACTCGGCCAGCTGATCGACGCTCGTCCCCGAGATCACGTCGGCTATCTGCTTCTCCTCCCGACGAGACGTACCCCGCCGCACCCGTCCCAGCGTGAGATGGGGCGTGAAGCTGTGCCGCTCCGGCTTGTAGCCCAGGGACGTCATCGCCTCCTCGACGGCCTTCTGGAGCGCCTCCAGGCGACCGCTTGGCTCCGTCACGCCCACCCAGAGCACGCGTGGACGGCGAAGGTTCGGGAAGCAGCCCAATCCCTCAGCAACGAGGGTGCTCGCAGGCGCGTTCTGTCCCACGACCGTCAGCGCTTCCGTGATCGTCGGCACCTTCTCTTTTGGTGTGTCGCCCAGGAACTTGAGCGTCAGGTGGATGCCCTCCGAGCGCACCCAGCGGACGCTCTTATGCGGCACCTTCCCCTGCAACCGGTACTTGACGTCGCCCAATCGCTTTAACAGCGGCTCAGGGAGTGGTATGGCGATAAAGAGACGAATGTTATCCATGGCGGCGCCCTTCTTCAAAAGCCTTCCGGTTCATCTCGACGTACTTTGGCGGCACCCTTCGCTCGATGACCGCCAGCCAGGTTTCCGGCGCCACCGACAGCCGCGTCGAGAGAGCTCCCAGGAGTACTGTGTTGGTCATCCGCGCGTCGCCGAGCTGCTCGGCGATACCAAGCCCCTCCACCAGGGTGACGTCATCGGTGCGCCTGTCCACCGCCTCCAGGATGCTCTCGTCAGAGGGATAGGCCGCGTCGCCGACGGTGACGCTCATCGGCGCGATGCGCTGCCGATTGATGAAGAGCGTGCCATCGGGTCGGAGCCAGTCGATCCAACGCGCGCTCTCCAGCACCTCGAGGGCGATCAGGAAGTCGACCGTCCCTTTCTCCGCGGTGGGCGCGCCCACGTCTTCTCCCCAGCGGACGTGGCTCTCCACGACGCCACCCCGCTGGGAGAAGCCGTGCACCTCCGACTTCTTCGCCACGTAACCCGCCTCCAGTCCCACGCCGGCGGCGATGTCTGAAGCCGTCAGAATGCCCTGCCCGCCAACACCGACAAAAAGGAAGTTAATGATGTCTTCCACCTAGGCCTCCTCCGTCTCAGTCTCGTAGATCGCCCCGCGCGGACAGACCTGCAGACAGACGGTACAGCCCGTACAGAGAAGCGGATCGATCTCCGCCTTGGGCCGCTTCGTCTTTTCGTCGACCTCGTCCGATTTCAGGATGGCCGGACAGCCGACGCGGAAGCAGAATCCGCACCCATTGCAGACATCCTCATCGACCCTCGCGACCGGCCGTCGTCTGAATCCGGGCACGAAGACACACTGCCCGTTGACCAGCACGACAGTGGGCCGATCGTCGATAGCGACGGCCTCGCGGATCGCCTCCTCGACGCCCTCAACGTCCATCGCATCGACGACCCACATATCCTCCACGCCCATCGCCCGCACGACCGACTCGATGTCGATTTCGTGCGAGGTCTCCCCCTGGAGCGTGACGCCGGTTCCGGGGTGCTCCTGTCCTCCGGTCATCGCCGTCGTACGATTGTCGAGGATCATCGTACAGGCGGCGCCCCGATTGTAGATCGTGTTCGCCAGCTCCGGCAGCCCCGTATGGAAGAAGGTCGAGTCGCCGATGGTAGCCACGATGTCGTCGGGACAGCCCGCCTGCTTGGCTCCATGCGCCATACCGATGCTGGCACCCATCGAGATCAGCATGTCCATCTCCTCGAAGGGCGGCAGCACGCCAATCGCATAGCAGCCGATATCACCGGAAACGAGCAACTTCAACTTACGCAGGTTGAAGAAGACGGACCGGTGCGGACAGCCGGGACAGAGCGCCGGGGGACGGGCGGGAATGGTCAGCGCCTCGCCGATCGGCTCCTCCGACGGCGCGTCCTCGTCGATTGGAAGCCCGGCCTTCGTTGCCCCTTCCCGCACCCTGGCCAAGGTCAGCTCACCCGTCCTGGGGAAGACCTCCTTTCCGATGACGTCCAGCCCCATCGCACGAACTTGCTCCTCAATGAACGGGTCAAGCTCCTCCACGACAACCAGCGTCTCCACGACGGAGGCGAAGTCCCGAATCATTTCCTCGGGCAGGGGATGGACCATCCCCAGCTTGAGGAATGAGAAACCCGCAAACACCTCCCGCGCATACTGGTAGGCCATCCCGTCGGCCATGATGCCGATACGCTTGTCCCCCCATTCGACGCGGTTGAGCGGGCACGTCTCGGCGTACTCGGCGATGGCCTCCATCCGCGCCTCGATCTCCGGGTGGCGGAGTCGGGCGTGGGCGGGGATCATCACGTACTTCTTCTGTTTCCGCTCGAACGGAGGAAGGGGTTCCCACTCGCGGGGCTCCTCCGGCATACTCACCCGCACCGGCGACTTGGAATGAGACAATCGCGTCGTCGAGCGCACCATGACCGGTGTGTCGAACCTCTCGCTCAAATCGAAGGCGAAGGCGGTGAAATCCTTCGCCTCCTGGCTATCAGACGGCTCCAGACAGGGAAACTTGCCAAACCGAGCGAAATGCCGGTTGTCCTGCTCGTTCTGCGAGCTGAAAGCACCGGGGTCGTCCGCGCTGACCAGCACCAGGCCCGCGCCCACGCCGGTATAGGAGAGCGACATCAGGCTATCGGCGGCAACGTTGACCCCGACGTGCTTCATCGCCGCCAGGGCGCGGCCGCCGGCAAAGGAAGCACCGATAACCGAATCCAGTGCGACCTTCTCATTCGACGCCCACTCAGCCCTGACCCCCGCGTATTCTGCCAGAGCGGGAAGAATCTCGGTGCTGGGCGTGCCCGGGTAGGCGGCAGCGTAGCGGACCCCGGCCTCCCATGCACCCAGCGCGATCGCCTCGTTACCCGAGAGCAGACGTCTTCTGGTGGATGAATCCGCGTTCTTCATTAAGCACTCCTTGCGCCCTTGGAATCCTGACCGGGAGAACTAGAGAGCTTCAGTGTACTATAAGCCTCGATCTGCCACAAACGGCGATGGGTTCAGTACCCTCGCAACCGCTTGCGCGCTTCACGACAACGCGGGCAAAAGGTACCCCGATACTCGGTGCCGCAGGTACGGCAGACCCTCGGGGGCATCGGGCGATCGTCATCCAACGAGGTGACAATGAGAACGACATTCTCCTCGCCGTACCGGGCCAACCAGGCGTCCAGCCGCGTGTCCCCTACCATCCATTCCCCGTTTTCGGGATCGCGATGGAGAGCTCCCTCGACGACGCCGGAACCAAGCTCGTGGGCAGCCGAGGATAACTCTCGAATGCTGGCTTTGCGATGGGCTGGCATATCTTCCTCCTAACTACGTACTTCACAAAAAGCAGGGGTACCCTGGTCGGCTACCCCGTATATCTTACCCGTCACGCGATTCCCTCTCTCGCTCCACGTCTGCGCGCAACACCCGGAAGCGATCCAGGTCCCGGGCGACGACGGTGTTGGGCATAATCGCCTGTGCTTCCTCAAGGACGTCGGATTCGCGATACCGCCGCGAGATGTGGGTCAGGACCAGCTGGTGGACACCCGCCTCCCGTGCGAGTCGCGCGGCCTGTGCCGCGGTCAGGTGATCGAACTGGTTCGCCAGTTCCGCATCGCGCTCCAGATACGTGGCCTCGATGACCAGCAGGTCGGCTCCACTCACAGGCTCTACCAGGTCCTCGATGTTGCCCGTATCACCGACGTGCGCCAACGAGGCGCGTCGCTCGGGGGGACCAAGCACGTCGTCCGGATGGATCACCCGCCCATCCGCCAACTCCACGCTCTCCCCCGCGACCAGCCGGCTCCGCTCCGGGCCCTGCGGGATGTCGAGCGCCTCCGCGCGTTCGGCAAGGAACGGACGGCGCGACTTCTCCCGGAAGAGATAGCCCAGACTCGGTCCGCGATGTGAGACGGGGAAGGCAATCACCTCGAACTCGCTGTCCTCCAGAATCACCCCGGGTTCCACCTCGACGAAGTCGATCTCCATCGACGGGCGCGCGCCCCGGAGGACCACGCCGTAGATCAGATCGTACACCCGCTGCAGGGCCCAGCGCCCTCCGTAGATCTCCAATCGCTCCATCGCCTCCCACCGCGCGAAGGTAGAGACGAGCCCCCCGAGCCCCAGGATGTGATCCAGGTGACCGTGGGTGAGCAAGATGCGGTTGAGACGCTTAAACCCCAGGCCGCTGCGCAGGATTTGCCGCTGGGTCCCCTCCCCACAGTCGACCATGAACCGGTAGTCGCGATGGAGCACCACCTGGGACGAGAGCCCCCGATGGATCGACGGTGCCGACGCCGAGGTCCCCAGGAAGACGATCTCAATCATATCCTTCCCCCCGCACTATCAGCGTGCCGACGCTCCCCCGCTCACCCTCCACCCTCAGATGGCAATCCAGGAACTGTCGTACGGCCCAGACGTTGGTCAGCAAATGAGCCGTCACCTCGGAAGTGACCAGGCGGGACTCCCCCTGACTCAGGGCCATAGGCAGCACAAGCTGATCCGCAAGATGGGGGTCGACGGGAGCCCCGGACTGATGGTGAGCCAGCAGATCCTCGCACGCCGCCTCGGTCACGTCCTCGGCCGGCAATCCCTTTCGGCCGTAGGCTGTGAATCCGGCGATCACGTGCTCGTACTCGGCAAAGAGGAAGATACCAGCCCCTGGCCCGGCACCGCGCAGCCGGCGCGGCTCCACCTTCGCCTCCAGTTTGTGCTCGGCGAGTACGTTCCGTGCTCGGTTCGCCATGCGTTGTGGGATGTGAGAGGGGAGGTTTGTCACCGCCGCGATTCCCCAGATTCGCTTAGCCTCGCCCCGTTCGGTCAGGGTCAGCGGACGGAGCGAGCCGCTCCGCCCCGGGATGCGGACGTGGAGTGTGCCCCCGCCGACCGGATAGAAGCCCCATTGTCCCAGCTCAATCTCAACCGCCACCTCCATCCGCTCCAAGGTGGGCAGGAAAACGTGCTCCACGTAAGATGCCGATGGCGCCCACGCCACGTGCGTCCCACCGCGGAGCTCCACGTGGGATTCTCCGTCAGTCAACGCCAGCGGCAGGAGCAGGGTCTGGAGGACCAGCCCCACCGAGCCGGCGCTCCCTCCATCAGCCGCCTCGGTCACATCGAAGACGTATTCCCCAGGACGGATCGCCCCGCTTGGAACCAGGACGACGGTTTGGGAGCCAAGCTCATCCCCCTCGAGCTTGGCGTCGCACACGGCAGCGGCAGCCCGGACAGCCGTCAGGTGCTGAGGCCGGAGCCCCGGCTGACCGCGCCCGGCGCGGATATTCTCGATGCGCGTTGGTCGTTCGGTGAGCACTGCCAGCGTCAGCGCCGTGCGCAGGATCTGCCCCCCGCCCTCACCGCGCGATCCGTCGATGATCACCATCTCCGCATCCCCGAGGCTTGCCATTCCTCCGTCGATCATTTCTCCATTGCGCGCAGCGCTTCGTAGGCTGGCCGCACCTCCGTCTCCGGCCAGCTCGGGTCGGTGATAGCCCACCAGTACTGTTCGCTCTCCGGCGTCCATCGCGGATCCGCGATAGATAAGACGTTCATCAGCCCGATCCAGGGCCTCCAGTGCTCCTCCGCATACTCGAACGCGCGCACCAGATAGTCGGCCTTCTGCTCCGGCGTCACAGCGTGCCAATGGTACAGAGAGTCGGAACGGGGATCGACGGTCCATCCCATCTCCAGAATGACCACCTGCTTATCGCCATCACCGTGCGCCACCATGATCTCGCGCATATCCTCGACGTGGCGGAAGCAGAAGAACCGCTGCCCTCCGTACGCCGACGTTGCAGCAGCCTCCGCAGGCGAGAGCTCGGGGGGCGCCTTGTAGCCAGGCGCGTTCACACCCAGCACGTCGAAGTATGGCGCCGCGCCGGCCTCATACATCTGAACCAGGTAATCCGTATCCGGAATAGCCTCCGGCAGCCCCGTCCCCGTGGGCGCCAGTCCGGCCGAGACGATCAACGCGCCGGGATCGGCCGACTTCACGCCGACGTAGCATGCCCGAAGGAGCTCGACGTATTCGGCAGCGTTGGGAGCGTATCCGCCCCACTCTCGAGCCAGGTTTGGCTCGTTCCAAACCTGATACGCATCCACGCGACCGGTGTACCGCTTGGCCAGGGCGTGACAGAAATCGCCGAAATCCTCCGCGTCCTCTGGCGGACCGTTACGGGAACGGACCCCCTTCTCGATGGCAGCCCAGGCCGGCTCGCTGTCGAGGCGGAAGAGCACCTTCAGGCCCCGCTTCTCGGCGTCATCTAGGATACGGTCGGTGAAGTACCAGTTGAACGCCCCCTTGGCCGCCCCCTCCACGTCCCGCCAGCCTACGTTCTGCTTCACCCAGCCGAAGCCGGCATCTTCAATGAGGTCCATATCGCGCCGGGCAATCGCCTCGTCCCACCAGAGGTAGGCCTGGAGCCCGTACTCGGGGGACGCCATGTGTGGGCTCGGCCACGAGGTGGGCGTAGGCGTCGACGGCCCCGGCGAGGCAGCTGCCTCCCCCGGACCCCACGCCCGGAACCAAAGAGCGAGACACAGCAGACCGACGACCAGCAACGCTCCCACGAGAGGCGCGCCCGCGGCCAGACGCTTATCCTGATCCGACGAACACATCATCCGCGATCACCAGACAAGATCTGCAGAAGGCGCGAGCGTCCAACGCCAGACAGGGGGAGCTTTTCCAGATGCAGATGCGGATCCTGGCGAAATCGGACCACGCGTGTCCTCACCGGATTCAGATTACTTCTCCATCTCCTGGATAGCATGGAAGACCGGACGCGGCGCACCGTTGAGGTCGATGATGCCGTAGGGCGCATTGGGATCCTCCGGCCCCCATCCGAGCTGAGAGTAGTTGAGGTTCCAGAGGAAGGCCAGACGGACGAAGCCCCACTCGCGCATCAGCTGGAAGGCCTGCACGTCCCACGTCGCCTGCTCCTCCAGGGTGTTGTCCAGCGCGAACTCGAAGCCCGGGGGATGGCCACCGAACCCCTCGGCCGAGGCCCAGCCGAACTCGGTGACGCAGAGCGGCGTGTCTCTCCCAGCAGCCTGGATCCGCTCGTGGTAGCCCCAGAGGGTCGATTTGAACGACCAGCTGTGGTGCGGATTGTCGAAGGGCCCGCGGAACTGGGCTGTCGGATCGTTGTATCCCTCGTTCCAGGCCACGTCTGGCGGCATGTTGATCCCGTTGTGGTGAGCCCCGACGCAGTCGGCGTAGTCGAGGGCGTCATGTTCGATCATCCGATCGAGATAGTCAAAGTCGTCCATCCAGATGACGCGGTCTGGATTGTTCGGGTCGGTCTGACGTCCGGCGGTGGGAGACAGCGCCCCGCTGATGACGATGATGTTCGGGTCGCGGCTCTTGATCGCCTCATAGGAGAGCTGGAGCATCTCGACGTACCGCTCCGAGTTGACACCGCCAGCGGTGTCCCATTCCCGGTCCAGGTTCTGCTCGTTCCACACCTCGATAGCGTGAATGCGTCCCTTGTACCGGTCGACCAGGCGGCCCATAAAATCCGCCACGACCTCCAGGTTGTCCGGCGGCGCGCCCTCAGTGTTCTGGTCGGTGTAGCTCCGCGACCACTCCGGGGCATCGACGACGCTGAACATCACCTTGAGACCGTGGGCATTAGCGGCCTCCACCACGGCGTCGAAGCCACTCCAGTCCATCTCCCCCGGCGTGCTTTCCCAATCCTTCCACTTCACCTGTTGCTTGACCCAACCGAGGCCCAGGCTATCCGCCTGTCCCATCCAATAAGCTGGATCGCCACCGCCGACGCCGTTTACCGCGATGCCATAGCCGAAGGATTCAACGTCCGCCGGTGGCTCCTCCCCCTCGGCGCCACTCGCCGGCGTGCTCGGAGCGGGGGTCGGCTCGGCGGTCGAGGGGGAAGCCGTCTCCGGGGCTGAGCCCGGCTCCTCGTCTGAGGGAGCTTCGCCGCCATTGCCGCCAATCGCGGGCGACGTTGCCGGAACTAACGTTGGTTCGAGTTGTTGAGCCGGCCTATCCATCCAGCCGTACCAGGTACATAGTCCGCCGGCGATCACCAGAACCAGCCAGGCCGCGATGGCGACGTAGAGCCCCCGGCCGCGCAGTCCAGCGCCGCCCGATGAAGACTTAGACATATCTTGTCCTCCAAAAAGAAACAGGCAAAGAGGTTCGGCTCAGTCGAGACGGGAAGCTGACTACCGCCGAACCTCTGCCGCTTACGCTATCGCTTGTACGTAATGACTTCCCACAAACGTTCAGGTCCGCTCGTCTCTCTGCTCTCCAGCCCCAGAACGACGAGCCACAACCCCGACCCGAAGGCTACCGCGTACCCAATACGTTATGCAGTGACTCGCAGGCGGGACACCCCCCGCCAGGGCGGACGATGGCATAGCCATCCTGTGGGTCGTAGCCGTAACGGACGTAGTCGATGTTCCATACGATGATGCTGCGCACCATGCCCGTGTTGATACTCAGCCTCACAGCCTCGGCCAGCCACGTCGCCTGCTCTGCGTTGTTCGTACCCCTGGCCCACGAGAACCAGTCGGAGAACGCAGGCACTCCCTCCTGGGACGCGTACCCCATCTCTGTGTAGAACAGCTTCCGATTGCCTCTGAAAATGTTG
>Ga0207752_1000902_pt1 | contig 14008 bp, 9 predicted proteins | sample Pon2CUnioCityCA_6_FD_187272 | JGI IMG/M metagenome (GOLD analysis project Ga0207752, IMG submission 187272) | Marine sediment microbial community from Union City, CA, USA - Pond 2C Sediment 2 (SPAdes) | ecosystem: Environmental > Aquatic > Marine > Intertidal zone > Salt pond sediment ...
CATATTCTCTTTTCATGAACATCTCCTTTTTTTCATGGTTATTTAGACAGTGAAGTTTTGTTCCTTTTTGGTTTTGTGTGCTTTGTCTGAGTGTTGGTTTCTCCCATGAACAAGCAAATCTTTGTCTTTTTTAATTTGTTTTCTTCAGGCTGATCTCAGATGTTGTGTCCCGGGTAAAAGGAATCTCCAATCCTTGACTGGGAACATCGACCTTTCCTTCAGCCGTGCCTTTGTTTATGTGCTTCACAAAAATCCCTTCTTTGTAGGCAAAGTACCAGGTGGAGGTTCCCCGGATGTCGCCTGTGCTGATTGTTTCGATTCCCTGTTGCTCTCCTTTGCCCTCAATGGTTCCCGTATAACGGGATAATATTCGGACGCAATCCATTCCATCAATGACTTCAAATCCATCCAGAGTGTTCTCTTCTGATATCCGGATCACTGTTTCTCCGTTACCGGCTTTTTCATTGATAGTCGTTTCGTCTTTCCAGGTGTCTCCGATTTTTAATGGCCGGCCAGCAAGGTCTGGAAAGATGTGTTTGAAAGTGGAGGCAATGCTCCGGGTTCCCTCAGGCCCCATCTCGTACGTTATCTCTTCAGCTCCTTTAAGCTCTGATTCTTCACCCAGGTGCGAAAGCGTCATGTCAAAACTTTTTCCGATGACCTGACTCATGTCCGGTTCCAAATTAGCCTGGGGGGATTGGATTTTGAAGCTCATGTCATTGATGGTGATGGTGAGCAGGTTTTTGTCCTCCTCAGCTCCTTTGGATTGGACAGTAAAGGAATTTGTGGAGTCAATGTCAACTTCGATGGCCATTCCCATCATTTCTGAGACCTGATGGGCCTTATCCCAGGAATCATAGGTTAATTTCTGACCCTCCGGCATCCGGTACTGAAGGATCAAGCCGGTCTGGGGGTCTCCCCAAAAAGGAGCGGTTTTGGCGGCGCATCCTGTAAGCATAAAGAGCGCCAGAAGAAGTGGGGCCATCATCAACCATACTATTGATTTTTGTTTGTTCATTTCATTCTCCCTTAAAAGTTGTTTTCTTTATTTCATTCTATCGATAAGACTTAAAGCGTATTCGAGGACTGTGTCTCTGTTGCTTTTCAAATCTTCAATGTTTGTTTGAGCCCTGTGATCGGGGATGATCCCCCGGTCTTTTGGAAGGCCGCTGACGGCTGCCGCAAAGCTGCCTGTAGCCAGTTTTAAAGTCAATCCTGTGTTTTTCAAGTCAAATGTTCGGACCGCTGCATTGCAGGTGTATGTCCCTCCTGTCTCTGTGCCGATAAAGGTGCCGATATTATGATATTTCAGGATAGAGCATAGATGCCCTGTGGTTGAAAAATTGCTGCCGTCTGTAATAATGAAGAGATTCCCTCTGTAAGGATTCTCAGCTAAAGGGATGGGTATGGATAAATCCGCATATTTTCCATAGGGTTCAGAGAAATAGACAGTGGGTTCTTTTTCAATATAAGATAATAAATAGCTTGCGCAAAACGGGTCTCCTCCTCCATTGCCGCGGAGATCGATAATGAGATGGCTGATGTTTTCTTGCTTGATTTTTTCAAAGGCATTGTCAATGAAAGAAGAAAAGATTTTGTTTTTCTCTTCGTAGTAGATAAAACTGTCTAGAGTCATAACAGCGGTGCCTTTATAGGGAAGGATTTCAATACTCAGGTCTTTGGGCACTTTATTGGAATAATTGATGGCAGAGCAGGGAATGGCTGGGATCACGGATTTTTGAATATCTGTGTTTTCTTCTGTCCTGTATTCGATTTTGAATTCTTTAGGAGCCCCGAAATGATTGGCGTAATAATACTGGAAACAGTTCTCCAGGGAGGAAGTTTTGAAAGATCCGTTATGTCCGTCAGCAGAAATATCTGTTTTTAAAGTCTCAATGATCCGGTCGATATCCATTTTATTTATGGATATGATTTCGCTGTATGGAGGAAGAGAGGAATTCTCATTCAGGTCCTTTGCCACAAAGCACCTGTTTTCGATAAATTTCAATATCAGAGGGAATTTAAAAACCTGAACGTTTCTCCTGTATTCACCAGGATAATCCAGATGCGCGTGCCCGCAGCCGATTTTTGCTTTCAAGGGAACCAGAACATTATAAAATTCTCTTAAAGACAGAGGCCGGGTGATTTGCCTGTATTGATTGTCAAATGCCTCGTCAAAGTCTTCTTTGCCTGTGAATTCATAGGGATAGGGATGGATTTCTTCGATGTGTTTGCGGAATTGGAGAAAATCCTCTTGAATCTCTTCCACAGGAAATTTTTTCTTTAATTGCACCTGTTTTCTCTTTCTATCTTCATCCAGTCTTTTAAGTGCCTCTTGGGCATAAATCCGGACCTCTGAGTCTTCGTCATTCAGGGCCTCTCTTAAAGCACCTTCCGTTTTTTGAGATCCGATTTTCAGAAAGGCCACCATGATTTCCCGCTTTACAGAAACATTGAGCCCTTCTTCTTCTAATATAGAAAGAAGAGGATCTATAGCCTCCTCGGACCCGATGTTCCATAAAGCGGTGACCACTGCCTTGCGGCTCCAGGAATTGGGTTGGTCCAAAGATTGGATCAAAGGATCAACTGCTTTTTCCGACCCGATTCTTCCTAATGATGTGGCTGTAACAAAGACCACTGGACCTGATTCGTCATTAAGAAGAGGTATCAAAGGCTCTACCGCTTTTTCAGTCCCTATTTTTCCTAAGGCACCCGCCGCATCCAATCGAACATTGCTGTTCTTATCGGAAAGGCTCTCAATCAAAGCGTCAATGGCTCTCGGTGATTCTATTCTTCCAAGGACAGAGGCAGCAATTTGACGCAAAGAAGGATCCGGATCTTTGAGAAGTTTGAGCAAAGGATCGACTGATTGTTCGCCTAATTTTTCAAGTCCCTCCACATAATGCATACGAAAATGCCAGTTATCCGTCAACCGCAGGGTCCGGATATACATCTCTGCCCGGCTTTCTGATGCGGCTGCCTGGATTTCATCAGGGATTTTGGGAAGCGCATGAGAACGGACATAAACATATGAAAGCCCCACTAAGAGGAGAGTGTAGATGGAAAGGACCACTGCGATCTCACCTTTCCGCTCCGGAAATTTCTTTTTGAAAAGAAGACGGGTGGGGATAGCGAAGGGTTTTGACAGGAATTTGGGAAGGGGAAAGAGAAAGGGTGTTTTCTCTCGGTATCTTTCGTACTGATTTCCCAACTGTTTCTTCATTTTTCTCTCTTCCAGAAGGGCCACTCCGATAATGACCATGGCGGAAAGCATCCAGGGTAAGGAGGCGGCAATTCCCCAGGACCTTTTTGGGTAGTTCACACGCATCAAGGCCAGAAGCATTCCGTAACTCCAGATGATCCATCCCAGATACTGAGGATGGCGTGAGATCCGGTAGACCCAGAAATCCGCCATTTCTTTTTTTCGTTCTCTGGAAACAAACCAGGTGTAAGTGCCGATGATGAAAAGAAGAAGCCCTGTTCCCACCAGAAAATAGACCAGCGGATAATGCACATCAAATCCTATTTTTAAAAAGAGAGACCTTAAAAGCCTGTAGGGAAGATAGACGATGTCCCCCCATTGGCCGGCATTGAATGAAATATCAAGAACCGGCATCCACATAACATTCAGCACGCCCAGTCCGGCGAGAAAAAACATGACCGCAGCAAACTGAGCAAAAACAGGAAGGAACATCAAAAGGGCTCCTGCTGAGGCCAATCCTTTTTTGCCGGTGATAAAACCCGCTGCAATAAGAAGGACCATAAGCCCGAAACAGATATAACCGATAAGCCTTAAATGATAGTGATTTATGAACAGTTCGGTCCGTGTAACAGCAGACTCATCCGCATGGGAATCGCCCTCCAGAGCCGGGACCGTCCCGTAAAGGGCTTTGTTCAGCAACTCGGGCCCTTCTATGGAGGCAAATGTAAGCCCAAGGCTGAAAACCACAGCTAAAAGCATTAATAGCAACCCTGAGATCCATCTTTTCTGACTCATTTTTTTACCATCCTAAAAAAGATTCCTGTTTTTAGATTCAATATAAAGAAACAAAAGAGGGATTTCTATAGACAAAAGTCCTATTTTTGAGGATAGAACTTTTTTCTTAGATGAAAAACATTTCCTTTGGAACAGGTGACCTAAGACTGCTTTTTAATGAGATTGATGAGTTCGATTCTGTTCTGAATACCCAGCTTCTGGTATATATTATAGATGTGATTCCTGACTGTACTGCTTGATATATAGAGCTTTTTCTCAATATCTTTGTTGTTGGCTCCGTCCAGTATCATGGTGATGATTTCCTGTTCCCTCTGGGTGATGTTGTGTTTTTTAAACACTTTTTCCAGGTTTTCTTTTTTTACTTTTTGGGCGGTCCTGAGTTTTGCCCTGGTGCGCATCCAGGACAGGATAATGAATAAAGCCACAGCCAAAGCTGAGGTTATAAACCACCACGTTTTCCAGAAAGGGGGGATCATTTGGATAGGGATGGAGAGCCCTTTTTCATTCCAGACTCCATCCGGATTGGCTGCTTTGACATGAAGTATGTATTTCTTTTTTAACGAGCTTGGGAAGGAAAGCGTGCGGTTAGGACCTGTGTAGGTCCACTCTTTGTCCCGTCCTTCCAGTTTAAAGGCAAACTGGTTCCTTTCCGGATTGAGAAAACACAGGGCGGCAAATTCAAATGTGATAAATCCTGCCTCTGAATAGAGCCGCAGTTCTTTAAGGGAAGAGAGCGGCTGCCCCAGGTCATGCTTTTTGGTTTGGATATAGAATCCTGTCCATACAACAGGAGGGATAAAGGGATTCTTCTTTATATCTTTTGGGTCAAAGCTGTTGTACCCGTTCACACCGCCGAAAAACATTTGGCCCTCACTGGTTTTGAAAAAAGCTCCCCTGTTGAATCGTTGGGCCTGGATTCCGTCATAAAGGCCGTAGGTTGTGATATTTTCAGTTTCTGGATCGAGCTTCAGGAGCCCCCTGTTGGAGCTTATCCAGAGACACCCGGTTTCATCCTCCAAGATCCCGCAGATGATGTCTCCGGGAAGACCTTCTCTGGTTGTGTAGTGTTTCCATTTTTCACTGGCTCTGTCATATTTGCTTATCCCTCCTAAAGTCCCTATCCACATTATGCCCTTTCTGTCTTCAAGCAGAGAAGTCACATGGTTATCCAGAAGGGTGTTTTTTTGAGGATTACTCGACTCCGTCGCAAACCGGGTAAAATGACCGGTTCTTTTGTCCATCCTGTTCAATCCCCGTATAGTCCCTACCCATAAATCACCTGAGCTGTCTTCACAGATGGCTGTGATATGGGATGAACTGAGCGTTGAAGGCTCTAATGAGGAGAAAAACCGGATGAAATGTCCTGTTTTTTTGTTGAATTTATTGAGTCCGTTTTGCGTGCCGACCCATAAGATATCTTTGTCATATCTATCCTGGCGGATTACATGGACCTTATTGTGGGACAGGCTGTTTTTCGAATCCTCTCTATAATTGTAATGAGTGAAGATCCCTGTTCCGGGGTTGAGCCGGTTGAGTCCAGTATTATCTGTGCCCGTCCATATCATTCCGTCCTCGTCTTCAAGTACAGTTTGAACACTGCCTGCGCTTATGCTTGCCGCATCAGCCGGGTCATGAAGAAAATGAATGGTCTCGCCGCTCTTTTCATCTATTTTTTCCAGCCCCCCGCTAGTCCCTATCCAGAGGAATCCTGATTCATTTTTGTAAACAGAACGGACATCGCTGTCACTGATGCTTTGCGGATCAAAAGGATTGTGCTTGAAGTGTTTGAATTTTACTTGATCGTTGAGCGACTTGTTAATGCCTCCTCTTTGAGTCGCGACCCACATGATTCCGGACGAATCCTGGTAGAGGGCATTGATATGATTACCGCTGAGGGAATCAGGGTCATTGGGGATGTGTTTGTACGCTGTAAAACGTTCTGTCTTTTTATCAAATATCCTTAATCCGTCCCCCTGGGTACCGGCCAAGATGTTTCCTGTCCTGTCTTCGCATAGGGAAATGATGTTTGAATGCCGGAGGTCGTTGGCCTCTAATTCATTTCCAAAATAGGCGGTAAATCCCTCACTTTCCTCATCAAGCCGGTTCAATCCTCCGTTTTTTGTGCCTACCCAGATCGTCCCTTGTTTGTCCTGAAAAATCGACCAGACTGTGTTGCTTCCGATGCTGTTCGGGTTGGCGGTGTCGTGTTTGTAATTCCGGATCTTCCGGGTCTCAGGATCAAATCGAAACAATCCCGAGTCTTGAGTTCCGGCCCAGATATGGTTCTGGCTGTCTATGAGAAGGACCCATATGGTTTCAATATTTTCTCCTAAGGATATCTTGGTGAATGTATTGTTTAGTCTATCATAGCGGCAGAGCCCGTTAGATCTGGTTCCGACATACAGATCGCCGCTCTTATCTTCTTGTAAGGAAAGAATAGTGTTCCCGGCTAAACTAACAGGATTTTCAGGGTCGTGCGTGAACGGAATAAATTCCTCGTTTTGTCTGGCAAAACGAAAAAGACCGTGCCCATTGGTCCCAAACCAGATATCCCCTCTGCTGTCCTCTATCATGGGGAAAACAGAGATAGGCCAAAAAGACGGTTCACGGCCAGACTGAGGAGGAGTGAAAAGGGTGAAATGATACCCGTCGTACTTGGCTAATCCTTTATCTGTTCCAAACCACAGGAAGCCTTCCCTGTCCTGAAGGATACTGGAGACAACAGAAAGAGGAACCGTGTTAAAGTAAGGAAGAATGTGTTCGAATCTCATGAATCTTTGTGCAGAGGAGAACAAGAAGGACGGGGCCAGTAAGAACAAAAAGAAAATAGATACTTTCTTCATAATGAACCGGGTGTTCTGTGCTCTAAGGACACAGTCATTTTTTATATGAAAAGCTTGACTTCGTTATGATAATATACAAACTATCCAAAAAAAAGCAAACATGAAAAAACCAAAATTATTTTGTAACCTTTTAAGTATAATGGAGTCTATAGTAATGACAGCTGAATAAAGGACAAACAGAATGGAATCTTTATCAGACAGCGATATTATGGAAAAAGTAAGAGACGGACAGGTTGAAAAATTAGCCATTTTATTTGAGAGGCATCATGTGAAAATTTTCAACTTTTTTTTGCGCTTGACCGGATCCCACAACCTGAGCGAAGACCTGGTGCAGGATGTGTTTATCCGTATACTCAAGTACCGCTCCACTTATGAAGGAAAAGGGAAGTTCACTGTATGGATGTTTCGAGTTGCCAGGAACGTGCATGTGGACCACCTGCGAAAAAACAAAGAGACATATAATTTAGAGGACCAGTTCGAAGAGCCGGAAAGCGAAGAGGATTCCCCCATACATGCTCTGGAGCAGAAGAAGGATAAGGAACTTATTCAGAGAGCTCTTTCTCAGCTTCCTGTGAAGAAAAGGGAAGCCCTGATACTGAGCCGTTTTCAGGATATGAAATACAAGGAGATCGCCGAGCTTTTTGGATGCAGGGAAGGAACCATAAAAGCCAGTATTCACAGGGCTGTCAAGCAGCTCGGGGAAATTTATCTCGAGCTGCAGGGAGGTGTGCCGTCATGACATGCAAGAATACAAAGGAGAAGTTTACGGAGTATTTGACCGGTCAGCTTTCTAACAAGGAAAGAGAAAAAATCCAGGCGCATGTAGCTGAATGCGACGAATGCCGCAGAGAACTTGAGTCGCTGACCGAAATATGGACGAAGCTGGGCGTTCTTGAAGAGGAAAGGCCCAGTGCCCGGCTCAGCACCCGTTTTTACAGTATGCTGGAGCAGTACAAACAGGCTGAAGAAGAAAACTTTCAAAAAGCCAGGCCCGGATTTTTTTCCCGCCTTAAGAACCTGTGGCCCCGAAAACCGGCCTTTCAGTTGGCCCTGGCCCTGGGAATGCTTGTCCTGGGATTGGTTATCGGAAATGTGTGGAGGGTCATCCCCCGGCAGAAAGCCGTAAATACGGCACTGGCGGATGAAGTCCAGACTATGAGGCAAACCCTGGCTGCGTCACTCATCGACCAGGACTCAGCCAGCGAAAGGCTTCAAGGAGTAAACATGAGCTATACTCTGGTCAACCCGGATGACGAGCTGCTGGACAAACTGCTGTCAACGCTTAACTCAGACTCGAGTGTGAATGTCCGGCTGGCTGCTGTGGAGGCGCTGTATCTTTTCCACGATCATCCCAAGGTCAAGCAGGGATTGATCGATTCCTTATCCCAACAGTCTTCGCCCATGGTCCAGGCAGCGCTCATTGATCTTATGGTTAGCATCCGGGAAAGAAGAGCTGTCGATGCCTTGAAAAGTCTTCTTGACTCAGAAGATCTCAATCCTGAGATCAAAGACCGGGCTGAACAGGGTATCCGAAGGTTGAGTTTTTAGAGGAGAAAAATTCTGTGAAAAAGGGGATTAGTTATAGATAGAAAAGGATGCAAAGGAGAAAAAAATGAAAAAAACAATCAAAAAAAATATTCAATTGTTAGGGATAGCGCTTGTTATCCTCATGGTAGGCGGTTTTCTCTCTGCCCAGGATAAAGCCGCGGACAAAGCCACAGTCCCGTTTTCCAATCCAAATGAACCGGGGCTGGTCAAAGCAGGAGTACGCAACGGCAGCATCACGGTTACAGGGTATAACGGGAAAGAGGTCGTGGTGGAAGCGAGGGTGAGAGAGAAGCTGATAACAGAAGAAGAGATTGAAAGGAATGAAAAAGCCAGGGGACTGAAGCTTGTCCAGGTCGACACCACAGGACTCAGAGTCATGGAAGACGAAAATGTGATGCGCATCAGCGTGAGTTCTTCCAAGCAGACAGTGGACATCTCTATCAGAGTGCCCTATGCCACTTCCGTAAGCATCAGCGTTCATGAAAACGGGGATGTGAGGATCGAAAACGTAAACGGAGAGATCGAGGTCTCCAATCACGAGGGAAACATCGATTTAACCGGAATCTCCGGTGCGGTGGTGGCCCATGCTTATGAGGGAGAGATCAAGGCCGTGTTCAAGAGCGTGTCTCCGGGCCTTCCTATGTCTTTCACCTCCTGGCAGGGGGATATTGACATCACTCTTCCCTCAGACACCAAAGCCAACCTCAAAATGAAATCAGGCCAGGGAGAGGTGTACACTGACTTTGCCCTCCAGATCGTCCGTAATCCTGATGAAGGATTTGATTTTAACTCGGATAAACTGAAAAATCTCAAAAGAGAAAGTTTAAGAAGTTTTTATTACTTAAGTCCTCCCAAAGTCCCCGATGCTCCTGTGGTGGTTTCAGGAGAATCCCTAGAAGACCTTGCTGTCGACTTCAGGGGAGCAAGAGGCTTAGCCCTGGGAGAGTATTATGATATCTCCTTCAACAGGTATATCTACGCCAGAATAAACGGGGGCGGTCCTGTTTATGTGTTCAGCAACAACGAAGGGGACATCCTGCTGAGAAAAGCCAAGTAACAGAAAATTCTAAAGGGCAGCCTCACTCTCTAAGGCTGCCCTTTTTTTTATCACGTGTTCGACCGTATGTTTTCCCCAGGAAAAAGTGATCCCGACCGCTGCCACATTCCCGGCAACGATTCCCGCCCAAACACCTTTAAGGCCGAGCCCAAAAGTGATACCGAGAAGGTAACACATGGGAACCTGAAAAATAATGGTCCGAAGGATGGTCACGATCAGAGAACGGGTGCCCTTTCCTATGCCGCGGAACATAGCAGAAGTGAGCATGCCCAGGGGGACCGCAGGATAAAATAAAGCGGTGATCCGGAGAAACACAATCAATTCCTCCCGGATACGGGAAGCTTCTTTAGAATAGCTGAAGATATAGCTTATATGGCCGGCGAACAGAGCCACAAGGATTCCGATTCCCAGTTCGATGAGTACTCCGATTTTTACCGCATACAAAAAAGCTGTTTTCAGTTTTTGTTTGTTTTGGGCCCCGAAGGCAGCCCCAGTTACGGAAACAACTCCTGTGGCCATTCCTATAAGAGGAATGGTGCCCACCATAACAATACGCCAGCCGCTGGTAAAAACAGCCACCCCGTCTGTTCCCCCGGCTTGGATGACCACGATATTCAGCACGATCATGGCCGCTGACATGGAAAGCTGAGCCAGGGATGAGGGGAATCCGACCGAGAGGATCTCTCTCAATATTCCCATATTCGGTTTAAAATCATGGAAAGTGATTCTGAGGTAAGTTTTTTTCTGGATGAACATCCAGTAGAAGAATATAAGCGCGGAGATCGTAATGGAGATCAGAGTAGCCCAGGCAGCACCTACCACACCCAGTTTGAATCCGTATATAAATAAGGGATCAAGCACAATATTCAGGCAGGATCCGACCGCTAATCCGTACATGGCTTTCTTTGCAGCTCCCTCTCCTCTGAGAAGCGCATTGGCGATATGAGAAAAAACAAGGATGAAAGTGCCTGCGAAAAGGATAAGGGCATAATTGGCGGCCATGCGCCCCACTTCCCCGTTCCCTGATAGAGAGCGGAAAAGTCCTCCGGTAAAAGGGAGTGCTCCCATACTGATGACCAATGACAGACCAATGGCAAACACAATGGTATGAGCGGCTGTGTTTTCTGCGGCTTTTTTATTTCCTTCTCCGATTCTGCGGGAAATCGCTGAGCTTCCTCCCACTCCGATTCCGGCTCCCAGTGCGACAATGATCATGAAGAACGGGAAGAAGAGTCCTACGGCAGCCAGTTGGTCGGCTCCCAGTCCGGCAACCCAGATGCCGTCTGCGATATTATAAACAGCTTGAAGCAGCATAGCCAGCATCATGGGTGCTGAAAGCTTTAAAATGGCTTTTTTGGGGTCGCCCAAAAGGATTTTTACCCCTTTGGTCAACTGTTTTTCTGTTTCCATGATGTTCTTCCGCTATATGGAGTTTAATTTCTGATGAAGATTTCAATACAAGTGAACAAATATACATGAGAAGCGGACAAATATAAAGCTAAATCTGTCTATAATGGTTTTTTCACCCGAGAAATCTTGCTTTTCTAAAACAGGATGAGTATCTTAATAAGAAGGGATACATGTTTTTTAAAAGGAGGTTATTCCTTAAAGGTGATCTTAAAGAGAGTGCCTTTGTTCCTTACAAGCTCTATGCTGCCGTTTATCTGCTTTACAAGGGAATTCACCAGATCCATCCCCATTGATTCCGCTTTCCTGAAGTCCAGATTTTTGGGATATCCTCTGCCGTTGTCTCCGATATTCAGGTGGCACGTTTTCCCCTTTTTGTGAAAATCTATGGTTATCTTTCCTTTTTTGCTTTTTACAAAGGCATGTTTTAAAGAGTTGGTTATTAGTTCATTTGTGATAAGCCCTAAAGGCACGGCTTTGGTGATGTCAAGGAAGATGTCCTCTACATCAGTTTTTAATTCTATGTTTTGTGCCGATTCCCTGTAATAACTCATAAGATGCACCGCCATCCGCTCTATATACCTTTCAAAGTCAATTCCTGACAAATCTTCTGAACGGTACAGCCTCTCATGCACAAGAGCCATTGACATGACCCTGTTTCTGGTGTCCCGGAATATCTCTCGCGCTTTTTTATCCTTTATGTGCATTGCCTGAATGTTAATAAGGCTGGAGATGACCTGCATATTGTTTTTGACTCTGTGGTGGATCTCTTTTAAAAGGACTTCTTTTTCCTCCAGGGAGTTCTTGATTCTATCCTCTGTTTTTTTGCGCTTGGTGATGTCTCTTATAAACACAAGCCCGGCTGGTTCTCCCTTGTATTGGATAAGGGAAACATTGATTTCAACAGGGATAAGAGAGCCGTCTTTTCTGACTATAGCGATTTCATAGATGTTTTCGACATCTTCCCCCGCCTTTCTTTTGCTAAAGTTATCCAAGACCTTCTTTTTATAGTCAGGATGGACATAATCCGTCATTGGCTTCCCGATTAATTCAGGGAAAGGAACTCCTATATACAGGGATGTCGTAGAGTTTGCAAACTGGATGATTCCGTCACGATGAATGATGATGGCATCATTGCTTTTCTCTACGACAAGGGAATATTTTTCTTCACTTTCTTTTAAAGCCTGCTCTGCCTTTTTTTGTGCAGTTAGGTCTCTGACAGCGGTGATCCTCACTTCTCTGTCTTTGTATTTTATCTGCTTTCCGTGAAGCTCACCAGGGAATATAGACCCGTCCTTCCGCAATCCTTCGGCCTCATAAGGTTCTTCACGGCCTGAAAGCACATTTTCCTTAATTACATCCTTCCATTCAGGCGCAGCTAATTCCACCACATTCATGCCTATGATTTCTTTTAAGTCATATCCGAACATTTTGGCAAAGGTCTCATTCGCATCCAGTATTTTCCCCTTTTTATGCAGGACGATCCCCTCAAAAGAGGCCTCAGATAGACTGCGGAACCTCTCCTCGCTTTCTTTCCACTTGTTTTTTTCTAATTGGCTTTGGAGTTCTGATTTTTCAAGTTCTGATATTCTCCGGCGCAGTTTCTCTATTTCATTTAAGAGTTGTTCCTTCGTCTTTTTTCCTGTTCCCATATCACTTCCTTATAAATATGCGGTAGGTTCTCTCTCTCTTTACTATATATATAGATAACAGACCAAAAAATCAAATGGAAAACAGGAAGGTTTTTGTTTGTTAGGCTTTTGTCCCGGATTGAGCCGGTCCAGCACTTTTCGGCGGCAGGACATTGTATTCTTTGCCGAACTGAGCTAAAAATTCCAAACTGAAAGCTCTGAACCAGTACAGGAAAGGCAGCGTGACAGCTGTCCCTATATAAGGGATTATAAGAAGTACAAATCCTATACAGCATGTAAAAAGGCCTATAAGGACCACAAGGATGACAAACACAACTATCAGAAAAAACAGAAGCAGCCCGTACAGGATAAAATAAAAAGGGTGTTTCCCGAAGAGGGATAAAAACTTTTTCCAGCCTTTTGTGGCTGAGATTTTGTGCTTGAACATGATGGGAACCACAAAGCTGTCCAAAAAGGCAGTGATGTATCCCACTAAAATCATTATTGTGACAAAGATGAGCCCCATCATGATGAGAAAGAATACAGGGATACTGCGGAACGAAGTATCCTTATACAGTTGATTGGCCCCCACAAACGTGGTGGCGATCAGAAAGAAGAAAACAACAAAACAGAGAAAAGCAAAGATAAGACGCCAGAGAAAAAGAGAGTCGCCTTGTTTTTTGAACTCTTTCCAGGGGCGAGAGACCTCTGCTTTGTCAAAGGCAACATTGTGGAGAAACATGAATTTTCCTCTGGAGCTCAGCCATAAAAGCACAATACCCAGAACAACAAGAAAAGCAGCGCCAAACATTATTAAAGTAAACCACCCCGGATGGCTTGTCAGCCAGCCCCATGCTTTATTGGGAAAATCCAAAAAGTCGCGAAAACTGCCGTCACCATCCCATGCGCTGTTTCCAAAATTCCCGTTCCAGTCAGCCAGGCCTGCCAGAAAGGCTGTAAAAGCCACCACAAGCCATTTGTTCAGGTCAAAGGGCTTGAAGAGAGCTGTCGTCATCCTATGCCATGCACTCCCTAAAGGTTCAAAAAAAGCGATTTTCATGTGATTACTCCTTTAATTCTCTCCTTTTTTTGAGGGCTTCGCTTACATTACTGATGTTTTGATTGAAATATTCAATTTGTCTGCTTTATATCATTTTTTTCTCTTTTTTCATACAAAAACTTCGATTTTGGCTCTTTTCCCCCTTTTACTCATACCTTAGTGCATCAATCGGATTCCTAGCAGCGGCTTTAATGGAGTGAAAACTTATTGTGATGATAGCGATCATTAGAGCTCCTGCAGCAGAGATGACGAACAGCCACCATTCTAAGTTTATTCGATAGACGAAGTTTTGCAGCCATTGGCTCATGGCATAGAAGGCAATGGGCCATGCAATGATATTGGCTATAATAACCAGCTTAGTGAAGTCTTTTACCAACAGCACGAAAATATTAGGCATAGAGGCTCCCAGGACTTTACGCACTCCGATTTCCTTTATCCTTTGATTAACAGATGAAGAGGATAGCC
>Ga0207752_1000903_pt1 | contig 14003 bp, 7 predicted proteins | sample Pon2CUnioCityCA_6_FD_187272 | JGI IMG/M metagenome (GOLD analysis project Ga0207752, IMG submission 187272) | Marine sediment microbial community from Union City, CA, USA - Pond 2C Sediment 2 (SPAdes) | ecosystem: Environmental > Aquatic > Marine > Intertidal zone > Salt pond sediment ...
AGGAGGACGGAACCGGTTCCGGCGAGACTTGGCTGGGTATAACAGCATCGGATGGAAGTCTGATGACTGGATTAGTGCCTCCACCTGTTGGCCGATTTCACCCAGAGCCGCTTGACTCACAATCTGTAGTAACTGATGAGCAATGGCATCATATCGGATTTGTATGGGACGGCTCTTACCGATGTCTCTATGTGGACGGCATAGAAGTCGACAGAGATACTCAAGCTATAACTGCAGCACCTTTGAAACATTGCGACGGCGGCCTGTATATCGGTACCAGCAAAACGCTTGATACAAGAACATTCTTCTCCGGCCTTATTGACGATGTCCGCATATATAATCGAGCTGTACATCCATAACAAAATCGCAGCCTTGGCACAGTAAGCCTCGTGGCAAGATTTCGTAGGGGCGGTTCGCGAACCGCCCTTACATCAGATTTCTTCGTCGATCCAGGCGAGAAGGTCTTTCAGGTCGTCGAGAGTTTTTCGCCCATGTGGGCGATTCGGATGAGCATGGAAGATTACTGAAAGCCGGTCAACCCGAAAGTATTCGAATTCAGCTATCAGATGACCTCGTGATTCTCTCTATTTCCGGCATAACGGAGTGCATCCATAAGGATTCTCTGAAAATCGAGATTCTCCGGCTCTTTCTCGACCGCCTTGCGGGCTAACATCTGCGCAAGTGGTAAGAGCCGTTCGCATTGCAGAGACGGCCAGTCCAATATACGTTTTGCCCGGTTCGCACAGGCCGATGCGTTATAGTTGGTCAGCACACGGTCGAATTCTTGGAGGTATTCAGTTGCTTTTTCATGGCCGGCCCAGAGGGCTCCTTCAGTACGTCGATCATAGGCGTATATGAGAGTCGGATCCGTTTCGATCTCGCGGGTGAATTTCTCGACCAGTGAGCGGTTGTGCTCCGGAATTGCCCAGACCGGATCAAAGGATTGTGAGGTCTGCCGGTCCACATTCAAGTCGGCCAGCCAGATTGCGAAAAAGGGCGGACCCAGACAGGCGGCCAGATGCCTTCCGTCAGGAGACCAGCACGCTGAGGCTCCCGGCCCGCGCAGGATTTTCGTTGCTGTGTTCGTCTTGAGAGAATAAATCCATAAGCCCATATCACTGATAAAGCTGCCGACACTCAATTCATTGCCGTCCGGCGACCACTCTGCCATCAGAGTGTCCTGGCATCCGGCCGGCACAATCCAGGTCGCTACTATTTCCTTCGTCATCAAATCTATAACCCGCAATTCGCGGCACACGCTGTCGACGACATAGCGCTCATCCGGGGAGACTCTTGGATGAGGGCTGCCGCAATTGACCAGGACTGGCGTCGGCAGGTCATTCTGGTCCTGCACGGAAATCGAATAAAGGGTACCATCTTTACTGACGCAGTAATATAAGCGATGCCTCCGCAAGCCCCAGTGCGGATTTGAGCCGAAATCAATACGACGCATCCGGCGACTGACAAGATCCATCACCCACACTTCTTCTGCATGTTCAGGTTTTTCACCCTCCAGAATCCAATCGAGACAGTGAAGATGATCGAGCTGGCTGGGCGGCAATAACCACCGGTTTTTTACAAAGGCGATGTATCTGCCGTCCGGCGACCATTGTGGGGCTTTGCCCGGCGAAATTAACAGCTTTGTGCGTCCGGTTTCCAAGTTCAAGACGGCTATATCACTGGCCGTGTGCAAACCGTGGCTATAGGCCAGTTTTGTTCCATCCGGTGACCAGGATGGCTCGAATCCGGTATAGACAATGCAACTGGCATTACGGCTCCAATGGCGGCAGGTGGCATCTCCCTCCCGGACGATCGTGTATGGAGCGGTGTGAGGTGGCGCCTCGATACCATGCCACGACCGGCCGGCCTGGAGAGAGTCGAGAATCTGCCGGCATAAAAACCAGTGAAACCACAAGCCAACATTGTTAATCGTGTTCTCGGCATCATATCCTCTTGATGCCAAAGGACTTGATATGAACCAGGCATAATACTTTGCTGCCTTATCATATTGTCCTGCAGCAGTATACACTGAGAAAGGTTTGTACAAGTGGGCAGGCTCATTCGGCCGCAAGCTCGCACACTTTTGGGCGTCTTGTAACGCCAAATCAAAACGCTCCATACGCAGGTAGGTCTCGCGACGTTCATCATAGAGTTCGAGGTCGTCCGGATCCAGGTCGATGGCCTTGTTGTGATTTCTCAGAGCATCTTCGAGTCGGTCCAGCTCTCGCAGGGCAATAGCGTTGAGGTTGTATCCTTGAGGATTGTCTGATTGAACCGTAATCATACAGGCCGCGTCAACGGCCATCTCAGAGTAGTCTTGCTGGGCCCGAAAGATAAATGCACGTTCCCGCAGAGAATCGTAGTGTTGCCGATCCAGTTCCAGTGCCTGGTCCAGCAATGTAAGCGCCTCCTGGACATCCGATGTGGCCCGTGCACGAAGGAAATAGTAAGTAGCGGTGCTTCCAATTAGCTGCTCTGCCTGCTCGCGATGCTCTTTGAAGAGTTGGTGATAATTGCTGTTCTGGCCCGGATCGCAAGGGTCACCTTCATAATATATATTTGCCAACATAGCATGTGCTTGGCCAGTTATTTCGTCCCGATAGGCCGTCTGTGCAGCGATAGTCTCAAGTTCTGTAATAGCTGCGGCGAATTCTCCCTTCTCGAGATGAACCTGCGCATTAGCAAGCTGTGCCTGATGACCAACGTAAGGGCTATTTATCAACCGGTCGATCCCGGACTGTGCCTGGTCGTATTTCTTGCCGCCAATCAGCATTTTCACATCATCCATCAAACGCTGATGTTCCAGGGATTCGACGTAGGCGTGTTCTCTTGTTGTGCGATGGTACATAAGACCGGCTATTAGTCCGGCAATTATCACTAATGTCAGCATTGCTGTGGCTGCCAGCGCCTGCTGGTGTCTGCGGACAAACTTTCGGATCCGATAAAGAATGGCAGGCGGGGCAGCACTAACCGGTTGATGGGTTAAATAATTACGTATATCAGCAGCCATTGCATCAACAGTAGGATAACGACGAGTCGGACCTTTTTCCATTGCTTTGAGAGTGATCCAGTCCAGGTCACCATTAAGCTTTCGGCAAAGGGTTCGTATATCTGTTTGTCTACATCGAGCTGATTCAGCCGAATCCTCTATGGAAGTTTTGCTTAGGCGCGTGCTCGGAGTTTTCGGTTCGGTCTCACAGATCACTTTCCGGATGTGGTTTATACCACCGGTGCGGAATGTCTCCGGATCAAACGGCAGAACTCCTGTCAGCAGTTCATAAAGGACAACGCCAAGGGAGTAAATATCCGTGCGGGTGTCGATATTTTGACTGCTCATGTCCGCCTGCTCAGGGCTCATGTATTCCGGTGTGCCGATGAGCTGACCCTGCTCGGTATATAATGTTTGTTCAGTCAGTGGCCGGCTTATTGCACGTGCTACACCAAAATCGATAACCTTTGGGATTATCTGCTGATCTTGAATTATTATCAGAATGTTCGATGGTTTAATATCCCGATGAATGATACCCTTTTGATGCGCGTGCTGTATGGCTTCACAGACATGCAGGAATAAATGCAACCTTTGTTCGATGGTAAGCTTGAACTTGTCACAATGCGCGGTTATGGAAATACCCTTAACATACTCCATTACGAAGTAAGGCCGACCACTCGGGGCCAGACCTGCATCGTAAACATGAGCAATATGTGGATGTTCCATAATTGCCAGCGCCTGTTGTTCAGCCTTGAAGCGTGCTATCACACTTTTGGAATCCATGCCGGGCTTGATGACCTTCAGGGCGACGCTACGTTTAACCGGTTCGACTTGTTGGGCCAGATAGACAACGCCCATCCCACCTTCGCCTATTTTGTGTAATAATTTATACCGGCCAATCTTGCCGCCGGGCTTTTCCATGAGGTAACCGAATGAAGCGGTTAATGCAATCTCATCTGTTTCACCATCTAAACCCAGAGCTAGAAGCATATCAAGATTCCGAGGATCAGCGCCTGATATCGATTCATTTTTTTTCATTTGGCTCTCTGGCCTAAAATTGTTCGATTTTGTTGCCCAATAGCTGAAACTACAGATTTACATACGCACTCTTTACTATTAGTTCCGCATGTTTATGCCAAATCTTGCGCACTTTCTCGAAATAAACTCAACATTTCCTGCAGTTCTGGATTGATATCACCCTCAGATAAAACGGTGGCGCGAAGTTGTTTTTTCAGAGCTGCTTTGAATCTTCGTTTGACGGTAACGAGCATATTGGAGACCTTCGATTCACTATCTATCCCGTATGTACTGCAGATATCTTGATGAGAGGGCGGCTTTTTGCCCTCAATGATAGGCTGAACAACCCTGTCCCGAAAAACGTTCCAGTGGATTTCGAGGCCTTGCTCTTGACAGTCTGCCTGTAACTCCGTCAGCGTCCAGTCGAGAAGAGAGGATTTCCAGCTATGCACAAAGCATTCTTCGGGGCTTCCCTTCAAAATGGTCTCTGGCAATACAGGTGGATCGATAACGTCCAGGGAAACGAGTTTATCCCTGGGGATGTGTTGTTTAGCATCCTCTTTCCGTTTTTGACTGATAAGGAATTGGCCAAGGGCGTGAAGAAGAAACGAACGAAATCGACCTTTAGCAGAATCAGCCCTTTCGACGAGATTACGATTAAGCACCACTTCATGAAAGAAGTTCTGTGTCAGATCTTTTGACTGTTCATTGTCATAGCCTTTGCGTCGAAGATAGCAATAAACCGGTTTCCAATAACGTTCGATCAGTAAACCGATAAGCTCTTTGTCCCTGTCTTGATGTTTCTTGACACCCTCAATAAGTGACCAATGCGTTGTGAGGAATGCCTCTCTTGCTCCCCCTATATCTGTCTTGTCGTAGCGTCCCATGGCTTTCCGGCCTAAACTATACGTTTTCTCTGTATGATTTGAATTTGAGTATATTTTAGCAGATTGTGGTTGTTTTTACAAACCTGGATTGATTTCGCTTCGATAAGAAAGCACGCAGTCTGAGATTTTTAAAAAATTATCTTTTTCCGCGCAAGTTTCACAGTTTTCTTGCGGATTACCTGGTGAACGCAGGTCATCAGAGTGATGGCCGCAAAAAGCCCTCGACGAGAGGTAAGTTACAAAATCAGGAAAGGAAAAATACCATGAACTCAAAACGAAAAACAGTATTGGTGTCCCTCACAAGTTTGACAGTTCTCTTGCTGGCGGGTGCATGGAATGTGCTTGCGGGGGATGGCTGGGCGTCCGAGCCCTGGTCGGACCTGTCTCTGGAAGGAATATGGACGACAATGACACCTACGCCTGCAGGGACTTCTGCCATCATGTCGCTGGTTATAAACGCCCAGGGCTCAGAGGGTATGGTATACACATGTGTGGGCAAGCACCCGGAATGCTCAGTATCGGCTTATGGGCTCTCTCCGGAGGCTGAGAAAGTATCGGATTTGCTTGGATATCTTGTACGTACAGGTGCAAATACATTCCAATTCAGCGTGATATGCCACGGGATTAAGGGGGCCGGGCCCGAACTCCTGGATATAGGTGAGACTCTCTATATAGTGACCCTCACCGGTACAGCCGAGCTTGTAAACTCCGGCACAATGATAATACATGAGTTTACGTATGCTGCTTACCTGCCTGATCAGGATCTTGATGGTGATAGACTGCCGGATGAAGGAGCCGTACCTGTGATGTGTGCTGCAATACCTCAGTTGTCGTTCAAACGTTTGCCGATGTTCCCATCCTGTGAGCCTACTCCCGTAGCTCCACCGTCTGAATAGCTGACCATGCACAATCTTGTAACTCCAATGGACTTTCTAACGGACAGAGGTGATAATAATGAAAAATCTAATTCTTACCATTTCACTATGTGTAATGACTCTGCCTGCCAACAACAGCGCTCTAGCGAAGCTGATCGCCTGTGTAGGAGCCAGTAACACCTATGGTTATGCTCTTGTCAATCGCGAGTCTGACTGCTATCCATCACAATTGGCCACTATTCTTCAGGCTTATGACCCTAATTGGGAAGTGCTCAATTTTGGTGTAAATGCTACAGGTATACTTCAAAGAGGCTTACGGCCATATATCAAACAAGCTGCGTTCACTCAGGCTGTGGGGTGTAATCCGGATATCGTACTCATTCAGTTGGGCGGCAATGACAGCTTGCCGGCTAACTGGGTCTATAAGAGCGATTTTTTGGAGGATTTCCTTGTGTTGATTGATGCGTTTCTCACACTTCCCGGTCAACCTCAGATATATGTTCTGACTTCGCCACCTTTCTATTCAAATCCATATGGACTTGACGAAAATATCATCAAAAACGAGATTGGACCTTTGATTGTTCAACTGCCTACATATAGAAATGTGCAGTTAATTGATCTATATGAACCAATGGAACACTTTCGGAGTTTATTTCAGAGCGATGGTATTCATTTCACCGCCGAAGGTGCACGAGTCGTAGCTGAAGTTGTTGCCGCAACCATCCTTGGTGTGTGCAGAACACCGGACTTCAACCGCGATGGGAAGGTTGGGATTCAGGACCTGCTCATTCTTATTGAGCATTGGCAACAGGCGGAATTATCATTTGATATTGCACCCCCGCCTCTTGGTGATGGCATAGTCGATGCAATTGACTTAGCAGCACTGATGGAGTATTGGGGATGTGAGGTGAAAGATATGACATTGGTGGCGCATTGGAAGCTGGATGAGACAAATGGCAACGTAGCCACAGACAGTGTCGTGGGTAACAACGGCACGCTTATCGGAGACCCGCTCTGGCAGCCAGCCGGTGGTCGGAAAACCGGCGCCATAGAACTTGATGGAATCGATGATTATGTCGTCACAGATTTTGTTTTAAATCCGGCAGATGGGCCGTTCAGCGTTTTTGCCTGGATCAACGGTGGTGCACCAGGACAAGTGATTATTTCTCAGTCGGATGGTTTTGGAGCCGGCAAGATCTGGCTCGGTTTGGACACGTCGAATGCAAATTTGATGACCGGATTAGTTCCGCCTCCACTCGGACGGTTTATCCCGGAGCCACTGGAATCACAGTCCACAATCATCGATGGTCAGTGGCATTATGTCGGCTTTGTCTTGGATGGCTCGTACAGGTTTCTTTATACAGACGGTGTAGAAGTCGCAAAAGATACGATGGCTTTGACTCAGGCGTTGATATTTTCGAGCGGAGGTTTGTATATTGGTGCCGGTAGAGACCTTGATGTGACCAGTTTCTTCTCGGGCTTAATCGACGATGTTCGCATTTACAACGCAGCACTGACAGCAAAGCAAATCGCAGCCCTCTTAGAGTAGGCCATGTGTCGAGGGCGTTTCGGCCTCAAATCGCAGGCAGGATGCTCACGACACAAAACAATACGACAAGACAAAAAAAAGCCCCCGGCATAACTTAAGTTAAATCCGGGGGCTGATTATCTTGTCAGATTTCTTCGTTGATAGAGGCGAGGGAGTCTTTCATATCGTCAAGAGTAATGTCGCCCATGTGGGCGATTTGGAAGGTTTGCTCTTTGGGCTTGCCGTAGCCGTTGCCAAAGGCCGCGTTGCTTTTTACTCTCGTACAGCCTTAATAGCCATGTCCAGAATTTTTCGGAAGTCGGGATTCTCCGGCTCTTTCTCGACCGCCTTGCGGGCCAGCAGAAGAGCCATAGGCAAGAGCTTGTTACGCATTTCCGGCGGGCCGGATAGTATAGCCTCTGCACGGCCGATACAACCAGCAGCCTCAAACAGCGTACATTGAAATGAACGTTCCAGTTCCCTTAAGAATTTAGCTGCACGACTATCCTCAATCCAAAGCGCCGCATCGGTTCGTCTAAGATGGCTGTCGATGTAGCTCGGTTCGGAAGTAACGCCGTGACTATAGTACTCGATCAATTCCCGGCAGTGCTGCTCAACTGTTGCTCCATCGCCCAGAGCTTCTGCGGTAGATTGATTCGGATCAATTTCGGCCAGCCAAATCTCAATGTGCGGCGGACCTGTCACAATGGCCATCCTGGAGCGGTCCGGTGACCATGCCGCCGAGAGAAAGTGGCCGTTCAGCATGCGTCGTGCCTCGCCCGTCTGTATATCAAGAACCCAGAGCCCCATCCTGCAGGTGGGATAACCTCCTATACTTAATTCGTTACTATCGGGGCTCCAGTTCAGGACGAGGCCGGTGGCCGGAAAAGGCGGCGCCAGCCACTGGGAAACCTCCTTTCCATTACGCATATCCCGAACACGAAGCCAGCGGAAATTGGCTTCGGCTGCATAGCGCCCATCGGGTGAGATTAGTGAGTAAAAACCGGACGGCTCAAAAATGATTTCAGGTATAAGGTAATCTCCTTGTACTGCTACAGAGAATAAAGCACCGCCGGAATGATAATATATCTTTTTCGAATCGGCACTCCATGCAGGTCCTGAGCCTTCTGCAATCCTTCGGAGTCTGCCGCTGGTTATATCAATCAGCCAGACTTCTTCAGTTGTGGGCAGCGGACCTTCCGTCCTTCGCCGCTCGGTTGTGGGAATGTGTCCGATCAAGGCAACCGTATTCATCGGGATGCTCTGACGGTCTCGAACAAAAGCGATGGTTCGTCCATCGGGCGACCATTGCGGATCTTTGCCCGGAGCCGTCAAAATTTCTGTTTTGCCGGTCTTTACATTAAAAATCGCCACGGCACTGGCCCAGTGGGTGCCTGTACTATAGGCTATTTTTGTTCCATCCGGTGACCAGTTCGGACTGAATCCTTCAATTATAATACATTCGGCACGTTGGTTTAAATAGTCATAAAATTCTTTAGCTTCCAGCATTGCCCGGTATGGAGCACATCGAAACTGTTCCGGCAGAGGTTGCCAGGAAGGCTGCCGTGCCAAAATCCAGAATGTATATCCTTCTGCTATGAAGGTAAAAAAATCTCTCATATTCCAGTGTCCCATGCTCGGCATAAAGGGGCTGTATTCCAGATCCGCCCCCGGCCCGCTGAGCAATTGTTCGTATTGTTGACGGGCTTGCTCGTATTGACCGCAGGCGATCTTAAGCACGAAGGCTATTCCGCTGTAGTGCAGATTGTCCGGATCGAGCTGGGCTGCACGCTGCGCATCAGCGAGGGCCAGGTCGTATCGATCCATTCGCACGTATGTGCCGCTTCGCTGTTCGTAGAGTATAGAATCATCAGGGGCTAAAATAATTGCCTCATTGAGATCTGAAATCGCCTCATTTAATCGGCCCTGCTCGCGACGGGCGATGGCCCTCAGCAGGTAGCCGGTCGAATCGCCGCTGCGCAGGACGATCATTTGTGAAGCATCTTCCGACATCGTCGAGTAGTCTTCCTGTGCAAAGTGAATATAAGCGCGTTCTCTAAGAGAATCGTAATGCCCCATATCGGTCTTAAGGGCGTTATTCAAGTGTTCGAGTCTCTTGCGCACATCATATGACGCCCTGGCCTGAAGGAAGGAATAATCGGCCGCAGCAATAAGCCGCTCTGCCTGCTTAATGTGGTACTGACGTTTGGACTGATATTGTTTTGTCTTCTCAGGTGACCAGGGGTCCTCATCATAGTAGATATTTGCGAGCAGGAAATGAGCCTGGCCGGCGATATCATCCTGTTTATCCAGCAGGCCCTCGAGTTCAGCGGCAGCTTCTTCGACCCGGTTCTGAGCTAAAAAAATTCTTGCCTGAAGCAGCTTTGCCTGACGTTTCACTTGCGGGCTGCTCAAAAGCGGAGTTATTATTGCCTGTGCCTGTTCGTATCTGTTATTACCTGCCAGCGAATGTGCCTCGGCCAGAATATTCTGGTGCTCCAGTGACTCGGCATAAAAGCGACCGGCTGTCGCCCGAAAAGACATAATGGCAATAAGCACTCCGGCGAACAGTATCAGAGCCGCCATGCCAAAGATTGCAAGAATTGACCTATGCCGACGGATGAATTTTCCGGCTCGATATACGGTAGCCGGAGGGGCAGCGCTGACAGGTTCAAGGGATAAATAATTATGGACGTCCCTGGCTAAAGCGTCAACTGTGGTATAGCGTCGCGTACGTTCTTTCTCCAATGCTTTAAGCGTGATCCAATCCAGGTCTCTTCGAAGCTTTCGCCTCAGTGTCTGTATATCGCTTCTGCGTTTCTGAGCTAAAGCTATTGCCTGCTCTATTGAAGACCTGCTTAATCTCGTGCTCGGTGTCGCGGGCTCCTGCTCGCAGATGATTTTGCGGATACGTTCAGCACCTCCCTGGCGAAAAGTCCTGGAATCGAAAGGCAAAACACCCACGAGCAGCTCATACAGCACTAATCCCAGCGAGTAAACATCCGTCCGCGTATCGATGTCCTGATTCTCAGGGTCCACTTGTTCGGGACTCATATATTCCGGGGTTCCCACAAACTGCCCCTGCTCGGTCTGGAAAGTCCGCCCGCTCAGCGGCAAACTGAGGGCCCTGGCCACACCAAAATCTATAACCTTGGGCACTGCTTCGCCGTCTTTATCAGTAACAAGAATATTGGATGGTTTGATATCGCGGTGGATAATGCCTTTTTGATGAGCATACTGGATGGCCTCGCAAACATGCAGGAATAAATACAGCCTGTCTTCAACGGTCAGCTTGTGGGCATCACAATACTCAGTAACAGGGGTCCCCTTGACATATTCCATCACAAAGTACGGCCGAGCGCTTTGCGTCAAACCGGCATCGTGAATACGGGCAATGTGCGGGTGCTCTAACAGGGCCAGAGCCTGCTGTTCGGCCTCGAAGCGGGCAATGACTGCCCTGGAATCCATGCCGGGCTTGATAATCTTCAACGCGACCTGTCGTTTGAACGGATGCTGCTGCTCGGCAAGATAAACCACACCCATACCGCCCTCGCCGAGCACGGACAGCAGTTTGTAGCGGCCTATCCAGCTACCGGGCTGTTCCAACGCCCCGTCTGTGACTGTTGCAGAAATTGGGAATTTGTGGAGCTTCTGACCAGAGTCAGATTTATGAACCTCGGATGCAGGCTGTTGCGCAGATTGTGAACCTTCAACCTGCTCGTCAGCAATAGACAGAAGCTCAGCCACTTGTCTGAGCTTTACACCAAATATGCGTATCTTTTTCATCTGTTCGCTGTATTATAGACATTCACAAGATAGACAGCTCACCCATATTAATATACCGAAGTTATTGGTCATCCTGCGCTATATCTGGGAAAAATCTCTTGATTTCTCCCAGCTCCTCACGTACCTGCTCATCGGAAGCCACAAGGTTACGGAGGTGTTTCTGCAAAACAGTGGCGAACCGTCTTTTGACCGTGATGATCATATTGGACGCTTTAGCAGAATCCTCGACCTGGTGTTTACGACACAGTTCATCCAGCGACGGCGGGCTCTGTGCAGCCAGAATCGGCTCTAATATCCTCTCGCTAAAAAGATACCAGTGCGTGCTCAGGCCGTCTCTGTGGCACTGGTTCTCCACTTGTTCCAATACCTGCTCCAGCAATATTGAAACCCAGGTATAGTTAAAAGATTCGTCCGGATTCAATTCAGTAATGACAGAGGGTAATTCGGCGTCGCCCATGACGTTAAAAGGCACGAGGTTTTCTTGTGGAATCCGTTTTTGGGCCTGCTGTTTCTGCCTGACTTTGATCAGGTATCGGTCAAGTGACACCAGCAGATACGTCCTGAACCGGCCTTTAGACTTATCCGCTGTCTCTATCAAATTGTGGCCGAGAACAATTTCATGAAAAAATCCCTGTGTAAGATCCTTAGCGTCCTCGTTGCCGTAGCCGTGCCTTCGTAAATAGCAGTAAACAGGTTTCCAGTACCTTTCGAGGAGCAGTCCGATGAGAGCTTTATCGTCCGTTTCCTGCTCGGAGCCTGCTGCTTCCAGCAACGACCAGTGGGTAGTTAGAAATGCTGCCCCCGTTCCCCCCATATCCGTGTAATCCCCTCGTTTCATAGCGTCTCAATCTCTCAAGTGCATAACATGAGCCGACCGGCCTGTGTGGATGAGCAATATAATCATAAACATTCGGCAAGTCTATGTGTTTCCATAGATTAAGAATATCAGTCAAGCTTGTTAATGTCAACAATCTTGTCAAATCTCGAATGTAGTCCGGCACGGCTATTCACTAATTTGGATGATTTTTTAGAGAAAAAGCAAAATGTCACACTATTCTGCGCAGGATTAAGAAATTTTTCGGTAGATATTCAGGGAAGACAAGAACAAGTTTAATTTTTGAAGGATAGAAACGTGAATACTACAAACTTCTACAAAATCATAGTCTCAATGTTGTTTTTAGTCATGCTCTTGTTCATCTGCCATAGTGCGAAAGCAGATTTCGTCTTCGGAGAGCCGGTGAATCTGGGTCCGGTTATCAATTCAGGTTTTGCGGATGCATCGAATTGCACCTCGGCAGACCATCTCGAGCTGTATTTCTGCTCGAACCGGCCGGGTGGATTGGGGGATATGGATATCTGGGTCAGTGCTCGACAGAGTATCGATAAACCATGGGAACCGCCTGTCAATCTTGGCTCACCGGTCAACAGTCCATACGTCGAGGCGTACCCAAGTCTCTCATTGGACGGCCTGACGCTGTACTTCAGTGACCTCTACTCCGGCACGCCCCGGCCCGGCGGTCTCGGCGGCGCAAATATATGGATGACCTCACGCTCAAGCCGCAACGATCCATGGACGGAACCTGTGAATTTAGGAGCACCGGTTAACAGCTCGGCCATGGATATCTGCCCGACGGTCTCCGGCGACGGCCTTACACTGGTGTTCGCTTCTTCACGCATCGGAACCGGCGGACCCTATGACCTCTGGCTGTCCACGCGAGCGGATGTGCAAGACCCATGGGGAACTCCAGTTAATCTGGGTACAAATATCAACAGTAGTTCCTATGGTGAACTGGAATGCAGTTTGTCAACAGACGGCCTGGCCTTGTTTTTCGCTTCTGGCCGGCCCGGCGGACTTAGCAACTATGATCTGTGGATGACTGCTCGTAAGAGCCTCCATGACCCCTGGGAGCGCACGGTTAATGTCGGCTCGATTGTCAACAGCACTTGGACCGAAGGGGCCGCAGGTGTCTCTTCTGACATGAAAACGCTCTATTTCGATTCAGACCGCCCGGGCGGCTTCGGCGGCTACGACCTCTGGGCGGCACCGATTGTTCCGGTGGTTGACCTTAATGGTGATGGAATTGTCGATGCTGCTGACATGTGCATCATAGTGGACCATTGGGGCACGGACAATCAGTTGTGCGATATCGGCCCTGCGCCCTGGGGTGACGGCATCGTCGATGTACAGGATTTGATTGTTCTTTCTGAGTATCTTTTCGAAGAAGTTTTTCCGCCTGAATTAATTGCGTACTGGAAGCTGGACGAGACAGAAGGCGACATCGCTTATAACAGCATCAGCGACAATCACGGCGTCCTAAGCGGCAATCCCGCATGGCAGACAGACACAGGCAAAGTAGCCGGAGCTCTGCAATTCGACGGAATGGATGATTATATCACCACCAACTTCGTATTAAACCCGTCATTAGGCCCGTTCAGCGTCTTTGCCTGGATTAAAGGCGGTTCGCCGGGACAGGTGGTTATCTCCCAGACTGATGGCATCGGTTCCGGCGAGACATGGTTGGGTATAACAGCATCAGGTGGATATCTTATGGCAGGATTAGTACCACCGCCCCTTGGCCGGTTTATGCCGGAATCCATAGATTCCAAAGCAGTCATTACTGATGACCAATGGCATCACATCGGCTTTGTCTGGGATGGTACATACAGAACCCTTTACGTTGACGGCGCAGAGGTCGCCAGAGATACAGACGTTCAGAATAACCTGAAATACGCCGACGGCAGAATGAACATCGGCGCAGGCAAGAATATAGATGCCGGAACATTTTTCGCCGGGCTGATTTGTGATGTCCGCATCTATGACTCCGCACTTAGTGCTGCAAAAATTAGGGCCGTATTTAATCTCTATTGAGATATCCTGTTACGCATGTAAGCTCATGTGTATTAGAAAAACGAATAAAATG
>Ga0207752_1000904_pt1 | contig 14001 bp, 8 predicted proteins | sample Pon2CUnioCityCA_6_FD_187272 | JGI IMG/M metagenome (GOLD analysis project Ga0207752, IMG submission 187272) | Marine sediment microbial community from Union City, CA, USA - Pond 2C Sediment 2 (SPAdes) | ecosystem: Environmental > Aquatic > Marine > Intertidal zone > Salt pond sediment ...
GGATAGCGGTGAAATCGGCGGCCTCCAGCAGTTGCCCATCGCTCAGCGCGCAGGCGCGCTCCAGCGCGTTGAGCAGCTCGCGCACATTGCCCGGCCAGTGGTGCGTGGCCAGGGTCTGCAGTGCGGCGGCGGACAGCTCGCGCTGCGGCTGGCCGTTGCGCCGCGAGATCTGCTCCAGCAGTACTTCGCACAGTGCCGGCAGATCGCTGCGCCGCTGGCGCAGCGGCGGAATGTGGATCGGCAGCACGTTGAGGCGGTAGTAGAGATCGGCGCGAAACTGGCCGGCGGCGACCAGCGCCGGCATGTCGCGGTTGGTGGCCGCGATCACGCGCACGTCGATGCGCTGCACGCTGTTCGAGCCCAGCGCTTCGATCTCGCGCTCCTGCAGCGCGCGCAGCAGCCGGGATTGCAGATGCAGCGGCATGTCGCCGATCTCGTCGAGGAACAGGGTGCCGCCGTCGGCGATCTGGAATTTGCCGGCGCGGGCCTTTTTCTGCGCGCCGGTGTAGGCGCCGGGAGCGACGCCGAAGAGTTCCGCCTCCAGCAGCGATTCGGGGATCGCCGCCAGGTTGACGCCGACGAAAGGCTGCTCGGCGCGCGGCGAGGCGGCGTGGATCGCCTGCGCCAGCAGTTCTTTGCCGCTGCCGGTCTCGCCGAGCAGCAGCACGGAGGCATCGAGCTGCGCGGCGCGGCGCGCCTGTCGCTTGGCTTCGGTGAACGGCGGGCTGCTGCCGACGCACTGGGAAAAGGTGTAGCGGGTGCGGCGCTCTGCGGCCAACCGGCGCTGGGTCTGGGCCAGCTCCTCCTGCAGGGCGACGAATTTGCCGATCAGCGGCTTGAGGTAATCGACGCGGTCATAGAGTACGAAGCCGGTGGCGCCGGCGATGGCGCCGTCGGCATCGCGCACCGGCAGGCGGGTGACCACCAGCGATTGACCCTGCACCTGCATGATGTCCAGCGGGATGGGCTTGCCGGTCTCCACCACGCGCCGCATCTGGCTGCTGGGGATGAGCTCTTCGATGGGCCGGCCAAGCACCTGCGCGTCATCGTCGATGCCGAGCAGGCGGCGGTATTTGTGGTTGATCCAGCTGATGCGCGCGTTGCGATCCACCGTGATCGCACCCTCGCACAGCTCTTCGAAGAGCCGGAACAGGGATTCCACCACCTGGTGCTGCAGCGGCTGGCTGGCCGACGCTGCGGCAGCCCCGCTGAGGTGGTCCGACTGGCTGCTCATGTCCGTGTTCTCCGTGCTGCCCCAGGGCGCGGACAGTGTGCCGCAAGCGGCCGCGCGACGGGCAAAAAAAGCCGGGCTCGCGGCCCGGCACAATCTCTCCCTCAGAGATCAAACAGCAACTCAAGGGGTGGCGACGGGCGCCTCGGGGATGTCCAGCAGGGCGCCGTCGAAGGTGATCGCCGCGGCGCCGGGGTCGGCGGTGATCGCCGGCACGTGGGCGGTGGTCAGCGTTTCTCCGGCGGCCGGCGGGGTGGCGAACACCACCTGGCTGGGCGGCAGCTCCGCGCCGTTTTGCAGGTGCTCGAACATCAGCTCCAGCGCCTGCTTGTAGTAGTAGTCGATGGGCACGTAGTGCATGCCCACGGAGGCGTACAGCTGGTTGAGAAAATCGAGGTGCTGGGCATTGGCGACCTCGTAGTAGTACAGCGGGCTGTCGCCGCCCTCGACCAGCTTGTTGAGCGCGTAGTAGGGCCGCGAGCTGTGGTTGACCGGGATCAGACCGTCGGCGCGGCCGTGGACCATGATGGTGGGGATGCCGTTCAGCCGGCCATTGCCGCGGATCTCATCGATGCCGGTCATCAGTCGCTGGTGCAGCGGATTGGCGCTGTTGTTCCAGATATCCCACCAGCACAGCGCGCCTTCGAGGTTGTAGTCGGCGCTGCCATTGCCCGAGGTGGCGAGGATCTGCACCACCGGGCCGGCCGGGCTGTCGTCCTTTATCAGGTACACATCGCCGGTGCGCGGGATGCCGCTGGAGGTGGCGAACAGGGTCTGCGGCGCGGCGTGCGCTGCGGGCACCAGCGAGCCGCCGGGCAGATCGACGTAGGCCATGCTGATCTTGCACAGATGGTCGACCACCGAGCTGCGGGTGTAGCTGTTGCCGTAGGTGGCGAGCAGCGACTGGAAGAGATCGATGCCGGCGTAGCCGGTGATGATTTTGCCCGATTCGGGCAGAAAACCCGCGGCTTCAAGCTTGCTCCAGGCCTCTGCGCCCTCCGCCTCGTAGCTGCCGTCGCTGAGCAGACCGGCGGCGACCAGCGCATCGCAGCGCGCCTCCACCGAGCCGCGCAGCTCGTTGAACAGGCCGCCGGCATTGGCCGGCGCGCGGCTGGCGCAGGCGGCGTACAGCTCGGCCAGGGCGAAGTACTCGTAGGCCGGCTTGCCGCCATCGGTGAAGTCCGTCGCGCCCATGCGGATGGTCACCGGCGAGGGCGGTGCGAGCGGGTTGATGTTCGGTTCGCCGACCACCACCGCATCGATCAGCCCGTCGTCATCCTGCTCCGCGGCGCGCAGTGCGGCCGAGCCGCCGTTGGAGACGCTGGCGGCGATCACCGTGGTGTTGTCCGCCGTGAACTCGACGTCGAAATCCTCGTACTGGTTGAGCACCAGGAAGGCGAAGCGGATCGCCTGCAGGGTGTGCAGGCCCCAATCCTTTTCGATGTTTTCCTGCGAGTGGGCGTGCTTGAAGGCGTAGCGATCCGGGTATTGGGCGGCGAAGGCCGCCAGCTCCGCCTGGCTGGGTTTGGGCGCGCTGCCGCTGCGGGCGGTGATGCCGTCGCTGGTGGGCACGATGAAGCTGGCCTCGCTGCCGAGGGCATCGATATCGGCCAGCTCGCCGTTGATCGCGTAACCCTGATCGCGGCTCAGATCGTGCGCGCCGGTGCCCTTGTTGGCGTCGGTGTAGGCGATGGCGCAACCCTTGGTCAGACCCCACTCTCCGCTGGTCGCCACGGCGCCGTAGACGCCGCGCGAACCCGACGAGGGGGCGGCGACGATGCACGGCCTGGCCGGGTCGAAGGCATCCGGCACCTGCACCATCAGCGCGGCGCGATTGAAGCCCTCGCCGACGAAGGCGAGGTATTCGCGGCCGGGGAAGGTGGTGTCATCGCCGGGGCCGTAGATGCTGCCGAAACCGCCGGCGGCAGAGGCATCCACCAGCGCGGTGTAGTTGGCGTGGATGGCGTTGCGACGCAGCTCCGCAGCGCTCGGGTTGGCGGGATCGGCGTAGCCGGGTGCGGCGCCCTGGATGCCCGACAGGCCGAGCCCGGCGAGCAGGCCGTCGCCGTTGCCGTCGTAGCGCTGCATGCGCACCGCGCCGATCTGCAACTGGCTGCCCGGATCATCGCTGATGCCGTCGTCGTCGTCGCTGGCGCAGCCGCCGAGCAGGGTGGTGGCGAGCAGGCCGCCGCCGAGTGCAGCCAACAGGCCGCGGCGGCGATCAGTGCGTCGCCGCCGGTCGAGCAATTCGGTCATTTTCCTCTTCTCCGCTGTGATTTGTTATGTGGCGCGGCCGTCTGCGCGGACGCTGACCAGTGCCATCAACAGCGAAAAGCGTGCCGGATCAGAGGTTTTTCAATCAAAGCAGGAGCTTGGATGTGGGGCGGGCGGGGGTTTGCAGCGCCGTGTCCGGATTTCAGAACGGTTTGGCTGTCTTGATTCGAAGACATGTCTGCAGATGCAGGCATGTCGCTGTCTGTCGATGTGGGCAGTGCCGGGGTCGCGATTGCCGCGGCTGCGGCGAGCCCGGCGCGACCGGGCGTCGCCGACGCTGGCGAAGGTCGGCAGCGGGGTGGTGGCGATCAGGGCCAGCAGTGACTTAATCGCGATCCATCTCCACTGGCTGCTGCGGGCCGATTGCGGGCCGATTGCGGGGCGGCGATTACATAGTCTGCCAGCTGCTGCCAGTGGCCGCTTTCAGCTTCGCGGCGCGCAGCGCTGGCCGCTGTTGGTGAGCAGCTCCGACCAGCGCTGTAGAAACTCGCGCCGCCACCAGCTCAGCTCGGTGTGGGTAAGCAGGGCGATCTGCTCGGCATTGCGCACTTCCTCCATGCAGGCGTCCGAGCATTCGCTGACGCAGCGGCGCTGGGCGCTGCGCAGTTGCTTGAGATCGCGCGGGTCACTGATGCTGAGCAGCTGCTGCAGGGCGCGCTCGCCGCAGACGGTGCCGGCGCGCAGGCTGCGGCGTTCGAAGCCGCGCGCGCCGGCGCTGGCCAGTTCGATCATGCGCGCGGCGAAGGCGCCACCGGTGTCGCCGAGGCGCTGCCAGCGGCGCGGCAGATCGCAGTCCGACGGCTGGCTCTGGTGTCTGTGGCTGTCTTCGGAGGTGGCCATGGGGGGCTCCAATACAAACATGTTGCAATGCAGCATAGAAGGCGATTCGGCACTCGGCAAGTGCCCGTGTGTGAAAATCTGACAAGGCTATCAGTGCGCCGCAGCTGCGCTCCGAGCCCCCGTGGCGAGCCGCTGCAGCGGCTTTGCGCGGCTAGTGTGCCTCCTCCCAGTTGGCGCCGACGCCGGCTTCCACCAGCAGCGGTACAGACAGTTCGGCGGCCGATTCCATCAGCGCGCAGACGCGCTCGCGCACGTCGTCCAGCTGGCTTTGGGCGACCTCCAGCACCAGTTCATCGTGCACCTGCATGATGATCCGCGCATCCGCGCCACTGCTCTGCAGCCAGGCATCGACGGCGATCATCGCGCGTTTGATGATATCCGCCGCGGTGCCCTGCATGGGCGCGTTGATCGCCACCCGCTCGGCGCCCTGGCGCACCTGCTGGTTGCGCGCGTTGATGTCCGGCAGGCGCAGGCGGCGGCCGAACAGGGTTTCCACATAGCCCTGCTCGCGGGCGCGCTGGCGGGTCGATTCCATGTATTCGCGCACCCCGGGGTAGCGGGCGAAGTAGCGCTCGATGTAGTCCTGCGCCTCGCTGCGGGGCACGTCCAGCGCGCGCGCCAGACCGAAGGCGGACATGCCGTAGATCAGGCCGAAGTTGATCGCCTTGGCGGCGCGGCGCTGCTCGCTGCTGACAGCTTCGGTGGCGCTGTCGAAAACCTCCGCGGCGGTGGCGCGGTGCACGTCCAGCCCGGCGTCGAAGGCGCGCTTGAGGCCCGCGTCGGCGGACAGGTGGGCCATGATGCGCAGTTCGATCTGCGAGTAGTCAGCGGCCAGAATCCGGTAGCCGGCGGGGGCGATGAATGCCTGGCGGATGCGCCGCCCCTCCTCGCTGCGCACCGGAATGTTCTGCAGATTCGGGTCGGCGCTGGACAGCCGCCCGGTGGAGGCCACCGCCTGGTGGTAGCTGGTGTGCACGCGGCCGGTGCGCGGGTTGACCTGCGCCGGCAGCTTGTCGGTGTAGGTGGATTTGAGCTTGGCCAGGCCGCGGTGTTCGAGGATCAGCCGCGGCAGCTCCAGCTTGTGTTCCTCGGCCAGCGCCTGCAGCACGTCCTCGGCGGTGGAGGGCGCGCCCTTGGGCGTCTTGCGGATCACCGGGAAGCCCTTGCGGGTGAAGAAGATGTCCTGAATCTGCTTCGGCGAGCCGAGGTTGAACACCTGCCCGGCCTCGTCGTGGGCGCGCTGTTCGATCTGCGCCAGCTTGCGCTCGATCTCCTGCGACTGGGCGTGCAGCAGCTCGCTGTCGATCATCACCCCGCCGTGCTCGATGCGCGTCAGCACCGCCACGCAGGGGATTTCGATGTCGCGGTAGACGCGCGCCAGCGCCGGCTCCGATTGCAGCTTCGGCCACAGGTGGTGGTGCAGCTGCAGGGTGATATCGGCGTCCTCGGCGGCGTAGTTGGCGGCATCGTCGATACGCACCTGATCAAAGCAGATCTGCTTGGCGCCCTTGCCGGCGACATCCTCGTAGTGGGTGGTGGCGCGGCCGAGATATTTGCCGGCCAGCGAGTCCATGTCGTGGCGGCTGCCACTGGCATCCCAGACGTAGGATTCGAGCATGGTGTCGTGCTCGATGCCGCGCAGCTCGATGGCGTAGTTGCGCAGCACGTGGGCGTCGTACTTGAGGTGCTGGCCGACCTTTTTATGCGCCTCGCTCTCCAGCAGTGGCTTGAGGCGGGCGAGGATTTCCTCGCGGTCGAGCTGATCGGGCGCGTCCGGATAGCTGTGCGCCAGCGGCAGATAGGCGGCCTCGCCCGGCTCGACGGCGAAGCTGAGGCCGACGATCTGCGCCCGCATATAATTGAGGCTGGTGGTCTCGGTGTCGAAGGCGAACAGCTCGGCGGCTTGCAGGCGTGCCAGCCAGGCTTCGAAATCGGCCATCTCGAGGATGGTGTGATACTGCGGTTCGGCGCCGGCCGGGTGCTGGCTCGGCTCGGCGCCGTCGCCGGCGCGCAGCTCGTGCAGCCAGCTCTTGAATTCGAGCCGCGCGTAGAGTGCTTCCAGCGCTTCGCCGTCCGGCTCGCCGGGGGTCAGCGCGCGCCAGTCGCGATCCAGCTCGACATCGGTCCTGATGGTCGCCAGCTGATAGGACAGCGGCAGGAATTCCAGGCTGGCGCGCAGATTCTCGCCGATCTTGCCGCCGATCGCCTCGGCGTTGTCCATCACCCCGCGCAGCGACTGATACCGGGCGAGCCACTTGGCAGCGGTCTTCGGCCCGCATTTGGGCACGCCGGGAATGTTGTCGACGCTGTCGCCGACCAGCGCCAGATAGTCGATGATCTGCTCCGGGCGCACGCCGAACTTGTCCAGCACCCGCGGCTCGTCGAGGATTGCGCCATTCATGGTGTTGATCAGCGTGACGTGCTCATCGACCAGCTGCGCCATGTCCTTGTCGCCGGTGGAGATCAGCACCGCGCGGCCGTCCGCCGCGGCCTGCCGGGCGAGGGTGCCGATGACGTCGTCGGCCTCGACCCCGGGCACCACCAGGATCGGATAGCCCAGCGCGCGCACGCAGTCGTGCAGTGGCTCGATCTGCTCGCGCAGCTCGTCCGGCAGCGGCGGGCGATTGGCCTTGTACTGCTCGTAGAGCTGATCGCGGAAAGTCGGCCCCTTGGCGTCGAAAATCACCGCCATCTGTGTCGGCGAGTAGTCGTCGCGCAGCTTGCGCAGCATATTGAGCACGCCATACACGGCGCCGGTGGATTCGCCGCGGCTGTTGGTCAGCGGCGGCAGTGCGTGGAAGGCGCGAAACAGGTAGGAGGAGCCGTCGACCAGGATCAGCGGCGAGGTGTCGGACGTGCTGTCGGGCATGGGCAAATGGCGCTCGCGGTCGGTGGTCGAAGGGTTGGCGGCGGCCGCTGCGGCCACGGCGCAAGCTTAACACCGCGCCGGTCGCTGCACCCGTCCAAGGCGCTGCACCGGCTGCTGCCAGGCCGGCGCCAGCGCGATTCACAACACAGGGAAACAGACGATGAAACGAGACCAGAAAACGTATCTGCCGGGGCTGGCGAGGCGCGACAGCAGCGCGGCGCTGAACCGCGAATCCTGGAAGGTTTTCCAGATCATGGCGGAGTTTGTCGAGGGCTTTAAAAGGCTCAACGATATCCACCCGGCGGTGAGCATTTTCGGCTCGGCGCGCAGCGCCCGGGACAGCCACTATTACCGCCTCACCGAAGAGATCGCGCGCAAGCTGTCGGACTCCGGCTTCGCCGTGGTCAGCGGTGGCGGGCCGGGCATCATGGAGGCCGCCAATCGCGGCGCGCAGGCGGGCAAATCCGCCAGCGTGGGCCTGAATATCGAGCTGCCGCACGAGAAGGGCGGCAACCCGTATCAGACCATCTCTTTGAATTTCAAATATTTCTTCGCGCGCAAGGTGATGTTTGTCAAATACGCCGCGGCCTATGTGGTGCTGCCCGGAGGTTTCGGCACGCTGGATGAACTGGCCGAGATCCTCACCCTGATCCAGACCGGCAAGACGGCACCGATCCCGGTGGTGCTGGTCGGCAGCGAGTTCTGGGGCGGGCTGATCGACTGGCTGCGCGACGGCATGCTGGCCGCTGGCACCATCGGTGAGCCGGATCTCGATCTGTTCCAGCTGGTCGATGATGCCGACGCCGCGGTCAACGCGATCTTCGACTACTACGAGGGTGCCGACTTTGATACCGTCATCGGCGAACAGGGCATCACACTGGATATCTGAGCCACATGGGAAAATCGCCGCTCACCCTCCTCGCCGCCGGGCTGTTGTACAGCGCTTCGACCTTGGCCGAGGACGCTCCGCCACCGCCCCAGATCGATGAGGACGCCATCGAACCGACGGTGACCATCGTCCCCGGTGAGGACAAAACGGTCACCGAGTACCGCCTCAACGGCCAGCTTTACATGGTCAAGATCGAGCCGCTGGCCGGCCCCGCCTACTACCTGGTGGACAGCGACGGCGACGGCCGGCTGGAATCGCGCCACGGCCTGCACGAGGAGCTGGCCATCCCGCGCTGGGTGCTGTTCAGCTGGTGAGTGGCGCGCGCTGCAAAGCGCGTCGTGAGCCGCTCGAAAGCGACTGTGCGGGTGGTTTCAACGCACCACTGTACAGGCGCCAAACGATGGCGATACACTGCCACGCGCAACGATATTACAACAACGACAAGAGCACTCGGGCGCCAAGATATAAATGACGATGCCAAGAGCTGCCTGCTGGATGGAGTTCTCGACGCACCGCGAGGTGCGTGCAAATGCGTTCTCTTCCCGATGTGTCGCGACCGCCGGCCTCTCGCTTGCGAGCCGCGCACACAGGTGGTGGCGGGCATGCGCTCGCCCGGCGATACCCGCTGCTCAATGCCGAATCTCCCTCAGTCCCGTGCCGCTGGTGCCGCAGCGCCGGCCGGTGGCGCCAGGCTCGCGCCAGTCAATGGCCCGTGCCGGTCGATGGCTCGGGCAACTGCCATTCCCCAAAGGAGAGTCCCATGAAGAGACGTGATCTGTTGAAAACCAGCCTTGCCGGCGCCGGCGCTGCCGCCGCGGCCACCTTCGGCGCCCCCGCTATCGCCAAGGAGCGCATCGAAGTCGTCATGGTCAGTACCTGGCCGCGCGACTTCCCCGGTCTGGGCACCGGCGCGCAGCGCTTCGCCAAGCGCCTCTCCGACATGAGCGACGGCCGCATCCAGGTGCAGTATTTCGCCGGCGGCGAGCGCGTCAAGCCGTTCGACTCCTTCGATGAAGTGGCCTCCGGCAACGCCCAGATCTACCACGGTGCCGAGTACTACTGGAAGGGCAAGCACCCCGCCTGGGCCTACTTCACCGCGGTGCCCTTCGGTCTCACCTACACCGAAATCAACGCCTGGATCCGCTTCGGCGGCGGCCAGGAGCTGTGGGATGAGCTCGGCGCCGAATTCGGCCTCAAGGGTCTGATGTGCGGCAACACCGGCGTGCAGATGGGCGGCTGGTTCCGCAAGGAAATCGAATCCGTCGATGACTTCAAGGGCCTGAAGATGCGCATGCCGGGCCTCGGCGGCGACGTGCTCGCCAAGCTGGGCGCCTCGCCGGTGTCGCTGCCGGGCAGCCAGATCTACGAGAACCTCGTCTCCGGTTCGATCGATGCCACCGAGTGGGTCGGCCCCTGGAATGACATCGCGATGAAATTCTACGAGGCCGCCAAGTACTACTACTACCCGGGCATGCACGAGCCGGGCGCGATGCTCGCCATCGGCATGAACAAGAAGTGGTGGGACGGCCTGTCGAAGTCCGATCAGCTGATGATCGAGGCCGCCTCGTCGATGGAAAACGACGTGATGATGTCCGAGTACAACGCCAAGAACGGTGAGGCGCTGTCGCGTCTGGTCAACGAGCAGGGCGTGCAACTGCGCCAGTTCAACGACGAGATCTACGATGGCTTCTCCGAGGCCGCCGAAGAGGTCTACGAGGGCGTGCGCGAGCACAGCCCGCTGGCCGCTCGCGTCCACGAGAGCTTCGCCAAGGCGCGCGTTGAAGTCGGCAGCTGGGCGAAGATCTCCGATCAGGCCTACGTGTCGCAGCGCAACCGCGCGCTGGGTCTCTGACGCCGGGCTGTCGAGCCTTTGGGCAGATCGCGCGGTGGATCTTCGGATCCGCCGCCGCTGCTACCACGGCGAGGCGGGGCCGCCTGTGCGGCCCCGCCTTGCGCTTGAACCGTGCATAGGTAACCAGCGTGAACAGCGGACCCGTCAGCAACCTGCTGCTGCGCATCTTCGCCAGCTCCATCGTCGCCCTCGCTTTTGTCTTTCTGCTCAACGATGTGTTGATCGTCTGGCTGGAGTGGCCCGGCGCCCTGGCCTGGCTCGGTCTGGCCGGAGATGTCGAACTCGACGGTGCCGCAGCCAGCCGCGCCGCCGCGCAGTTCGTCAGCTACCCGCTGGGCATTGCGCTGGTCGCCGGCTACGTGCTGCGCCGCCGCGGCGCCGCGCTGCGCGACGATGCCGAGCGGCTCTCCGCCTTTGCCGCCTACCTGATCCGCGCCGCTTTCTGGTCGGTGCTGCTGGTGGGGCTGGTGGACATGCTGATCTCTTTCCTGCGCATCGAGGGCTTTATGGAGAGCCTGCTCAGCGAAGAACTCAACCGGGAGCTGGCGCGACCCAGCTTCCGCGGCCAGTTCGTCCACTACCCGCTGATGGCGCTGTCGCTGGTGATCGCCGCGTTCACCCGCTCGCTGGGCTTCATCTGGCTGACGGTGTTGGTGGTGATCGCCGAGTTTCAGATCGTCATCTCGCGCTTCGTGTTCTCCTACGAGCAAGCCTTCATGGGCGATCTGGTGCGCTTCTGGTACGCCGCGCTGTTCCTCTTCGCCAGCGCCTACGCACTGGTCGAGGAGGGGCATGTGCGCGTGGATGTCTTCTACGCACGCTTTCGCAGGCGCACCAAAGCCTGGTCCAATGCGATCGGCTCGCTACTGCTCGGCATGCCGCTGTGCTGGACCATTCTGCTCACCGGCATGTGGGAGCGCGGCAGCAGCATCAACAGCCCGCTGATGAGCTTTGAGATCTCGCAGTCGGGCTACGGGATGTACGTCAAATACCTGATGGCCGGTTTTCTGGTGGTCTTCGCGGTGTCGATGATCGTCCAGTTTGCCAGCTACTTCCTGCACGCCGTCGCCGACCTGCGCGATGAGACGGGCAGCCATCTCGACGAACCTCACGAAGCAGAAATCTGACCATGGAACTCCTCTTTCTCGGACTCCTCGTCCTGCTCATGGTGGCGGCCCTCACCTCCGGCTTTCCGGTGGCCTTCTCGCTGCCCGGTTCGGCGATCATCACCATCGCCCTCGCTGCGCTGTGCGGCTGGCTGTTCGCCGGCGATGTCAGCGCCTACTTTGCCCAGGGCGGACCGGTGGAATGGCTCAGTGCGGGGGTGACCAACTTCCGCAGCCTGTACTGGGATGTCGAACGCGACACGCTGATCGCCATCCCGCTGTTCGTCTTCATGGGCATCATGCTGCAGCGCTCGAAGATCGCCGAAGATCTGCTGGTGGCCATGGCCCAGCTGTTCGGACCGATTCCCGGGGGCTTGGGCATCTCGGTGGTATTTGTCGGCGCGCTGCTGGCGGCGACCACCGGTATCGTCGGCGCCACGGTGATCGCCATGGGGCTGATCTCGCTGCCGGCGATGCTGCGCAACAACTACTCCAAACCACTGGCCACCGGCACCATCTGCGCCTCCGGCACGCTCGGCCAGATCATTCCGCCGTCGATCGTGCTGATCATCCTCGCCGACCAGCTGGCCAGCGCCGCCGATCAGGCCAGCACCGCGCGCAAGGCCGCCTACCGCGAGGCCACCGGCGAATTCTCCATGCCGTCGTCGCTGGACGTCACCTCGGCCAGCGCCGGGGACATGTTCATGGGCGCCTTCATCCCCGGGCTGGTGCTGGTCGGGCTGTACATGGCCTACATCCTGATCAGCGCACTGATCCGCCCGCAAACCGCCCCGCCGGTACCCTACGACGGCAAGTACGATCGCGGCTTCATCATCCAGGTGCTGCTCGCCCTGGTGCCGCCGCTGGCGCTGATTTTCGTCGTTCTCGGCTCCATCGTGATGGGCGTCGCCACGGTCAACCAGGCCGGCGCGGTCGGCGCCATCGGCGCCATGATCATGGGCGGCTACCGCCTCACCAGCGGTCAGAAATACACCTACGTGCCGGCGATTCTCGCCGTGCTGTCGCTGCTGGCCCTGGCGCTGATCCTGAGCCTCTTCGACATCAACGTGAAGAACATCCAGGGCCCCGACGACGTGCTCGGCATCGCCCTCGCCGGTGCCGCGGTGGCGGTGCTGCTGATCGCCGTGCTGTGGAGCATGTGGCGCGCCTGGCGGATCGAAAACACCCTGCACGAAGTGATGGTCGAGACCGCCAAGACCACCTCGATGGTGTTCATCATCCTGATCGGCGCGGCGATGCTGACCTCCGCCTTCCGCGGTTTCGGCGGCGAGGAGCTGGTCAAGGAATTCCTCACCGGCCTGCCCGGCGGCTTCTGGACCCAGTTCATCGTCGTCATGCTGGTGATCTTCCTGCTCGGCTTCTTCCTCGACTTCATCGAGATCGCGGTGGTGGTGGTGCCGATCGTGGCGCCGATCCTGCTCGCCGACCCGCAGGCCAACATCACCGCCGTGTGGCTGGGTGTGATGGTCGGGCTGAACATCCAGACCTCCTTCCTCACGCCACCCTTCGGCTTCGCCCTGTTCTACCTGCGCGGCGTGGCGCCGCCGTCGGTGAAGACCACGCACATCTACAAGGGCGCGGTGGCCTTCATCGCCCTGCAACTGCTCGGTCTGGCCATTGCCGGCTACTTCCCCTCGCTGGTCAACTACCTGCCCAATCGCACCTATCTGACCTCCGACACCGCGCCGCCGCCGATGAACCCGCGCTTGCAGCTGTGCCTCGAAGAACAACTGTTCGATTACTACGATGCCAACGGCGACGCGCTGCGCGCGCAGATAGCGCAGCTGCGCGGCAACGACCTCAGCGGCCTGCCAGAGGGTCGGCGCGAAGACCTGATCGCGAGCCTCGACAAGGCCGAGGGCACCTTCGCCATGGTCGCCACGGTTCGCGAGGCCGAGGCCGCGCGCGACGTCTACCAGCCCGAGTATGCGCCGCTGCACCACCGGGTGCGCGATCTGGAAGCCGGGATGCGCAAGATCGATGTACACATCGAGGAGCTGGAGCGCGATGCCAGCCTGTTTTCGGAGGATGCCGCCCGCGTCGAAACGCTGCAGCAGCGCATCGCCGAGCTGCGCGCCGAGCGCGAGCGGCTCGGCGACGAAATCGCGGATGACTGGCCGCAGGCCTACGAGCGTTACGCCGCTCTGACCAAGGCTGTCGACCAGGCCCGCGCCGCCTATCGGCGCAATGTCGATGAGGCCTACAGCGGCATCGCCGAGCTGCAGAAGCTGCTCGCCCAAAGCGACGCGCTGGCCGCGCTGGACGACGATCTGGCCAGCCTCGATGGCGTCGTTCGCGAGCTGCCGCCGGAGCAGGCGATGGAGCGCATCGACGCCGTCGGCGATGCCTTTGGCGAACTCGATGGTGCCAGCCACATCAAGTCGCGCGTGTCGCGCGCGCGGCGCTCGCTGCGCGGCGATCAGCCGGACGCGGCGGCGGCGCTGGAATACCTCGCCGAGGCGCGCCGGCGCTTCGATGATGAAGTGGCCTGGCGCGGCGCCGCCTCGACCCAGTTGTCCGGCGCGCTGGCCAGCTACGAAGCGGCGATCCGCGACTCCATCGGCCTGCGCCAGCAGGCGCGTCTGAGTCAGGACGTGGCCGAAGAGGTGGCCAGCTGTCAGTCGATCCACCGCGACGTATCGCTGTACTTCTGAGTCTCGTAAAAAAGCGGGGGCGCCACTGGGGCGCCCCCGCTGGTCAACCGGCCTCGCCGGGTCTCAGCTCAGTCTGTGTCGAAGGCCGCGGCGCAGCACCGCGAGCAGCAGCAGGCCCGGGCCGATAGCGCCGCCACCCGATCCGGAAGGTGCCGCTGCCCCATCCCCGTCGCTCTCGTCGCTCTCGTCGCTCCCGCCACTGCCGTCGTCTGCGCTGTCGCTGCTGTCACCGCTGTCGTTGCTGTCGTTGCTGTCGCTGCTGTCG
>Ga0207752_1000905_pt1 | contig 14000 bp, 14 predicted proteins | sample Pon2CUnioCityCA_6_FD_187272 | JGI IMG/M metagenome (GOLD analysis project Ga0207752, IMG submission 187272) | Marine sediment microbial community from Union City, CA, USA - Pond 2C Sediment 2 (SPAdes) | ecosystem: Environmental > Aquatic > Marine > Intertidal zone > Salt pond sediment ...
TTAGAGCTTCCGCTGCGCATGGGACACCACCAGGTTGATCACTGCCTTCAGTGTGTTGAAGACGCCGGCTCCCTTCGTGGCCACCGACTCAAAGCAGGGTGCTCCGTTGAAACCGAGTTGTTGCCGCATTGTTGAGACTGGCGCGGCGTTTGGCAGATCGCGTTTGTTGCACTGGAGCACAAGTGGCATGGTGCGTAGGCTGTGTCCCAATGCCTGTAGGTTCGTCTCCATCATGCGCATCATCTGGAGGTTATCCTCCAGGCGCTGCTGCTGTGAATCGGCTACGAAGACCACGCCGTCGGCGCCCTGCAGCACCAGCTCGCGGCTCTTCGCATAACACACCTGCCCAGGTACAGTATATAGGTTGAAGCGCGGCTTCAGGCCTGCGATCTGTCCCAGCTCCAATTGCAGGAAGTCAAAGTATAGCGTGCGGTCGCCCCGCGTCTTGAGCGAGACCAGTTCGCCGCGCATGCACGGGTTCGTCTTGAGGTGGATGTACTCCAGATTGGTCGTCTTACCGCTCAGCGCTGGGCCGTAGTAGACGATCTTCAGATTGATCTCGCGTGATTTCCAGTTTATGAACATCAGCCGCGCCTTGAATCACAGACCCTCAAATACCCTGTCCAACTCCTGCGCCAGCGTGGTGCTGAAGGCAGTGTTGGAGACCTGCCTGGGCGCTCCCATCACGTCCTCGAACTCGGCGGTCAGTGGGTGCAATCGTTCAGCTGCCCGTCTGACGAAGAGCCGCATCAGGCCAACGGGTATGTCGGCTTGAAAGATGACGATCAGGATGAAGCTATCGGCCACGTTGAAGAGATAGATGCTCTTCTTCTCGCCCTCGTGGAGGAACGAGCCCTGCGGGTTCTCCTCACCGATCTGCCGGGTCAGCTCGGCCATCGCGGCCACGTCACCCGCTGCCAGCGCCGCCACGAGCCCTGGGTCGATACCCTGCGTCTTGCCTTCAGCATCTATCAACTGACCGGTTATGTCGGCCAGCAGCACGCACTCTGCCGCTGTCTTTCGGTATAGTTCGACCAGGATACAGTCGATTTGTTTGCCCAGCTTCTCTGGCAGGACCAATCCTGTTCTCATGTCACCACCTCTGTAGGTATTGGATCACTTCCTTCCCTGCTTTGCCGGACGTGACAGCGGAAGCTCCATCTCCTTTGTCAGAAGGGCGGCTTCGTCGGACGTCAGACCAAGGGCCAGCCCTATCGAATACAAATCTCTGGCCAGTGTCTCGAGGTCCATCTGCTTGCCCGCCGCCTCATTGTCCATCGCGTCGCTTGCTCCGTCTCCGGCGTTCACGGCAGAGCTCTCTGGTTCAGCGTCCGCTTGGGCTCTTCTGGCTGCTTGGCCCTCCGTGTCCCGACATCTTCTTTCCATGCTCATCGGTCCTCCTACGGAGTGGCTATGGAGCGCCGAAGCTGATTTGTGAGGCTGGAATGATCCAACCTGGTGTCGTCCCCGACTTGTGGTTGGTGGTCGGAGCTAGACTGTTCCTCTTCGCCCGGGGAAGTGTGGGAAGGCGATTCCTCCTTGAAAAGTGTATCCAGTTCGGCCCTTAAGGAAGAGCCGAAACTTGTGTCCGGGGGTTGAGCCGTCGTCGCTGTCCCAGCAGTCGAGAGGTGAGACAGCAGGCGGTCGACCGCGCGCAGCGTGCGGAGCCTGACGATGCCGATGCAACTGGCCTGAATCTGCAGATCATAGACCATGGTCAGGAATAGGCTGTCGCCCACCGTGGCAGAGTATACCTCGTAGCGGAAACTAGCGTTGCAGTTGAAGTGGATTGCCTGTTCGTCGCCAATCTCGCCAGCCACTGCGTCGACGGTGGCGAAGCCTCCGGCCAGGTTAGGAAGCAGATTGGTGATGTTGATGCTGGTCGTGGCTCCGACCATGGACAGCTGCAGGCCTGACCTGTCGGCCAGGACGACGCACTGCGCGCCGATATCCCGACATAGGTACTCCAGTTGTCGTGTGATGGCCAGGAACGATTCGTCGGAGAGGACGACGAGCCCTGGTCGGCTCACCGCGATGTCTCGTAGCGCCTCCTGCATGACCCAGGTGAAATCGATTACGTTGAGTGGCTCGGTGATGATGCGATAAGCCTCCAGGCGGTGAGCCTCTGCCTCGGCCGGGTTGTCGCCGTAGGCGGTGATCAGGACCGTACGAGGCGCCGGACTGGAGGTTCGCATGCGGCCGATCAGTTCCGGCCCGCTGGTGCCTGGCATGCGCATATCGGCGATCAGTAGGTCTACTGAGGAGCCTTCGAGTACATCCAGCGCCTCCCCTCTGGAGTGTGCGACACTGAGCCGGCAGTTCCAGTTCGAACGCTCTAGCGTCTCGGTCAGGAAGGCCTCCGCTGTTGGTCCGTCGTCGATGATCAGGATGTGCCTTGCAGTCATGACGTGAAGCTTGCCTTTCAGCGAGTGGGGGGCAGGCTGGTGACCCGGCCCCCGTTGGTATACCCAGCACTATCTTAACACACTATCACCCGGTTGTGGGTTTCGATTGCTTGCCAAACGAGTCCCAGTTGCATGCCGGTGGAGTGCGATAGCCATCAATTATTCACCTGTGGGCCCGCGTAATGGTGTGGACATCAGGAATGACCAGTGTCTCGCTCTCCAGTTCGACGATACCCCTGGTCAAGGCTGGATCGATCGATAGCGACCGGCTGGAGGCGTGGTGCGGGACGGGCAGGCGTAGCAACCGGATCGCCGGTCGAACGAGGAAGCCGATCAGTGAGCTTTCGCCTGAGCTTCCTCTATCGCGGGCGATGATGAAGCGGGCCCTCCCATCGGCCAGCGATGGTCCCAACCCCAGGCGGTCGGCCAGGTCAATGACCGGCACCGGCCGGCTGCGCCAGTTAGCCAGACCCAGCACACAGGCTGCCGCCCCCGGAACCGGGATCAGAGGGAGGGACCCGAGAATCTCGGGAACCTGGGAGATGCTCAAGCCAAAGGCCAGCGCGCGCTCGGCCGGATCGGGCTCTGTGGTATAGAAAACCAGGATTTGGCCGCGGCCGGGACGCGGGCCTTCGGCGCTGGCTGTCGTTGGCCGGGCGCTGGGGGTGGACGTAAGACCAGGGCTTTTGGCTTCTCTCAATGGTCCGCCGGCGTTCGGCAGGGCGTCGGGGTGCAGACGTTCCGGCGCCAGGAACAAGGTCAATCTCCCGTCCGAAAGGATCACCCCCTGGAAGTAGCCTGCGGACGGATCAGCGACGATGGCGGGCAGTGGGACGACGCGGTCTGCTGAGATCTGGATCACCTGTGAGATGTGGTCGACCAGCAGCGCCCAGGGCTGTCCTCTCTGGCTTCCCTCCATCTGCGGGAGGGATGGCGGAGGGTGAAGAACGATAATGCGCTGCGAGGTACCGCCCTCCTCCCTCTCGAACGAGGGGGGGCGTCCGAGCCGACTCGCCAGGCTGAAAACGGGAATATCCCCTTTCGATATAGAGGGAAGCGAAGCGGCGCCTTTCGATGTAAAGGGAAGCGAAGCGGCGCCTTCTTTCGATATAGAGGGAAGCGAAGCGGCGCCTTCTTCTCCGGGCAGCCAGCCCACGGGGCTGTGTCCCACTGGTCCGACAGACTCGCTCGTCTGGTTCATCGTGGGGCTTGCTGCTTCGGGGTCACGACGCAGACGATCTATCCGCTGGATGCTGCGCACCCAGGACGTATCCATGCCATAGGTTTCTTCTCCGATCCCACAACGCATGAACCACAGTGAGTTGGTTGTCTGTTTCTGATTCAATCGATTCATTTCTCCTGGGTCCTTGTTTAGTCAGCTCTCAGGAGTTGCGCGATCTTGGCCGGTGGGGCGATGGTATCTACGACCCCTTTCTCGATGGCGCGTTTAGGCATCCCGTTGACCACGCAACTGGCTGCATCTTGCGCGAAGGTCTGGCCTCCCTTGGCGCGGATCGAAACCAGGCCCAGCAGGCCGTCTTCGCCCATGCCGGTCAACACGACTCCCTTCGTCCGCCCGCCATAGGTCTGCGCCGCCGATTGCATCGTCACGTCGATGGAGGGGCGGTGCCCTCCAATCTCGGAGCCCTGGTTGAGTTCCACGAACGAGTTGGGCCGCAGCAGCAGATGGGTCCCTCCTGGTGCTACCAGGGCCAGACCGGGCTGCAGACGGTCGCCCGCTTCGGCCTCTTTCACCCTGAGGGGAACCTGGCGGTTTAACTGGGAGGCCAGGACCCCGGTGAAGCTTGCGGGCATGTGCTGGACGATGATGATGGGGGCCGGAAAGTCGGCCGGCAGATTGCCCAACAGTTCGCGCAGCGCCACAGGTCCTCCTGTCGAGGCCCCGATGATGACCACGCCGCCCGACAGCGGGGACGAGCCCCCGCTGGCCTGCACTTCTGGTGTCGGTGTCGGGTACGCCGACGGCGCGGTGGACACCACCTCCCTGTCTTGGGAATGGTGGGGCCGCAGTGAGCGGACCACCTTGATCTGAGCGGCCGCTCGTACCTTGGCTATGATCTCCTGGCGCAGGGCCTCGGGATTGGTGTCTGCGCTGGGCGTATACTTGAGAATGAAGTCCACCGCCCCCATGTCGATGGCCTGAAGCGTGATGGCCGCTGCCCGGCGGCTTACCCCGCTGACCAGGACGACCGGCGTGGGGCACTCGTGCATAATGCACCCCAGGGCCTCCAGTCCGTCCATCACTGGCATTTCCAGGTCGAGTGTGACCACGTCGGGACGCAGCTCTTTGACCCATTCGATGGCCTGCGCTCCATTCAGCCCGGTGCCCACAACCTGGAGGTCGGGTGACGACTGCAGGTAGGAGGTCATCAGCCGACAGACGAACGGCGAGTCGTCGGCCACGACCACGCGGATGGGCACGGTCATGCCGGCGCTGCTCCCCGGAACTCCCGCACCAGGTGACGAATGATGCCGAGCAGCGCCTCGTCCTGATAGGGCTTGACCACATATTCGGAAGCTCCCAGTTCCAGCGCTTTACGGCGATGTTTTTCGCCGGCGCGTGAGGTCAGGACGACGAGCGGGACATCACGATAGACCTCCTGCCCTTTTAGTTTCGACATCAGCTCGTAGCCGTCCATGCGCGGCATTTCGATGTCCACCAGGATCAGGTCGGGTGGCTGCGCAGAACGCTGGATGACCTCCATGGCCTCCAGTCCGTCCTTTGCTGCCACCGGCTGCCAACCTGCGTTCTTGATTAGGTTCGACACGACGTGCCGTACACTCACAGAGTCATCCACGATCATCACCGTCGTGATCTCTGGGGCCGCCACTGCCCGCGGTTGAAGGGGCATCCGGGATCGAACCGCAGGCCGTTCAGGCTCGACGGCTAGATCGGCTGGGTTCAGGATGAGGACGACGCTGCCGTCGCCCATGAGGGTCGCTCCTGTCACCCCGTGGACGCGCCGCAGGTGATTCCCCAGCGGCTTGATCACGATTTCACGCCCTGCCACGAGTTGATCCACCACCAGGGCGACCTGTCTGAATCCGGTGTTGAGGATCAGCACAGGGAAACGCTCCATCGTTTCATCGGCCGGCTGCATGAGATTGAGCACCTTGCCCAGGTAGGACACCGGGTACACCTGTCCTCCTACCCGGACCACCGGCTCCTGGCCGACGTGTTCGAACTCCTCCTGTCCCAGGCGGAGAATCTGTACGACCGAGTCCAGGGGGATGGCGAACGCCTCGCCGTGAGCCTTTACCAGCAAAGCCCGCGTGATGGCCAACGTCATGGGCAGGCGGATGGTGAAGTTTGTGCCCTGCCCCGGTTGAGAGTCGAGGATCACGGTGCCTTTCAGCCTGTGGACGTTCGTCTTGACCACGTCCAGGCCAACGCCGCGGCCGGATACCTCACTCACCTCATCGGCAGTGCTGAAGCCCGGCAGAAACACCAGTGAGTACAGTTCCCTGTCGGACAGTTTCGGCGCATCGGCCTCGGGGACGTACTCCTTGCTGATGGCCACCGATCGTAGGATTTCGGGCTCCAGGCCGGCTCCGTCGTCGCTGACCTGAATGACCACCTGGTTGCCTTTGTGAGAGGCGTGCAGGCGAATCAGGCCCCTTTCGGGCTTGCCCATCACCTGGCGCAGCGCCGGAGGTTCGATGCCGTGATCAACTGCGTTGCGCAGAAGGTGCAGCAACGGATCGGCCATTTCCTCCAGCACCGTCTTGTCCAGTTCGATGTCCTCACCCTCCAGCACCAGATCAACCAATTTGCCCTGTTCCCGGGCCAGGACGCGGACGGCGCGATGCAAGCGGGTGGCCAGGGTAGCCAAGGGTACCATGCGCATCTGCATCAGCTTGTCCTGCATCTCGCTGGAGAGGCGTCCTTGGCGGTTCAGAATACCGCCGAAATCGCCGATCAGGGTGCCGAGTTCGCTGCTCACCGTCCTGATGTCACTGGCCGTCTCAGAAAGCTCCCGTGAAAGGCGGTGAAACTCGGTGTACCGGTCAAATTCCAGTTCGTCGAACCCGTGGGTGTTGAACGTGATCTCCTGGAACAGTCCTGCCCTGAGCGCGGACGGAACGTCCGTTGTCGAGGGGTGGGGTGCGTGTATCAAGGCTGGCTCGCCGGCGCCAACCGGCATCCATCTGCCTCCCAGAGCACTCACCTCGTACTGGGACTCCAGGTTTGACGATACTCTCCGCAGGCGATTGGTGCTGAACTCTAGTTCTTCGACCGCGTGCACGAAGTCGCTCAGCCGTTGCTCGAAGACTGTGCGATTGATGGATAGCTCGCTGGTCAGCCTGACCAACTGGTCCAGCCGTTCGAGTGGCACGCGCACCACCTCGCCAAGCTTGCGCGGTGCCTTCGTCGGGACCGTCACCTGTGGCGTTTCAGGCCTCTTATCTTCTGAGGTGCGTGGGACCGGTTCGGCTGCGTCAACGACCGTGTCCTCACCCGGTGGTTCTACGTTTCGCGTCGCCCCGGCCTCTGTGGAGGGAAGCGAAGCGGCTCCCTCCCCTATGAAGGGTAGCGAAGCGGCTCCCTCCCCTATGAAGGGTAGCGAAGCGGCTCCCTCCGCCGGCTGCTCCTCGCCCAGTACGGTCGAGTAGCCGGCGTACAGGTCCTGTAGGGTACTCTGTATGGTCTCCCCTGCTGCCTCACCGACAGCCAGGTCCTCCAAGGTATCGGCGGAAGTGAACAGCAGGTCCATCACGTCGGGATCGACCTTCAGGCTGCCACCGTACAACCGATCCAGCAAGTCCTCCATCCTGTGCGCCAACCGGGCGATCGTCCGCAGGCCCACCGCGCCTGCTGCGCCCTTGAGGGTGTGGACGCTGCGGCGAATGTCCTGCAGCGCATCTCTGCGTTCAGGCTGCCTGTCCAGGACGGACAGCAGAGTGCTGATGTTGCGCAGGTGGTCCTCGGCTTCGAGGGAAAACGTCTCTAGCAGTTCCGGAGAGATCTCATCGTGGGCAGCATCAACCCTGATAGGAGCGGATAAGCTTTCCTCCCCCTCCTCCTCTTCCGCGGGCGCCGGATTCACCTCGACCTCGGCCAACACCCGCTCTGTCGCTGCCTCGTCCTCTTTCTCAGGCAAGCCCCACAGGCGGCGGTACGCCCGCGTAGCCTCGGCCAGCAGGGGACGCTCGCGCAGTGTGTCGCTCAACACCCCATCCAAATAGCCTTCGATCTGTGCTACGGTCTCGCGCAGCAGCGCGGCTGTCTCGTAGCTCATGGCTAGTTGGCCGGCGGCGATCCCTTCGAGCGCTTCTTCCACGTAGTACGCGATGTGGCTCAAGCCCGCCAGACCGACCATCGAGGCCGCGCCCTTGATCGTGTGAGCGTAGCGATGGGCTTCTTCCATAACCTCTGGCTGGTGGGGGTTCTCGTGCAGCGATCTGATGCCCTCCGTAATGGCAGGCAGGTATCCCCTGACTTCCTCTACGAAACCGGCCAGAATGGCCTTATCTATCGATCGAGTCATCGTTTGTCTCCGTTTTCGAAGTTGAGACGCCGGCACAGGTGCCGAACGGTTTCCTCATTGGATTCGGGCTTGAAGTAAATGAGCATGTTCCACCTCCTGGCCCAGGCTCGGCGCCTTGAGCCAGGAGGTGGCGGCGTTGTTCAAATGGGTCGGATGGTCCATCGACATATGCATCAATGTCACATCGGCTCGCGCCCGTTGCCACCGGGCAGTTTGAAGGCGCTGACCGAGGCGCGTAGCTCGTCGGCCAGCAAGGCCAGTGTGCTGATGGACACGGCGGCCTGCTTGGTACCGGCGGCCGTCTGCTGTGTTACCTCTGAGATCTCATCCATCGACTGGGCCAGCTCTTCCGATCCTCGGGCCTGCTGCTTGGCTGCCAGCGAGATGGACTGGATCAGTTCGGCCAGCCGGTTGGAGACGTCCTCGATCTCGGCCAGGGCCCGACCGGCCTGGTCTGCCACCACAGAGCCCTCCACCACCTCTTGGGTGGCGGTCTCCATCGCGCTCACTGCCTCGTTCGTCTCGTTCTGGATCGTCCTGACCAGGTTGGCGATCTGCTTGGTGGCCTCGGTCGAGCGCTCGGCCAACCGTTCCACCTCCTCGGCGACGACGGCGAAGCCTCGCCCGGCCTCGCCGGCCATGGCCGCCTGGATAGAGGCGTTGAGGGCCAGGATGCTCGTCCGGTCAGCGATGTCGTCGATCAACTGCACGATCTCACCGATTTCCTGGGAGCTCTCACCCAGGCGCTTGATGCGCTTTGCCGTCTCCTGTACCTGGTCTCGTATGCTGTTCATGCCCTCCACGGTATCCCGCACAGCTTGGGTTCCCTGCTGTGCGCTGGCGCGGGCTTTCTCACCTACCGAGGCCGAGAGCGCTGCGTTCTCGGCAACTTGCTGGACCGACACGGCCATATCCTCAAGGGCTGCAGCTGTGCTGGAGATCTGCAGGGCCTGTGCTTCGCTGCCCTGAGCCAGGTGCTCGGCTGTAGTTTGGACCTCGTTGGCCGAGGAGCTCACCTGGAGCGTGGCGTCTTGCACGCCGCTGATGATGTCACGCAGCTGGACAATCATGAAGTTGAAGGAGTCGGCGATAGCGCCTGTTACGTCGGCCGTTACCTCGGCCTCCGTTGTCAGGTCACCCTCGGCCACTCCGCTCACCTCGTCCAGCAGCTTCATCACCGCCGCCTGCATGGCGTCGCGCTCCTCACGGGTCTGGATCAGGGCCAGCGTGCTGTCGAGCATGGCGTTGAGCGAGGTGGCCATCGTGCCCAACTCGTCGCCGGAGGTAACCCGGGTGCGGGTCTCGAAGTTGCCGATGCCAATCTCGCCGAACATGTCCATGATGTGGCGGATCTGGGTAGTGAGGCCGCGCGTCACCAGGGTCGCCAGGCCAGCGGCTGCCAGGATGGCGACGAGACCCGAGATGAGTGCCAAGCGGGTGGACGTGGCCACCGGGGCCAGCGCCTCCCTGCTGTCGATGGATGCGATAGCCGTCCAGTTCAGCCATTCGATGGCCGTGAGGCCCCCTGTTTGGCGGGATTTGGCGTAGCCGACGATCGCCATATTCCCGTTCTCGTCGCGCGCCTCAGTCCAGTCCGACTCCTCCCCCACGAGGGCTACGACATCCCTGAGCGATTCGGGGAGTGGCCGGCCTACGCGCTCCTCGTGCGGGTCGGCGATGACGACCTCCTCACGGTCAACCAACGTCACGTGCCCGGTCTGACCGACCTTGATCGCGCTAACGATGTCCAGTATCGGCTGCATGTCCACCGTCGTTCGGAGCACGCCCACAACCTCCCCCTCGTGGCTCTTCACAGGCACGGCGATGTTGATGGCTGTGATCCCGGCGCTCTCATCGTACTCCGGGTCATCGATGAAGATGGCCCCTTCGCCGTTATTCCAGGCCATCTGCCACCACCGCTCGTCAGCCTGGTAGTAGTCCGAGGTGCGGTTGGTGGAGCCGACCAGGGCGCCGTACCTATCGGTAGCGAACACCTCCACGTTCTGGGGGAAGAGTTCCTTGAAGTCGTGCAAGATGTAAGCCGTGGGATTTACCACTTCATTGTCGGCGATGGCGCGTCGGATCAGCAGGTCGTCGTCCGAGGCGGCTATCCATTGCTCGTCCAGTTCGGTGAGCTGGGACACAATGACCTGCTTCGTCCCTGTGTATACGTTGTTACGCTTCTCCAGTTCCTCCCACACCATGTGGTTCAGGGTCATGGTGTTCAGCCGACGAACGTTCTCGACCAGGACGCTGCTGACCTGGTCTGAACTCCGAGCGGCCACTGCGGCAAACGACTCGCCGATCTGCCTGCTCATGGTTCTGGAGGTGTTCTGGGCGTTGAGGAAACTGGTCACTGCCAGGGGTAGCAGGGCGATCAGAACCATGACCGCGATCAGTTTGGCCGCGATGGGCCAGCTATTTAAGCGAAGGTACTTAGACATGTTATTCTCCTATTGATCTTGATTTCGTTCTAAATTGGCTCGAACTGCCGCATTTCGGGTGAAAGGAGCAGTCGATTCAGGTCCAGCACCACCAGCAGCCGCCCACGGTGCTCATAGACGCCGCGCAGATAGGGCGTCACTTGGTCCTCGATGGGAGCGGCAGGTGCGCCGATCTGGTCCATAGGCACGTACCATATCCCGCTCACCCGGTCCACAATCAGACCCGTCGTTAACTTCCCCTGCTGCGCCTGAACGACCAACATCCGGCTGGCATGCCCGTAGCCTGTCCGTTCCATGCCCAGGAAAGCGCGCAGGTCCACCATTGAGATGATGTCGCCGCGCAGATTGGCCACGCCCAGCACCCAGTCCGGTACGTTGGGCACCGGTGTGACGTTCAGAAGCCGCCCGATCTCGATCACGTTGGTGATGGGCACAGCGTACTCGGCTCCGGCCAGCGTGAATATGACGTGCTGTTCCTCGCCCTCGGGCCTGGCAGGCGCCGTGTCTGCCGGATCGAACATCGCTTCCGGTCGAAGCGTCTGTTCAACATCCCGGTCGATGGCGGCGATCAGCTCGTCCAGGACGTGAGACACCTCATCGTCGGGCTCTGCGACAGCTTCGTCGTCTCCTCCATCTTCCTCTGCGTCTCCCTCCTCAGCGGGGGGAGCGGGGGAGGGGCCTTCGGTCGGTTGAGCCGCTTGACTTTCCTCCGCCCCGGCCGCTGGTTCAACTTCAGCGTCGGCGGCTGGCTTGACCGCCTCCGTCTCGGGCTGTGCCTTAGGCCGGCCGGGCGCGGGTTCGATCTCGGCCGCTTCCACGTCAGCCGGAGCTTCAGACTCTGCGAGGGCTTGCTCGTGCAAGAACTCAGCCTTGGAGTTGGCCTCGGCTTCGTCCCGGATTATCCATTCTATGTCATCGAGCGCGTCGAGCGGGTCATGGCCCAGCGCTTTGTCGGACCGTTTTCTAACCATCTTCAACAACCCTTTCTACCAGATGGGCATAGTCAGCCGCGCCGAAGCTGTGGGGCGCATATTCGTAGATGCTCATCTGGTGGCTTGGCGATTCAGCGAGCCGCACATTTGCCCGGATTGGCTCGGCCACTTTGCCCGCAAAGTGACGCTGGAGGCTCTCCATGACCTCGCGGTCTTTGCGCAACCGGGCGTAGTAGAACGTCGGCAGGACGAAGGCAAGCCGGATGCGATGTCCAGGTACCCGGTCGACGGTCTTGAGCGTCTGGATCACTTGTCGAACTCCGATCAGGGCTAAGTAAGTCATCGCAACTGGCACGATGAGCTCACGGGTGTAGAACAGCCCACACTCGTTCACCAGGCTGGCCGAAGGGGAGTAATCGAGAATGACGTAATCGTAACCCCCTATGCCTTGCATCTTGTCGGCTAACGCCTGCCGGGCCAGTTGGTCGTCGTCCATGCGCCACAGTTTCCCCTCGGCCCGAAGCAGGTTTGGGCCGCTGGGGATGAGATCAAAGTTTTCGCGGGCCTGGACGATGCAGGTCTGCGGTTCTGCCTGCCCTAACAGCAGATCAGTCAAGGAATACGTGTAAGACACCCCCAGGTAGGCCGCCAGGCTGGTTTGGGCGTCCAGGTCGATGCACAGGACGCGCGTCCCGCGCAAGGCCAGCCCAGCCGCCAGGTTCACCACCGTCGTCGTCTTGCCTGTGCCGCCTTTGTAGTTCAATGCACCGATGATCCTGCTCATCTCGGTTTCTCCCTCCCGCTACTCGTTTTCGTGAGTGGCGGACCATCATCCTCTAGGGGGCCATTCCGATGGCACGCTAGCTCTACAAGAGCTTGGCGACGTTGGCCAACAACTCTTCGTCCTCGAACGGCTTGGTCATGTATTCGTCCGCCCCTTGCTTTAGCCCCCAGAAGCGATCGCTGTCCTGACTCTTGCTGGTCAGCATCAGGATCTTGATGTCCTGGGTGTCGGGGGCCGTTTTGAGCTGTCGACATACCTGGAAGCCGTTCTTTTTGGGCAGGATGATGTCCAGGACGATCAGGTCCGGATGTTCGCCGACAGCCTTCTCCAGCGCTTCCTCGCCATCCGCGGCGGTGATGACCCGATACGCCTTGCACTGCCGCAGGGGCGCTGTCATCAAGCGCAGATCGGTGGGACTGTCGTCAACCACGAGAATTGTCTTGCCAGCCATTTCTTTTTCCTCCTCTTATCCATCAGAACTGTGTGCGTTCCACCACCTGTATCAGCCCAGATAAGAATGTGTTACAGGTTTCTCGCCATAGGTCGGCTGCAGATGACGATCGAAAACGATCTATGAAGAGCTCGATATAGCTCTCCAGGACGTTCACCAGGCCTAGTGCAACCTGGCGAAACGTCTCTTGGCGGCCCACAGAATCGCCAATCCAGCCGTTGTATAGGTTTGACACCGCTTGAGCCGACAACCGGTTGTCACATATCTGCAACAGCCTCGCTCGTGGATATGTGTCACCTGTCCTGTCCATGGCCTCTGCCAGGGAGATGTCACTTGCCTCTGCATCTAGCCGTTCTTCGGAGAAAGCTATGGCGTGGTTCACCATTTCCGTCAGATTCTGCAGGGCCAGTATGGGCCGCCTGTGACCGTTCTCGTCGTCCAGCTCGGCCCGGGCCTGTTCGAGCCTCGACAGAAAAAGGATCAAGCCGTTCTCCAGGACGTTATCTTGCTCGATCTCGGCTGCGGAGAGCATCTTTTCTCCACGTTCATCCTGACCCCCTGCCGCGTCCTCAACCGTCTGCTCGTCAATCCGACGCACGCCTTCCAGCAAGAGGTGGCTCCAGGGCATAGTAACCGTGCAGCGTGGGGGCGTCACGTGATTGCTCACTCGAAACGTGCCATCGGTCCAGTTGAGCATCTGATATACTGCCTCCTCGCCTGCCAGCGATCCCACCGTGGCGTGGACGATCTGCCCATCATCGAAGAAAATGGTCCCTTTCTGGTCCCCACGTCTCAGGGCGAGCGCCGATTTGCGCCGTTCGAGGCACATAATCTGCACCAAACTCGGTAGGTTCATGTCTTTCAGATCACCCTGTACCGCCATGTTCTCCCCCAGAGCAGAGGCGAAACCTGCTCCTGCTTGTTCAACCGCTTTGGCGGTTGGAATGCTTTTCTACTGCTCGCAGCAACGTATCGGCGTCGAACGGCTTGGTGATGTAGTCCGTCGAGCCAGCCATCCGTCCCCGTACTTTGTCGATGAAACCGTCCTTGCCCGTCAGCATAACTACAGGGATGTATTTGGTATCCAGGTTCCCCTTGATGATCTTGCACAATTGGTAGCCATCTATCCGAGGCATGGTGATGTCGAGCAAGATCAGGTCTGGCAGTCCGTCGTTGATTCTGGCCAATGCTTCCAGGCCGTTGCCGGCGGTGATCACCCGGTAGCCATGCTTCTCCAAAGTGATGCTGACCAGCTTGCAGACCGTGGGGCTGTCATCGACCACCAAGATGGTGCCCCGCACAGTCTGCTCTTCTGGGTCCGCTTCTTCACGTTCTCGCGGAAGGACTAAGGTGTTTTCTTGTGACAAGGACACGGTATGTTTCCTTTTCGGAAGAGAGAGGGCCCTGGCTGACCTCCAGGACCGCCTCTCCCGTTCAAGCTACGGGAGGTCTACTTCTTTAAGAACTTGTCGAT
>Ga0207752_1000906_pt1 | contig 13999 bp, 13 predicted proteins | sample Pon2CUnioCityCA_6_FD_187272 | JGI IMG/M metagenome (GOLD analysis project Ga0207752, IMG submission 187272) | Marine sediment microbial community from Union City, CA, USA - Pond 2C Sediment 2 (SPAdes) | ecosystem: Environmental > Aquatic > Marine > Intertidal zone > Salt pond sediment ...
TCACATGAATTTGTTGCTGGAGAAGGCTACCGAACGGGTTAAAGATCAGTTGATTGCCAACTACGGAAGCATCCTCCTAAGAGGAAACAACATTCTGTACATCTGTGTCGATGTGCCTCACGAAAAATAAACTAAGCATTCAAGTTTCCAGTTAATTGTCTTGCGTCAACTTAGTTTTGGATTTCTTTCGGACATAGATTAAGGCTTCTTTCAGTCTACTTTTGATTCTGTATTTGCGTTGGAAAAAAGTTAGAACGTTTCGCAGGTCTCTTTCCAGAAGTTCCTTTGCGTTTGGATGTTTTGTGGAGACGTTTTGTGGCCAGTCTATTATGAGAATGTGCTGGTTTGGCTGAAGAATGATGTTGAAAGGGCTGAGGTCCCCGTGGATAATGTGGGCGTCTCTATAAGCTCTTTTTACATTGACCAATATCTCGTTATACACAGTTTGGGCGTCTGGCAATTCTGGGTAGTGATAAAGTTCTGCGCCTTCTATCATGCCCATAACCAAGACGTGTCGGTTTTGTTTGATGGGCTCTGGAACTGCTACCCCTTTGGGATATAGAAGTTTAAGGGCGGTGTATTCTTTTTTGGCTGCGATTTTGGATTGGTGGTGCCAGTCGGGCGTGTAGCTGTATTTGATTGTGTAGTTTCGTTTGCGTTTGGTTTTTTTGAAGCTGGTTCTGCCTAGGCGATGAAACTTCAGTGCCACTCGCCGTTCATCTGGTGTGAGAGCATCATAGACGTCTGATTCTTTTCCCACCCCTAAGGGTTTGCCGAAAGCCTCGATTACGTCTGCTTTAACGAGAGCATTTATGGCTAAGGTGTCATGTCCCGCTGTTGTGAGGCTGTAGCCCGTGTATTTTCCTCGCCAGCCCTGCACTAAGCCCTTTTTTATGAGAATTGGCAGCCGATACTCTATTTCTGAGGGTGGAAGCTCTGACTTTTGGTGGATGGCGTCTGTTGGTGCATGCTCATAATTTTTCATCTGCTGCTCGATGGCTTGCAGTACCTTGAGGTCTTCAGGCTCAAGCTCACGAAACTTGCGCACAGCAATATCAACGGCTGACATAACCAAATAACTATGGCAAAGAGCACTTAAGGAGTTTACCGAACGCTCAACTATAGGAAAAGTGTCATTCTGTACTCGTCTCGGTATTTGCCGTTGACATAGCTTTCTTTGCAGAGTTTTCCCTCTGTCTTGAAGCCTGCTTTTTTGTACAGGTTGATAGCACGGTCATTAGCCGTACTAACTTGAAGGTAAATCTTTTTCAATTTTCTCATTCGGGCAACATTAATCAAGTGCTTTAGCAATGCTGTGCCTATGCCCATGTTCTGATAGTTGTCATTCACTGTGATTCCCAGTTCCGCCTTATGCCTGAGAGCTTCCCGCTGGTTGAACCTTAGTGATGCTGACCCAATAATTTGTCGCCCCCTTTTTTCCTCTACGACAGCAACAATTGCTAACACTTCATCGTAGTTTATGTTGCGTGTCCAGCCTTCCACCCGCTCTCTTGTGAATGGGGGAAGCAGGTTTGACGCACTCTCCTCTGACAGCGTCGAAAACATTTCCCACAGCATTTCTGTGTCGCCAGACTGTTCTGGACGAAAAACTACTTTCTTGCCATTTTTGGCTGTGATTTCAGTTTCCCATTCGCTGGGGTAATCCACAATTGTTCCTCCAAAGCTTATCTGCGTTACATATAAGATGTCGAACGGTTCTCTGGATAAAAGTTTACATTGCTGACCAATTCAAGGTTTAACTTTCTCTCTACAAACTGTGTTTAGATAAGTTTATTTTGGTTGCTGAGAGAAATCTTATGGTGATTTTGATGGAAGAAAAATCAGATGAGATTAGGTTACCATTGATTGGCGAAAAAGCACCAGACTTCGAAGCTCTTACAACTCAGGGAACTTTGAGGCTCTCAGATTTCGAAGGAAGCTGGCTTGTCCTGTTCTCGCATCCCGCAGATTTCACGCCGGTCTGCACCACAGAGTTCATCGCCTTTTCCGAGATTTATGACGAACTGAAGAAACGGAACACTGAACTTCTGGGCTTAAGCGTTGACAGCGCCTCCTCCCACATCGCATGGATAAGAAATGTTGAAGAAAAGATGGGAGTGAAGATTCCTTTCCCCATAATCGCAGACTTGAACAAGGAAGTTTCAGAAAAATTTGGGATGATACACCCCGCACAAAGCAAAACAGAAACTGTTCGTTGCGTCTTCATCATGGACCCGGAAAGCAAAATCAGAACCATCCTATATTATCCGCTGACAACAGGCAGAAACATGCAAGAAATCTTGAGAATCATCGATGCACTTCAGACAACTGACAAACATAAGGTGGCTACGCCTGCAAACTGGAACCCAGGCGACCCAGTTGTTGTTCCTCCACCCAAGACATCAGAGCAAGCCGAAGAGAGAATCAAAGAGGGCTACGACTGCAAGGACTGGTACCTCTGCTTCAAGAAGCTGTGATTGCCGTGCCATGTGTATCTACAGATGGAAAACCCACCAAAAGCGGCATTAAAATGTTGTCTGCTTTGAAGAGCGGAGCTTCAACACCTGATGCTCTTTCAGGAGCCACCGGAATGCCCATGTTCAGAGTTAGAAGCGGTCTCCGGCAACTGGTTAAAGCGGGATTCGTAAAGCAGGTAGACAACAAATATCAGCTGACTCCAGAAGGAAGCAAACTAGCAGCGTAATGGCGCCGCTTCATTTCCTCTCTTTTTATTTTTTTCTTATCTTTGATTGCTTTTTCTAGCTTCGCTTTCGCGAATAACGGGTAGGGAATCGCTGGGCAGTCTATGCCGGTGTATGGATTTAGAATTAATATATAGACTATGTAGTTTACATTGTATAGATATATATTATCCTCTAAGGTAGTGAAACCCGCAAAGGAAGATAACAACAAAACGTTAGGTAAGCCAAAGTTGGAGGTGAGCAAAAGAATGAAGTGCCCTGACTGTAACTTGGAAATGGAAATCGTCAAGGAATCAGGTTACATGAAACAGTACAGATGTGACGTCTGCGGAAGAGTGGAAACATTATGGACTGTCTGCGTAACCCCTTGAAGTCCACATTAGAAAACGGTTTTTCTTAGCGTACAAACCGAGTTTTATTCAAGTTTTAACCGATTTTGCGTTTCTAGTTTTATCCAAATCTATTTCCTTCTTAGACTAAGTTAGTTTCCATGGTCCAGAAGTAGGCTTCCCCTTTGGGGACTCTGAAAATAACCAACTCCGGCTTTTCGTTAGCGAACTTGATGCAATCCTTAAAGTTCATTTCATATTCCACCGAAGTCTTTTTCTGTTTAGAATAACCGATGTGTATTAAATGGACGGGTGAAAGATGGTGAACAAAAATTTGGCAGCGGCTTGTGGGTTATTCTGTGGAACCTGCGAGCATTTAGACACAAAATGCAATGGATGCGAACAACAGGAAGGAAAGCCATTCTGGACAGCTGTGATGAATGTTGAGTGCTGTCCGATATACAACTGCTGCGTTAACACGAAACAGCTAGAACATTGCGGCTTATGCAGTGAACTCCCCTGTGAAACATTCTTGTCGTTACGTGACCCAGCTTTAAGTGACGAAGAGGCAGAGAAAGCTCTCATTGCAAGACAAAACGACCTCAAGAAAAGGAAAGAACTTGGAACCGAACAATGGCTTAAAGAAAAAGAGAAGCCAGCTTAACCAAATTTTTCCCTATTCAACTGTTTACTGTTTGGTTATTTTTGTTTCGATTAGACAAACCAATTGTTAAGTAGATTATTCCCATAGCCAAAAATGGAATCCCAATTGCGATGGGGAAATCTGATGTCAAAGCCAACACCATGAATATAAACCCAAGCGAAAAAAAAGAAGGGCCTAGAATAAAAAAGGCTTGATAATCTATATTCTCTGCTTTTCCCTCATCCTGTGTTTTACGCAAAAGCAGCTTTGCAATAACTCCCACTACAATCACTATCGCCAAAATAGCTAACGAAGCGTAGACAAGCACGTCCATTTCATTTACCACAATTCAGTTTCAGAATAGAATTAATTTTTTAACCATAAGAGCTTTGCTCTTGCAAAAACTGAGGTCATAATTCAACGACTTTGATGGAATCAAGTGATTTTTTAACCATTGCTTCTATGTCCAGCTTCTCCTCAGCCTTAATCACATCTTCTAGTTTTGCTTTTGTGGATGGCTGATAGGGAACTGCTGTGCATGCCCCAGCCTTCTTGCTCGAAAACCTGTATGTTCCAATCTTCCTTGCGATTGCCTCAGTTTCTTCCTTGTCAAAACCCAGTAATGGTCTATGGACAGGGTAATCTTTGACTGCAGCGTTCAGCACCCGCAGGTTAGTTAATGTTTGGCTAGCCTGCTCGCCTATAGCCTCTCCAGTGACGATTCCCTCAGCCCTAAACTGTTCTGCCAACCGCTCAGCTATCCGATACATCATCCGTTTACACAGCAGACACGAGTATTTCCTGTTGGTTTCCATGATCTGCTTCAGGTTTTCGCCGTGTTGAACGATGTAAACTTTTCTGGGGAACCCAACCGCCCAACCCAACAGCACCTCAGCAACCTTCAGGGCTCTCTCTTTTGTTTTTTCATCCGTGAAAGGTGAAATCTCAAAATAAACTGGCACAACTGGGCTGCCCCGCTTCATAACCAGCCACAACCCAACCGCCGAATCTATTCCTCCACTAAACAAACCAACAAGCTTCCGTTGAGTGCCAAGAGGCATGCCGCCAACACCCTCAACAACCTGCGAATAAAGGAAGGCTTGGGCGCCTCTAACCTCAACACCCAAAGTCACGTCAGGGTTACCCAAATCAACGCTTAAGCCCCGCCTCTCACCGAACTCGTCGAGAACACGTTGACCCAGCAAGTTGCGGACATCAGAGCTTGAGTAGCCTTGTTTGCCAACCCGCTTACATTTAACAGCAAAACGGTCCCCATCCTTTAACACTCTGCCAGCCAAGAAGAGGCTCTTGTAGATTACGTCATCAAGTTTAGATGTGGTTTCGATTGCAGGAGATGCCGAGGAGATTCCGAAGACCCGTGCCAGCTTCTGTGCTGCCTGCACTGCTGAACTGGTTTTCAGGTAGAATCTGCTATGTTTGCGGACAAGTTCAGTGTAGGATACTTTATAGCTTTTCAAGGTTTGTTTCAGGTTTCTAGCAAGCCGCTTCTGGTAATATTTTCTGGTCCAATGCTTTTTCAGCCCCAATTCTCCGCTGAAACGAATAATAACCGAGTCGTAGACTTTGTTTAGGGCAGTTTCCACTTGGGTCCCTCATCGGTGTCCTCTATAATCAAACCTGCCTCTTTCATTCTTGCTCTAATCTCATCCGACAAGCTGTATTCTCTTTTCTTGCGCAGCTCCTCCCGCACATCAAACAGAAGCTGCACCAAATCATCCACTATCTTTCCACCAATCTTCTTGGTTTTCTCTTTCTGGAAGAGCCCCAAAGCCTTTCCCAGCACAGAAAAGTCGTCATGAGTCCTTTCTAGAATCTTGGTGCTCACTTGTTTATGGTTATCCAGAAATCTGTTAATCTCCTTCGACATGTCAAATAGGGCAGCTAACGCCTGCGGAGTGTTAAAATCTTCATCCATAGCCTCTATGAATTTGCCTCTAAGCTCCTCTATATTCTCGCCGAACTTCTTTTCTTCCTCATTCAGCTCCCGCTTCACTGAAACTTTCATGGCATCCTCCAAAGACTCCAAAGCGTTATAGAGTCTCCCCAAACTGGATTCAGAACCCTTGAGCCTCTTGTCAGTGAAATCTATCTCGCTCCGGTAATGGGTAGACAAAACAAAGAGCCGGATAGCCTCAGCATCATACTTCTTCAGCGCCTCCCTGACGGTGATGTAGTTGCCTAACGATTTAGACATCTTCTCACCATTAATCTTCAGAAAACCCGTGTGCAGCCAATACTTGACAAAGGGCTTCTTTCCAGTCAAAGCCTCGCTCTGAGCAATCTCGTTTTCGTGATGGGGAAAAATCAGATCCCTTGCGCCGCCGTGGATGTCAACCTGGCTTCCCAGATACTTCAAGCCCATGATTGCACATTCGATGTGCCAGCCCGGGAAACCGGTGCCCCATGGACTCCACCACTTCAGAACCGTGTCAGGCTCAGCCCGTTTCCAAAGCGCAAAGTCTCTGGGGTTCCTCTTGTCTGGGTGAACCTCGAATCTGGAGCCCTCAAGCATCTCGTCAAGCTTGATTTTGGAGAGCTTCCCGTAATCATCCAGTTTGGACACATCAAAGAACACGTTTCCGTTAACCTCGTAAGCGTACCCCTTCGTTATCAAGTTCTGAATTGCCTCAATCATTTCAATGAGGTGACCTGTGGCTCTGGGAGAAATGTCTGGACGTTTCACCCCCAACGAGTCGAGGTCCCTGAAGTATTCTCTCATATAAAACTCAACCAGCTGCATGGGCTCAACTTTTCTCTCTTTCGCCCGTTTCCCAATTTTGTCTTCAGCCGTCTCTGGGGTTAGATGACCCACATCAGTGATGTTCTGAACGTAGAAGACCGAGTAGCCCTTAAACTCTAGCCAACGGACGATAACGTCAAAGGCGATGTATGTTCTGGCGTGACCCAGATGCGCCCAGTCATAAACTGTGGGTCCACAAACATACACCCCAACGTGCTTATCCTTTAATGGCTTAAACTCCTCCATCTTTCCGCTCATCGTGTTTAAAACCCGCAAAACCATCCCATTTCACCCATAAACAAACATTTTCAATTCTTATCGACGACTAAGCCCTCAAACAGAAACTTAGATGCTACCAATGATTTAAAGTTAATCAGAAATTAACTGGGTACTTCTTGTGGTTCACAAATTTGATGTTGGGCTTCGGAAAATCTGTTTACGCTATGGAAAAATAAGCCTCTAAAAAGCTTTAAAACAAAAAAAGGCGGATTTTACGGGAGATTTCGTATCTAGATTTTGGATTCATTAAACCTAAATATCGTAAATAGAGCAAAAGATTATCAAATAAACTGAGATGCAACAAGATTGTCGGAAGAATCGGTAGTTACTGTTTGTCCAAACCCAAAATGCCGAAGGGAAATTGAGGAGCCCATCCTCTTGACTAACCTCTCTGTCACGCCGCCAAAAGAATACGAAGCTTGCCCCTTCTGCTTCACCAAACTGGAGCCAGAAACCTCAATGGAACAAGAGGACGTTCCGGAACCCACGGTTGAACAGGAAGACGTTATAGACTCGGAAGATGAATCCGATCTACCTGCAAACTCGGTTTTAGAGAAGTTTAAAGATTCTACTCCTGGGTTCTTGCAGAAAGTCAAAGCTTTAATTCCCACTCCTAATGGGACTCAAAAGGAGACAATAGTCAAACCTGAGAAACCTAAAGCTGAACCCGCTGCCAAAAAAGAAGAAGAAAAAACGACAAAAGAGGAACCTGAAACCGAACCCGTTGCCAAAGAAGAAGAACCCAAAGAAGAACCAAAAGAAGAGCTGAAAGAAGAGACCAAACCTGAACCATCCGACAAAAAAGAAAGCGACTCTTCAGGTTGCCCTGAACATTTCGGATACCTAGCTAACCGACCCCCAGACGCTCCCATCCCCCCACAGTGCTTGGTCTGCCCAAAAATGGTTGACTGCATGCTAAGCCCAAAAGAAAGCTAAACAAGCTAAAAACTTGTTTGCCAATCCACGTTTTGTCCAAAAAAATGTAACAATAGTTCACCTAAACGGAAAAACTGCAGATTTAGGCAGGAACATTTCAAGAACTGTTTAAAAGCTTCTACATGAAACAGTTTCACTTAATATTAGAAACTGAATTTGTGGGAGGCATAGCGTATAAAGTCGAAGGCTGATGTAACCAAGTCTGGTGCAGTTCTTTTGGGGAAGCACGTTGCATGCGACGCCTACGACGAGTCCCGTCCAATAAGGGTAGTTTCTCACGCCCATGCTGACCACATGGTGGGTATGGGAAAGAGCCTGAAGAACTGTGAAGTAACGGTGATGACACCAGCTACGCGAGATATGATAGATGCACTGAAGGGTCCCCGATGGTTAGCTAGGGGAACAGTGAAAACTCTCGATTATGAGGAGCCATTAACCTACGAGGATGAAACACTGACTTTGCATTATGCAGATCACATCTTGGGAACGGCTCAGGCTCTAGTGGAGGACAAGGAGCAGACGCGGATACTATACACCAGCGACTTCAGATATTCCCGAACTCCCTTGGTTAAGGCGGATATACTGGTTATGGAGGCGACCTACGGGGACCCAGTTAGAGTTAGACCCTTCGGGATGATGGCTGAGGGCATACTCGTTTCTTTGGTGGAACAGGGTTTGAAACGGGGTCCCGTATACGTTTTTGGCTATCACGGAAAGCTTCAGAAGATGATGCGGATATTGTACGAGGCGAAAATAAAGACGCCCTTTATTGTTCCAGAAAAGATTCATCGGGTTTCAAAGGTTTGTGAAAAACACGGAATGAAACTGGGCAAACAGCTTCTCCCCTTTGACGGCGAAGAGTCCCAGTCGATGCTGAATCAAAATGCGCCTTGCGTAGTCTTCTATCACTCCTATTCTCGAAGAAAGGTTGAGGGCGAAGCTTTACAGATTCGTGCGAGCGGCTGGGAGTTCAGAAAGCCATGCCGAAGAATTGGAGCAAACAAGTACGTGGTTGCCTTGAGTGACCACTCCGACTTCAATGAGCTGCTAGAATACGTGGAAAGATGCAACCCAAAAATGGTTATAACCGACAAGCACAGGTCCGAAGCCGCCAGAATCTTCGCCAAAGAAATCGAGAAAAGACTGAAAATCCCCGCCAAAGCAGCCCCACTCTAGCAAGACCTTAAGAGTTTCACTTGTTCGGTTACAAGATTCTTGATTGTGAAACTAACCCTAAATTAAGGGAAGAGCGCTGTTACCCAAATTCTTATTATCTTGTCTAACGAGAACGTTTCTGTGGAAGTATTCTGTATGGTGGAAGGTCCAACGATTAAGGGCGAATCCTTCAAAGAAATCGTTATACTGGAGCACACCCGCTTCAAAACTGTCGATGATTTGGCCCGCTTCGCAAACATTGCCGTGGGAGGAAAAACAACCGGGGTCTACTGGGCAAACGGCGTCGTATTCATCTACTACCCATTACCCACATCAACCGAAGCTGCAGCTAGGGCGCTAATCGAAGAAAAGAAAGTTTACTGGGCATTCGTAAGCTACGCCATGATGCCCCAATACACGCCTATCATAGAGACAAAAGAACGGATCATGGTTCCCGTAATTGACATGTCCACCAGCAAACTGTTCAGCAAGGTCTCTGAATGGCTAAAGCAACAGCCTTAAACCCTTTTTTCAGCCAACTTTTGTGCATAGCTGGGCTACTTAGTGAACCGGCTTTTTGTTCGGTTCATGAACTCCTCTAAATATTCATCAAATTTTCCGCACTTCTTCAGGTATCTGCCATAGTCTACAAGGGCAGCCATGCCCCGAGCCGCATCCTCAGGTGAGAAATAGGCGGGAATGCCCAGCTTATCAAATCTTGAACGGATGTGAAGCGCCATCTCAGTTTCGCCCACATCACAGGCAACAACAGGTTTGACACAGTTTTTGGTCAGCTCTGCCACCTTGTCAACGAAATCCTCCTGCAGGGCTGGAAGATGATGCAACCCCAAAACAATGAGCCCGTCAATTTCGGGGTCTTCAAGAAGAATTCGGGTGCCCCGCTCAAACATTTCAGAGGTCACCGATCCAGTTAGGTCCACAGGGTTAAAGTTGGTTGCAAAACGGGGAATCTTTTCCTCCCTTTTAAGCGCCTCAAACTTCTCGATTGTCTCGTCAGAAAGCCTTTTCACGTTCAGTCCCTGAGCCACGCACTCGTCAACAGCCATGATTCCAGGTCCGCCAGCATCAGTTATAATCGCCACATTTTTTCCGGCAACTGGAGGCTGAAAAGCCAAAGCTTTACCCATGTCAAAGAACTCCTCAAGGTCGTCAGCCCTCAGAACGCCAACCTGCTTGAAGGCGCTGGAATAGATTTTGTCAGAGCCGGCAATGGACCCTGTGTGGGATGCAGCGGCGCGGGCTCCCGCCTCCGACTTTCCCACCTTCAAGGCAACAATTGGCTTCTTACAGCTGACTTTCCTCGCAACATCCATGAACTCTCTTCCATTGTCTATGCTCTCAGAATAGAAGAGTATAACCTGCGTTTTAGGGTCATGCAGAAGGAAATTAAGCATCTCCGACGCGGTGACGTCTGCCTTGTTTCCGAAACTCACAAACTTGCTTACTCCCATCTGTTTGCCTGTCAGATAGTCTAAGGCGGCAGCGCCGAAGGCGCCGCTCTGGGTCACTATGGCTATGGGGCCTGCCATGGGGCGGGGTGTGGCAACCACTTCATCTCCTGTGGTGAGTGTTTTGGTTTCGGGAAGAAACAGCATGTCCACACCAGTTTGGCTGTCGAAGACCCCTAGACAGTTTGGGCCGAGAACTCGGATTCCAGCCTTTTTTGCGATTTCGGTTACTTCTTCTTCTAATTTGTGGTTTCCAATCTCGCTGAATCCTGCGGTGATTATTACAGCCGCTTTCACTCCCTTTTTTGCGGTTTCCCGCATAACTTGTGGAACCACTTTGGCGGGAACAACTATGACTGCCAAGTCCACCTCGTCTTTTATGTCCAGTATTGAGGGGTAACAGGTGAAGCCTTGGATGGTTTTTTCGTTGGGGTTAACGGGGTACAGTTTTGCTTTGAACAGGTTTCTTTGCTTGTTGATTACAAAGTTTTTGAAGATGACATGCCCTGCCTTCATGGTTCTGCGGGAGGCACCTATCACCGCAACCCCCTTCGGCTCAAAGAAGGTACGCATCTGCTCTATGGCTGGGTCCATCTTTCCTTTCTCCCTAACAAGTAACTTTTCGGTTACTGTTTCATTTGCGTTTTGGGTCTTATAACCACTATGGGGCGATGCTTCACGCTGCTGAGCATTTCCCAAGTCACATCATTTAAGCCAACTTCAAAGTTTTGGGTCATGTCCCACACGGTTTTGCCTGAGCCGCTTCCCCTTTTCCGGTTAGCTAATTTGGCTATTTCAATAGCCTCTTCAGTCGATATTGGGGGTCCAGCAACAGCCAAGGGAGTAGCTCTCTTCTTCAATTTGAGACACCTGCCAACCACGTATGCCAAGAATCCTCCGATTGAATGTATGCCCTTCACTGGTTTTGGGCGAGGAGTAAAATGGAATCCCTTAAAGGAGTAGGTTTTGTCGGTGTCAACAATAACAACGGATACGTTTTTGTCTAGTTTGGACTTGATTTTTTCGCGAAGTTGGCAGGCAACCTCTTGGGCATTGTCTAGGGGAAGCGCGACGTAGGAGTAGGGGAGATTGCTTCCGTCGATGGCTCCCTCTGACCCAAACATCAGGGCTCGCAGAAAACCGCTCTGCATTAAGGCTAACTGCTTGTGGCGGCTCCCCTCCTCAGCGGGGTATGACCTTAGAAACTGTATTGTTTTCCATCTTAGGTTACATAAGGGGGCCAAAATGTATGGCCAAACAATCCGCATCCAGTATTTGGATATGAAACGTGCAAGGCTGCTGGGTTCCACAGTTTTTTCGTTGATTATGTTGCCAAGCGCTGTGGAGACTGCTTTTTCGGAGACGGTTACGAAGTCTCCGTCAGCTACTATGTTTTTTATGGCTTCGATTATGTCTTCGATATAATTGTCTCCCGGCTTCCAGTATCGGGATTCAACAGCAAGAGCCTTGTATCTGCCAGCCACTTTACATCGCCAAGTTATCAATAACTATGTTTTTCTTAAAGTTATAACCCGTATTAAGGCGGATCAATGGTTCATCTTCGATCAAAGTTTTTTCGTTACCAAATAAAGTTTTATTTCTCAAGTCCTCAGTTCTCTAGTTAACAGTCAATCTACTTGGAGCAATGACCGTTATGGAACCCGCACAATTTTCAGGCAAACTGAATATGTCCTACTTGAAAATTGTTTTGAAGAACAATATGCCTTTGCTTGGGATTCTGTTCGGCTTCATTTTGCTGTCGGTTGCTACAGGGCAGTTCAGCAACTACGATTCACAGTTGGAGTACACTGCCGCGTTGGGTGTGATTGACTGGGGCTTGCCTTACATCGAGTTTGGTAACTTCATCAATCAACCGCCGCTGGGCTTCTACATCGGAGCACTGTTTCTCAGGTGCCTCGGTTCATCCTACAGTGTGGCTGTAGCCGCTCCAACATTGTTTGGTGCCGGATGCATATTCTTGATTCACGAGATTGGCAGGGTTTTTTATGGAAAGCAGACAGGCTTGTTTGCGGCAGCCATTTTTGCGTCTACTCCCTGGCACATTGTGCTCTCCAGAAGCTTCCTCATTGATGTGCAATGTCTTTTCTTCAGTTTACTCTACTTGCTGGTGGGCATCTACGCAACAAAAAAGAATTCAGCTAAGCTCCTTCTGTTGTCAGGGGTTCTTTTCGGTGTTGCTTTCCTGACTAAAGCGTTTGCAGTTTTTATGCTGGTTCCGCTCGCAATATTCTACCTTTATGCGGGACCAAAAAATCTCTGGCGCATTTTTATGGGGGCACTGTTTTTTGTGCCCGCGTTAATCTTCACTTACTTGTGGTACGAAATAATCTCGACAAGAGGATTCTACGCTGCCTTCACCCATGACGACTTCTACTTCACCATTACTGGTACTGCGCCATCGCCCTTTTTTGTTCTCAACTATCTTCTGGGCGCGTTAGGCGTGTTCTTCTTGGCTGCAAGCGCCGTGTCTTTGCTGGTTTCTTTTGTGCGCAGGAAAAATCTTGGAAAAATCTTCGCCTTTGATTTGATTTGCTTGGCAACTATTGCTGTAGTTGTAGGCGTGAACATGTTCTTGGTGCTTGGTAAAAATTTGATATGCCCCTACGTCAATCCTATCAAATATGAGTACCAATTTCTGCCGCTGTTATGCCTACTTGCCGCTTCGTTGCTAAACAAACTTTATTCACTCGGCTTTTCAGCAGATTTAAACCGCAAACGAGACAAACTGGTTTTTCTTGTTACCCTTTTTGGGCTAGCTCTGATAGTTATGTCGATGATTCAAAACGTCCATGTTTTAAATGCCTACAGCAGCGAAAATTGGATACAATTCAAAGTGGAGGGAGAAATAGGCTACTCCTTTGATCACGTTTCCCCGAACGTCGCCACCAACATCTCTCTGGCGGTTCAATGGCTAGGCCTCGCTATTATTGCTTTCAGTCTCCTTTGGGCAAACAGACACAAACTAAAAACGTTAGGCGCCACGCTTCGACAATTATGACCCGTCGACATTCAATCATGACACAGTTTACCCTAAATAAACTCAAGGAAACGCTTTTCCACATCAAAATGCAGCACCTAATAAATGAGGTGAAAAAGGATTTAATTCACCGACAGTATCAATTATTTTGCAGGTGTGCAATTTGAACAGGCGACTTTTACTTTTTATTGCTCTATGCCTGATTTTAGTAGTTGCGGCTTCGTTGGCTGTTTTGTATGAAAATGGGTTTCTAACAGGCTCAAATGAACCCGAACCAAGCGTTCTTTGGCAAAGTGATATGGAAAGATTTGCCACTGATTTTGTGGTTGCAGAAGGGAAGGTGTTTACGTCGGATGCTCAGGGTGACGTACACTGTTTTGATGCTCAGAGCGGTGAATCACTTTGGGACGCTGATGTAGGCGGTTATACGGGTGCACGTTCAACAATTGCAGTTTATGATGGCAAATTGTATGTTGGTTGTAGAGGCTCAGTGGTGAACCGATTAGACATGAATACTGGCAAGATTGAATTGTCGTATCAAGCGCCAGTATGGACAAGTGGCGGAAGTAAAGGTGCTCCCTCCAATTTCTTTGTTGCAGATGGAAAGATGTTTGCGGCACAAGATGGCATTGCCGTTTACAATGAAAGCAATGGAGAGCTTTTATGGAAAACTGACATGATGGGGGTTCTGGAAACCGCTAACATCTCGGCGCCTGAAAGCGATTAT
>Ga0207752_1000907_pt1 | contig 13998 bp, 10 predicted proteins | sample Pon2CUnioCityCA_6_FD_187272 | JGI IMG/M metagenome (GOLD analysis project Ga0207752, IMG submission 187272) | Marine sediment microbial community from Union City, CA, USA - Pond 2C Sediment 2 (SPAdes) | ecosystem: Environmental > Aquatic > Marine > Intertidal zone > Salt pond sediment ...
ATGGTACTCTTACCGGCGCCGTCGTCGCCGAGGTTCCCGACGATGCATCGCAGGCAATATTACTGGATGAAGTTACTTTTGAAGACGGCAGACTCCACTTCGAAGCGCCGACCAGGCAGACTATTTTTGATGGAACAATGAAACAAGACGGCTCGACTATTGAGGGCCGCTTTCAACAACAGGGGCAAGCGATAGCGGTTGTACTCAAGCGCATAGTTGCCGCGCCGGGCGGGACGACGACAATTGCTCAAGAACAGCTCCAGGGCATGGAAGGCGGCACGAGCAACATGGCAACGGTGCTGATATTGATTCTTGCTCTGGCCGGCGTCATCGGAGGGATAGTATTTTTCCTCGTCAAATCAAGCATAAGAAAATAATCCAGGGAGAACCGGAATGATTTGGAAAATAGCTAAAAAGGAATTTTTGCTGAACCTGATGACGTTCAAGTTTGCTGTAGGGACGATACTCTCGATAGTCCTGATATGCGTATTTGTGCCCATCCTGGCCAAGGCTTATCAGGAAAGACTCAAAGTTTATAATGAGAACGTTGCCTATAATCAGCGCGAGCTGGGCAAAGTCACGGTTTATAAGAATATTACACCTACTGTATATAAGCCGCCGCCGGTATTGGCGGTCTTCAGCGAAGGTCTGGAAAAGCAGCTCGGCAACTCTGCAACAATTCAGTACGATGAGGTTCCTGAGATAAGCGGCTCGGCGGCAAATCACTACCTGTCTATCTTTTCGATATTCGATGCTTCACTGATTTTCAAGATTGTCATAAGTGTTCTGGCTCTGCTGGTGGCGTATGACGCCGTATCCGGCGAGAGGGAGCGAGGCACGTTACGGCTGACGCTTTCCAATACCGCTGCTCGCTATCAGGTTCTGCTGGGCAAGATGCTGGCCGGGTTGATGGTTCTAATTGTGCCAATAACGATTTCGTTCATTCTGGGACTGATTATTTTGCTGTTTTTCCCTATGGTGGAATTGACCGGTTCGGACTGGATTCGCATCGGATTTATGTTTCTCGCTTCGGTGGTATTCGTTGCGGCTATGTACAATCTCGGACTTTTATTTTCATCTCTTGCCAGAAGGTCGGCCACTTCGCTGGTGCTTGGTTTGTTTTTGTGGATAATTTTTGCCGTGGTGATTCCCAATGGAAGCGCCTATTTGGCGACACAGGTTGTCCCCGTCGAATCGGAGGACAGGATAAACGAGCAGTTGGTCTCGTTGCAAAGAGAGGCCTCAAGAGAAGCGGCGAGGGAATTGGAGCGTTCCGGCAAGAGCTTTATGTCCGGGCATAGTGAACGTTCTGATGCTCCCGGCGGGGGATTCGGGCATGGTTACGTTCGCTCCGGCAGCGAGGCTTTCATACACAACCAGCAGGTAAAATACAGCATAAACGTGCCGGTTGAAATCAAATATGCCGACAGATATGCTCAAGTCGAAGACGGCTACCTACGCAGTCTGTTCGAGCAGACGCGGCTGGCCGGCAATATCTCACGAGCATCACCGATTACGTTGTATGAAAATGTGATGTCTGCTCTGGCCGGGACCGACATGGTGAGTTTTCGTCAGTTCATTGATGTCGTAAGGGAGTATCGAAAGGACATTATCGAATATATACGCTCCCGAACCGATAACTTTACTTCATTGTCCTTTTTCACGCCTTGTACCAAAGAGGAGCTCAAGACCCGGCCAAAAGGTGATACGGCTGAACCTCTCGAATTGAGTGACCTGCCCCGGTTTGTTTACCAGCCCGATATAGTGAGCACTCTGGGCAGAGTCGTGCCCGATTTAGCGTTTTTGATGCTCGGCAACGTGTTGTTTTTCGCCCTGGCCTTTGTAGCGTTTCTAAGATATGACGTAAGATAATTCGACATCGAAATGAATCAGGAAATAATCTTTCATCCAAGCATGGGAGGCCGAATATGATTCGTCAGATTATACATAAGGAAATCCTGGAGAACCTCTTGAGTTTCCGCTTTGTCCTTTCATTAGTGCTGATTATCCTGCTTTTTGCCGTCAGCGGATTTGTCTTTGTGGGTAAATACAAACAGCGCTCGAGTGATTACTGGGAAAAAACGAACGAGAATCTGGCGGGATTGAGCGAACAATCGAGCCGGCTTTACAAATTGGCATTTTATGAACAGAGCGTCTGGAGGAAGCCTAAACCGCTTTCTCTTTGCTGCGAGGGATTTGAGAAAACTCTGCCCAATTGTTTTACCTTCGATGTATTCAGCGCCGATTTGCCAGAAATAAAAGGCCGGAGCAACTTTACTCTTTCCCGTTTCAGCAGTATCGACTGGGTTTTTATCGTTTCGATGATTCTGAGCTTTCTGGCGCTGGTTTTTACATACGACAGTTTAAGCGGTGAGAAGCAGGATGGAACGCTGCGTCAGATTCTTGCCAACACGATCCCAAGGCACCAGGTGCTCCTGGGTAAGTATCTTGGGGTCGTGATAACCATAGGCATACCTATGTTTCTCGGCCTGCTGGTCAGTCTTATCATTGTAGTCGCTTCCAACGCGGCTGTTTTAAGCGGACTGGACTGGCTGAAAATCCTTGCTATTATTCTGTTGTCCTTCTTATATCTGTCGGTTTTCATCCTTTTGGGTATGTTTGTATCCAGCAGGACGTCTCAGCCAGCCAATTCCATGGTCATTCTTTTATTGCTTTGGGTCGTGTTTGTTATTCTTATACCGAGCTTCGGAAGAATCATATCGGAGATCTCCGGTAAGGCCCCCGACCCGGCACAACTGGAAAGAAAGCTGGCCGAAATATCGACCGAGATATGGAGCAATACAGAGCGATTCGGCGAAAGGGCGGGCAATGCGTCCGGCAATCTGAGCTGGCCGGGCAACAATCCGCCTGCAAGGGCCCGGCTTAGAAACGCATCGGCAAATGCCCATAATAAGGCCCGTCAAGACTATCACAACAAAATGTTGGCCCAGGCTTTCACCGGCCGAAATCTTACCTGCATTTCTCCGACCGTCATCTATCAGCGTGCCTCTGAAATTGTTGCCGGCACGGGTATCAACCGCATCGTAAGTCTTCACCGTCAGATCAAAGAATATCAAGCTGTCTTGAGACAATACATTCTTTCAAAGGACGCCGAAGACCCGCTCAGCCTGCATCTGCTGTTTCCTGAAGAATACCTTGTGGGCGCCTGGAGAGCAATTTCACATAATCCAGTCGATTTCGACACGGTGCCTAAGTTCCGTGAGCAGGATATCGGGCTGACAAAATCTCTGGGATTGGCAGTGTGGGATATTGGGCTTCTGGTGTTGTTCAACCTGGTTTTCTTTGCCGCTACTTTTGTCTCGTTTCTGCGGTATGACGTGCGGTGAAAAAAGACATCCGAAGTGGAAAACATAGTAAAATCCCTGCGTGGGAGGAGTGTGTGAAATCGAAAGAGAGTGAAGTGAAAATGAAGCAAATCCATAAAATGATATTTTTAACAGCTATTGTATGGGGGGCGTTTTGTTTGTGGCCGGGAGTTGTTCTTGCTGCCGAGAAGCTCGATTCTTCTCTGGCCCGGATTGAGGAGCGTCTGCAGGAGGAGCGCAGAATAAGTCCCTGCGAGCCGAATTCGCTTACTTACCTGCGGGCGGTAGGGGAAAAGCCGGTACGAACTGTCTCGCCGAGGCAAATGGAAGCCGCCCGCGTGCTGACGCTGGCCGAGTGCTTGCAAACGGCATTTGCCAACAGCAACCTGATTAAGGAAGCGCGCGAGCAAATCCTGGCGGTAGGGGGCACTAAACTGATTAACAATTCACGATTCATGCCCAGCGTGGAATTGATAAGCCAGTACGAGCATTTCCGGAATTTCGAGTCCGACAACAGAACCGATGACGTCGTCGGCGTCAGCGCGGTAATCAGTCAGCGGATTCTCGAGTTCGGCAAGGACAATCCTCTGGATATCAGCCTGCGTCGCGAGCAGCGTGACGCACTGTTCGATTACGAAAACACAATTGCCGGCGTGTTTTCGGATGTACGCAGAGCGTTCTTTTTCATAAAGTTGAAAGAGCAGCAGATTTCTACTCGCCGGGAGCTGCTTGAGCAGTTTGAAAATCAGCACGAGATTAAAAAGCAGAGGATGGAGGAAAACAACCTGAGCACCAAAATGGAGGTTCTGACGGCCTACCTCAACGTGCTGACGGAAAGATCGGCCATCAATGCGTTGGAGCGTGAGAAATTCAATCGCATGGTAGAGCTGTTACGGCTGATCGGTCTGCCGGTCGGGGCAAATCAGGTTGAATTCGAAGGCCGGATGGATGATTTTGCTCTTGGTGATTTCGATATGGACGGCATGATTTATCTCGCCCTTGCCCAGAGCTCTCAGGTGGCCCTGGCCGAGGCCATTGTGGCCGAGCAGCAGCGTCTGCTGGAGAAGTTGCGTTTTGAATATATGCCGGACCTGCGAGCAAGATCGGGATATCAGGATGAAAATGGTACAATCGGCGCCGACCTTCTCAACCAGGACGACACCTGGGGATTAGACGTCTTCGGGCAGCCGAAGATACCGGGACAGAAAGAAAGCAGGTCCCGTAGTCTCGGCATATTCGGCGATGAAGTAAATGTGGGCGGACCGGATCCGGGTTGGTTCGCGGGTTTGCAGTTGCGGATTCCAATAACCGAAGGCGGAGCGCGCGAAGGCCGGCAAATTCGTGCCAGGGCCGTGCTCAACGGCAACAAAGCGGCTCTCGAAGATCAAAAGGATTTCATTGAACTGGCCGTGCGTCAAGCTTACAACTTCCTGGCCGAACAGAAGTTCCAGGTGGAGCTGGCACAGCAGAACGTCAATATCGAGAGCCAGCGATTTATGATACAGACACAGCTCAGGGACGTGGGAAAAATCGACGACGACGCCCTGGAGCGTTTCCGCGAGAATTTCTTCCGGGCGCAGGATGCCCTTTTCCGTGAGCAGGAAGCTCTGATCCGGCGCCAGGAAGATTTGCGTCTGGCAATAAGATTTTTTAAATAGGAGTGAGCTTCAAATGAATGAAATTCCATGCTTCAGATATGTTGCATCGATCGTATGTGTATTATTTCTTGCCGGCCTGGTACATTCGCAGCCGGTAGAAACAGATGCTGTCGTAAAAGCTCCGCAACAAACGACCAAGACACGAACTGAGCTACTGAATGAGCTTAGCCTAAGAGAGGCCCTGGTCAGACTCGAGAATGCCAGAGAAGCCCACGACCGTTACGAGAGTCAGTACCGGGATGCGGAAAGGCTGATTAAGCAAAACATAATTCCCCAGAAAGAGCTGGACCAGGCCTGGTCGGCCTACATGCAGGCCCAGCAGCAGTTGAAGCAGGCCCAGATTCAGCTCGAACAGACCAAGCTGGATTTTCTCGCCAACGCCACGCACATTACGATTATGGAAGCCAAGAAGTATTACGACAGCGAAGGCCGGAGGATGCTTGATTTGGTGCTCAAGAACTCGTCAAATTTGACGCAGGCCGAGTCGGCATTGAGTCTGGCCGGGACGCAAAATGAATCCGAATTACAATCGGAATGGCAAAATCCCGAGCAGATTCAGGCCCTGCTGGATATCGAAAATATTATTGTATCGATTGTCAGCAACAACTCGAGCATTGGAAAACCCTACGAGAAAATCATACCCATGCTGCGTTACGGCGACGAAGAGAAGCTCACGTTCATGCTGCTGACGGACGTCCAGGAAGCGGGCGTGAAATTGAAGTACCTGGACCAGGACATCGTCGAGTATGTTTATCTCGAGAAGGAATCGCTCCAGGAGATACCGACGGTTGTTGCTTCGCAATTTTCTCAGGAGGGTCAGCTTGGCACGGACATCAATTATTTGCTCGATCTTGAAATGCTCGTGACGTCCGACAGGAATTTCTCCCTGCTGGTGACGAATCTTCCGCCGCAGATCAACTTCTCTTTTGTCGATTCCAGCAGCGGCGCCCGCATTACCAGCGTGCGCTTCACCGAATTAGTCAGCAAACACAACCTGGCTTTGCGCATATCCATACCTCAAAAGCTTGACGTGAAGATGATTGATAAGACAATCAACTTTCAGGCCTGGGTCGTTACGGCAAAGCAGGCGGAAATACTTAACAAATTAAAAAAGGAGAATATCAATCAGGAAATACCTGTCGAGCGGTTCGACGAAATCAAGGCCGGTATGGTTGAGCTGGTTCTGATTCCCAAAGGGACCGGCCGGCTTGAGATACTGATTAACAATCTCTTCGAGGAAATAAAACCCCGGCAGGACATTGACATCAAGGCCGATTTGCATAACGACGGCACGTTGACTTTGTTCGATATCGTTCCGGAGATATCCCCGCCGCTGGGTTGGAAGGCCGAAGTATTGCCCAAATTGGTCGAGAAACTCTCGCCGGACGACAAGCAACCGATACAGATACATCTGAGCCCCGGCCCTGACGTTGGCGTGGGCGAATATGAAGCACAAATCGAAGCCAGAGGCCAGAGCGGCAGCGAAGTTGTGGAAGCGCTCGAGAAACGACTCAAAGTCCGCATCAGCGCCGAAACGAACATCACGGCCACACTTGTACTGGTTCTGGGCCTTGTAGTGCTGATAACCGGAATAGTCTTTATGGGTGTAAAACTAAGCAGAAGATAAACAGATAAGAGGCGAAACATGATTTGGAAAATCGCTAAGAAGGAATTTTTGCTGAACATAATGACGTTCAAGTTTGCGGTCGGCGCTGTCGCCTGCATCGTTTTAACGGCCGTGTTCATGCCTATCCTGGCGGCGGATTACCAGCAGCGTTTGGAGTTGTACAACAGAAATGTTGCCAAGAACGAGGCCGAGCTTCGAGAGGCGGTGGTTTACAGGAATATAAGGCATACGGTTTATCGCCCCCCGGCGGTGCTGTCTGCCTTTAGTTCCGGCCTGGAAAAGCAGTTGGCCGGATCGGCCCAAATCGAGCTGGAGAAAGTGCCGGAATTGAGCGTTACACAACGCGGGGGCAATCCATATCTGCCGATTCTCGCCGTGTTCGACCAGTCACTTATTTTCAAAATCATCATCAGCATCCTGGCTCTGCTGGTTGCTTATGACGTGGTATCGGGAGAACGCGAGCAGGGCACTCTCAAACTGATGCTCTCAGATCCGATAGCCCGGCATCAGGTTTTACTGGGTAAGTTCGCGGCGGGACTGGTTACGCTTGGTGTTCCGGTTTTAATCATCTATATCGTAGGATTGGTTGTTCTCTTGTCTTACCCTATGGTGGCCTTAAGCGGCTCAGATTGGATCCGAATAGGGCTGATGTTCTTTGCGTCTTTGGCTTTCACCGCCGTGATGTACCAGTTCGGGTTGTTATTCTCGTCTCTGGCAAGACGCTCTGCCATCTCGATGGTGCTCGGATTATTTGTCTGGATCATATTTGCCATCGTCATTCCCAACGTGAGTTTTCATTTGGCCACACAATTACGACCGTTAGAATCCCCGGAGCAGCGGGACGGCCTGTTGACGTCTCTCGAAGAGGACCTTAATAGTGAACTTAGAACTGAAATGGGTAATCTCAAGGAGTATTTCTCAAAGGCTATTGTCACAAGTGACGAGACTGATGCTTTCGGTGGCTATTACGCCAAAAGAAGGGACATCTACTGGCTCAACGCCGAACGAAAACTGAACGCTGCGACCATACCTGTCAAGTTAAGATACGCAGACAAATTCCTGAGTATAGAGCAAAGCAATCTTAACAGCTTTTTTGCACAGAAAGACCTTGCCCGCAGCCTCTGTTATCTCTCGCCCATTTCAACTTACGAGAACGTGATGGCTATCCTTGCCGGGACAGGTCTGACCAGCTTCCGGGACTTCATCGACCAGGTCAGAGCCCATCGAAATCAGGTTGTCGAATACATACGTTCGGAAACGGACAACTTTTCCTCCGCATCCTTTTTCGCCGTTTGCAGTGAAGCTGAATCGGCCGAATACACAAAACTGTACGTGCAAGCAAAAGAGGCTGAGGATGAGCAGGCAAAAGCAAGAGCCGAACAGGCCCTTAAAGAATGGGAGCGGGAAAATCCGGCAGAAGCCGTACCGCTCGATCTGCGGGATTTTCCGTGGTTCCGGTACCGCCCGAGTTCTTCCGCGTATCTACGCAAGGCATTGCCGGACCTGGCTGCTTTATTCATAACGAACGTGGTGCTGTTCGGCATGTGTTTTGCCGCTTTTGGGCGATATGACGTGAGGTGATCGGCGTCAAGTAATTCCGTTATTTATAGTGCTGGCTGTATTTGGAGATAAAGCATGATTCGCCAAATTGTTTACAAGGAAGTCCTGGAGAACCTGCTGAGTTTGCGATTTGTATTGGCTGTTCTTTTAACCGTTTCTCTGTTTGCGATTTGCGGTTACGTTTTTGTAAATGGGTACGGCGAGCAATCGAAGGACTTCTGGAAAAAAACAAACGAAAATCTTTCCGCCCTCCGCGAAGAAACTGATCAGTTGTATAAAGTCGCATTTTTCAAACAGGGGATTTATCGAAAACCGAAGCCGCTCGGCCTTTGCGCCGAAGGCTTCGAGCAGTCGCTTCCCAACTTATTCAAGGTCAACGCTTTTACCGCTGAATTGCCGGCGACGAAAGGACAAGCTAACTTTGCACTGCCGCACTTCAGCCACGTGGACTGGGTCCTCATTATTTCACTTATTATGAGTTTTGCGGCGCTTGTTCTTACTTATGACAACATCTGCGGAGAGAAAGAAGACGGCACTTTACGCCAGACGATGGCAAATACGATACCAAGGCATAAAGTGCTTACGGGCAAATACGCCGGGGCGATGATTACTCTGGCCATACCTCTGATTATGGGAATGCTCGTGAGCCTAATTATCGTTATATCTTCCGGTGGCGTGGTAATAGGCGGCGGCGAGTGGCTCAAAATCCTGATGTTGGCTCTTGTGTCTTTATTATATCTGTCCGTTTTTGTTTTATTGGGCATATTTGTTTCGAGCAGAACAAGTCATCCGGCCAATGCTATGGCCATCCTCCTGTTTCTCTGGGTTGTCACGGTCATTCTGGTGCCGAGTTTCAGCAGGATCATCTTCGATGTCGTCTATGAAGAACCGACCGAGCAGGAGCTGCAAAGGCGGCTCGATGAAGCACGCGAAGAGATCTGGAACAATCATGACAGGTACGGCAGAAACGCCGGCAGCATGTCCAACAATCTCAGCGATCCGATAAACAATCCTCCGGCCCGGGCTCGGCTGCAAAATGCCACAATGGATGCAACAAATCAGCTTCAGCAGGAGCATCATAACAGATGCTTTCAACAGGCCCTTGCACGCCGTAATTTTGCCAGTCTTTCTCCGGCGGTGATTTATCAGCGTGCATGTGAAGCGATTGCCGGGACAGGCATCAACCGCTGCGCCGAGTTGTACGAGCAAGTCGGGCGATATGGAGCGGATTTAAAAGAATTCATCCGAAGCAGGGATTCGGAGGACCCTGTCAGTCTTCACCTTATCGGCCCGGAACGTAACATGGCATACTCCTGGCGGGCTATCTCGCATAATCCGGTCGACTTCGACATCATACCAAAATTTCGGGAGCGTCCCATAACTTTGCGGCAATCGCTTAAGCTGGCCGTCTGGGACATTGGGCTGTTGGCGTTGATTAACCTGTGCCTGTTTGCCGCGGCTTTTGTGTCATTTTTGAAATATGACGTGCGTTAGTTGAAAACCATTTTGAAATCGGTAATAATCGGATATTCAAGGAAAGAAAGGAATTTAAGATGATTGAGATTGACGAATTGACGAAACGATACGAGGACGGCGTTTTGGCGCTGGACCATGTCAGCTACAGTGTCGAGCCGGGCGAGATTTTCTGCCTGCTGGGCGCCAACGGCGCCGGCAAGACTACCACCATCAATATCCTGCTGGACTTCATCCCGCCGACCAGCGGCTCGGCCAGCATCAACGGGCATGACTGCAACAAGTTCCCGCTTCAGGCCAAAAAGTACGTCTCTTATGTTTCCGAGAATGTTCAGCTTTACGGGATGTTCACCGCCCGGCAGAATCTGGCGTTCTTTGCCGAGCTGGCCGGCAAGAAAGGGCTCAAGAAGAAAGATTATGACGACGTCATGCGCAGCGTAGGTCTGCCGGAAAAGGCACTGAGCATGAGGCTGAAAAATTTCTCCAAAGGTATGCGCCAGAAGCTGGGTATCGCGATTGCCCTGCTCAAAGACCCGCCGGCTATTCTCATGGACGAGCCGACCAGCGGACTCGATCCGACCAGTGCTAAGGAATTTCTTGACCAGCTCCGGCGATTGCGCGAGCGGGGCAAGGCGATTCTCATAACAACGCACGATATATTCCGCGCCAAGATGATAGCGGACCGTGTCGGCATCATGAAGCAGGGGCGCCTGGTTGCCGTTCGAAAGAAGGAAGATTTCAAGCACGCCGACCTCGAACAGATTTATATACGCGAAATGGAGGCGGCGGATGTTGTGTCGTGAAAACGGAATTTTCACCTGTATTAAAGCGCCGGGAAGGTTGCATTTAATCGTTAAATCGGGTATATTACGGCCTGAAAAATTTTAATTACGGTAACCCGAACGTACGGCGATGTGACAAGAAAGGTGGAATATTCATGTTTTTCAAAGCAAAGTGTTTTCCTGTTTTTGCGATAGTTCTGATTTGTATAGTGACGCAAGGTTTTGTATCGGCGGAGCCGCCGTCGATTCTTTCGGTTCGAGCGGATTCGCGACAGGTCGGCCTTTACGAAAAATTCGAGCTGAGAATAGACCTGAAAGCTACGTATGATAATCCTTTCGATCCGGACCAGATCGATCTTGGCGCCGAGTTCACTTCGCCTTCCGGCAAAAAGCAGAACATTTGGGGATTTTATAATCCGACAAGCTGGGCAAGCCTTTGGATGGTGCGGTTCTCTCCGAAAGAGAAAGGCACGTGGCGCTACGTGGTCAAAGTCACCGACTCTCATGGCACGGCACAAAGCCGGGCCGGCACGTTCGAGGCAGTTGATTCTTCGCATCACGGGTTCATAACAGTCGCCCAGAATCAGCGATACCTCAGGCACGACGACGGGACGTCGTTTTACGGCGTAGGTATGTGGTATAACGACAGTTACGAACAGTTTAACGACGGCAGGATAACAGAAGAAGGACTCGACAATCTCAAAGAGCGGGGGGCGAATTTCATCAGTTTTTTTCCGACGCCGCTCGAAACAATGGGAACCGGCCTGGGACGGTACGACCAGAACCGCTGCGGCCGGATGGACCAGCTCTTCGAATGGTGCGAAGAGCGTGACATCTACATTAGCTGGAATATCTGGTTCCATTCCTATATCTCGATGGCCGTCTGGGGAGGCGGAAATGCACGTTACAGGAACAATCCCTACAGCCTCGTTACCAGCGCCAGGGACTTCTTCGGCAGCGAGCAGGCCTGGAAATATCAGCAGAAGCTTTACCGGTATATGATCGCAAGATGGGGCTGCAGCAGGGCGCTGTTTCTCTGGTTCGTCGTCGATGAAATCAACGGCACCGAAGGCTGGACGCAGGGCGAACACGACGTTGCCGAGCAGTGGTGCCGGAAGATGGATGAATATTTCAACAAATACGATCCTTACGGCCGTCCGACGACCGGCACGCAGAGCGGCGGCATCGGCCAGTGGTGGCCGGCCGGATATAAAATATTCGATATCGCAGCACGCGAAATCTACGAGGCCCAGGGACATCCTATGCCCAAAAGCGGCAAGCTCGGCCCGGATGATGAAAGCCCGCTTCGATACAGTTACAATAATTACGCGACCCAGATCAAGAACCTCTGGGACGGCTTCGACAAACCTGCTATCATCGGCGAGTGCGGCTGGGACCATACCTATTACGAGCCGGGCATGCCGGGTTATCTTGCTATGTACCATAACGCCCTCTGGGTCAGCCTGACCAACGGCGCGTGCGCTACGCCGTTCTGGTGGTCATATTCATCCTGGATAAATGACAGCGTTGTCACCAATCAGATGCGCAATTTTTCGAGATTTGTTTCCGGCATCGACTTTGCCAATCTTGTGCTGGAACCTGCTGAGATCGCCGCCGGCGACTGCGACGCCTGGGCGATGATAAGCGATAAACTCATCTTCGGCTGGGTCGTCAATCCGCGAACCAGCGTCGCCAGCGAATCGTTCACCATCTCCGGCCTTCCCGACGGCGATTATGAAGTACGTTTGTATCGAACCTGGCGCGGCCGATATATGGACAGACATACAGTCCGGTGTACCGACGGCAAGCTGACCGATACGATTCCCGAATTAAGAACGACACGGGGACATGCCCTTCATATCGGAAACGACGTCGCTTTCAAAATCGTCCCCAAATAGCCGGTCAGACACGGGTATTTGGAATTCGACGCTGTCAGTGACATCGATAGAATTAAAGTCGGCTTTTCCTCTTCGAACATCCGCATGGCCAGAGCGTAAACGCTCAGACCGATACATATTAAGCCCACAATAAGGCATACGAATCCAACAATATAAAATCCTGTCCGTATGAATCCTTCTTCGAAATAGGGCGAAGTTGCAGCCTTCTTCTGGAATATGAAACCGGCGGTAAACGGCGGGCAGGCCAAACCCAGCAGGGCCAGTCCCGTCAGAAAGCTCCGCAGCGGCTCATCGAAGAACGGCCCTTTTCGCGGAATCCAGATAGCGATTACAACAAAGCACGTCGCCGCAATGACTACGGCCAGGCCATTGATAAGCAGTATCATTTTCTTGGAGAATCCACGCCGGGCCTTCTCTGGGATATTATTCTGTTCGTCCATATCGAATTTCCTGTCTAAGCGCGCAGTAACATCATAGCAATGAACTATATTACAGAATATTCTTGCATGCCGGTACTATCTTGGCAACAACTTCCCGGCATCTTTTGGAGAAAAGCGGCCCGGCACGTCATTGACAGGTCCGAAGGACCTGGACACTCTCTTCTTTAACAGGCTCATTGACATTGTTTTGGCTTCGATTGGCTTTGTTTTCTTCGTTGCCTGCGGCCGGATTGTTGCCATAATCTCTTTGCTCTAAAGTATTTGTGACGGCATCTTCCGCCGCAAATTGGCTTTGTTTTTTTAAATTTATTCTTGCAGTCCGTAAGGACTCCATAGGAGAACCCGGAACGCCGTCCATAAGGACTCCCAAGGAGAACGCAGAACGGTCATATTGGCTTTGTTTTTTCAAATCGCTATGTTTTTCGATTGCACGTGTGGCAGCCTCAAAGCCGAAGGCTTTGGGGATGGCATGAGTAGATGCAGCTTTCTTCTGAGAGGCCTTCTTCCATTCAATTCGACGAATCTTTTGAAGTCTCTGAAGCTCCTTCATCGCCTTGTTAAGGCTGCTCTCTATCCTTCTTTCGTACAGCATCATCCTTTCGAGAATCCTGGCACTCGCGAAGTCGTTATTGCCGATTCGTCCCAGCGGCAAACCGTCCAGGTCAAATCCCGGCTCGTCCGGCCGGATTCCCTGATCGCGGAAATAATATTTACGACAGCTTCTGGACGTGTTATTGGTAACATATCGTCCAATCTTATCTTCGATAGCCTGGTTTTGCATGTGTTCGGCCCGTATTAGCCGCCACCAGAGGCTGACGACCCTCTCGGCCGGCAATAATTCCACCACCCCGCGGGGCGCCAGCTCGGCGAGCAGCTCACCGTGAAAGGCCTCATATTCGGCCTCGGTTTCGCCTGCAACGACCGAATCGGCGAACAGGCCGTGCTTGACCGCGTCCTGCGAGACCGCCGCCTTGCCCCCGGCAGTCTTAGGCCCGGTAGATTTTTGAGAATTCTTACGATTAGCCTTGATTTGTTTTTCAGTAGCCATGAGAACACCTCCTGATTTGAGATTTTCGGTACCTTTGGTATAAATTGCCGATTTATGATTTAGTATTCATTATCTATATTTAATTATATTGTTATGTATTTATCATACTTATTAAGGATTTGGCCCTCAAGTAAAAAAGATAAAAAATTAAAATATTTTATTAAGACACGGATAAACCCATCGCGG
>Ga0207752_1000908_pt1 | contig 13993 bp, 13 predicted proteins | sample Pon2CUnioCityCA_6_FD_187272 | JGI IMG/M metagenome (GOLD analysis project Ga0207752, IMG submission 187272) | Marine sediment microbial community from Union City, CA, USA - Pond 2C Sediment 2 (SPAdes) | ecosystem: Environmental > Aquatic > Marine > Intertidal zone > Salt pond sediment ...
GACGCGGTCGTCGACGACGCCCGAAAGATCGTGGCCTGCCACGGCGCTGTCCGGGCCCACCAGGCGCTTTCCGAAAAAGAGATTCAGACCCTGCTGGCAGACCTGGACCGCTGCGAAGACCCCGCCCACTGCCCCCACGGCCGCCCCACCTGGATCGAGTGGTCGGAGGCCGACGTGGAAAAGCGTTTCCGGCGGTAGGTGCGCAATGCGCTCCTCCCGCCGGAAACGCTAATGTTGATGGTCTCGCACAAACTCCGGATTTTCCTGTTTTCGTCATTCCCGCGAAAGCGGGAATCCAGGAAAAATTTTTTATGAAACTTCGCCCGAAGTCGGCGTTTATTGTAGGCCACGACGTCTCTGTCGTGCCTCTTTTTGCCTTTTTATGGGATGAACGGCACGAAGGCCGTTCACTACAAAAAAAGTCATCGCATAAACGCTTATTTTCGGATCGTACCCGTTCCATAAGCAGAAGGCACGGCTGCACCTGAACACCGCCCCTACTTTCTGTCCTCGATCAGTTGCCGCACATCGCCCATGATGGCCGCCGGCACCGGAAGGTCCGCCATGGTTTTCAGTCCCGGCAGACCGGCCACCACCTGGGGGATCATATTCACCGCCAGGGCGATCGTGCCGATACCGCCGGGTATCTCCGGACCGCTGGAAAAATGCACGTCCGGTTCGCCCTTGATGTCGATATAGTCCCCGGTCTGCACCTTTTCAAGATGCGGGTGGACCTGCTGGGGGTGAATCAGGTGAATGACCGGTTTGCCGTCCATGTAGCCCTTGGCCGTGTGCGTGCAGCCGGCGGTCAACCCCGGTTCGATGTTGACAAACGGCGTTTCCCGGTGGACCTTGGATATGATCGGCTCGCGGGTCTGTTCGATCTTGTCGATCTTCCAGCCCAGGGCCCTGGCGATCATGCTGATCGATTCGGGAAACCCAAAGTGGCCGACCACTGATCCGTCCGCAACGCCTTTGACAAAGGCCTCGGGCGTGATGCCCACCCCCTGGGTTTGCAGGACCGACGGTCCGTAAGGGGACAGGTCGTTTACGCGCTTGGCGGTGATCGACTCGATGTGAAAGCAGACCCCCGTCAGGGAGATCACCAGCAGGTCCAGGACAAAGCCGGGGTTGATGCCCGTTCCGGTGACCGTGACCTTGTTTTTCATGGCGAGCTGGTGAATCTCTGCAGAAAGACCGGGCGCTTCATAAAACGGGTAGGCCATTTCCTCGGCAATGGAAATGACGTTGGCCCCGGCTTGAACCGCAGTCTTGATTTCATCGGCGGCCTGCTCGACCTTGGAGCAGGTCGCCTGAATCACCACATCCGGCTTTGCCGATGAGAGCATTGCGGCAAGATCGGCGGTGAGGGCGACGCCCGTTTTTTCGTCGAGTCCGATCGCCTCTGCCACATCGACGCCGGCCCGGTCGGCCCGTCTTCCGTAGACCCCCACCAGTTCGACGCCTTGTTTTCGCATCAAAAGCCGGACCATTCCGGACCCCATCTGGCCGGTGCCGAGGACCGCCACCTTCACCTTGTTTTGCATGGATCTACCTCCGTTCTATCCGTGTCGATTCATCGAAAGACTCGGTCCAGGTGAACCCATCTATCGCACATATTTATACCAGTCCGAGCTGTTGAACCATTTGTCGTAGATTTTATCGAATCGGCCATCCGCTTTGATTTGAGCGAGAAAATTATTCAAAAACTTCATGAAATCCGGGTCGTTTTTGCGGATCGCCCAGGCAATTGGCTCTTCGGTAAAGGGCTCGTCGAGAAATATCAGCTTGTTCGTCTTCGGCATATTGGATGATTTGCTTGTAGGTCGTCCCCGAGACAACGGTGGCCTTTCCGATGCGAACGTCCTTGAAATGTCTTGTACTGAAGGCATCGAGCTTATGTCGGGCCTGGGACAGGATCTCAGTTTCAAAGTCACTGGCAATGCGCTTAAAATCGGGTTTGGGAGGGTCTGAAACATAGGTGTTCACGAACCAATCGAAGCGCCGCAGGACGTGCAACAGGTGGACTTCGGCATCGAACTGGTTCGCCACTTCGACCCCATAAGGGGCTACTTTCGGGGACATTTCCGTCAGCGAGACGGGGTAAAGAATCTTAGTAAAAAACGCCATGGGTACCTCCTTTTGCGATGGTCCCGCCGATCCGGGAAGGGTGGCCTCAGGGATTTTTCCGATTCCACCGTTTTGGCCACGGGTGACGTTTCCAGTTCAAGCAACCCATATTCGCAATACGGAGAAAAGGAATTGAAAAGCGGCTGCTACAGCAGCCCGTCGATCGGGACATATTCCAGTCCAAAGGCCTCGGCGACCCCCTTGTAGGTAATTTTGCCATGAATGACATTGGCGCCGCGCTTGATTTCACGGTTCTCCGCCATCGCGCTTTTCCATCCCTTGTTGGCGATCTCGACGGCGTACGGCAGGGTGGCGTTGGTCAGGGCCATGGTCGATGTTTTCGGCACGGCGCCCGGCATATTGGCCACACAGTAGTGGACCACGTCGTCGACGATATAGATGGGGTCGCCGTGGGTGGTTGCCTTGGAGGTTTCGAAGCAGCCCCCCTGGTCGATGGCTACATCCACCAACACCGCCCCTTTCTTCATCGTTTTCAGCATTTCCCGGGTAACGAGCCTGGGCGCCTTGGCGCCGGTAACCAGAACGGCTCCCACGAGGACGTCAGCCTCTTTTGCCAGTTTCCGGACGGTTGCCGGGCTGGACATGAGCAAAAAGCAGTTGGCAGGCATAACATCACTCAAATACCGCAGCCGTTCCAGGTTCATGTCGAGAAGGTACACCTTGGCCCCCAGCCCGCAGGCCATCTTGGCCGCGTTGGTTCCGACGACACCGCCGCCGATGACCACCACTGTCCCCGGATCGACGCCGGGCACCCCGCCGAGCAACACACCATGGCCGCCGTGGTTCATTTCCAGATATTTTGCGCCCTGCTGGATCGCCATTCGTCCGGCCACTTCGCTCATGGGGGTGAGCAGGGGCAGCGAGCCGTCGCTTTTTTGAATGGTTTCATAGGCGATGCAGATCGCCTGGCTTTGGATCAACGCCTTGGTTTGCTGTTCGTCTGCCGCAAGATGCAGGTAGGTGAACACGATCTGGTCTTTTCGGATCAGGTCGTACTCGGGCGGCAGGGGTTCCTTGACATGCATGACCATGTCGGCGCGCTCATAAATTTCCTTGGGGGTGTCGATCATCCCGGCGCCGGCCTTGGCATAGGCGGCGTCATCGAATCCACTGCCGACGCCGGCATTTTTTTCCACCAGCACCCGGTGTCCGTTGGCGACCATCACCTCCACCCCCGCAGGGGTCATGCACACCCGGTTTTCCTCGGCCTTGATCTCTTTGAGTATGCCTACCAGCATGGGGTTCTCCTTTCGAAGATAAACGATCGTGTGGATTTCAGCACCTGGCTCCCGGCTTTGCCGCCAGGGTCAATACGCGCTACGAATTCGGCGTCCCGGTTGAAGGCTCAACCATTTGGGCTGCATGGATGCCGCGCTTTTTCAACCGGTCCAGGAACAGATCGCACGGAATATCTACCGCCGGCGACAGCACACCCTTTTGGCTGATTTGACCGTTTACGATCATCTCCGCCGCAATGCAGGCCGGATAGGCGACGCCCATGCTCATGGCCATCAAGCCCGTCTCCAGGTCTCTTTCAATCAAAAGGGCGCATGTCATCGTTCGGTGTTTTCCTTTCCGCAGGCCCTCGACCGAGTTGACCATCACACACAGATCTTTTTCGCTGTCCTTGTACTGCAGTTGAGGCTCGAGCAGAGCGGCCACCATTTCAAGGGGGGACACGTTGTCTGACAATCCGCGGATCGGCTCCTCGCGTAAAAAGCCGAGTTTCTTCATCGGATTCCAGAATGCGCACCAACCGGGCCATCGCAGGGTATACCTTCCGGTGTCGGTCAGGTGACCCCGAATGTTCAGCAAATCGGCATAATGCACCGCGTTGCCGTTGGGGATGGCCTCCAGGGTTCCAAGCCCTGAAAAATCGATATTGTGAATAAATCGGTTTTCATGCTGATCTTCTGCCGGAATGTTTACTATCTCCGAGTCCGCAAGAAGCGTCGCATCTCGCATCTGGCTTCTCAAGACAGCAGTGAGATTCCAGCTGATTTTATAGTTGAGCGGATTGTCACATGCCGCCTTTTCCGGAATTCCTCCGCAATAGGAATTGAGGGCCGTGACCTCATCGAAATATTTCAGACTGTAGTTGTAAAGGATCAGGTCAATTCCCGGATCGAGGCCGCATTCCGGCAGAATGGCGACGCCCTTTTCCTTGGCTGCCGAGTCCAGATCGAGAAGATCATATCCGTAGTTGGTGTTGACCAGAGAAACGCCGGAAGCAATCGCAGCCTTGGCCGCGGTGCGGATATATTGGGGCGGCAAGAAATCGAGAACGACATCAAATGCATCGTCCATGATGGAAGACAGGGCATTCGGGTTGCCGGCGTCCAACCCGACGGCCTGGATTTTGGTCTTGTCTAGAAAGTCGAAGGTATGAACAAGATCCGGCTGGATATCTGCACTGGTGACCTGTTCTACGGCTGGATTTCGTGACAAATCGTATAGCGCGGCTCTTCCTTGAATCCCGCATCCGCCCAAGACGAGTACCTTCATGTAAATTTTACTCCAAAAAAGAATATCGCCGCATAAAAGGGGCGCAGGGGACATTTTTTAGCGGGCGAAACTTTCCGGCGCCAGAAACCCCTTGTCCTCCTGATGAATGTGTAAGATGCTGTTTATGGGGACCGTATCGTTTTTCAGGCCAACAACGTCTCCAGTTCTTCTGCTGTATGTTTTGACAAGCCCAAGGTCTCCATCGTGCGCCGGGCTTCCTGCAAATAATCTCGATCCATCAGCAGAGAAACCAGCGTGATCACCGCCGACATCACCGGTGTGGCCACCCCGACCTGTTCCCCGAGTTTCTGCAGAAACACGAGGCCATATCCCACATCTTCGTTGAAATACCGGTAATCCAGGCTGGGCTGGGCCTTGACTCCTGCAAACCCCGGCGAGCTGACAAACCCGGTGTCGTACGTGGCCTCTGTCATATAACCCTGCATGACGCCCAATTCCGGATCGGGAATGACGTTCACGCCCAATTTTTCCCCGATGGCGATCCGTTCGTTGTCCACCGCTTCGATCAGCCTGCCGACCGCCGGCGTGACGCCCTCGTGGTAAAATTCGAAATCCCCGCCGGTGCGCTCGATGAGCGCGACATTCATGAGCGTAATCGTGGGATGGATGACCGGGTTGCCGTTCTGCAGGCTGGTCTGAAGGATATTCTTTGCCCCGCTCATAGTCGGATAGACGTCGCGAATCTTCTCCAATACATCATCAGTGTGCCGCGCCGGAACCGCAGCCAGGAGCAGCCCGCCTTTGAGCTTGTTGAAGATCCTGATTTTGCCCGGCTCAAGGAGCCGCACGGCATACGGCAGGGTCGAGGTCTCGGCAACAATAATGTTCTCATCTCTTAGATCCAGTCCTGCGCCGTTTTTAAATTCAATGCTGCCGCCGCAGGAACTAGGGCACACGATCACGATTTGCCCTTTCTTCAGGTGTGGCTTGCAGGCTTCGGCAAAGGGTTTTGTGCTGTAGGCCGGACCGACCGCGTAGATGATGTCGGTCCCATCCAGCACTTTTTCAATCTTGTGCCCGGCATAGGCCACCGGGTGAAAGCCTTCGAGTTCTCCCTCGCAGCGGATGCCCCCGTTTTTTTGGACGGCCTGGATGCTCGCCGGGAACTGTTCGAAATCAAACAACTTGACCTGATGCCCGCAGGCGGCACAGTCAAATGCAACCGCACATCCCCCGTTCCCTGAGCCCAATACAGCGATGTTCATATCGCCCCCCTCCCTTTTTCTTTGAGTGACGAATCGGATCTTGCCGGTTCAATTCGGATTTAGGAATTCGTCGTTGTCGCGGCCTTGATGCGGGCGGGCAAGTCATTGAAGCCGGGCTCACGGAAGATCTGTGCAAAAAAGAAAGAGCACTATCCGCCGATACGGTCTGCAAGACAATCGGGGCAGAAGGAGTGGTTTGCGAGTTTCTCTCTATGTGCTCTCCGTCCGCTTGCCTCTGCCCTTGCGCCGATCCGTGACGTGTCGACACCATCCATGACCTCATGCGAAACGATGTTTTTCCCGGCGAAACGACACGAAGACGAATACAGTCGGTTTCGTCAATGTGATAGGATCGAACTTAAAAAGTTTTTGCCTCTTTCCGTCTGCGGATTCTTGAAAAACTCCAGGGGCGGCGCGACTTCGACAATCTGTCCCTCATCCATGAAGACGACCCGGCTGGCGACCTCCCGGGCAAACCCCATCTCGTGGGTGACCACCATCATGGTCATGCCTCCTTTTGCAAGCGATCTCATGACATCGAGCACTTCTCCGATCATTTCGGGGTCCAGGGCGGACGTCGGTTCGTCAAAGAGCATGATTTTGGGCTCCATGCAAAGCCCCCTGGCGATGGCAACCCGCTGCTGCTGTCCCCCGGAAAGTTGGGCCGGATAGCTGTTGATCCGGTCTTTGAGCCCCACCCGGGTGAGCTTCTCGCGGCCGAGTTCCTCGGCCTTTTTCTTGTTCAGTTTTCGGACTTTGATGGGTGCGATGGTAACGTTCTGCAGCGCCGTCATGTGCGGATAGAGGTTGAAGGATTGAAACACGAACCCGATGTCAGCCCGGATCTTGGTCATGTTGACTTTTTTGTCGTGCACGGCCATGCCGTCGACGACGAGTTCGCCCTTTTGAATGGGCTCCAGGCGGTTGATACAGCGAATCAGGGTACTTTTCCCCGACCCGCTCGGACCGCAGACCACCACCACCTCCCCCGCATCGACCTCCAGGTTGATATTGTTCAGGACGTGAAGGTCTCCGTACCATTTGTTGACGTTTTTAAAGGATATCATCTGGCTGTTCCCCTTTAGGTGTGTCCCGTTTCCTTCAACACCCTTTGCATGCCCCGCTTTAGAGCTTGACGGTCATGACCGTCATCCGCTTTTCCAGGTAACTCGACAGATTGATCAGCGGATAGCAGACGCAAAAGTACAAGATCCCAACAAGGCCGAATACCATGATCCCTTCCGGGATGCGCTGCACCGTCAGCCAGCCGACCCTGGTGATATCGACCACGCCGATGGCCGAGACCACCGAGGAGTCCTTGATCAAAAGTACATACTGGCCCACCAGCGGCGGCATGATGGCGCGCATGGCCTGGGGCATCACGATATATCGCAGCTGCTGGTATGAAGAGAGCCCGGAGGAGGTCGCGGCTTCCCGCTGGCCCTTGGGCACGGAGAGAATGCCGCTGGCGACGATCTCGCAGATGAAACTGGCCGTGAGGTTGCTCAGCGCAATCACCGCCGCCGGAAAGGCCTTCAGTTCGATACCGGCACTGGGCAGAATGAAAAACACGATAAACACCTGTACCAGAAAGGGTGTCCCGCGAACGACGTCCACCCAGGCGCCGATGATGACCCGGAGAATCTTGCTTTTGCCGGCCCGCAGGATGCCGCAAATAAATCCGATGATGGACCCTGCGACCAGGCTCAACCCGGATACGGCGACGGTCATCCAGACGCCCTTGAGAAAAAAGGGCAGACTGCGTATCAGCTCGTCAAAATAAAAACCCCACATGGTGTATTCCTCGCGCTTTAGTACGCTTCCTTGAAAACCAGCCGTTTTTCCGACCAGTTGGAGAAGGCTTTGAGCATGTAGTAGATGATCAGGTAAAAGACGGCGGTCGTCAAAAATCCTTCGGTCGGCATGAATCGCTCCGATGTCAGTGTCTGGCCGGCGCGCGTCAGTTCCACGATCGAAATCAACGAGAGCAGGGACGAGTCTTTGACCAGCACGATGGCCTGCCCCAGCATGGGCCGGATCGTCATGCCGAGGGCCTGCGGCAGGATGATATAGCGCATCCGCTGAAAATAGCTCAGGCCGGAAGAAATTCCGGCTTCGATCTGCCCCAAGTGAATGGCCTGGATCCCCGACCGGATGATCTCGGCATAATAGGCCCCGCTGTTCAAGGTCAGGGCAATTACACCGGTCACCCATTCCGGCAGCATGACCCCCAGGCTCGGAAGGCCGAAGTAGAAGAAATAGAGCTGGGCCAGCAAAGGCGTGGAGCGGATGCTCTCGATATAGACGCCGGCGGCCTTGGAAATGATCCGGGATTGGCTCAGTCGCATGGCACAGGCGATGATTCCCACCAGAATCGCGCCGAGCAGAGACAGGCCGGACAGCCAGAGCGTCGCCAGGAAGCACTCCCCATAAAGCGGCAGGTATTCCAGGATGACTCTGAAATTGAAGCCTTCAAGCATGTCTTACACCCTTGCGTTTCTCGTCAGGGGTTCCAATGGTGCGGGCGTGTGCCGGCTGTACCGGCACACACCCGTCCGCCGCCGATCCGCCACCAGGGCGAAGGGTTGCTTAATGATCTTTCTTCCACTGGAGAGAATTGACCCAGTAATCCAAGTTTTCTTGCAGACGTCCGTCCAGTTCGAGGTGCAGGAAGAACAGGTTGAGCCACTGCCGGAGATCCGGAGAATCGTAGCGCACGGCAAAGGCCAGCGGGGATCGGGAAAGCTGACCTTCCAGAATCCGGACGCTGTTGGGCGGAAAGCTGGCAACTTGGCCCCTCACGGCAGAGCCGTCGTTGACCCCGGCGTCGGCGTGACCGGCAAGCACGGCGTTGATCAGCAGCGGGCCGCCGCCCTTGTAGGTCTTTTGTTCGGAATTCGGAAACGCCTTTTTGGCGTCGTTTTGACCGGTGGAGCCCAATAAAACGGCTAGCTTGGTGTCGGATCCGATATCTTCCAGCGTCTTGATCGGGCTGTCCTGCTTTACGAACACCACACTGCCGGTGTACATATACGGATTGGTAAAATTGATTTTCATGGCCCGTTTCAGGGTCGGGGTCATATCGGCGGCGAGCATGTCGGCCTTCTTGGACAACAGGGCCGGGATCAGACCGTCCCAGTCGTAGTTGAGAAACTCGACCTTGACGCCCATCTCCTCGCCGATCAATTTCGTCAGCTCCACGGAGCTGCCGGTACGATTTCCGTTTCTGTCGATGAAACTGAACGGTGCCCCCTGAGTCTGACAGGCGATGCGGATCACGCCTCGCTTGGCAATGTCGTCGAGGGTTCCCGCCGAAGCCATGCCCCACAAGCCGAAAACCAGGGCCACTGCGAGCATCACGTTAAAAATTTTGAATTTTTTCATTTTTCCTCCCTTTGCTGTTGTCCGTTTTGATGATCGCCAATCCGATTTATCCTGCCGTAGCGTTCGACCACCTCCCTCCGTCGCTGGTTCACAATCTGCGGTTCACGGTGCTATGACAAGCCGGAATCCGATGTGGCGGAACCGGTAAGGGGGAGGGCTCCCAAAGCGGCTCGCACATCGGGCATCCCGGGCCGGGCTGAACCACGCCCCTCCTCTCATCACCCGGTAGGTGCCCTTTTTCGGACCTGTCGGATCGATCACTTCATCGGCAGGATAGGGCCCGAACCAGTCCTGGCACCACTCCTGGACATTGCCGAGCATGTCATAGAGCCCCCATGCATTGGGTTTTTTCCCAGCCACCGGATGAACGAGATTCTGCGAGTTGCCGCAGTACCAGCCGACGGCGTTCAGGTTGTCGTCCACACCGCATTGCAGGGTTGTAATGGGACCGTTGTAAAAGGCCGTTTTGCTGCCCGCCCGGCAGGCGTATTCCCATTGCGCCTCGGTCGGAAGTCTGTACTTGTCGGTGCCTTCTTTCTGATTGAGCTTCCGGATGAATCGCTGCGCATCTTCCCAGGAGACCTCCCCCACCGGGCATCGATCCCCGCAGAGTAAATGGCTGGACGGATTGTCGCCCATCAGCGCCTTCCATTGCGCCTGAGTGACTTCGGTGGTCTGCATGTAAAAAGCGTTTATCAAATTGACGGTGTGCCGGACTTCTCCGACAAACCGGCCCGGCTCGTCTTCAGGGCTTCCCATCTGGAATTTGCCGGCCTTGATCAAGACAAATTCCATCCCCAAACTGTTTTGAATTCTTTCCCTGGGTTCTTCGGCATGAACACGGAAAGCGAACCCCAGCGCAACCAGGATGAACACGATGAATGGGATTGAGCGGCTGAATTTTCTCATCGTTCTATCCTCTGTAGGAATTGAATCATGTTCACCGATTCCATGCACAGGATCATCAGGCTGAAAATTGACCCGATGATTCCATCGATTAAATTTTCGCCACCCCTTCTGGCAATGGCAACCAGTTGTTTTTCGATCTCATGATGATGAAGGTTTCGCTTCTGACAACATTGCCCATTTGAAGAATCGTATCGGTGGTGAATCGATATAATTCGTCTTTCCCGCCCACGCATACAACTTCGGCCATGATATCGTAGCGTCCGGTGACGACGCCTGCCCAGGCGACATTCGGCAGGTTGGCGATTTTATCCAAAACCTGGTCCAGCTTCCCTTCCGACTGAACGCTCATGGCCACCAATGCGGTAATCATTTCCCGATGGCGGCGTGGATCGATCACCCCTGAAACCTTAAATATTCCTTTTTCCTCGAGGACTTTCAGCCGTTTTCGAACAGTGGGCGCCGTCACATCGAGCTTTTTGGCCATTTCGCCGATCGGCATCCGCCCATCTTCCGTCAGCAGCCGAATGATTTCATTATCCAATGCGTCTAGTTCGATTTTCCCGCCCCCCCATCAAGAAATTTTTCTATTAGGAAATATATATTCCTCATAAATATCGATAAAGAAATTTATGTCAAGCTATATTTTTTGTAAAGAACGTTTAAGGGGCAAATATTTTTCCATCGGGTAAAAACCCCACAAAGGCATAGGCCTGCGGATCAGGAAACTGACAAAAGCCAAATATCAAGCGGGGAAGGCACGGCAGTGCACCTCAGTAGGGGTACAACTGCCTGCCCCCTGAGCTGCTTCAGGTATTCAGTTATCGTTTGCCGGATTGATTCCGCAGATTGATGAATCGGTTCACCGTTGCCGCAGGAGATGGGCAGGTGTTTCGGTCAGCGGACTAAAAACGAACAGGCCAGCACCGCAAACGCCACGCCGGCCAGGTCCGCGGTCAGGCCGGCGGCCAGGGCATGGCGAACCCGGCGCACCTGAACGGCGCCGAAGTAGACGGCCAGCACGTAGAAGGTGGTCTCCGTCGATCCCTGCAGGGTGGAGACCAGAACACCGGTGTAGCTGTCGGGCCCCACCGCCGGGTCCTGGATGATCGAGGCCAGAACGCCGTAGGCGCCGGATCCGGACAGGGGCCGCATCAAGGCCATGGGCAGGGCTTCTGCCGGCAGCCCCACTTTTCCGGTGACCGGCCCCAGCACGGAGACCATGAGGTCCAGGGCTCCGCTGGCCCGCAGCATACCCACGGCCACCAGAATGGCCACCAGATAGGGAATGATGCGCAATGCCACCTGGAATCCGTCTTTGGCCCCTTCCACAAACGATTCATAGATGCGAACCTTGCGAATTTTACCGAAAACGAGAAATCCTGCCATCAGCAGGGGCAAGATCCACGGCGAAAGGTGCGGTCCGAACCGTACGGCCAGGGGAATCAGGGCGGCAACGCCCGCCAGGGCGGTGATGCTGGCCCAAAGAGGGTAGCCGGCCTCCGTCTCTGCAGGCGGTTCATCGCTGGAAATGTTCTCGGCCGGGGCTTCCGGCGTCTCCTCTCCGGTGTCGTCTCTGCGGATCGGCGCCAGGTGCCGGTAGAGCTTTGCGGCGGCGATGGCGACCAGCGTGGAGCCAAAGGTGGCAAACAGTGTCGTGGGCAGAATCGAGGCCGGGTCGCTGGATCCGGCGGCGGCCCGAAGGGCGATGACGCCGGTGGGCAGCAGGGTCACACTGGAGGTGTTGATGGCCAAAAAGAGCACCATGGCGTCGGTGGCGGTCCCCGGGCGGTCGTTGAGACGGTTGAGCTCCTGCATGGCCCGGATGCCGAAGGGGGTGGCTGCATTGCCCAGCCCCAGGGCGTTGGCTGCCAGATTTAGGATCATGGCCCCCATGGCCGGGTGGTCGGGCGGAACCTCGGGAAAAAGGCGGACCATCAGGGGGCGGATCAGCCGGGAAAGGATTTTCAGCATTCCGCCTTCTTCGGCGACCTTCATCAGCCCCAGAAACAGGGCCATCACGCCGACCAGGCCGATGGCCAGCTCCACGGCGCCGGCCGCTGAGTCGACCATGGCTGCGGAAAGCGCCTCCATGGGCGGCTGCGCCGTCGGGGACAGGGGTCCGGCAATCTGCCGCCAGCCGGCGAAAAAAACAGCGATCAGGACGATGGCAAGAAAAATGAAATTCATCGGCTCCGTTCCGCTTTCTTAACGTCTCCACTTTCGATATTCGAATTTCGGATTTATGACAACATAGGGATTCATGACCTCCGGGACAGGATCTCTACTTTTTAGGATGTATTCAAGTCGATACTGGCTGATTCCCCGACAGCGGCCTGGAACTGGTTCAAATCATGGTTACCATACCGGAAACGATTCTAACATACCTGTAAAAGGGAGTTTCCATGCCATCGCGACTCTGTTTGAAAAACACCCTGACAGACCGAAAGGAAATCTTCAAGCCGAGGCAGAAAGACGGGCCGGTGAAAATCTTCACCTGCGGCCCCTCGATCTACAGCTGGCCCCACATCGGCAACTACCGGACCTTCCTGTTCGAAGACGTGCTGCAGCGCTATCTCGACTATCTCGGATATCCGATTCAGCGGCTGATCAACTTCACCGATGTGGAAGACAAGGCGGTCGATGAAGCCCGCAGAAGGGGAGTGTCGCTCGAGGAGCTGACCGAGCCCGTGGCGGAACGATTCTTCAAGGAGTGCCGCCTTCTCCGGATCGCACTTCCCGAATCGGCGGTCTCCCGGTCCTCGACCAGCATCGACCAGGCCGTGCACCTGATCCAGCGGCTCCTCGACAAGGGGATCGCCTACCGGCACGGCAAAAACATCTATTACGATCCGCTGAAGTTCAAGGGGTTCGGAAAACTCTACGGCCTGGACATGAGTCGATGGCCCGAGAAAAAAGTCCGGTTCCACAAAGACACCTATCCCGGGCATCGCTGGAACCTGGGCGATTTCGTCCTGTGGATGGGCCGAAAGAAGAATGCCGACGGCGAGGTCTACTGGGAGACCGAGCTGGGAAAGGGTCGGCCTTCCTGGAACGTACAGGACCCGGCGATGATCACCAAGCATCTGGGATACCGGATCGACATCAGCTGCGGAGGGATCGACAACCTCTACCGCCATCACGACTACAACATCGCCGTGATCGAAGGCGTATCCGGCAAAAAATTTGCCAACTACTGGCTCCACGGCGAGCACGTGCTGGTAGACGGGTTGAAGATGTCCAAAAGCCGGGGCAACATCGTCTACGTGGAAGATGTCCTGGCCGACGGATTTGCCCCGCACCATCTTCGCTTTTACCTGATTTACGGCCACTACCGGCAGAAGATCGATCTGAACCGGGATCATCTCCACCTGGCCCGGGGCAGAATCGACACCTTTTGCGAACTGGCGGCGAAAATCACCGGTGAAGAAAGGACGGCGGCCCGTTCCCATGAATCGGTGCCCGGTTTGATTCGGCGCCTTGCAGCCGGTTTTGAAGAGCGAATGAACGACGATCTCGACGTGAAAGGGGCGTTCGACAGCCTCTACGAAACGGCGGAAACGTTGGCCAAGACGGCCGCCTCCGGCAAGCTCTCGAAAAAGGACCGGCAAGAGGCATCAAGGATCCTGGACCGAATCGACGGGGTGCTGCAAGTCATAAAAAGAGAGTAGACAGGAGACAGTAGACAGAAGCCGGCCGTCGGGATGTTGAAGATACCGATTCGTTTCGCCAGGAGGTCGTCTTTGCACCCCCCCTAAATGCGCTTTTTGCAGGATCGACGGCGTGAAGCCCTAATGCTGTCTACTGGCTACTGTCTCCTG